>Ga0209093_1000088_pt1 | contig 45665 bp, 64 predicted proteins | sample SidtaG_4_FD_187450 | JGI IMG/M metagenome (GOLD analysis project Ga0209093, IMG submission 187450) | Marine algal microbial communities from Sidmouth, United Kingdom - Sidmouth_Male1 metaG (SPAdes) (version 2) | ecosystem: Host-associated > Algae > Red algae > Unclassified | place: Sidmouth...
GCGGCACGTGGGGGTGGTTCTGTGTGGAGGGAATGTGGACCTGGGGGCGCCGCTACCGTGGCAGCGGGGCGGGTTGTAGGGGGGGTCGACGCGGGGGGGGGTGCAGGGGGGGTCGACGCGGGGGGGCGGCGCGCTGGGGTCCGCTGCCGCCACCAGCCCCGCTGGCCTTTTCTGGTAGGCGCGCCGACAGTAATGTATTGTCTTCGCGTTATGTGTGCGGTACCATCGGCCACACAACGACGGGTGGCAGATGGACGATCTGTATGAAGGCGCGGAGCACGCTCGCCCCGCGCCCAGCCAGAAAAGAAAAAGAAAGGTACATGTTGTTCGCCACCCGACCCACACCCTTCTACGAATCACAGCGCCAGTCATCCCTCTCACAATTCCTCTTTGGACTCCTTGGCCTCTGCCCCGTCGGCTACCGGCGCTGCCACCCCCGCCAGCTCTGACGCCTTGGGCGGTGCCCCAAAGACTGCGACGACCGCCTCCTGCTGCGCGTCGGTCAGCTTCTCGGGGAAGTCGACCCAAAATTCAACAACCAAATCCCCTGCGCTGTCGCCGTCTGCGCGGGGCATTCCCTGCCCGGCCACCCGCTGCTTGTGAAGGGGCTTGGTCACTCCTGCGGTCTTGATGGACACGGCGCGGCCGTCCAGATGCGTGACCGACCGGTCGACGCCGACGAGCGCCTCGGCCAGCGTCAGCGGCAGCCGCACATGGAGGTCGTCCCCATCACGACGGAATGTCTCGTGCGGAACCTCATCGACGACGAACACTAGGGAGCCGGTCGCGTGGCCCGGAAGCTCGTCGGCCATCTCCTCAAACGCGACGCGTTGGCCGTCAAAAGCGCCCCGCACAATCTCAATGAGCAGCACCTGCTCGGCTTGCTCAAACTGCCCATGCGGGCAGGTGCTGCACTCGGTGACGATCTTGCCAGAGCCACCGCACGACAGACACGACGACCGCACCTGTTGGATAAAGCCGGGGCCGATGCGCCGCGTCGTCACCGTATAGCCGGTGCCGCCACAGGTCATGCAACGGGACTCACAGTCGGACCACGAGGAGCAGATGACTTGGCGCTGGCGAGACGCCTGCACGACCTCCCCATTGTACATGGCATCGAGGGAGACGGTCAGGGGGATGACCATGTCTGGGCTCCGAGCTTCCTGCTGCCGCTGACGCCGACCCCCACCGGTACCAAAGAAGTTGTCAAAGAAGCCGCCATCCTCGTCATCTCCAAACGGGTCCATGCCGCCGCCGCTACCTCTGCCGCTGCCTGCATTGTTCTTCAATCCCTCGTGCCCGTATCGATCGTACACATTGCGCTTTTGCTTGTTGGACAAGACCTCATAAGCCGACGTAATCTCCACGTAGGCGGACTCGGCGTTCTTGTCCCCAGCATTCTTGTCGGGGTGATACTTGATGGACAGTTTGCGGAAGGCGCGCTTAATGGTCGACGAGTCCGCGGAGCGCGCCACGCCGAGCACGTCGTACAGATCGCGTGACGCGGCGTGGGCAGTGGTGACGCGGTCCGCCAGCAGCAGGTAGAGGAGGAGGAGCCCAAGCCAAAGCGGTAGCAGCACTGCCCCGCCGTCGCCGCCACCCGCCGCCAGCTGTCGCCTCGTTGGCAACCGACGGTGAGCTGGGCCGGCTGGGCAACGGGGGACCCGCAACACAGGTCGCCTGGTGGCACAAGAGGGGGAGGGGCTGTCCATAGTGGCGAGCGCGAGCAGGGTCAGAGGCAAAACGCCCTTACCGGAGAGGGACTGGGCGAGCAGGATGCGCCGCCTAAGAGGCCGAGACACCAGCAAATGACAGTCGACCTTAACAGGTACAAGAGGCAGTCAACAAAGCAACAGCCATCAACTGAACCGCTCATACAACCGAAGAGACGGCCGTAAAGCGTGTTGGCAAGCACTCAGTGTGGCTCTGACCGACTACGTCAATATCTTTCGCTGCGATACGCGACGCCGGGATATCCCGGCACCCCTACTTAAGAGCGGACATGGCGTATTCGCGGGCACATGTAGCCCTGCCCACACGCCTCACCAGAGCGGTCTGTGTCAGCCGAAGTGTATTTAAGAGCTGTTGACAAACGTGCCTACCACCAATGGGGGCCCAGAATGAGCTCCTGACAATGCCGGGAGCCAACCAGCGGGCTGGAAAACGCCATGTCCGCTTTTGGGGTGTCTTAACTCACCCCCAGTTAAGGGCGGACATTAGGATCTGAACACGTTTCTCCATTACAGTCGACACGTGAACAATTTGTGCCTTTCGCAGACGTCTTGCAACAACGAAGACGAGCGCACACAGTACGAGCCGCCGTTCCCCCTCTCCCCCCATCTCTGTGCAGCCGCTGAGTGATTAGGCGGCTTCCACAGGGATATGTCTGTACCCCCCGTGATCTGAGTATGTTTTTTCGCGCCTGGTGACCCCACAGACATGTCGTCGTTAGCCTGCCTTCCTCCTCCACCGCCTTGCTCCCAGTGGTACCTGCACGTTTGTCAAAAAAGCAATAAAAAAGCAACATCAACTTTCCCTGTTCTTTACTGCACCTGAGAGAGGAACTCGTGGGGTACCACAGGCCCCGCGTGGGTCCGCTGTGCTGACCTCGAATTTTTTGGTATGGTCGCTGGGGCTATCTTGTCCTTTTACATGGTGCATTTGTGTCTGGCTCTTATGTCCGGCTGTCCACAACGACTCCGGTTCAGCCTCTCTGCGCACTCTTTTCCCTCAGCAAGATCACGCATTTGTGTGTGTGCCGTGTCACCAAGAATGTCTGCGCAATAGCGCAGCGGCGGGGGCGTCGCTGGCAAGGCGGGACGTCGGGCCGTTGAAGAGCGCTGCTAAGTGCACGTTTCTTATCGCAACGCTCCAGCGCCGGTGCAATGTAGCGGGCTGGAAGAAGCCCCGTGGGGTGCACAGCGGTGCCTGTAGTGCATGCTATCAGCGAAGTCGTTTGAAAGAGGGTTGATGGTTTCGGACACTGTTTTAGTACCTCCTTTGCAATTCGTGTCGGCGGAGGCCGGCACAGACGCAGTGGAGAGTCAGTGCGTGAGACAGCTCACACAGGAAATGACACGCCTGCAGAAAGTCGATTATTACCGTGCCACGATTGTATTTAAGTGACATTTTGCTGACACCCCCACTGCCAGCCAATGGATAGCCGAGAATCCCAATGTCCGCTCTATCAGTGTATGAACTGGGGGTGAACTAGGGATGGGATCAGCAACCTGACCAAGTGCCGTGGAGAGTCGCACGCCTTTGCAGCTGACACCATCGGTATTGGCATGGATGGTAAAAATGAAAAAATCGGAAGGGCTTGATTGAATAATCTATCCGTCTGACATCAGTTCTTGACACTTGAACCAGTTCTTATTGTCGTTCCGCCAAAAAGTGGAGAGTCCAGGCCTGTCAAAGAGGCGCTTTTGTGCGTTTGATTGGCCCAAACGTCGATCCGCCTGTCTGCGACTGTCCAGCTTTTGGCGCAACGACCATAGCAGCAGAGGTGATCACACTCAGCCGGTTACTTTGCGCCCCAGAACAAGGCGGTGCGCTGCCGTGAGATGGCCTGTGCTCCACTTACCCATCTCCTCCACCCATCCTCACCCCTGCGATCTGATACTGCTACCACCACCACTCACAGCATTGTGGCTGCGATACCGACGCCCAGCCTCACCTCAGGCAAAGCCGCCCCGCCCTTCCCCTAGTCCTACCAGCAATTTGTTTGTGTTCACAAGCTACGGTCAGGCCAAGCACACTGAAGCCCTCATTGAAGGCGTCAACCAAAAGAATGTATGCACTCTACGGCGTTCAAGAGAAACCTCAAAGCTCCGACTTCTCGTCCTGAGCCGCCTCCACGTCGGCAGAGGGGGACGGGACAGCGCCCGCCATATCGAGCTGTAGATCCTCGGCCTCGAGATCGCCCTCTTCGCCTTCCAAATCCTCCGGTTCCTCCTCCGGCTCCTCCTTGTCCTCAGGCACCGTGTCGACGTCGAACTCGAACTTGTGCGTCGCCTTCTCCTTCAGGTACGCCACGAACTCACGGGCCGTCCGGCCGCCGTCGTACTCAACGCCCGTCTGCTCCTTGCCGGCGGGAAAGAAGTGGATGGTCGGGAAGCCCTTGGCCTTGTACGCCGCAGGCGCATCATTCTCCGTGCCGTCCATGCGGGCAATGATGACCGTCGAGACGCCCGACAGAGCATTGGCGGCAGCCTCCAGCTTGGGCATGGCCGCCTTGCAATGACCACACCACTCGGCGTGCGTCATGACGAGCACATCCTTCTCCGTGTCCTCGACAACGCTGTTCCAGGTGTCACCAACGACCTCCTTGACCGGGCCGTCGTTAGACTCCGGGATCGGCTGCGACTTCTTGAGCGGCACCAACTTGCCGTCGAGGTAGTCCTGGATCCAGGCGGACAGGGCGGCCTCGGTGAACTTGCCGCCACGGGTTTCCTCGGGCATCAGAAACTTGACGTCTGAGGCAAACGAGTAGATGGCAATTTGCGGCACAACATTCTTGAGGCCAAGGTAGTCTGAGAACTGCGACAGCTCCGAGTTGTCAACGAAAGCAAAGTTGAGCTTAGCGTTGCCCTTGTGGTAGATGGCCACCTTCTCCATCTCAGCGACGCCCGTACCCTCCTTCTTGTTGCTCTCAGTGAAGATCACGGCCACAGCCTTCTCGCCCTCCGTGTACAGCTCTGAATTGGCCTGGGAGAATTCGGCAAATACAGGGACAGAAAGGGCCTTGACCCACGCGTCGATGCCCTCGTCGCCGGCGGGCTTGATCTCAACCGAGTTGTCGGCCGACACGACGACGATGTCCCCGTCCTTGATTGTCTTGCCCGAGGCGCCGGCGAGCTCCGCTGCAGCCGCCGCCGACGCGAGCGACGCAAACTTCATGGTGTCTGGGAAAGTATCGCGCAGGGCGAAGACCGCGGCGCGAAAGGCGGTGGTGACTTCCTCCGTCGGCGCCACGGCATAGACGGCGGTCGTCTCGCCGGCCGCGGCGGCAGTCTCGGCGAATGTCTTGACGGCGGCAGCATCGGCAAGCTCCTCGAACGGCGGCAGCGTCGCGCGCTGGACAAAGCTGACGATCGCGGCGGTCGACCGATCACCCTTGTAGTCGGCGAGGAAGGAGCCATTGACAAACATCTTGATTGTAGGGAAGCCTTGGATTTCATACTTCTCCGCCAGCTTCTCCTCCGCCGTCGCATCGACGTCGGCCAGCACCGCCGTGTCCTTCAGGTCCGAAGCGGCCGCCGCGAAGGGCTGCGTCAGGGCCTGGCAATGGCCGCACCACGGGGCAGTGAACTTGACCAGCACTAGGGACTCCTTCGCCACCACATCGTCAAACGTCTCGGTAGTCAGGCTCAATACCGCATCATCGGCGGCCCAGGCGACCGACACGAGCGCGGCCGTGGCCGACGCGATCAGCAGCCGGGAAACCCGACCAACAGCCGATGGCCTGATCATGATGAGAAGCAGAGTGGGAAGTGGGCAATGGCGAAGCAGAAAAAGAACAGCGCGGTAGTCTCACGGAACGGAAACAGACGGGACAGTGGTGGTGTTCAAGACAGCGACGCTCGCGACCGACTGGGGTCAGACGCACACCCGCAGCGAAACGACACATGATCACGCTGATCAAGGCGTTGCGACAAACAGCGCTGCTGACACCGCAGTGAGATACACGGTCATTTTTACGGTTACATACATCGCCAGATATTTACCTTTGCTGACAGTAGTTAACAGCGAGTCGACAGACTTCGTGATCGGCTGCAATGATGTCATTTCAATCATGGATTGAAAACATCCGTCTTTTTTACATCGCCACGTGATTAATCCATGAATTGATCAATAAAATATTTCACTTCTAACTAATCAACGTCTGCAATGCATTTTTTGCTGCGCGCTTTTTCTTGTTGCGCGATCGAAGGAGCGAGGGTGGTGCGCAAGACAGCTCATCGGGTCGCGCTTGCCCGGCCGTCGGAAGCGGAGGCCTTCGAATAAAATCACAAAATGCATATAAAATGCATGCGACCGAGTGTGATTAGTTCATGAATTAATTCATGACTTAAGTAAAAAACTTAAATATATGCATTGTATCGGTTCCATCCATGATGTCAATACTGCTGCGCAGTAGCGTTGTGCATCACGCGCCTTTTCAGAGGGCTGGGTGGGCGATCGTCACCTTTGGATGCAATCACCCTCGCAAGACGGTTTGCGAGGAGTTTTGCGAGGCGCTGCGAGGGGCTTTCCCGTCACAATCCGAGGCACTTTGCGAGCTACTTTGATGCATCCTGCGAGTGGCGCAGCCAGACCGAAACTGATTGAAATGCGCAGTCGTCTCAGATTTGTAACTTACAGTCAGGCTACCGCTTTTCACGGGGGCAGCGGCGGCCGTTGGCGGTGCCGCCTGTTGCCGCGGTGCCGCCTTACACCGCCGCCGCCGCCACCGCTTCGTCTTCCCCCACCGCCGCCACTGCTTCGTCTTCCCCGCCGCGGCCACCACTTCGTCTTCCCCCGCCCCATCGGCCGCCATCGCTGCATCACGCGTTCCCAACCGTCGCGCCGCCGCCGATTCCGCCGTCGTCGCCGCCTCCGCCTTCCGCCGCAGCAGCCCGTCGTGTCGGCGACCGCGGCCGCGGCGGTGTCGGCGGCGGCGGCGGCGGTGGCGTGGTCGACTCGCGCTGTAGCAGCCCGTCTAAGCGGAGGTAGCGGCCGCGCAGTCGAAGGGTCCTGACCGCTGCCGGCGGAGGGCGGTCACGCTCCGAAGCTGTCGGGGAGCGACAGATGGCCGCGGTGGCCGCCGCCGTTGCCGCGATCGACGGCCCGCGATCGCCGCGATCGGCGGCTCCACTCCTTTCCAGCGCGGCTGCCGCCACCGCCGCCGGCCACAACTGCCCGCCGTTACGGCGGTGGGGGCGTCGTGGTCGGCACGCGCCGTCACCTCGCATCGACGCGCGTCGACGCGAAGTCAAGACGCGTCCTGACGTCGGCAGCAGCGGCGAACGAAGTCAAGCCTGACGGCGGAAATGCGTTCGGCCAATGGGGTCGCCACCAGGTCCCACCTTGCGTTTGAGTCCGACCCACAGCTTTCGAATGGACAGTAAACTGGGACTTATTTCGTCCCTCGCTGGCAGCGGGAGCCGCTCGCAAAGCGATGTGCGAGGCAGTTTGCGATTGTCCATTCGTTCCATCGCGGCGAGCTAGCGAGCCCGCTCTGAACGCCGCGAGAGCGAATGCACCCAAAGGTGACGATGCACGCCCAATCACGCCCTTTGGTAGAACCTTGGTAATTGCAGGGTTGACGGGATGCAAGGATCTTGTCAAGGTTGCGTCAAGGTTGATGAGGTGTGTGGGAGATTTGGACCTCAGCAGGGGGGGGGTGGGGGGTCAGGGGGTTGCGGGGGACACGGGCGATTTTGCTCCCCGCCGGTTCATCGTTCCTATGTGTTGGGATTGACGAGCAATGCCTACAGTGTGACGTCACCCAGGCACACCTCGGGGAGCTTTGGCGCCAGGTCAGATCTGTTCGCGCCCGACTGGGCTCGTGCCCTTGGCTGGGTGTTCCTGGCACGTTTCTCTTCCGCAGGCACCTTGGTGCGCTTCCCTGCTTTCCCTCTTCATCTCCCCCCTCCGTCGTCATACCCATCAACATCGGGACGTGCGGCTCCAATCTCTTACGCCCCCCCTCTCCCCTACATCCCTCGCCGGCCTTCGACTCCATCCCTCCGCCGCCCAGCGGCCTCGCACGTTGTCCCCTCGTTCTGCCCCGTGCCATCCGCTTTCACAGACACCAGACCCCGCTCGTTGCTTCCACTGAGTGCGGGGGCGGTCATGGCTTCGTCATGGGATCACTGGAGGACTTGAGCTCTGTTGGCCACGCCTTGTCGGCGCTGAGTTATGGCCGCGACACGGCGGCGTGCTGTGCGGCAAATATTTCCGTGCATGCGTGCGAGCGCGTTTCGCAGTCCACCCAGGTAGATCTTGTTTTGTTTTTGATGGCTGACCCCGCGAACAGGCGGAGCGCCGTGGTGCTCTACGGGGGGCAGCACGCCCAGCAGTGCGACGACTCGGAGCAGAACAACATTGCTACTGGTATGTGGCTCATAACGGGCAGATTGCGAACGGCCGCGGGGCCGCCAGCCTTTGACCCGATGGGTGCGTCGCTGACCCCGCCAGCCTCCCCCAATGTTGCGGATCTCTCTGGGGAATCTCCTCTCGGCGGCACATCAAGGGCCGCTCCGCGGACTCCCTCATCGGGCGCGTGTACGCCACCAGGATATTTGGCCGGCCTCCAACGTGCAGGTGGCCCGCCGAGATCACTTTCTTCAGGGCCGCCTCGACCGTCTGCGGCATTCTTACGGGTGCCGCCGACAGCGCCGTCGGCCGTGAAGCCCCGACCGATGGCGTGCTTCCCCGGTGCTGACGTTTTCTCCGATGGTTGGGGAGGACTTCGTCATCGACCCTGCCACGTTGGCCGATGTCGAAAGGGACCATTTGGTCACTGTTCCGGGTCATCTGCGCACCTCCCTTCTCGGTCGGCTGAGGGCGCGGTTCTCTTCTGATCGCCCGCTGTGAAAGCGCTTCCTGAAGCTGATCCGCCACGCCGTCGGCGAGTTCCTAAAACAGCTGCCGGCCGGCAGTCGCAGCTCCGTGTTTTCCAACAATTACGACTCAATGATGCCCGCCGCAGTGTCAAAGATGGCCGTCGCCTACCAGGATGGCGACCGCATGAGCATGGCGTTCGCACCCATGCTCACCAACACCAGCGGCGTCGAAACGGTGACGTTCCTCGGCCTCGTGTGCTACATGGTCTACATTAAGGATGCCGCGTACATGTGGCTGGTGGAAGCGTTTTGCGCCCGAGCCGAGGTGCGCACAATTTCAAAGGCCATGCCCAGATCCAACACGGGGGCAGTGGAGGATTTGGGTGCGTCGGGGTCGGCTGCGGCCGTTGCGCCGGCAGCCGCGGGCGGTGGAAGTTCTGCGGTGGACCCGGGTGAACGGGGGGCGGGTGCGGCGCCGCGGCCGGCGGCCGTGGGCGGTGGCGGCTCGGCGGTGGAGCTGGGTGGTCGCGGCGCTGGTGCGCCTCCGGGGCTGGCTGGCGCCGGCAGTGACGGCTCTGCGGCGGACTTGGGTGAGAGCCGGGCGGGTGGGGCGCCGGGGCGGGCTGCAGCCGGCCTTGGCGGCTCGGCGGCGGAATTTTGTGGGCGGGGGGTAGGTGCGGCGCCGGAGCTGGCAACCCCCGGTGGTACGGACTCGGCGGCGTCATTGGGTGGAAGGGGCGCGGGTGCGCAGCCGGGGCTGGCTAATACCGGCGGTTGCGGCTCGGACGCGGAGATGGGTGGTCGGCGGGCAGGTGGGGCGCCGGGGTGGGCCTCCACCGGCCTTGGCGGCTCGGCGGCGGACTTTTGTGCTCGAGGGGCGCGTGAGGCGCCGGTGCTGTCTACCCCCGGTGGTACCGACTCTGCGTCTTCGTTGAGTGGGAGGGGCGCGGGTGCGGCGTCGGGGCTGGCTGCTCCCGGCGGGGGCGGCTCGGAGGCGGAGTTGTGCGGTCGGCGGGTGGGTGGGGCCCCGGGGCAGGCTGCTGTCAGCCTTGACGGCTAGGCGGCGGATTCTCGTGGGCGGGGGGCGGGTGCGCCGCCGGGGCTGGCTGCTCCTGGTGGTACCGGCTCGGCGGCGTCGCTGGGTGGGCGGGGGGCCGGTGTGCCGCCCGTGCCGCCTGCCCCGGGCGATGGCTGATTGGAGGCGGAGTTGTGTGGTCTGCGGGAGGGTGGGGCGTCGGGGCCGGCTGCCGACAGCCTTGGCGTCTCGGAGGTGGATTATGGTGGTGGGCAGGTGGGTGCGGCGCCGGGGCCGGCTGCCCCCGGCTGTGGCGGCTCGGAGACGGATTTTTGTGGGCGGGGCGCGCGTGCGGCGCCGGGTCCGACTGGCGCCGGCCGTGACGGCTCCGTGATACAGACAGGTGGGTGGGGCGAGAGGAGGCATCGGCACGGGCTGGCGCCGGCGGTGGCGGCACAATGGCAGAGGCAGGTGGGTTTCAGGCTGGTCGGGTGCCGGCGCCGGCTTCCGCGGGCGATGGCGGTTCCGTGGGGACGGGTGCGGCCGGGTCGGTAGCGGCGTTGGCTTTTGTCGAGAGCAGAGATGGCGAGCGCTTGTGACATCGGAATGGCAGGAGCGCTCTCAGCTGCTACAAGAAGGCTCTGTGGTAGCCTCCTGCTTTCTGTTTCCCTTGCGTTCGCATTGTGGGCGGGTCGCCGTGGCTAGGAACCTGCTCTTTGTGGGCGACGTCGCCGTTTTGGAGGGGCATGAGCAGGATGACTACGCCGTTCGTATTGAGATATGTGGCGGTTGGACTACACTCGGATCAGTAGCAGCTGGAGGCACAGGTGTTGTTTGGCCGGCCAGTGACATTGGGTCAGTTGGAACGCAGTGACTGTGAGGGCATAGTGAGCGATACCATCCGTCTTTTGCTTGAATCCTCCCGCACTTGCAAGATCTCTGACGACACCAGCGTGCAATTCGTACATTTTGTTTTGGTCCTTCGTGCGTGGCGTTCCTTCGTGTTCCATTCTCTGGGTATCGCTCCTTCTCTACAAGTCACGGTTGCGGATGTGGGACCGACCAGGAAGTGGGAATGAACGCCGTCGTTTGTTGGGAACTGCGGTTGTTTGGCTCCTGGCCGTTCCCGCTGATGGAGCGGATCTACTCGCCCGCGCAAAGAAGGAGTCCCCGGTCTTTGAGATCCTGGCCATGTACGTGAAGGCTGGCCAAGGTGCAGGGCGATATCCATTTTCCGCGCTTCTGTATCAATCGACCATTTACGAGAGGTACAAGACGGCCCACTTTGGGCAGCTTGAGGTACCCATTCGTATATCCGAGCTGGGGGGTGAAGGGGGGGAGCGTTGTATCACACCGCAGGTTGTTCTATGGAAGCGCCGTTATCTTTCTCAGTAGCTTTGTTTTCTCTTGGTTTACTACTCTTTTCTCGAAACGATTGGTCAGCTCCGGGGTTGGCGAGTACTCGCGACGATTTGCGCTCCTTGCTCACATCCCCAACCGAGACGTCCATAAGAGAAGAGACTGTTCGCCCACCTGCAAGCTGGGCTTCAGAGGCTGCCCACGCCAAAACAAGGACCGCAGAATCGCCCCACTCTGGCCGCGCGGCTCTCACGAGCAGGGTGAGCGGGGTGCTCTTTTCGCATCCGACAGCGCCCACGGCGGCCACATTGCGACCGCCGAAAACAGAGCGAGCAACCGCCACCTTTGACAAGTCCAAACGAAGGGTAGAGTCAGCCATGGTGGCCGGGGCACAAAGCGTCGCGTCGACGGTCGGCCTACGCACACACACCACCACAGCAGCGTTGAAACACGCCCGTGGCCAGCAAGCACCTCGGCGGCGCAGCACAAAACCAGCACGCAAACACGATGAAGCGAAGAGAAGAGCTCCATCGACGTCCTCGTGCGATGCATAGGGCTCTCACGGCTGCGACGCCGCCGCTCACCTCGAAGAGAGAGAGACCAAAAAAAAACGGATACGGCGGATCTTCGCACATTTCGCTACTAAAGACTTCCTGTGCAGTATCCACTGGGTCTTCGCTCCCGGAGTCTGCGGCCCATGGGCTCAGACTGGGGACGCGCTACCTGGCAGCGGCTGAAAACCAGAAATCGGTGCGATACACAATTGAATCTAGATAGAGCTTTCTCGAATTTTGTTTCGTTTTTTATGATGTGCTTCGTGGATATAGAAACCGGTAAACTGGCACCCTCTGCGACTGCAGCGGCAGGTTTATCCAGTTCTTCCATCCAGGGTGCAGAGGCTGTTGAAGGCATCGATTAGGAGGCCCAACGTCATCTGCGGCAGCATGCTATCGCTGAAGATCCCCACCCTGAGAGCCCACGCGCTGACCCCCCTGTAGTACAATGGATCGCGATGACCTCGGAGAGGAGGGAAGTAACGGCCGTCTAGGCCGCTCGCGCAACACCCGCTATGGGACTCGAGGGCCAGGAAGTCGGGCCGATCGAACGCCAAGACATGAAGACACGGTTTATTTGACGGCGACGACGGTGCCTCCCACCGTCGTCGCCCTTCGTCCTAAAAGGGCGGAAACCGCTGCGCGGGAACCGGGGCCACTAGTTGGCCCGGTCCCGCGCTGCCAAATACCTACGATGCAGATAATTCCCTCCAATGCATGACACTCCTCCATCTGGATTGACCCGCCCCGCTGTCAGCACATAACTAGCCGACGAGCTCACCCGGGAAAGTGCGCCGAAGGCGCTCACAAGCCGCAGCGGCACGCCACAAAGGCGACACACCACCGGCCGGCCGGCGTCCGCGCACCAGCGCCCGCAGCCACCAGTACAGCGCCTCTGGCGTAGTACTACGCCCCCCACTTCCGTCGGCCGCCCCTCTCTCTTCAGATAGAATCCTATAGGATGCAGCGGCCCCACGTAGTTCCTGTAACCGCGACGAACACGGCCTCGGCCGCTGCTGGCACAGCCCCCAGGACGCAGGCTCCCGCCCGTCGCCCCCAGCTACAATACGCCCCGCTTCCTTTTTCCATGACCAGCTCGCTGGCTGCAACGGGCCCGATTCCGTGGTCGGAACCGTAATCATTGCGGTCGCAGTAGCCGGCATCGCGAGCGGCCGAGCGGCCCGCGCCTCCGTGTCTGATAGTGCCGTGACCGGCTGCCAGGTACTGGGACGAATCCTACTGGCTCCAGGAAATTCGGATGATACACCCGTTCTGGCCATGTTGAGACGCGTGCATGGACAAGATGCCCTCTTCTGCGTGCTTAGCCTGATACACCACTCCACTCAGCGCACTCGACATACCTGGAAGCGACGAAAGAAGAAAATGGCGTTTCTCATGTCTGAAGAAAATCTGTCATCCGTATCCCTTGCGTGGTCCGATATGGGGCGGGAACACACACCTAGGATGAGAAGAATCGCGACACTACGACATTATAACCGCAGATGGGAGCAGTATGGTTTCTCTCTCTCTGACATACACCTTTAGAGGGCTTTGAAAAAGATTCAAGTAGTGCTTTCCTCCACAGAGGATACCTTTCTTAATCATCTCCGGTAGCTGCAGAGGCAATGCCCGTTGTTTCTGTGATCGAGTAGGTCGCGGCAGTGGGATTCCGTGCGGTGGGAGGGGCTTCTTGTCAACGGTCGACCCCCCTGGTTAATTGAACCCCCCCGAGTTGGATGCCCCCCCCCCGCGTTGATGAACCTCCTCTGAGCTGTCAGTGTGTCTCTCGCAGCTGCACTGGCCCGTGATTGTGTGGTGGTGGACTCTTCCGTCTTTGGTGAACCTGGAGAGGGTCTTTGTGCGGTTGGTGCCGTCCAAAGGGCTATGGCACCGCTCTGGGTGGCACGGCAGAGAGTACAGGGAAAGCTGTGGCGGCCACCTCCGGGGCAAGAGCTCCCCCAAGAGGTACAACTCGCAGGTACTGTTGCGAGACAGGGACTGTACGGAGTAGAATGAGGTTGTGGCAGAAAGTATTGGTGGTAGGAAGCATCGGCCTTTTACTGAGTCAGCCAGATCTGGCGATAGTTGTGAGGGGTGGTGGAGGGAGGCGTCTGGCGAAGGCTTCGTGGGCGATCCTTTAAGAAAAGGTGTTCAAAGTTCCGGTCAGCCCAGCCTTCTACTCCTTATTGGCTTGGAGCGGGTCGCCCTCCGTGTGACCACAACCACACACAAAAGGCACGCGAGAAAGAAAGAACGTAGAAACGTCAAAGGCATCGGGTACGCCGTGAGGGCAAGCGTCGTGGTCGGCGGCGCGGATGTTGTGCGCGAGCAAATGGTAGGACAGCATTCTGGTGTCCTCTACCGGACCACACGCCGCGAGCACGCGTTTTATTTCCGTGACTGCCCGAATGCGCTGCTTGCGTGCGACCGTGTTTACGTGCTTGAGCATGATGAACTATGCGGGGGCTAACAACATGGTGCACACGTGGTTGATTTTGTGGAACGCGTCGCTCACAAGCGAAGACACCGCCAACAGCCACGGTAGCTTCCCCAACGCCGACCGCACTGCCCCACACCCAAATTCATACACGATGAACCGCGACAGCATTTCTAATCGCGTGATGATGGCTTCTAGTAGCGTCGCGGGGGCCTCCCGCTTGTCTAGCACGACAAATACGAGCACCTTGGGGTGGCTGCACGCGCAACAGATGATGAACCCGCCGGCGGAGAACGAATTTCGCGCGTCCTGGTAGTTCCTCGAGCAGACGCCGACGTCGGGCTTCTCGGCCCTCAGAAAGGCCGAGGGGCTGCACTGCAACCGCCCCGGGAAGCACATTCCCATCACAAGCGGGTCATCGCTGGCCTCGGGGAACACCGAAAAAAACCGGGCACGCATCTGCTCCCTCGCCATCCCGTCGCCGAACCACCTCGACGCAAACGACGCCGCCGAGTCAGCGACCAGCGGCCGGTCTGACTGATAGGCGGTGATGCTGTCCGCCATTCTGTCGGCACAGGCGGCGGTGGAGATCGCCACCTTCTGCCGCACGCTGCCCATCCGTTGAAGAGCGTTCACGAAGGAGACACCCATCTAAAGAGACTTGAGCAGCAGAACCATTTCGGCCGACAAATGCGCGGGAAAGCCATGGCCAACAGACCCGCTGTTTACAGCCTCTGCTAATACGAGGGGCAGGTCAGCCGAGAGTGACGGGGACCGAAGCAGGTCCGCCAATCCACGTAGGCCCGCCACGTGCTCCAAGTTGAAAGCGGAAAGGACAGCGTCAGGCGAGATAACGACTCATATAAAAACCACATTGTGCGCCGCAGTTTGCCTCAGTGCCCTGATGCTCGGCATCAGGACGTCAAAGGCGGACATTGGCGGCGCGCGGCGCCCACCTGCAGCAGCTGCGGCGGAGGCAGCCGCAGCAGCCGCCGGTTCCTGCGCCGACGCGTCGCCGAGGCCAGCAACGCCGCCGTTGCCAATTTCCCCTGCCGCACAACCGGCTCCAGCAGACGCTCCGTCTGCAGCAGCCGCTGCTGCCTCTGCCGCTGCTGCAGCGGCCGCAGCCGCTGGCGGCCTCGGCGTTCGTCCACGCCCTCCACCGGCCGGGCGCGCCGCAAGCTACGCTGTCAGCGACGCCGCGACGGCTCTCTCCACAGCGTGAATGGGCAACGTGCGGCTGTCGGCCTGCGTGGCCGCGTTGAACTGGGTCATGGCCCCCAATACGGCCTTGACGAGATAGGAGAAGGAGGCCTCGAGGTCCTCAATGGAGGAGAGAATCCCGCGGAGGGCTTCAGCCCCCGCTCTTCGCTCGGAAGGGAATGAGTCCAGGAACGACTTGGGCAGGGAGCCGGGCAGGAGCACAGCCAGGGCCTGAGCAGCTGCGCTCCTCTGGTTCGAGTTGAAACCAATAGTGGCACCGGGCTCAGTGAGGGCTAGTCTTATGTAACGGCGAAACCACTCCCTGCCAAGGATGCTCGCGGCAGCGGCAGCGCAGCGACCGGCTGCCTCCTGTGGTTGCTTCCCGCGCCACTGGTGCAATGGCCTCGCGTGGGGCCAATGCATCGGTCTCCAGAGCAACCGGCGTGCGTTCCCCGGCTCCTCCACTATCCCCTTCTCGAAATTTCCTCCTCCAACATTTTCATGTCTACTATCGTCTCCTCCGCCATCCTTTCGTCTGCTTTCCGCTGCGGTTTCTGTCCCTAGTCCAATTTCCGCTAATCCAGCTCACGGTGAGCTGATGCAGCGGGTCATTGCCATGGGGCTCCCGGCAGCCACTGCTGCGGCATCTTTTGATGCCGAGCTCCTACGACTCCCGTCCGGTCGCTTAGTTGCAAAGTTCTAGAAGGACGTGCTCGTGTGCGCGCTGGCGTACGATTGCGCCGACAATCAGCCGGCTGGCATCGGAGGACGCGTCAGCCGCAAGCGGTGCCGTGATGAGGCAGCGACGGCGGCATCCGGGTGCGGAGCAAATAAGGGTCGTCCAACACAGTTCTAGGACTGACAGAGCGATCCTGTGATGCAGGCCACCACGGGCGACGCCGCTCGCGACGTCATTTCAGCGGATGATGCCAGTGATGCGCAGGACGTGGCCCGCCCCGAGACGTCTGGTTCCCGTGCAGAGGGCAGGGTCTTCGTGCTGGTCACCCTGGCGGCTCAAAGCCAGGCTGGTAGCACTGATGCCGCGCCGGTCGGTTCTGGGGTCGACCGGCCCGCGGAGAGCCTATTTGGATCCTATTAGCAGACGTCGGCAGACATGGTTTCCGCTTCGCCCATTTCTGACGTATAGAAGTCAACTCGCAGCGGCATGGAGCTTGCGGCGCCACCATTAGCGCTGAGGTTCCCTCTATCCCCCACTACTACCGGGCCGCTGTCCTCCGCGGTCTTCCTATATATAGACGACAGAGAGATGGCCGTCAGCGGCCATGCACTCTAGGACTCTCTCTCGCGGCTGCGCATCAACCCCGGCTTGGCCAACCGTGTTGGTACCCGCCGCCTTCCAATTAGAGACGCACTCCTGGTCTCGCGGGGGACGCCCCCCAGCGCGCTGGCCTTTCTGGGCGCGCCTCCAGCGGGCGCTGTGATCATTTTCAACCACGTGGTCTAGCGCAAGACAGCCGACGACCTCGTGGCGTCGCTGCGCGACGGGCGGCGGAATGAGCAGGCCTACTGGATGACCGCCTCGGGCCGTAGGTCGAAAGCTTTCGTTGTCGCGGGCAGCTTGGAGGACGCAATTCAGGGCGATACGGTCACCCATGTAGAGGTCAAGGGGGTCCTCCCGTCGCAGTGGGTCACCACCGACATCTTCATCAAAAACACAGACAACATGAGGGAGACGGTCGACTTTTACGCCTCTCTTGTCCGCCACTGCGGCCGCCGTATGGTGACTGGCGCCGGCTTGGCGGGCTGGGTGGAGAACACTAGTTGAAGGACTGCGTCGTCTCTAGGGCGCACGGAACCCTCACTTACTCCGTGTGGGAGACGTACGTCAAGCAGATGCGTGGAGAGTCCTCGCTGCAACGGCCGCGGGCGGAGCAGGCCAGCGCCGTGCCAGGCATCGGCTCGATCCGCACTGACTACAGTCTGGCAGCCGGCTTCATGACCCCCGCCGCGCTGGCGTCGGCATACGGCCGAATCACGTCTCAGGAGAAGGGCAAGAACGAGATGTCAAGTGTGTCCCCGCCGCGAGGACGCTCGCGCCTTCCCAAGCCGGTGTCAGCGTACATGTACAGTTTCTTCACGGCCGACATGTACGGTTATCGCGAGGGGGAGGTGCGTACAGTCGTGCTGGGAGGCGAGTGAGGGGGAGTGGAAGAAAAGACAAAAAATGGAGTTGGGGAAGACTCCTGAGGTCTTGAACAGGCTACGAGTGGCTCCGACTTTGCGATAGTACATTATAATATACGGTTATCGCTTCTTAGTGTTTCTCACCACTGCTTTCCGGCCGGACGTGCGGAGGATGTTACCTTCACGTCACCAGCAGACCTTGTCTGGGAGCTACGTCTTGTCAGGCCCTGACAGAATGAGAGGTTTGCTTTCACGCGTCGTTCAAGAAAAGAAGGACTTTCACAAACTCTTCGCCAGCAAAGCCAGTGGTCTCCAGGGGCTTAAGAATCAGGCATCTTTTGTTGCATTATGATATATTCCACATGCCCTTTCATGCACACTGAAATGAGTACTTCACAAAGTCATCTATCCGAATTCGGATTTGGCTGGGCCGGACAGAGTAAGGATCAATATTATAATCGGATACTCATTTAGTGCGATTTCGGATATAGTTCGCATAGACGGATTGAATATATATTCTCTTGGATGATGGATCTGGACGCATGGTAAAATTATCGAAAGAAGACATCTCACCAGGTACAGTCTAACGAGTTCTGGAAATAGACTCTTCTATTCATAAGCATTGTTTGCGATGAACCGCCGTCAAGTACCATCTGGTTGTTGGAATTGATTTCGATGATGCAGCCGGCCTCGTCAGTAGGGGAAGTTGGAACTCTCGTGTGCTCACGAGGGGGCGCCCGTTCGGGTTCGCGCGCGGGCCATTGACAACAAGGCAAACCGGGTCCGACGCGGGACAGAACCGTTCGGACATTTTCCGGCAAGATCACCGCTTGGCACTGCCAGATGTTGGCAGCTCAACCAGCTGGGGAGGCATCCCAATGCGCCAGCAATGCTGCGCAAAATCTGTGAGTCGGATCAAGCAAGGTCGTAAATCGATACAGAATATATTATATCCTGCCTTTGGAGAGTCATTAGGGCTCAGTGTATCCGGCGGTAGATGAACAGAGTACGATATGGATACGCGGCTGCAGCATCGATTATGGATTATTACGAGTATAGTATGCGGATATGTATGGCTCTACTTTATCCACCTCAGGCCCTGGTGGTCTCTCGGGTTGGGGCTCATGGGTGCCTCGGCTTCGTAGCTTTGTGACGACAGATAAATGTCGATCAAGGGTCAGTGGTATTGTGGGAAGAAACAGGCCCCTGAAAAGGCTTGTGGAAGGGCGCCGTGCCGGACGCAAAGGTGTGGATATGGATGACAAGAAACGGGGCAGACATGCACGTGTGCTCCGACAAAGAGACACTGGTTTGGGGCAACCGTCGAGACTTCGCGCGTTGCAATCGAAATGCGGAGTCTCGGTAGGCGTCTTGGATGCGGTGTACTGAGGGTCAAGCAGGGCGATGGAAAGGATAGGATCGATAGGAATCACTTTGGTGGCAGCGTCCTAGTCGATGCCATCACGTGCGTGGAGGTATCGTCTGTGGGGTACGTTGCAGACCGTGCTGCAATCACGTGGTACCGTCATAGTGACCAAGTTCTGAGCCTTTCGCGCGGACTACCGAACAATGCTCCGGGACGAGATTAACCCTATCACGACTGCGTGCGTTGCCGCCGTGTTAGCTCACATTCGCACGCACTAGAGCTCCCCACTCAGCTGTGCAGCCAGCTGTGACCGTATGTCAGTGTCTGGACTGCGTGACCTGCCGCCGTCCGAGCACGTATGCGCGCACAATCGCGCTCCCCTCTCATCTGTGAGACCAGAGGTGGCTGTGCGTCAGCCACTGTGCTTCTGTCTCAAGGAATCGTTCTAGGAGCTATGCAGCATGCTTGTCCCGGAAGAAAGCGCGTTTTAGCCGCGGGGCCGTCACACCAGTTGTCTTTGGTGCGCTCTGCTGGCCTTTCAGCAGGTCGTCGAAAGAAGAGGGCTGGGTGGGATTCCTTTTGGCAACGACTTCTGAGATTGTACAGGGGCATCTCTGCGTGATTCTCTGAGTAGCTTGCTCCTGTTCTGTTGTGCAGTCATACCACCTACGTTCTGCGCGTAACGCACCCACTGCCGAACCTGATTCTGAGGAAGGACGGACCGCACATGGATCAGGACTGGGTGCGGTGCCCCCTTCTCAGAGCCCAAACGATTTCCTTATCAAACTGCGAGGCCCACGGCGGACGTACGTCAGCGGTGTAGGGCTTCCCGAAAACGAGCAGGCACCAGGCCATGCGAAACGTGGACGACCAGAGAAACAGACTGAAAACGGCCTCCCAGGCTGTTCAGCTGTCGGACAGTCATTCTTGGAAACACCTGTGGACGGCGGATGTCAAGACTCTCGGCCATACAGAGTCTCCGGGACCGACGCCTACTCTCTGACGGTGTGAGCATCCCAGTCCAGGGCCTCCCAGAGGCGCGCGCCACCCCTCCCTCAGGACAGGCAATTGCAAAGCCCTTGCCCCCACCCTGTTGGCTAGAGGACGCCCGCTCTGTTTCTCGGTGGAATGGAGCCGAGATTTTCGATCCACTGAGGCTTGGCTGAACACCCTTGAAGTCAATGGGGGCAACATTGTGCCGAAAGAGAGTTTTTCTGCGCATGAAAGCTTACATGTATCGAGAACTATGTTTGGACAAGTGTCAGTGGCGGTCTGCTGCAGATATGAACGGTATCCAGCCGGACAGCCATCCGTACTCGAAAACCGTGTGCAGCGCCTCTTCGCAGCCGGAACCCCGAATGCCGTGCCCCGGAGCAGCCGAGAAGGGGTGGCCCGCGTTTCGGCAGACAAACGAATGGCCGCAGCGCCGCCTGCAGCGCTCCTCACGGGCAGCGCGGGAGCACGAGAAGTCAGATAAAAGGCCTTGATCTCATGAACAGCCGCCTGGATGGTGGCATGTTCATTCCGCGGCCGGAGCTCTGCAGCCTGGGCATATGTTTTCTGGCAATGGCACATGCGTCAGCCCTGTTCTCAGGTTCCTGAGAGGCGTATGAATCCTGTGTTCCAGCACTGTGCCCCCGTCCTCTCGAGCCTAATTTTCCGCGCTTTCTGGCTCCCCTCTCTTCGGTGCCACCTGGTAGGCGCTTGTCACGCGGTGCTCCAGCTATTTGGTTCGTGAGCGTGTGGTATTTCCTCTGCGGCATGGAGGCGGCCAATCATAGCGGACAGGTGCTGGCACATACCGGTGCTGGGTGCTGGTTGCAATGGGGTCTGAGAAGGGGCACCATTTTCTGTGCGGTCGCGCTGTAGTATGCCCCATTGGACCGATTTTTTCACCGTAACCATGCTGGGGTTGGCCAATTCCCCTGCTCCACCGAATCCCTCATTGCCTTCATGCCCCAACTAGATTCTTCCCATTTCTGTCATTGGGCGTGTGTGGTCACCCAACAGGAACGGTCGATGTACTCTTTCTCTGTCTGCAGGTCGTAGACAGTGGTTGGTGGGTGATGGTGAGTAGGGGGCACCCACGAGATGCGCCGTGCAAGGACCTTTTCCGTCCCCCCATGTCGAGCAAGACACGTCACACACAGTGATCAGAAGAATCCGTTGCTTAGAGAAGCTAGCTGACTCCTTGACCAGTAAGCTACGCGCTGTTTTTCTTGGAGACTGGGACTGCCGCTTTGTTATCGTGCACGTCTGAGTGCCATGTCATCGTATGAGACAGGCCTCTGATCGGACGGCACAGACGCATGCTGAGCTGGCTAAAAGATTACAAAGCCGTTGTCTCGTCGATGGTGCTCTTGAGCAGGTTTGTTGTGTGGCACTTCTGCATTGTTGGGCCTATTTGTCTGCTTGTGTGCCCCATTGTGTTGCGTGTTGAGGACGCATGATTTTCAGTTGCCGTCAGTACTCATCCGTTGCTACATGATCGTGCTACACCTTCATCTCACACGGTTCTCCCCAGCCCAACTCGCCCTCTGCGCTTCACTTGGCCTCTGCACGAGCACTTCTCCCACATCTCGCAATGATCCACAATGTAGTCGTGATTGTACGTCTCAACCGGCTTGTGTTGAATCTCGGTCGCGGTCTTTTGTCCTCCTGCGTGCCGCGATGCGGCCGCCGACTTGGTCGCGTTCCGTCGTTGGGACACCCGCATGTGAGCGGCAATGAACCGAGACCGCACCATAAACCGCCGCTGTGTCATGTTCGACACGCTGTTTTTTGACCTTTCCTGATCGAGTGTTGCCTCTTCGCGCCGGACGTGTCGTGTCGAGGGGTCAGGTTAGGATACTGACTTGCGTTGAAGACTAGTGAGCAGGTATGATTCCACTGATGGAAGCGGTTGATAAAACAAGCCGTGCAAGCCCCGTCCATCAGCCAAAGCGCCCGACCGAAGGAGTTCCGTTGAGCCTGACAAGCAGTGTCCATGCAGACAGCCCTAGGAAGCCAATCGAAGCGCTGCACGAGAGCCGCGACAACATGCGCTGAACTCTGGGCCTTGCGCAGGAGCTCAAAGCCAATAGTATACCCTGACCCGCAGACGAAGGTTACCCGGCCGGGATACCGAGGCACGCTAAAAGGCAAGCCGTGCCAACAATCTTCCGCGCTCCAAGCCTTGGCCTTCCCGATTCTATATCCTTGTCCTCTTTCTTCCTATCCCGCTTGTCCGCCTTCCTAAGCCGTTTCCATCCCGAAATTGAGTGCTCCGGGAAGGCGCGGACGGTGGGCCGGGAAGGCCACGACTGGCCCGTCCGCAGCTCCGTAGCGTGCTCCACGATGCGGTCCTTTGAAGCCGGCCGGGCGACGACGTTGGTGACTGCCGGCCGCACGCCGATGGAATGCAGCCACTACTGGTAGACGACCCGGTCTGCGGGCTCCATGTGTCGCGGCAAGCCTTGTTTGCCGGCTTGACCTTGGCCTCCCAGCCCGACAGCGTCTCCTCCTCGGCCAACACGAAAAAGAGGAGCAGCTCGCCTACGACCTGGCACAGGCCAGGCTGCGCGTCCATTGCCTTCCTTACGAGAAGAAAACTTTTCAGACAAGCACGACAGGAGTCACGCATGGGGCCAGCTGGATCCAGTCCTTGCAGGGTTCCAGAGCAATGAGCGACTGCGCGAGCACCCGGACGTCGATGAGGTCGCAGCCGTCTAGGATGTTCAGCACCGGGTCAGCCAGCATGGCCGCCGCAAAGGTCCGCACGGTCAATCATCGGTCCTTGTCCACGTCCTCGTCATCTTTCTTTGGAAAAACGTCCGTTCACATGTACGCAACCTCGGTAGACCCCACCATGGGGGGCACCTCATGATGGTGGTTCGACTCAAACGCAGTCCCAGCCTCAGCGCCGTCGACGAGCCCGCCGTACGACGCTCCCTCCTTCACGTGGGGCAGCTCGTACGCCACCAGCTTGTCCACGTGCGGCTGCTAGTGCGCCTCCACCTCGTCCAAGTGGGGCGGCTCCTCCGCGTACTCCGTATCGAAGGCAAGCGAAGTGTCAGCGTTGTCAGTCAACCCGCCGTAGAACGCCGCCGCGCCCTCGTGGGGCGGCACGAGCGCCGCTGCCCCGCCTGAGAGGGCCGGCTCGTATTGGTACTCAGGCTCAATGGCCACATGATTCTCGGCGCCGTCAAACAACGCGCCATACGCCGCTGCCTCGTCTGCGTGTGCCGGCTCGTACGCCACTAAAGTGTCCACGCGCGGCGGCTAGTGCGCCGCGGCCTCGTCCGGCCGGGGCAACAGGTTCGCGTACGCCATCCCCAAGGCGAGCACAACCTTGGTGCCGTCGGCCAACCCTTCGCGCGCCGCCGACTCGACCAGAAGAGCGAGCTTTCGCACGAGCTCCTCTTGTGCTTGCGGCGGCACGTCAAGCGCACGACAGCCATCAAAGTTACCGACGCCGACTAAAGCGGCGCGCAAAAGGGGCAGACCAACATTGACCGATCTGGCGCCTGATGCCTCTGCCGGCGGAGCTTCCTGCAGTACAGACACTTCCCTGAGAAGTGGCACGGACCTCACCTCCGGTACATCGTCGACAAGTGGGCCCGACACAAGTGGCAAGGTCGGCGGGGCCAAGGGCGCCATCAGCCTCTTCTGCGTCCGGTTCGTGGCCGTGTTGACACCCTGGCGCGTGGCCGCCGCTTACGCCACGGCATTGCCGATGCTGTTCTGCGACTGCTGCGCCCACAAGGCGTCAGAATCCGAGGAGTCACCCGTGGGGCCCAGTGCCACGGCCGAGGTTTTCGCTGCATTTGCCGCGGCCGCCGAAAGAGACGAGCCAGCGACCGTGACCGCACCGCGCCGGGCAGCTTCAGCACGCGACGAGGCCTCCGGCAGCACCGCTCTCTGTGCCAACGCGTCGCTTTCGGCGACAGCATTGGCGGAGGCACGAACAGAAGCGACGGGTTGGGCTCGCGCGGAGGCCGCCATGAAGAGCCGCTTGATGGTTCCGAGGAGGTGGCGTCGACAGTCCAGAACCGAGGGGGGGGACTTTGGGTAACGAAAACGCAGTAGGAGGCGCACACTCGCAGGGCGGAAGCCACAGTGGTCGCGGCCGATCCGTGCGGGGACGCACGGGGTAAGGAGGGACACGAGTGCGGCGGGCGCCCACGGAGCAATATCGATGGCAGTCATGAAGACAACCGCGGAGGGGCGCAGGCAGACACCGTTTAGCCGCCAACATTGCCCGTGGGAAAGCCACGGGAGCAAGGCATTCGAGGGTAGGCCACGCACGCGAGACACATGGGCGCCGATCTTTGTGGCAGTCCACAGTTGTCATCCACGGGCGGCCGACGAGCCTGGCCGGAAGCCTCAAAACCGGGTGAGGCACCAGAAGGCGAGAACGGGGCGGTCGACGTCGCTTGGCAGCGGGTGGTGGGCGGGAGACGGGAACCTGGTCTTGGTGTCCGCCCAGCAGTCGTCCGCCGGTGGTCGAGTGGAGAGGCTTCTCCTGCCAGATCAATCTGGTGAAGCGGAAGCGTCTGGGAGCACGCGAGCTTCTCGAGCAGCGGTGAGATATGCTCAAACAATTGTCGTTTTCGGGGTGCCCCCTCTGTACTGCACTGCGATCTACCATTGCATTTCCAGAGACCTACGGCAAACAACCCCTGCCCGCGCATGTCAAGAGGCGTGCATGGATCGTGCGCTGTACGTGATTTCGTTCAGTAATTGCGTAATTTCGACAAGTAGACTTGACAGAACAACCCATGTTGCCCCCCTCAGAATTCCTATGGTCGTTGCCATCTGAGGTGGGCGTGCACAAGAAGAACGTCTGCGACTTAATCGAAGTATTGCCACCGTGAACGAGAATGACGACACGGTACTTGCATTGATGAGTGTGCAAGGATTGGCAGTTTGCTTGATGATTTTGCAACCACGAAAAGAGACAAGATGGATGGATACGGCATGCCGTAGAGGCCCGGAAGAAGTGGGGCGTCTCACACCACACTTGAGATTTTCACTCTCAAACTCCCTTCTCCATGGGGAAAGAGTGGTGGGGTTGACATATAGTGGACTCCTCGTCGTGTTGCATCCACCCCCTGGAGAACGACTGGTCCAAAAAGGTAGGCTGCAAACAAGACTTAGAACAGGGACAGACCAAGAATTAGTGTCTCCCATCCCCCACATGCGTCCTTTCCGCCTCTCCCCATCAGCCAGTACCGTAAACGGCCGTGGCCAGCAAGTCTACTGCGATGCGTCGGCGGTAGGACGCTGTGCATCTCTTCATTCTTTTGACGTCCAACCCCAGAGAGATGTCATCCCTGTTCTTTATGGTGAAGATGCCGCAGTCCTCAGTGTTTTCTTGCGGACGGCACTTCGGGTGCTTGAACGATTTCAGCTGCGTCTCCGGCTTGTATAAATCGACCTCGTCGGCAAGCCACTTCCGGATGCTGTGCGTCACCATCGGGTGGCGCCCCGAAAGAGATTCGTAAGCGGAGACCGTGCCGGGCACCTTCTGGATCACGACCAGTATCCAGTGCGACTGCATGAAGTTCACCGAATGAAGATCTTGTCCACCGCGAGCACGTCCACGTTTCTTGTCCACCTCTGCGCCGCCTCGTAGGAGTAATCGCGCTGTTGGCACAGCTTGGTGGAGAAGAACGCGCTGAAGTAGTAGTCGGTTGGTGCCTATGAGTTGGCCGCCACAGTCTGGTCGTAGCGTTGCTGCATGAGGGTGACCTTCCCGTTGATGGCCTCATCGCTGTGCCATTTGCAGGGTAGGAGCCTCGCGGTGGTTGTGTTCACGATTAGTATTTTTCGCACCGTGACAACGGGGAGAAAGTTCAGAGCGCGCGGCTTCTGCGCAGCCTTGCTCGTCGCGCTCAAAGCGCGCTGCGTCAACGGAAAGGTGGCGTCGGCAGCGTCCACAGCGACCTGCTCGTCGCTCTCGCGTCCCAAACCGGTGGCCGGCATCTCCGTGCGCGGCAAGACCGCGGTCACGGACTTAACCACGCCAATCTCACTGAATGCAACGCCGGCATCAGCGCCGTCGCCGTCGGCGATGCTATCAACGCCGCCAGCGTCGTCGTCTGTGGCACGAACCTCGCCGCCCGCGTCCTCAGCGGCGCCTACCTCGCCGCCATCATCTCCGGGGCGACGCACGTCGTCTTCTTCACCGTTGGCGCTTCCAGCTCTGTCGTTTGTGGCGTCGGCACCAACAGGTGCAGAAAGCGCAGACTCTGCGCCGTGATCATCGTGGTCCGGCTCTTCAGGAGACAAGGCGCTCTGTCCAACGCATTGATGACCAAAGGCTTCAATCCGGAGCCCAAGTCGAGGTGCTGGGCACTATCCGTATGATACCATTCAACAACCACAAAACTCGCCATGGGCGCTGCTGCTGTCCGTTCTTGCTTTCGAGAATACCGATGTGCTCGTGAGAGCCTCCTGAGGTCGTGCCCATTTTTTTTCTTTTTCTCGACGAGCACTCTGATATTGTTTTTGATTTATGAAGCAAACGACAGGGTCACCATTCAACAACCGTTCCTCTATCCCGTTTAAAGCAGTCACCTCGCAGTGTCGGACGATAATTGGAAGACTCATTTGATGTTCGACCATCTCTTACCGAACGCCGCGAACCAATCAAACGACACTTCATTCTTCGCTTTGACACTCGCACACGAACAAACACACACACACAAAAGCAGTACACGGACAACACCTCTCCAGCTCAGTCGGATGCAACGCCGAGGCGTGCGCGCTGCCTTGCGGCAGCCATCTGGAGCTTACGCTTGAGTGGAGACGGGTTTGCCCGGCTCAATCTGTGGCGCGCCTCCTCCACGGCGTCGGCGCAAGCAACGCGCCACGCATTCTCAAACCTGGCCGCCTCGAGAGCAGCGTCCCGCTTGTCCTTGGTGGCCTTGTTCGCCGCCACCCGTGCAGCTTTCTCCCGCCGCCCCTGCTCCTGCGCAGCGGCCTTGACCTGCTTGTCCTCCGCCAATTTCTCGAGGGCGGAAATCACATCCTGCGCCGTCAGGGTGACGGGCCGCCCAGCAGTCGACAGGGTGTCCTGGATGATGGTGGGCTGCTTGAGGTCCTTGCGCATGGCAGGGACCGCACGGTCGGCCAACAGCTGTAAGTCGACGTCCTTTGCCGCGGGGTCGGCTCCCTTGTTGACCTCCTCCAAACAGACCTTTTTGGAGTCCAATGGCCACATTCCGACGTTAGCAAACGCGGCGGCTAGGTGGGAGGGGGAGAAAGCGTGGTCGGCGGCTTTCTTGATGCAGTCCATCAAGTTCAGCACTGTGAAGCTGCACCCGAGACCGACACACTCTCCCGACCGGCTGCAAACTTGACGTCGAATGGCTGGCTGGAAGCTGCCGTACGCCGACTGGTTGTCTAAAGCTTGAATGAGGTGCGAAAGTTTAGAGGGTTCTGCAATAACATGCACCTTAGCCCGCACGAGCGCCAGGAGGCCGAAAGCCGATAGGTGGACTTCTGCTCCGTCTAAAGCCAGCAGCGTATTCTCCTCTGGGTAGTAGCTGTTGGCGAAGGCGGCAAACTGCTGCGCCCACACGTCAAAGACGCCACGGTCGAACCCCGGCGGGTTCCGCCGCACCACCACCGCCAAGTCGTTGAGACGCGACGCCAAAGCCACCTTTCTCGCCTTGCCGTCCTCCGTCACCTGCACGTAGGCGTGGCCGCTGGCGCTGCCGGCCACCACCATAAAATGAGGCGCGTCCATGCCGGCAGGTGAGATGGAAAACGCCGCCGTGCAGGCCGCAGCCCCAGAGCCAATCGTGGCCATCACGACCTCCGGCTTCCTTAAGCCTCGGGGCCCGATAATTGTGGACCGCGCCTCAAGTAGTAGCTCCCTGGCGTTGACGTGAGTCTCGTCCCTGTTCCACAGTTGTCGTGGTTGCACGATATTCAGGTCCCGGTAGATCAATCGGAGGCCAGCAAACCACTTGGCAATCACATCCGGTCGCGCATTCTCGGCACGGCTCTGCTCCAAAGTGCCCACGCGGTACATCTGCAGCGCAGGCAACCGACCCAAAAACAAGCGAAAAAGTGAAATCCCAGGGGTAAGGCTCCTACCAAAGTAAGACCGGGCGGACGCTTGACGCTGAGTGGAGAGACAAGAAAGGTATTCACCCACCCAACGAAGAAAACCAGTCCTGGTCAACCATCGACCGAGCAGCGCCTGCACCTTATCAAAGCGAACAAGCAACTCCTCCTCCTCTCGCAGAAAAAAGGGGCGCCGACCGGCAGGGGATGCCTTGCCCCCAGAAGCGACGAAGTGGCGCACAGCACCACGAGAAACACCAACCTCTCGAGAGACAGCGGTGCCGGCCAGGCCCTGCGTTAGCAGAGCAGCCATCTGCCGCTGCTGCTCCGGCGTCGGCCGCGGTTTGCGTGCCCCACCAGACACCGGACGACCGCTCGCACGCCCACCCATCTCGCCCGCCGTCGGGCGTGCCCCTCAGAGTCGAGGAGACCTCTCGGTGGGGGCGCCAAGGCGGGCAGCGTCGCTTGACGCTCGGCATCGGGCGCGTCGATGGTGGTTTTTGGCGGGCTGACCAGGGTGGGATGCCTGAGAGTGCCTGTGGCGGCGATTTGACCGCAAAATTGGACGTTTGGCGTGCTCCCACGAAAACACCATTACGACGCGTTTTCGTCCGTGTTGTCTCACCCAGGTGTCCGACTCGGTCGAGACTACCACCGTTCGACGGCTGACGACCTGCTGCGTCCCTTAATGTGGGTTTTATTTGGCTTTCGTGTTTTCCCGACCATCGAAAAATGACCCAAGTTGCAGTACGGCAGTTTTGGAAAACCCCAGGAAATGAATTATGCGTAGACACTGTGGAAAAGACCGCCTTTTAGTGGTTGTTGAATGGTGGCCCTTGGTTGTTGAATGGTATCATACGGATAGTTTGAAACTGCAACCCGACCGCACTTTGGTGGGTTGTGCGCACCATAGGCCTGTTGGGCCTGTCATCCGTCGCCACACTGACCTCCGAGCGTGCGTTGACCTTCGAGTCGCTGCTTTTCTTGACGGCCGACAACTCCAATTTGCCACTAGAATACTCGTACGAGCTGCTTGCCGACGAGTCACCATTGACGCCACGCAGCACGTCCAAGACACCGTCCGAGCCCCTAGCATCCCACGGCTCATCCTCATGGTCGTCGCGCGCGGCACCGTCAGCATTGGGAACGGTTGTGGTCAAATTCAGGTTCTGGATGATGAAAAGCTTGAGGAAGATGGTTCTAGCCGCCCGAAGAAGCAAATTCTCCAGCTCGTCTAGGGTGCGCTCACCCCGTCTTGTCGGCATCGGAGGCGGAGCAGGCGTGTCCCCGTCCATCATCGTAGGAAAATTACGGAACTTTAGATCATCCTCAGCCGTGACGGCGACCGAGTCTGCCGCGCCCAAAATGACGAGGTTACGGAGCACCGCCCTCACAGTGGCGTTGCGGATGGAGCGGGCATACATGATAGCCATGTCCGCCCGCGGCGCGTCCATGCCGGGCCGCACCAAGGGCATAACGTACCGCTGCAGAACTGCCAAAATCGGTCCGTAGCTGAGCAAACAGTTGAACCGCCCGCCCTTGGCTCCCTTCTCACCACAGTCCTTGTCGGCAAAGGCAATGTCCGGAATGAAGAGCGTCTCGGAGAACTGAATGACAGCATCGGACACCTGCTGCCGCGTCCGGCCGCTTTCCCAGGCCGAATAAGCGCCTGTGTTGTGCAAAACGCTCGTGAGGTACTTCGCCGTCGCTGCCATCGTTGATCGCGAAATAGCACGGACCCCCATCACCGAGTCGAGGAGGACGCGCGCCTAGATCATCTTAGGGACCGCCCAGAAAAAGACACTGCGCACCGTCGTACTCCACGAGGTGGCCGTTGGTACACATCCAAGACCCCACCACCATCTCCAAGAGCCCGCGCATTCTGTAGAGGAATTCCGACCACGACTTGACCTCGTGGGTGCGCGCCTACGCCCCGCAGGCGGGACTACTAGGCTCCATGGGCACCTGCTCCAGCTTCCTAAGCTGCTGTTCTTGCCGCAGGTGGTCGACGGCGGCGCTGTAGGCGTCGCACAGCAAGACCTCGGCCGAGCAAATAGAACATGTTCTTTGGTCGGCGAGGTTGAAGAGGCTTGGAAAGTTCTACCGTGGCAGGTGCAGCAGCGGGTGGAAGGGCTTCTGCACGTCCCGCAGCGGCCGTTTTCTGCTCGTTGAGGACCCCATCGGGCCCGAGCGGCCGGACGACCTCCCTCGCGATCAAGGCACGTACTGCCTCGGACGCCGCGTGCACCCGCGGCATCTTGTTTCCTGCCTTCGCATGAATGCATTCCCACGGCCGCGACTTACTAGACAGATGGCAGCAGGTAGCGAGCTTGAACTTGTTGCTTGACGGGCGGATGGCGGCAGCGGTCAACGTGCCGTCGTAAAAGACTGCAAACGTGGGCCCGTTCTGGCGCTTTCCGGCCTTCATGGCGTTGCATGTGATCGTCCACGCCGGTTCTCCGTCGCTGTCTTCACGATGAACCGGCCCGAGATAGGTTGGGAACGTCAAAAAGAGGTTGGCTAAGGTGGCCGCCCCGGCGATGTGCGCCAAAACCTCGTAGGCGTGCAGCAGCGGGGCTGCGTGACGGCGGGAGCTGCTACGCCCAAGAGCCGCTTGCAGGGCGGCATATTCCATCAGCACCACAGTAAAAGAATCTCGGCCACCGCCAATGATGCCCGAGTAGCTGCACAGAGACAGCTAACGGCCATCCGTAAAGGACTCCCCCCAAAAGATCGGGTCTAACGCCTTCACAATGATAGGCACCTGCGCGCCATGCACGAAGGCGCCGGTCACTGCTGCGGTCACGCGCATCCGCGCTGTCACGCCCACAGACGCTTGCAGTTCTGAAGTGTAGAATTCCACCAGCATCTCCTCCTCAATTGACAGGCGGTCAGTAGTTGGCACAGAAAAGACTGGGCGACGTGGCGTCTTGGGTCCACCAGAAACGAGCGAAGGGCAAGGTACGCGGCTGGATGCGCGTGCACGCGGAGCCGCGAGGGAGGCATCCGCGAACGTACTGTCTGCTGACGCGTCATTATCGTGTGACGACAAGGCGCAAGCGGCCGTGCCAGTGCCAGCGGAATCCGCAGGGGCGAAGGCTGCCAAAATTCGGGCAGCGGCAGCAGGGCCAGCGCTCGGATGTTGGTCACAATTGCCCAGGGTGAGAAAACAATCGTCGACGCCTTCGCCAAGGGTGTCCTCATCCCCCCCGACATCATCTCCTCCTCCGTCACGTTGGCCAGTGCGTCGGCCTCCTCTCTCTGTCACATCCTCACGGCTCCCCTCATCAACATCACCCAGGCCAGAAGCACCCTCAGCCCCTCAGTCTTTCTCCTCATCGTCAATGACAGCACGCACGTCGGCAGGCCCCAGGCCAACACCAAAAGACGAAACAAGAACGAAAATCACGGAGCCCTCGAATTCATCGACAAACGCAAAGGAGCGTGAGAACAAGCCACATCTCAGCCGGGACTGCGCCATCGGCCGCTACCGGGAAAGGCCTCGAAGTAGACCCCGGAGCTGGCTGGGCTGGCGGTGGGCTTAACCAGGGTGAACTGAAGCACGACGGAGATTTAGGGACGAGGATGCCTCGACGATGATAGCCGGGGCTACCATGCGCTGGACGCGTAGCGGCCAGACCACGCAGTGGCCGGCGATGAGCCGCGGCAGCGGCGAGCGTGACCGCGGTGGGGTGGCCGTGAGCGTGGTCGCGGTGGGGCAGCGGCGAGCGTGGCCGCGGCGAGGCGGGGTGGCGGCGAGCGTGGCTGCGGAGGGGAAGGGCGGCGGCGAGGGCCGCCGCGACGGGGCGGCGAGCGCGACCGCGGCGGGGTGGAGGCGGGGAGCGTGGCCGCGGCGGGCCCGCAGCGAGCGTGGCCCCGGAGGGGCGGGGGGGCGGCGAACGTGGCCGCGGCGAGGCTGGCAGGTGCAGCTGCGAAGAGGGGACGACGTCGGTGTCGGGCCTGGTCGCGAGATGCGCGGGGCAGCCCTCAGCACCGCGCGGCTAACAATGGTGCTGGACGGTGGGCCGACCCAAGAGGGCACGCAAATGGTGTCCAAGCAGCAGGCCGAACAAGTACTGGTCCACCTTTGGTCCCTGAGTGGTTCTGAAGTCTGATCCGAATCAGGATGAGGTGTATCAAGCAGGATTCTTCGTGGGGCAGTCCTTCCTCTTGACAGCAGTCTGGAGCCAATCAACAACCAAGGGAAAATGTGCAGGCCCCCGTCCCAGACGGAAGCGCAAAGAAAGACTGCATAATCCCCTGCTGAGGCGGCCCCCAAAGTCCGCGCTGGTAAGTCCGAGTTACCGCAGACTGGCTGGCTCATTCGAAGAGTACCTACGCCGTCATCGGCTTGTTTGTCTGTGCCTTTAAAATGCACGGGGCTATGAGGGTGATGAAATTACTTCTACTTGTATGCCGAGGGGAGCTGAGTTTGGAGCTGAGCTCCGGGAGATACTGTTGGGCTCCTTGAGGAGCGTCGAGATTTGTGGGGTGGTGAGAGCATCTACCCTCCAAGGGAGAAAGCTCTGCCTCGTGAGGTGCGCCGTGGGCTCTGTCACTGCGTTGGCGGGGGTGTGCCTGCAGGAGGTTGAGAGAGAGGCGAAAGGGGGTGGTAAGCGGCTGCTGGCCCTGCGCCTCAGACCGGACTTGAGAAAAGCAACGCATACACATATGTAACTCCCGAATCACAGGATATGGGCTCAGTTGTCGCTGGTGGTCATCCTCGTCGTCTTCTTCCGTCCTAAGGAGGACGACGTGGTTCGGGCCGAGGTGTCTTCTGGCGTTGGACGGGCAGGTACATGCTCTAGCGTCGACAGGGTGGTGCCGGTTGGTGCCATGGTCGTCAACATGTCGGACCAGGGCCACTTTTGGCGACCCACGGTTTGCACAGCTGGACGACGACTACAAAGTGTTGTCGGCGTACCAATGTGCGCAGCATAAGAAGCAGAAGCAGAGGCAGGCGGTCGTGAAGGACCGTCAGGCGTCTGGGTCGGACGACAAGAAGGCCGACCATGTGGTCGAAAACTGGGACACCATGAATGAGGTGCCTCTTGCGACAATCGAGATGTCGGTTAAGCCCGTGCATCGTAACACAGTGACGTCCGTCGACGAGGCCAGGGAGGCTTGGCACGCGCTTAAAGTCATAACTCAGGCGCGCGACAACACTCAGCTGCTTAGGCGCATGGAAGAGCTGAGCAGCTTGAAGAAGGGCGACGACGAGAACACCAACAAGTTGGCGTCGCGCGCCAAGATGATCCGGGACGAGCTGGCCATGCTCTGAAACCCGGTGGACGACAACACGCTCGCGTTGCATGTCTTTTCGGGGCTTCCGTCAGAGCATAGGATGCTCAGGAAGGTTTTGGAAAACAACGACGTCAAGATGATCATGTCGGAAGTGACAGCTGAGATGCTTCAAGTCGAGCAGCGGAACGTTCCCGGGGTCTCATCGAAGCCAGCTGGTCGTTTAAAGTCGCAAGCCTTCACAGTGGCGGCGCCGAAGAAGCCTTTTGACAAGAGGTCGGTCGTATGCTACTACTGCGCCAAGAGGGGTCACATGAAGCGTAACTGCTACAAGCGGAAGGCTGACGAGTCAAAGGGCAAGAAAACGCCCGGTGGCGGCGGCCGTGACGGCGGTTATGGAAGCGGGCCCCAGCTGGGTGCCGCTCTGGCATACACTGCTGCGGCCGGTCAACCCGTCTCCAAAAAGCTCACGGAAGCGCAAGCGGGAAGTCTATGTGGGTGCGCGACTTCTAAGCGACCAGGCCCAAGGCCGCAGGAGACAAGGGCTTCTCTTTCCAGGCGGCGGGAAGCAGGGCCGAGGTCACCTCGGCCAATGGCGACGAAGTCCCAATTAAGGGGCACGGTCACGTCTCTGTGGACGTTGGCAAGGGGAGCACCAAGGTGCGCACGTTCTTAGCAGAGGCCATGCTGGTGCCGGACCTGACCAGCAGCCTGCTGTCAGTAAGGGCGGTTGACGGCAACAGAGGTGCCGCGCTGTTTTTCGGGGACGCCCGCGGGATCCGCAGCGACGGGGCCGCCGCTCCTGCGAGTGGAGTGCTCGACATGGCGTCGGTCATTGGAAAGGTCAACGACCGGGAGCAGTATGTGCTCAATGGACTCCGGATATGGCGTCGGCGAACGCGGCATACACGCGCATTGCGGGGGATGCAGAGCTTCGGCATCTCCGTTTCAACGACAAGGGGATTGAAAACTTGAAGCTGGCGGTCAAGATAGTCGATGGAATTCCGTCTTCGGTGGCCGACATTGAGCGCGTGGTCGGCACTGTGTGTGTGCCTTGCGTGGATGGGAAGATGGGGCAGGCTCCGCATCCACTGTTTTCCACCAAGACCACTAAGTGAGCTTCAGTCCACACAGACATGGATGGACCTCTCACGGAGTCACTGGGTGGCTCCGTCAACTTCATCACGGCGCTTGAGAACGGCCCTGGCTTCATCTTGGCGACGCCCATTAAGACAAGGGGGATGTCGTCGCAAGTGCTTAAGACGCGTATCAAGAACCTCGAGACGTTGACTAGTGTGAACGTCTAGCGCGTCCGTCACGACGGTGCCAAGGAGGACCCCACCAATGCCCTAAAGGCATGGTACGAGGACAGGGGCATCACATCGGAGATGACGTCGCTTTACAAGGCGCAGCAGAACGTAAACGCAGAGCGGGTCAACCGCACGCTGATGAGGCGCGTGCGTGCCGCACTGCTTGGTGCCGGGGCGGAGGAAGGACTGTGGGCTGAGGCCCTGGCTTCCGTTGCCCATGTCTTCAACCGGTCTTCCAAGTCGGAGCTGGAAAAGACGTCGCTGGAAGCGCTGACGGGGCGACGCCCTAACGTGTCGGGCTTCTTCGTCTTGGGGAGCCGCGTTTGGGCGCTCAAGCCAAAGCAGCAGCAGCGCAAGGTGGAGCCGAAGACCGAAGTGGGCCGCTTTGTCGGCTACATGACTGGTGGAAAGTCCTACCTCATCTTTTAGGACTGGACAAACAAGTCTTCGAGCGTCGCGCCGTCTTGATCCAAGAGAAGCCGGCGAAGGCCGGGACTCCGGGGGACGGTTCAAGCGCTTGTCCCCAGCTGACGATGAACGAGTCCAGAGACAACAACGGCGGCATTGACCAGTCACTGGACGTGCTGGATGCCGAAAGAGAAGGTGGGGAGAAGAACGGTCCTGTCAAAGGCTCCACGAGTGAACTTGACGGCGCGCCTGACGGCCTCGCTGACGACGAAAAACGACGAGGAAAGTCAGGGACAAACTGACTCGAGGCAACCGGTCGGCACCTCTCTCTCGGAAGTTGAGAATGATGCTCCGGGGCCTCGTCGCTCTACACGTAGACCAACACCCAAGGTAACCTGGTCGGAGAAGGACATCAAGGCGTACCTGGACCGCGGGGCCAAGTCGCCGGCAAAAGATGTGTGCGCTTTGACCAAGCCCCCTGCCAGGGAGAAAGAGGCACGCCCTCGTCCGGACTGGCCGCTGTGTCAGTAGGCCATTAAAGGCGAGGTGACGGCGCACAAAAAGCTCGGCACGTGATCCACGATCATGGGCAGCCACGAGCAGCACGAAACTGGGAAGACATGCTTCTTGTTCCACATGAATCACGTCGCGGAAAGAAAGAAGACGCGCTACAAGGCACATCTGGTGGCCCAAGGCGTTAAGCAAGTTCTTATGAGCGCTTTCGACGACATATGGGCGCCTGTACCCAACACGGCGACGTCACGCGCCCTGTTCGCCGTAGCAGCAGCCAACGGGAGGTAAGATCACCATGTTAGCGTCAAGACAGCCTTCCTCAACGCTGAGATGGACAAAATGATGTACATCAAGCTCCCTGACGGTGTCGAGTCGGCAGAGCCTGCAGATGCGTGACAGCTCAACCTGGCCCTGCATGAGACAATGAAAACGGGTCGGCTACGGGCCATCAAGCTCAACGAAGTGCTCGAGCAGATGGGAGCCTTACGGACTACGGTGGACCCGGGCCTTTACGAATGGCACCACCCTGTGCAAGGAGGCGTTTTCATCCTTGTGTACACCGACGCCGTGATTGTGGCGGGCGAGAGCTTTGCTGGCGTGGAGGCCATAAAGAGTGGCGTCTCAGCCGTTCGAAGCGAGGGACAAGGGGGAGGTCAAAGACGTTATTGGCATGAAAGTCATGTGCAGTAAAAGTGCCAAGAAACCCACACTGAGTAAGCCCGGCCATGTCATGGAGCTGCTCCAGGCGTTTTGGATGGAGACGTGCACGCCTAACAAGACGGCGATGGCGTCGGGCGTCAATCTGAGCAAGACGGGGCAGAACATTGTTCCCAACGGCAATCTGTACGCGGAGCTGGTCGGCTTACTACTGTACTCGTCGACGACGACGAGGCCGGGCATTGCCTTTGCCGTGGGTGTGCTCTCGCGCTTCATGTCCTGCCCTGAGCAAGACCATATGCGGGCGGCCAAGGGTGTGCTGCTCTACCTTCGTGGGACTTCTCGTACTAGTGTGATGTATGGCGGCAACGAGGCGCTGAAAGCGTATGTTGACACCTATTGGGCGGGCGACACCGACGGCCGTCGCTCGACAACATGATTTATCTTTACGCTCAACGGCGGGCCCATTTCGTGGGCGAGCAAGCGCCAGTCGATGGTGGCGACGTCGACGGCTGAGGCTGAGTACGTGGCCACCGCGATGGCGACCAAGGAGGCACTGTGGCTACGGAAACTACTGTCGGCGCTAGGCGTTAATGGCGGGGCCGTGCCGATAAGAGGGGACTACCAATTGTGCCTCTCGCTGGCCAACAACCCCGAGGAGATGGGGCGGACCAGGCATGTCGACGTCGCCTACCACATTGTGCGCGACTACCAGGCGCGCGGGGATGCGGCCTTCTTCTTCATGCCCTGCGCCGAAATTCCGGCGGACGGGCTCACCAAGCCGCTGCCGTCGCCGGCGTTCATGGCTTTTTGGGCTTTTCTTGGGGTCGCTGTAGACCTGGACGCAGCTGCGCGGGGCGTCGAGCTTGCCGACCCCCTATTGGGGAAGTGCTGAGGCGCCATGGTGCCACTGGAGGCGTCCAGTGGCGCAGCCCCGGTTTCGCGGCAGCGACCCCCGTCGACATTGCTGCAGGCCATTTTCGGCCGTGGACGGTTGCGCTACCATCCACTTGCGTGGAGCCGGCAATGGGGCGCGCTTGCGCGGGGCGCCGACCCAGGGGAAGGACGGTGGGACCGTCCTGGGTCGCTCCCGCGCCACTGGGGACGTCCATTTGTGCAGCCCTGGGTTCGCTGTCGTCGTCCTTGTCGATCTCGGTGTAAGTCGACCTTGACCGTACCAGTAGGCCTGCAGGTTTTCCGGGTCGAGCCGAAATCGGCTCAGTCAATGGACCGGGTTTCCGACCACACTCTGACGGGCCGCCGACGAGCAGGATCGTGTCAAGTCGAGGCGGCACATAGTGCGCTGTACTCCCCTCGACGCCTGCTTCACGTCCATGGTGATTTCTGATGATTCGACGTTTTTGCGATGTTCAGTCAATTTTGACCGAACCAGTAGGCCTCCTGGTTTCCCTGGTCGAGCTGATTTCGGCTAAGTCGATGAGCCGCGTTCAGAACAAACTCTGACGGGCCTCCGATGCGCCGGATCGTCTCCGCTCGAGACGCGCCGGGGTGTGCTGTACTCACCTCATCGTCGACTTCACGTCGATGGTGATTTTCCCGATTTTGTCGGAGGTCGAGTTTCAAGTAGTAACACCTGGGACCTGGGGATCAACTCGGCCATAGTCTCGACTGCTGATTTTGGGGGAAATTCGGCACTGGTCGGGACCGGCTGTGGCCGTGCTGGAGCATGCATGGCGCCGCCTGGGGCCCTGGGGGCAGTCTTGAGACAGCCCCCCAAGCCCGCGCTGGTAAGTCCGAGTTACCGCGGACTGGCTGGCTAATTCCAAGACTACCTATGCCGTCATCGGCTCGTCTGGCTGTGCCGTTGAAATGCACTGCGGTATGAGGGGGATGTAATTACTGTTACGTTTATGCCGAGGGGAGCTGAGTTTGGAGCTGAGCTCGTGGAGATTCTTTTGGTCTTCTTGAGGAACGTCGCGATTTTTGGGGTGGTGAGAGCATGTACCCCCCAAGCGAGGGAGCTCTGCCTCGAGATGTGCGTTGTGGGCCCTGTCATTGCGTTGGCGGGGGTGTGCCTCCAGGAGGTTGAGAGATGGGCACACGGGGGGGGTTAAGAGGCTACCGGCCTCGCGCCTCAGACCAGTCCTAAGTAGAGCAAGGCATCCATCCGACTACCTCCCGCTTCACATCCCCCCCAACTACCTCCCGCTTCAAATCCCACCAGAACTTGCAAAAGAGGCAGCCCTCTAGTACCTGGACAGCCCTGTTTCAAACGCCGCTCACAACGCCCATCAGGCGCAGTAGTGACTGCCTGTCATTGGTGGAACCAACGGAATGTTCCGGATGGTCATGTTGTGCCGTGCCGAGAGTGGACAGCGGGCTTGAATGGCGTCGAATGCAGGCTCTGAAGGCCGGTGGTCGTAACTCGCGGCAACAATGAGGGTCCTCCTCTGTGAGGCGGTCGTCGCCCAAGAACGCAAGTTGGGATGAGCGCAATGGGGTCGCCAGTTCCGATGACGACGTATCCATGGTGACCACGCGCATACCGATGGCACAATTTGCGTGGCTGGAAAAAGCGATCAGGGGGGTCGCCGTTCGTGCGCAGAAAAGGCGATGAGGGGGCGTGGGTATGTTGATGGTCAGTCCCGACAAAAAATACTGTAGTTGGGTAACTGCGTACTGTAGCACGCGGCGGGGAGGTGCTGTCTAATCTGCCAGCAAAGAGGCAGACGGGGCCGGTGGCAACCCCCGTGCGCCCAGGCCCGTGCGGAACGGTTCTGGCCTCTAAGTGGCTGGTCGCAGCACTCGGAGTGCTGCTCAATTCAGACCCTCGGTCCCTTAATGAGGTCCCCGTAAAGTAAGTACCGTAAGAGCACACCCAACACCGTCTCCGCCATGATGCGAACTTCAAACTGAAATATGCCACGTTTGCTTACAAGAAAGGCGGTGAGCGGTTCCTCCGTTTTTCTTGTCAAGGGATGTCGTCCGAGGCTAGGAGCTACCGGGAACAGGGGCCAAATGATCGCGAGACAGGGAAAGAAACGTATTGGATGCGCGCCCAGAAACGTGCGTCCCCACGTGGACGGTATTTGCGCTTATCGTTGAGCAGTCTCGATGCCGGGGCACATCGGAGGAAAACACTGCCATGCGCACAAAATTGTGGGTCGAAGTTTTTATCATCCCAGTGAAACTTTCCAGATCCTGTCCATATCAGGCACTTGCGCCACGCACGTCTGACATAGACAGACACGAATCTTGGACATCGTAAGAAGCACCCGCACCACGCGTTCAGAGTCACCACGGCAGGAGACACTTGGCACACTGGTTTCCCACCCGTGTCTCACAGGAAAGAACAGACGTGCTGGAGTCGGTTGAGGTCCCCTGAAAAGGTGCTTCATGCGATGCGCTGTCGCCACAAGCCCATCTAGCGGACCGCGCCGTCTGCCCATAACCTCATTTCAGTTGCTACCAGAAGAAACGGTGGCCGACGCCTTCTTTTGGGCCCACCATCGGAAGGTCCTGACGGCGGGCTCGTGCACCTATCCCTTGGGGCCACGTCTGTGGTCAGGCGCCAAAAAAATTGCGTGGTCCCACGACCAGTCTCACGATCAGTTTGCTAGCCATGATGAAACATTGAGAATCTTATATCCGTATGGAGCTGTGTCGTTAGCTCACTTTAAATCTCCAGAAAACTTCAGGCGGGAGGCGGATCCGATGCGGCCAGGGGTCGGCCGGCCCGTGGACAGATTGTGTTGCTTTTTGTGTCGGGGGTGGCCCCGACCTGGAGTGCCCTCGACCTGAACAACCAGTCACTGGGTGAGGCCCCGTGACCACTGTTGCGTTGGAGGGGTGTGACCGTTAAGTGGACCTATTGTGGCCGTCGAGGGCGCGTCGCACGTCGCAGGCGGTGTGCGCGCGTCCGTCTTCCGCGTTTTTTGTGCTGCCTTTCTGGGTCCTGCTTGGCTGCGGAGGCCTCATCCGCGCATCGCACCTTCTCGAGGCACCGACGGACCCACCTCGTATGTGTTTGGGGCCGCAGCAACCCCCTGGTCAGCGCGCACGCGGTCGTCCGGAACCTCTCGCACGCTCGATCACTGGCGCAGCTTGCGGGGACGCGGCGCCTTCCCTCCCTCTTTCGGAAACGACCGCCTGCGTGCCGCCGATCATGAACATGCCGCCGGCGTTTCTTGCGGCATACGCGACCGAAGCAGGCGGCCATACCCCCCCCTCTGCCCCTTCTGTGCTGCTCCATACCTGCGTATCTCCCGCGCGGGCCAGTTTCAACCTGCACGCCGCCGGTGCCGATCGAGCTCCGGCGGCGTGCCCGAGTGCTCTACGGCACTTCTTTCCCCTACTTCGGCCTATCCACACTCCTGGCCCTCAAACGCCGACCTTCGTCTACCCCGCCGCCCCGACCATGACCCGCCAGCCGGAAATGGAGCGCGCAACCGAGCGTCGCCGCGCCCAGCGCCGTCGCCATTAAGAGCGGCTCGCGGCGCTCGCGCGGTGCACGTGCTCGTGCCACGTGGGGGGTTACCCGCCGTGCTCAGTGTCGTCCGCAACACGAGAGGGGCCGGCGCCCCCCGTGTCCGGTGGCTGGGGGCCGCAGCCGTGAAAAGAGCCGTTTTTTTCCGGCTGAGACTGGGTGCCGCCGCCCAAACCTACACAGGACCAGGGCGCCCGAACTTGGGCCGCGGGATCGAAACGACGTTTAATGACATCGCGCGGAATCTGGGCGCTGACACCAAGCACTGCACGCAATGCATGTGGCGGGCACTGGGGTGGGGTAGAAGGACGGGCCTCGCCGCCGTGGCGCGAGAAGTGGGTGCAGCCGGCCTTCTGGCGGCGCGATCAAGCTGGCGGCCGATAGGCAGCCTTCGGCCGAAAACAAAGGCTGGCACGGTGGTCGAGGGTTGGAGTTGGGCGGCCGTCGGTTTTCTCCGCTCCGCTGTGACTGCGCCGGCGGCCGTTGCGAGACGCTTGCAGACGACAACGGCGGGCACGGCGGTCGGGGGTGGGAGTCGGGCGGCCGTAGATCTGGTACATGCCGCCATGACTAGGCGTCGCCGGCTGGTCGGTACGCTCAAGCCGGCGGCCACTGGGACCTGACGCTCGACTGGGACAACGAGTACGGCGGCCGTGGAAGGGACTCCTGCGACAAGAAAGGATCTCCCTGCCGCAACCTGCGGGCGCCGCCGTGCTTTCAGTGTGACGGAGCTGAACAGCCTGGCGGTTACGAAGATGACAGCTTCCCTCCTGTTCTTTCGACATCACCAAGGTGGAGCTGCAAGCCGCCCGGCGGGCAGCTTCCCCATCCGCCTGGTGGCTTTGGACCACTTGGAGAGTATTGGCGGCCGCAGGGTGGTCGGCAAATGAATCCCGCCGGCGCCCACGCGACAAGCTTCAACTACTAACGGCCGCTGTGTGGAGGACTCTTGCCGGCCGACGACTTTGAACCGCGCTGCCATAACTGGAAGCCGCCTGTTGGTAGCGACATTTCGGAAGACGGTGGCTGTAGTGCTTACCGGGCGCCCCTGGAAGATGGGGCAGGAGTGCAGGCCATCTCCTTTGAGCCGCTCCCTGACCGGCGGGCGACGCCGAGTATCGGGGGAAGCAGGGAAAGCCGCCGAGGACGCGCCTCCTCGCGACGGACACGCGCCGCTCGCTTTCAACCGCTCGCCGCTAGCCGGCTGCCGCTGATCACCGCCTACCTGCGGGGATGATGCTCTCCCGGGACAACAAGCGCCGCCGGCTGTCGTCCGCTCTCCGCTGGCCAGTTGAGGATTGTCACCACTTACAGGCGGCTCGGAGTACCGCCCTGATGGCGAAACGCCGCTGGATGATGACTGCTTCTGGTTAACCGGCTTCGGCGGACGACCGCCCACCGGCGGGGCACGGTGCGCACCGGCGGACAAGATCCGTCGGCGGCCTTCCGCTCTTCGCCAGCCAGTTGCGGCGGACGACCGCCCACCAAGGGCGCCGAGCCCCGCCGTGCCTGACACGCGCCGCCCGTTAATGAACGCTCGTCTCTAGCCAGCCCCGTTGGATGACTGCCCACGGCTGGAGACGCTGCGTGACCCGGCGGACAAGCACCGCCGGCTGCCGTATGCTCGGCGCCGGCCGGCGCCGGCGAATCACCGCCTACGGGCGGCGCCGCATTCCACGGCATCGGCCGAGCGCGGCCAGCTCAGGACCGCCCGTTGTTTTCCAGCTGCGGTGGACCACCTTCCACAAAAGGTGAGGCTGCCCGTCCGGCCAGACGTGCTCCGCCGGCTGTAGTCTGCTCTCTGCCGGCCGATGGCGGCGGACAACTGCCTACCTGCCCCGCCGCGCCCCGCCCGCACGGACATGCGCTGCCGGTTGACAGCCGCTTGCGCCGGCTGGTGGCGGCGAACCACTGCCTACTGGCGCCGTCACGCGAACGCCCCTGGGACAAGCGCCGCCGGATAACGTCCTCTAGGCGCTCGCCTGTGCCGGAAGATTACCGCTCACCAGTTGTGCGGCGCCTCGCCACAAGGCTCGAGCGCCGCTTGTTGATGACAGCCCGCCGCCGGCGGGAGGCGCCAGATCACCGCCAACAGGCGGCGTGGCGCCTCGCCGCGAAGGACAAGCGCTGCCAGTTGAAGACCGGTGGTCGCTTTCCTGCGGCGGTGGAGCTTCTATGTCCGGCGGCGCCGCTCCGGGCCCCGACGGTGAGGTGCAGCCGGATGCCACAGCACTGTAGCCGGCTGTGGTGTTGGACCACCGACGACTGGCGGCGACGCACCCCGCCCTGACGGTCAAGCGCCGCCGGCTGAACACCGCTCGTCCCTCGCCGGCGTGGTGAAGTGCTACCTGAGCAGCGGCCGCCGTCGGCCCCTGGAGCATCGCTGGCGGCCTGCACTCGCGAGACATCCATCCAGGGGATCTCCGGGGCAGGGGGTCCATTCCCCCCTGCCCAACCGGCATTTTCGGCGAGGGAGCCGGCCTCAATGGTGCCACAAGCTCGCAGCCGGACATGGGGACTGGGATCGGCGGTACGGGAGGAAAACGTGTGGTCGTGAACAGGGTTTATGTGTCTACGTCAATGGACGCTGTTAAGGGGGCGGACTAGGCTGGGACGAACGATTCGGCTGAGGTGGTTGCAGAGTGGAAGCGCTTACTGTTCGGCCGCGCTGGCGCGCCGCGGCACCGTGAGCGCGGAGTCGGGGAGGCGAAAATGCCATGAGACGAGATCCGGAGGGCGATGAGCAAGCTTGGCTGCGACTACCTGGCCGACAGCCGGATGTGGCTGACAGAGAATCCGAGCGACAAGGAATTGAATAGCGCCACTGTGACACGCTCTGCTCAACGTCTCCGACTCGAAGCAGAATGACTCGAATCGGACAAGAAAGAGGGACAAACAACAAAGCGAAGGGCACAGCAGAATATCTGCCCGTAGGAACAGTGTTAGCGGGTGTTGCGCCTCGTCGAGAAGTTCAACGTCCTGCGGCGGCGCCGCCGCCGCAGACGGCGGCGCTGGCGGCGCTTGTTCCTCCACAGCGTCCGCCGGAGGCCATTTCTCCTCAGGCGAAACGGAGGCCGGGGAGAAAGAGCCGGCGGCGACTAGTGCTGTCGAATATCGGCCGCACGGTACCGAGACGGCATTGAGGGAGATACGTGAAGACATCCGCACGTCGCGGAGTCTCAAGAACAGCTCGGAGGCCCGTTTGGTTCGGAAGCCGACGACGAGAAAGCGGACGATTATGGCAATTTTCAATACGGCGGAGATGCGCGACACCCCCGAGGCGATTTGCTTTCGCATCATGCACCCGCTAAATCCGATAGCGGCGGCTCGGATGGACGTCTTCTCTTCCCCTCCAGCAATGTCCTCTGGTCCGACAGGGACGACCGCCGCTTTCGAGATTGGCCCACGGTTGTTGAGGACATCGGAAGAAGTGTCGGAGGTGCATCCGACTTCGCCTGTCGGCAAAAGGCAGGCGGCAGCAGTGTCGGACGTTGAATCGCCAAGGCGTCTGGAAAAAACATGCCGGCGGGGCTAGAAACGACAGTGCCTGCTCTTTTGACGAAAGGCCAAGGGGCGGCGAGCCGTGGAGCATGGGGTCAGTTCACGAAGCAGTCCAAGGTAACGGCGGCACCTCTTGCGGCATGAACGACTTCATCGGACGCTGATGACGTCTACGTAGTGCCCATGACTCAAAAAGAGGCGGCGGACGACGCCGACTGTGCAGCGGAAGATTTCAGTTGGGAGGATGAGAATGCCGAGGATCTGTAGTGTTTGAATTGTACAGCAGTCCCGCCAGAAACCTCGCACTGGGCTGGGAAACAGAGTGGCATGAGAGTCATGTGCACTGTCACATGACTGGCTCGAAGCGCCATCTGAAACGCAACATGGAGCTCACACGCAGGACAGACACTGTCGCATTACGCGTCCCAGCCCACGCCCCTTGGCTGGCCCGGAGGTCGTTGGTCCACCGGGTGACGCGAATGACGTGTCACGCCCCGGTTCGGACAGGTGGCGCTGTCGGTGCTGGGTGGGATCTTGATTGATTGTGGGTCGTTTGCATTTGGTTGTCAATTGTTTGAATTATCTGCTTTACAGTAGGGGGGTCCACTGTTATGGATCCCCAGATCTCCCCACGAGGAGGCTACTGCGTGGCATTCTGGGCCATTTGGGCCCGCTTGCTCGGTTAGCTTAAGGGGACAGCGGGGCGCCCGTGGCCCGGCTTCCCCACAAAAAAATAACTGCGTTCTCACCTCCTTCCTCCCTCTTTGCGCCTTCGGGGGTTTTCCTAGGTGACCGTGTCCCCGGGCGAGAGTAGAGCAAGGGTGTGAGGGTGGGTTCCCTCAGCTGGGCAGGTGTCCCTATCTGTTTCTGTGGGCTGGGGTGACACGACGTTTTACGCGACAAATTGGTGGAGCAGCAGGGGATTTTCTGGCTGACATCCGGTGCCGGTACGCGTGTAACGGGCGATCTCTCCCGTGTAACGGGTGAGTTCTCGTGTGCGTGGCCTTTCCCGGATGGGATTACAATCTCCCGACTCGTGTCGGGATTCCCACCTTGTACCTCGTTGCCACCCCTTCTTTCTTGGTCGTACGTGTCTCCCGGTTCGCCTGGTTGTTGAGCGCCAGAGACCACTATGCCGACCTCGACGTCCTCTCCGGGGGAGACGGCGCCCCGGCGTACGTCCACGGACACGCCCCCGGCTCCGGCCGGCGCTGGGATACCTGGTTCCTCGGGTTTGGTTCCGCCCCCGCCGACGCCGGCTGACGTGGCTGGGCGTGGTGGTTCTTCCCGGGTGACAACGACCGTCAAGACCGAGATGCCGAGACCCGCGGTGGCGAGCACCGGCCTGTCCAAGGGCGAGCAGGAGTGGATCCCGACTCCCGCTAGCCCGGGTCGACGTGATGCGAGCGGTGCCCCCCCCGACGTCGCTTCCTCCCCAGCCGTGATCTCCTTCCTGGAATCCCTACGCGAGGAGCTCCGGGCGGACATGGCTGGGGCGGTCGAGACGGTGACCGCGGGGCGAACACCAGGCAGGCTGGCATCCCAAAGCGCTGGTATGGGGCGGTCAGAGGACCGGGTGGTGACGGGAGGAGGCGGATGTGACGACGGGGGACCGGACGGGAGTAAAAGTGGGGACTCTCGCCGGGACCGTCGGTCGCGCCGGAGCCGGCGCAGCCATCGGCGTCGTCGCCCCCGGTCTTCCTCGAGTGACTCCTCCTCCCGGAGTGACGGGGAGACGGTCCGGCGGACGCTGGTGGATTTCCAGATCCCTGTCCATAAGGTCGGGGACAACTTGCTCAACACGGTGACGGACTGGCACTCCTATCGCCTGGACAACCAGAACCAGACGTTCACCAGCCGGATGCGTCTCCGGATTACACAAGACCGGAAGAAACTACGGGTT
>Ga0209093_1000090_pt1 | contig 45441 bp, 41 predicted proteins | sample SidtaG_4_FD_187450 | JGI IMG/M metagenome (GOLD analysis project Ga0209093, IMG submission 187450) | Marine algal microbial communities from Sidmouth, United Kingdom - Sidmouth_Male1 metaG (SPAdes) (version 2) | ecosystem: Host-associated > Algae > Red algae > Unclassified | place: Sidmouth...
ATGGACTCATTAGAAGGTACCTGCCTAAAGGGACTGATTTTACTAAAATCTCTGAAATAATGCTCCTTAGTATTCAACATAAACTGAACAATAGACCCCGTAAAATTATAGCATATAAAACTCCTAAAGAAATATTAAATTCTGAACTCAAAGTTGTAGCTTAGTAGTAACTTTTAAATAGCAACGTTTGTTGCGGTAACAACTTGAATCCAGCTTTTTTTAGGAAACACTGTCTTTTACCTATACACCATAAGTACTATTAAAAAAAAGCAACCAAGTAGTATCATTTTATTGCAAAAAAAGCCTGACGTGGAGTCAGGCTTTAAAACTTTATAAACTACAGATAAATTAAAAATCACGCACAATACTCATCAAAAGCACCAGATAAGTTTGCTGCAATTGCTTCTGCAGAATGCCCTTCAATATGATGACGTTCTAACATATGAACTAATTGACCATCTTTAAACAGTGCTACGGCTGGAGATGATGGAGGAAAAGGAATCATAAACTCACGTGCTTTTTGAACTGCTGCTCCATCTACACCAGCAAAAACGGTTCCTACGCTTGTTGGTAATTTTGCATTTTGTAAAGAAGCTATCACTCCCGGACGTGCTGTTCCTGCTGCACAGCCACAAACAGAATTTACCACTACTAAAGCAGTTCCTTCTTTTGCTAAAAACGATTCAACATCTGTTGGAGATTTTAAAGCTGTTACTCCTGCTTGTACTAATTGAGCTTCCATTGGAGCTGTTAATTCTTGTGGATACATATATACTATCTTTAAATTTTTAAAAGTTAAATTAGGATTTAAAAGCTTTACCACTCAAAATCACTAAACAAATTTAGACAATAAATATTCCAAAACCTTACAAGATGACATTTAAACCGCTCTCTGTAGTTTATAAAACTACAATACGTAAAAAACATGACAATAGTGCCGATTTAGGGTAGGGCAAGATTATTGAGAGTACTTAGTGTATAAAAATGTACATATATGAAAAAATTTGCAACTTGGATTGGTGCTGGAATTGGATGGGCTGCTGGAGGACCTATTGGTGCAGCTTTGGGATACTTAATTGGATCTATAATTAAAAAATCTTCTTCTGGTTATTCTGAATTTCAAAACACGAATGAACAAACTGGAACAACACAAGCGGGAGATTTTGAAATCAGTTTACTTTTTTTATCTGCGGTGGTGATTAAAGCCGATGGAAAAATTCTTCAGAAAGAATTGGACTACGTTCGTACTTACTTTGTTAAGATATACGGTAAAGAGAGAGCCAATAATGCTTTTAAACTATTTAAAGGAATTATTAACGACACCTCTTTATCCGCCAAAGAGGTTTGTGAACAAATAAGAAGCCATATGAATACTGCTTCCAGAACACAATTAATTCACTTTTTGTTTGATGTTGCCAAGTCTGATGGTCATGTTTCAGATCTGGAAGCGAAGGCGATTCAATCCATTGCAAATTACTTACACATAAAGCAAGCAAGTTTTGATTCTGTTAAGGCCATGTTTTACAATGATTCAAAATCTGCATATCAAATTCTTGAGACAAACACATTTGCCACAAATGACGAAATTAAGAAAGCCTACAGAAGATTAGTTAAAAAGCATCACCCCGATAAATTGAGACATCTAGGCGAAGAACATCTTAAAGGGGCTCAGGAGAAGTTTCAAAAAATTCAAGAAGCTTATGATGTCATAAGAAAAGAAAGAGATTTATAATATATCCTTAAAATAAACATATGTTTTGTATAATATCTTGAATTCTTTAAGTGTACCTAAAAAAATACGTAGTAAATGTGTTTAAAAGCTTCTTAAATACGTAGTTTTGATACGTATAATACTTAGTGCAATTCAAACATTTTTAGATTATGAAATTAAACCCCCTTTTATTAGTTCTATTTTTATTTTTTACAACTTTTAGCTTTACCCAAAAAAAAGTACACTTAGGACAGGCTGTTAACATTGCTGGAAAGCAAAGAATGCTTGGTCAAAGAATGGCCAAAGACAAATTATTTATTGAAGTAAATAAAAAAACAAAATTTGCTAAAAAAGAACAAGCAGCTGCAATGGCAGCATTTGAATCTGGAATTAATGTTTTAAAAACTTTTGCACCTACAAGAGAAATAATGCACAAAGTTGAAATCCAAGAATTTGCTTACAAAAGATATAAAGATTTAATTTTAAACTCTTCTAGAAAATCTTTAGAAGAGGTAATAGACTGCAATACTGTGTTTTTATCAATTTGTGATGATGTTGTTACAAGTATTATTGAATACTCTAGAACAAAATCTAACATAGGTGTTTCTAAAAATCAAAAATATATATTAGAAAATATTGCAAAAGCAACTGGTGCTTCAGGAAAACTAAGATATTTAACACAGAGGCTAACTTTGTATTTTTCTTTAGACGCCTATCAGGTTAGAGAAATTAGAGCCAAAGAAATAGATAGAATTGTGAGAGCAATGGAAAAAAATTTGAATTATTTGACAGTTTTAGAATTCAATACGCTAGAAATAGACGATTCTTTGAGTGAAGTATTGTACGAATGGGCTAAGTTAAAAACATCTTTGTATAAGAACGGTACAATAGACTTAAAGTCGGGCAATATAGATCCTGAAGAATTCTTTGAACTATGTAATACAATTTTAGAAAAGGCCAACGCAACAACGCAAATGTATGCAGATTTAAATGAATCTTAAACTCCTGTATCTAATATATAACCAATATAGCGATTGTAGTATTTTAGAAGTATAGCAAACCTTATATACAAACCCGTTTTATCATGAAAAAAACAATATCCCTTTTCTTTTTACTGATTACTTCTTCATTTTTTTCTCAAAAAAAACTGACAACCTCCCAAGCTATCAATATTATGAGCAAACAGGCTATGCTTGTGGAAAGAATGGCTAAAGATAAAATTAGTACTTTTTGTAAAGTAGAGACTTTAAGAGCTACTAAAGAAAAGAATTCTTCTTTGATTTTATTTGAAAAAAACATAAACACACTTTATAAAATTGAATTGAATCCTCAAACAAAGTCAAAAATTGATCTTTTGGAGCTTTTATGGATTGGATATAAATCTAATATCAAAAATAAAGACAAAGCATCACTTAATAAAACATTGACTTTTAATAAAGTTGTATTAAAACAGTGTACTAAAATTTACAATAGTTTAATTGTATCTGCAAATCAAAAAAAAACATATCCATATAATTTCAAAAATCCAAAGCTTACAAGTGCTGTTATAGAAAACAACGATCTAAAATATTTATCGCAACGCCTTTCTTTGTATTACACAACGTACTACTATAAGCTTAAACCATATAACTCTAAGCAATTCACTGATATTATAAATAATATAGATAATAGAGTCTCTAAGACTATATCTTTAAAAAGATACAATTTAGAAATAACAAAAAAAACAAAGGATTTGGAATATCAATGGAGTCTGATTAAGGACTCGTTATCTAATACAATTAAAGATAAATCCATCAATACTGCCAAATCCCCAAAACCAAGCACAATTTTTAGAGCATGCAACAAAATACTTTCTAGTTCAGACAAGCTATCCAGAGCCTACAAAGCAACTAACGAAACAGACTAATCAAAATTAAAGGATCTGAAATTATCTTTTAATTCAGTTATCTAATTATTTACTATTGTATATAGGTCTAAACTCTTGTTTTTATAAATTTTGTAATGAATGAAAGCTTGACTATTAATTAACATTTGACAGACTGTTAAGGGCTTTTTTTTAAAACCTTATATAGGCCAAATTGTAAATAAAGTAATCTGTTTATACTGTTTTTCCGAAAAAAAAACGAATGTTAAGCTAAAGAATGATCAAAGATAAGGTCTTTATTCAGTACAATCAAAAAGCGAACAATCTGAAATTAAACTAAGAAATTTAGTTCTAGAATTTAAAATTGATGTAAAAACTTTAAGAAACTTTACCTAAAACAGGGGAATTAAATACAAATTTGATGTTTTTGCCCTTACCATAAGAAGATTTTTGATGATAAAAATAAAATATATTTTAAATGGACTTATTGAAACATTTTTTAAAGTCTGAGATGGTGGTTTTCATGCTTTTCTAACCGAAGATACACCTATAAAAAAGAATCACAATTTAAGGATAATAACAAAGTTATTTGAAACCTAAATCAACAAAATATCTTACTTAAAGACTTACATTGTATTGTCCTATTAACTATTTTGAGATTAAGAATATGTATCCAAATGGATTCTAGAAAATATAATTTAAATTGAATACTTATATTTTTTTTTAGTAAAAGAATAATTTAAAATCTTAAAGTTTATGATTTTCATTAATATAAAACCATATTACTGCTAAAACATAAAAGTAGAACTTTACAAAATAGAAAGAAAGAAAACTGGGATGAGTAGAATAACTCCTGAAAAACTATTCGATTTATCAAACACTGTTTGCTAACAAGTAGATCCTATTGTGGAACAATATGCTGAATATGCTGAAAATATAAAGCAAATGTCTCTATAAAATTAGGATTTTATTAATTACAGAAGTGGTTTTCTCTTTAATATTAGACACTAAATTAAGATCAAAAATAGCTATTTAGTAAACTAAAAACAGATTTTACTTTAAAGCTATTAGTATTTTATATACATTTACATCTAATATTGTTAGTGTAGTGCAAATATTTGATTATTTTTGTACTTAAAATTATAAAAAAGAAATGAAAAAATTTTTTAGCATTCTATTAGTAATAGGTTCAATGTCTATGTTTTCTCAAGAGAAACTAACGATACCTCAAGCTATAAATATTATAAGCAAGCAGTCTATGTTGTCTCAAAGAATGGCTAAGGACAGAATTTACAAAGATTTCTCTGAAAATAAAGATGTTTCAAAAAGAGCACTAATTTCTTCAGTTGTACAATTTGAAAATAACTTAGCTAGTATACAAGACATGGTACTGCCTAAAGAGATTCAAGAAAAAGTAAGCCATATTAAACTACTTTGGTTCGGATATAGAGAGAGTATTTTAGGGGATGATACTGATAATACAAGTGAACAAATTATGGAATATAATGATGTTGTATTATCTGTTTGCGAAAAAGTATTTTCAAATTTGTTGAAAATAGCCAAAGAAAACAATTCTTATCCATACAATACAGGAAGTGACGAATTTAGCAAAGCCTATATAGCTGCTAATAATTTAAAGCACACTACCCAAAGACTATCTTTGTATTATACAGCTTATTTTTATAAAGTATCTAAATATAACAGTGATGTATTTGAGGACATTATTTTTAAGATTGAATCTGAAGTTGAGGATATTTCAAATGTTAAAAACTCTAACAAGGAATACACAGAAAAGACAGTTCAAATTGAAGATGAATGGTCTCGTGTAAAAGAACAAATAATTGATGTTCGAGATAAAAAATTCATAAGTGTTCGTACGTCTCCAAAGCCTGAGGTTATTTATGAAGGAAGTAATAAACTTCTTAAATTGTCAGATCTATTAGGGAGAGTCTATAAAGCAGTTAACGAAATAAACAACTAAACTATATTATAAAATGAAAAAAATATGTATTTTATTGACAGTAATGATCTTTGCAATTTCAACGCAAGGGAATTCTCAAAAAAAACAAAAAAATATAGTTTCTAAAAGAACTCCTATTACATTAGCAGATGCGATGGAGATTGCGATTAGACAAAAAACTTTGTGTCAAAGAATGGCCAAAGATAAATTATACATTGAAGCAAGAAAAAACAAGGTAAAGGCCGATAAAGAGCTTGAGAGAACTATATTGGCTTTTAAGAAAGGGTTAGAGGATTTAAAAACTTTTACACCTACTGAAGCTATTAGATTAAAGGTAGCAGTACAGGAATACACCTTTGAAGCATATGAAGAAGATATATTGAAAACTTCAAAGAAATCTATGAGAAGAATCATAAGAACCAATTCTTTATTCCTAAATATTTGTGATGATTTGGTTAAAGAATTAAGTGCATATTCTAAAAATAAAAGTCGTAAATATCTGAGAACTAGAAGATATGCAAGACAGCAAATTGATAATATTACAAGAATATCTGGTACTATATCCTACTCAAGTCAAAGGCTTGCGTTTTACTACGCAATGAACAGATTTGAAATACATAAAGTTCCAACAGAGGATGTCATCAAGATCATTAATACAATTTCTAGTGCTTTAAAACGATTAACGATTTCAGAGTTTAATACACTTGAGATTGATGACTCTTTAAGTGAATTGATATACTACTGGTCAAAGTTAAAGAACCAGATGGTTAGCAGAAGTAGCAGTTTAAAATATACCCCTGAGAAGTTTAGTGAAACAGAATTGTTTGAAGCAACAAATACTGTTTTTGATAAATCAGACATTGTAACAAGATTATACGCTAATTTAAATAAATAACATTCTATATATTTAGTCTAGACAAATAAAGGCATTCATTAACTTGAGTGCCTTTTTTATATTATAGTTTTATGACAAATCAAAACTAGCTTTCTAAATCTATCACACCTATTGTGATTGATTAATTAAAAACGTAATTTTACAAACTTAATTGAATATCCGATAAAATGAGTGCAAATTTTAAAGAACATAAAGGATTAAGTTTAACAGATATTGCCAAAGAAACCTTATCGTTTTGGCAAGAAAACAACATCTTTCAAAAAAGTATTGATGCTAGAGAAGGTAATAAACCTTATGTTTTTTTTGAGGGACCACCCTCTGCTAACGGTTTGCCAGGAATTCACCACGTTTTGGGGAGAACTATTAAAGATGTATATCCTCGTTTTAAAACGATGAAAGGTTTTAAAGTACAGCGCAAAGCAGGATGGGATACACATGGTTTGCCTGTAGAATTGGGAGTAGAAAAAGAATTAGGTATTACTAAAGAAGATATTGGTACTAAAATATCTATAGAAGAATACAATATTGCCTGCAAAAAAGCGGTAATGAAATATACCGATATCTGGAATAATTTGACAGAACGCATTGGTTACTGGGTAGATATGGAAGATCCATATATTACTTACAAACCAAAATATATGGAGTCTGTTTGGTGGTTATTGGGTCAAATATATAAAAAGAATTTAATCTATAAGGGATATACTATCCAACCATATTCTCCAAAAGCAGGTACAGGTTTAAGTTCTCACGAGATAAATCAGCCAGGAGCATACCAAGATGTTACCGATACTACTATTGTTGTTCAATTTAAGGCCATTAAAGAAACGCTTCCTGTAAGCTTAAGAAGTTTAGCAGAGGTGCATTTATTAGCTTGGACAACCACACCATGGACACTACCAAGTAACACTGCTTTAACAGTGGGTCCTAAAATAGAATATGTAATTGTAAAATCATATAACCAATACACATTTGAACCTATCAATGTAATTTTGGCTAAAAACCTAGTTGGAAAGCAATTTGGTAAAAAATTTATAGCTGTAAGTACAGATGAAGAGTTACAAGCTTATAGACAATCCGATAAAAAAATCCCATTCTTAATAGCAAATACCTTTGTTGGTAAAGAGTTAGAAGGAATTAAATACGAACAACTATTACCATGGGCTTTACCTTTTGAAAATGCAGAAAATGCATTCAGAGTAATTACTGGAGACTTTGTAACTACAGAGGACGGTACAGGTATTGTACACACAGCTCCTACTTTTGGCGCGGATGATGCTTTTGTTGCTAAAAATGCAACTCCAGAAATACCACCTATGTTGGTGTTAGATGATAACGAAAATCAAGTACCTTTAGTAGATTTACAAGGAAGGTTTACCAAACATGTTGCACCTCACGCAGGGAAGTACGTTAAAAACGAATACTATAACAATGGTGAAGCTCCAGAAAGGTCTGTGGATGTAGAAATTGCCATTCAATTAAAAGAAGAAAACAAAGCCTTTAATGTAGAAAAGTACAAGCACAGCTATCCTCATTGTTGGAGAACAGACAAACCAATTTTATACTATCCATTAGACTCTTGGTTTATAAAAGTTACGCAAGTAAAAGAGCGTATGCATGAGTTAAACAAAACCATTAACTGGAAACCTGAATCTACAGGAACAGGTCGTTTTGGAAACTGGTTAAAAAACGCAAACGACTGGAATTTATCACGTTCTCGTTACTGGGGAATTCCTTTGCCTATTTGGAGAACGGAAGATGGTACTGAAGAAATTTTAATTAGTTCTATAGAAGAGCTAAAGGTAGAAATTAACAAAGCAAAAGCATCTGGGATTGAAAACCCAAATAGTTTTGATGCTTTTGAGGTTGGGAATATGTCAGATGACAATTATGACAACATTGATTTACATAAGAATGTAGTAGATGCCATTACGTTAGTTTCTCCTAAAGGACAACCTATGAAACGTGAAGCAGATCTAATTGATGTATGGTTTGACTCAGGTGCCATGCCTTATGCACAGCAGCATTATCCTTTTGAAAACAAGGAATTGATCGATAATAAAGAATTTTATCCTGCTGATTTTATTGCAGAAGGAGTGGATCAAACTCGTGGTTGGTTTTATACCTTGCACGCAATTAGTACTATTGTGTTTGACAATGTTGCCTACAAAAATGTAGTTTCAAACGGATTGGTACTGGACAAGCACGGTAAAAAAATGTCTAAACGTTTAGGGAATGGAATTGACCCATTTGAAACCATGGATAAATATGGTCCTGATGCAACTAGATGGTACATGATTTCGAATGCTAATCCTTGGGATAACCTTAAGTTTGACATAGAAGGAATAGATGAAGTGAGGCGTAAGTTTTTTGGAACCTTGTACAATACCTACTCGTTCTTTACACTCTATGCTAATATTGACGGTTTTAAATATGCAGAAGCAACTATTGAACTAAAAGACAGACCAGAAATTGATCGTTGGATTTTATCAGAACTAAATACCTTAATTCTAAAAACTGATAATTTTTACAACGAGTATGAAGCAACAAAAGCGACTCGTGAAATTCAAAATTTTGTAACAGAAAACTTATCTAATTGGTTTGTACGTTTAAGCAGAAGACGTTTTTGGAAAGGAGACTATCAGGTTGATAAAATTTCTGCATATCAAACATTATATACTTGTATGTTAACTGTTGCTAAATTAGCAGCTCCTGTTGCTCCATTCTTTATGGATAACCTTTACAAAGATTTGACATCAGCTACACAAACTGAAAAATTTGACTCTGTACATTTGGCAAATTTTCCAAAAGTTGATAAAAGTACCATTGACAATGACCTAGAGCGTAAAATGCAAAAAGGGCAACAAATATCATCAATGGTATTATCTTTACGTAAAAAGGAAATGATTAAAGTACGTCAACCTTTACAAAAAATTATGATTCCTGTTTTAGATAAGCAGCAAAGAGAAGACATTGAAGCTGTTAAAGATCTAATTCTATCAGAAGTAAATATTAAAGAAATTGAATTGTTAGACGATGCCTCTGAGGTATTGGTAAAAAGAATTAAACCTAATTTTAAAGTTCTAGGTCCTCGTTTTGGAAAAAACATGAAATTGTTAGGTGCTGAAATTCAAAATTTCACACAAGAGAACATTGTTAAACTAGAGCGAGAAGGTAAAATTTCTATTAAGATTGGAGAAAATTTAGTAGATTTAACACTAAATGAGGTAGAGATTAGCTCTCAAGATATTGAAGGTTGGCTCGTAATCAATCAAGGAGGCTTAACCGTTGCATTAGATATTGTTATTTCTGATGAATTAAGAAACGAAGGGATTGCTAGAGAATTGGTAAATAGAATTCAAAATTTACGTAAAGATTCTGGGTTGGAAGTTACTGATACAATAAAACTATTTATTCTAGACAATGCCGTTTTAAAGAATGCTATTGCTGCGAATCAGGACTATATTAAGAGCGAAACGTTAACGAACGAATTGGAGTTTGTAGTAGAACTAAGTGATGGTTTAGAAATTGAATTTGATAATATAAAAAGTAAAATATTTATACATAAAATCTAAGTGTTATGGCAACAGATGAAAAAATAGTATATAGTGATACTGATTTGGCAGAGTTTAAAGAAATAATTTTAAACAAAATTGAAAAGGCTAAAATAGATTTAGAAATTTTAAAAAGCTCTTACAAAAACGGAAGTTCTAACAATACAGATGATACCTCTCCTCAGTTTAAGGCTTTTGAAGAAGGATCTGAAACTATGTCTAAGGAGGCGAATGTACAGTTAGCTATCCGTCAAGAAAAGTTTATTCGTGACTTGAAAAATGCATTGTTACGTATTGAAAATAAAACTTACGGTATCTGTCGTGCTACAGGAATACTAATTCAAAAACAACGCTTAAGATTAGTACCTCATGCCACCTTAAGTATTGAAGCTAAAAACGAAGAAAGAAAATAATTTTTTTTTTAAAAATTAATTGCCATATTAAAGAGTTTGTAATTTAGATTACAAACTTTTCTTTTTAACAACTCCTATGAATACTAAAAAATCTATTTTACTTATTATTATTGTTTTATTAATTGATCAATTTAGTAAAATATACATCAAAACAAATTTCTTATTAGGTCAAGAAACATACATTTTTGATTGGTTTAGAATTCATTTTATTGAGAATAATGGAGCTGCATGGGGGACTGAATTAGGCGGTAAAGCAGGTAAATTAGTTCTTACACTATTTCGTTTATGCGCCATTGTAGGAATTGGTATCTGGCTGCGTAATTCTATAAGAGATAAAAGCCATAATTTACTTATAATTGCCATTTCATTAATATTTTGTGGGGCTTTAGGAAACATTATTGATTCTGTTTTTTATGGACTTTTTTTTACCAAATCTACGGTATCTGACATAGCCTTGTTTACAAGCTCCGGCTATGAGGCGTTGTTTTATGGAAAAGTAGTAGATATGTTATATTTCCCTATTTGGCAAGGTGTTTTACCCACATGGGTCCCTGTATTAGGTGGACAGTTTTTTACTTTTTTTAATGCAATTTTTAATATTGCTGATAGTGCTATTTCTATTGGGGTGATAATTTTAATTTTCTTTAACAATACTATTTTTTCAAACAAGGCTTAGACTACTTTATATGATGGCTGTAAAAGCCATCTTTTAAACTGTTTTTTACTCTTAGCTGAGGCTTGTGACTGTAATACTTTTTTAAATAGTTTATAAAATCTTTGTGTACAGTTGGTAAACTTCCGTTTGATGTTTGATAAAACATATTCTGTGAAGTTATTGGAGAATGATATTTTAAATTATCTTCTTCTAAAGTTTCAAATACTAAACCTGAATATTTACTTATTTTTTTAGGTTTCAAAATTTGCTCACTAGAAAAAGGAGCTTTTTTATCCATCAAATTATTACTTATCACTTTTTGTAAATTAACTCCAAAAAATACTGGGTAAGCAGAAATAAAAATAGAACTTAAAACCAATAAGCTGAATCTATTTTTAAAAAAAAGAGTTCCTTTTAAAAACACAAACAAACCCAAAAACAACAATATTGGAATAAAAAATCGATATTGAGGACTTGTAAAAAACAAGATTAAAAACTGAATACAACAATATATATGAATAAAAAAATACTGTTTTTTCTTTATTAAAAAAGGAGTTACTACTAATAGAACTATGATTAGCTTATTAAAAACTCCATCAACTCCAGGTAGTTGCAACCAAGTAATAAACAAATTTAACATCGTAGATTCTTCAAATTTCTCAATCTGATAACCTGAAAACTTTGTGATATACATGTAAAAGTCTAAAACATCTCTATTCAATCTCCAATCTGGTACAACGCTATTTTCCAAAATAGATAGTGGAAAAAATATAAAACCAGAAATCAAATAATTTTTAACAATAAAAAGAGTCAATGAAACTATAATGATGATCATCAATATAAATATATACTCTTTTAAAACTATAGAATTGAGAACGAACAGTATAAATGGTAAAAGAAGTATTGGAAAAATGATCACTTTTATCAAACACAAAAAAACAGATAAAACAAATACAAAAAGGATATCAGAAGTATTTGGATTTTTTAAAGCATTTAAAAAAAAGTAAATAATTACTTGACATCCTAAAAATAAGGGTAAATCTGGAGAAGGTGCATCTATAAATAAATAAAAAAAGACAGACAACATAGGTAACACACCTATTAATAAGTCTTCAAAATTTATTGTTTTGCTATAAGCATCTAACCTATCCATAGAAAACAGGCCTATAACTACGTATAAAAATCCGTTTAAATCGTTAAATTGTATTTCTAAAAAAGGAAAACTAAAAGCACTTTGCAGTAGATGCCACCCGGACATTTGAGCCAAATAAACATGCAAATTTGCCAATCCTTTTACAAAACCATATTCGTTTATCCATTTAATGGTTTGTATGTAATAAGATTCATTATCAAAAACAAAAGGGCTACTTGTGCTCTGCGCTAAAGTAATTACAAACAATAAACCTACAGACAATTTGTTTATAGTATTGTATTTTTTAAAACAATATACTCCATTTTTAAAAAAATGTTTTATCAGATTGTATTTCCATAAAAACCCAACAAGGCTTAAAAAAATATTTACCAAGTAAAAACAACTTGTTATAGCTCCAAAAGAAGCCCAAATATGTGTAAAAATACATTCTAAAAACAAACCATACAGAACTGTTTTTAAGAAAAAATGCTCGTAACTTCTATTTATTGACTGTAGTAATACTCCCAAACCAATAGAGGTAAATAATATGTATAACCAATTTAATAGAACAAATAACATTTTTTATTTTTTAGCATTCAGCTGAACAGCAATTATCTTCTTTAATTAATTTACAACTTGACACAGCAGCAAGAGCTCCTAACACAGGTGCTAAAATATACACCCAAATATTATCGAATTTTAAAGACATGATTGCGGGTGCTAAGGAACGAATAGGGTTCATAGATGCGTTGGTAATAGGCCCTGCAAATAATGCTTCTAACATTACGACTCCTCCAATAGCAAAACCCGCCATAATTCCAACTTCTTTAGATCCTGTAGAGACGTTAATAATGACCATCATTAAGAAAAAAGTTAACAAAAACTCTAATATAAAACCACGTGTTGGGTCTATAATCTCAGCGAGGTGTGTTCCTCCTAAAAACTGACTTGTAGGAAATAAATAAGCCAAAATTCCACTGGCTAATAATCCTCCTAAAAATTGTGAGACTGCATACTTTGGCACCTCTTTCCATTCAAACTTTTTAGCAAAAGCAAATGCGATAGAAACTGCAGGGTTTAAATGAGCCCCAGAAATGTCTCCCAAAGCATAAATCATGGAAATTACAACAAAACCCCAAGTAATTCCAATCCCAACGTGTCCTACAGCACCTCCAGTCACTTCATTAATTGTCATGGCACCACATCCACAAAAAATTAATGTAAAAGTCCCTATAAACTCAGCTATGTATTTTTTCAAAATATTCAATTTATTTCTTGCAAAGATACTCCTTGTAAAATTAAGACTATGTTAACAATCTTTTAAAAAGAAAACTGAACAAAAGGTCCAAAAGGAGAAGCATAAAGTCCTTTATTCTCATTGTAGAGAACATCATATCGTAATCCTGCAATTACGTTTTCAAACCTATAACCTGCTCCAATATACAAAGCCAAAAAATCAAAGTTATTATTAAAATTCCCTGTTGTTTGATTCACAAATGTTTGTTCTAACTCTACAGATAATTGTAACTCTCTAAAAGGATTGTAATAAGAAAGTAGAGAAGCTCCGTAATTGTATAATTTTGAGTCTGACGATTTAAAACTAGTATATCCAAAACTAATAGAACCACCTAAATAAAATTTATCAGACAAAGGATAAACCGCAGAGGGAGCTAAAATAATATTTGTTGTTGTGCTAGAAAAACCCAAGTTGATACGCCCTCCATACTTAACCTTCTCCCAATCAAAAGAAGATTCTTGTGCAGATATTGTATCCATCAAGATCAAAGAAAAGATAAGAGTACTAATTGTTTGTTTTATTTTCATTGCATGTAATTTTATAAAAAAAGCTCTAAGAATTTCTTAGAGCTTTTAATTTAGTTATTTTGCTTTGTTTAACCAAACACCCATATTTACCTCAGCATCAATAATAGATTTTAAATTTGAAATAGCCACACGTGTTTGTTCCATTGTATCTCTATGACGAATAGTTACAGTATTATCTTCTTTTGTTTGATAATCTACAGCAATACAAAATGGTGTCCCGTTTGCATCCTGACGTCGATAACGACGCCCTATAGCATCTTTCTCATCATAAGCAATATTAAAATCAAACTTTAAATTATCAAAAATATCTTTTGCAATTTCTTGCAATCCATCTTTTTTAACCAGTGGTAAAATAGCTGCTTTAAAAGGAGCAACTACAGATGGTAATTTTAATACCGTTCTAGAGCTTCCGTCTTCTAACTCTTCATCTTGTAAAGAATTAGACAAAACGGCTAAAAACAGTCTATCCAAACCAACAGAAGTTTCTACCACATAAGGAGTATAATTTTCGTTGATTTCATTATCGAAATACTGAATTTTTTTACCTGAATGTTCTTGGTGTGCTTTTAAGTCAAAATCTGTACGAGAATGAATTCCTTCTAGCTCCTTAAATCCAAAAGGAAATTTAAATTCTATGTCTGCTGCTGCATCTGCATAGTGCGCTAATTTATCATGATCGTGGAAACGGTAATTGTCCATTCCTAGGCCTAATGATAGATGCCATTTTAAACGAGACTCTTTCCAAGTTTCATACCATTGCTTTTGTGTGCCAGGACGAACAAAAAATTGCATTTCCATTTGTTCAAACTCACGTTGACGGAAAATAAACTGACGAGCTACAATCTCGTTACGAAATGCTTTTCCTGTTTGTGCAATTCCAAAAGGAATTTTCATACGACCTGTTTTCTGAACATTTAAAAAGTTTACAAAAATACCCTGAGCTGTTTCTGGACGTAAATACAAATCTGTAGAATGTTCTGCTGATGCACCTATTTTGGTGCCAAACATTAAGTTAAACTGCTTTACTTCTGTCCAATTTTTAGAACCTGACAAAGGACAAGCAATTCCTAACTCTTCTATTAAAGCTTTTACATCTACTAAATCTTCATTCTCTAAAGATTTTCCCATTCTAGCTAAAATAGCTGCTCCTTTTGCTTTGTAATCCAAAACCCTAGGATTGGTGTCTAAAAATTGGGGTTTATCAAAAGAATCTCCAAAACGTTTTGCCGCCTTTTTAACTTCTTTTTCAATTTTATCATCATACTTTGCAACGTAATCCTCTATTAAAACATCCGCTCTGTATCTTTTTTTAGAATCTTTATTATCTATCAATGGATCGTTAAATGCATCTACATGGCCTGAAGCTTTCCAAATGGTAGGATGCATAAATATTGCAGCATCTAGTCCTACAATATTATCGTGCATTTGTACCATTGCTTTCCACCAGTAATCACGTAAATTTTTCTTTAACTCAACGCCGTTTTGTGCATAATCATAGACTGCACTTAAACCATCGTATATTTCACTAGACTGAAATACATATCCATATTCTTTTGCGTGAGATATCACTTTTTTAAATTGATCTTCTTGTTTTGCCATTTTTCAAAAATATAAAAGCTTTTTTTATTATAATTATTTTATTTAAAAAACCCCTAAAAATCCTTTTTTAAGCGTAAAAGATTCTTTAGCCAATAACCCATCTGCACTATAAAATTCTAAGGTATATGTTCCTTTTTCTAACACAGCCTCTTGCAAAGAAATTATATCACTTACTGGCTTGGTATTTCCATCTAAAACTAAACGAGCTCCATCAGTAAACGTTTTAAGTACTCCATTGTACATAAATTCTCCGTTAGCCTCTACTAATAAATTCTCTTCGTTTTTTAAAACATAAAAAATATCACACTCAACACCGGTCAATGCTTTGTTGTTTAATACATTATATTTTACTTGAATTCCGTTTGCCTTTTTGTACTTGTCGGTTTCTTTAACTTCACCAGATTTTTTTTGTTCTACTGTATACACCTCTACTTTAGCTATCTGAATTTTTGTGGCATCTGATAATTTTAAAGCCAACTGTTTACTTTGTAGTTTTTCTGAATTTAGCTCGGATTTTGTAACAGCAATGGTTACCATCAAACTGTCATTTAACGTTTTAATAGAATCTAGACTCTTAAATAAAAATCGATTGTTTTTTTTCACAGTTACTAAAGCTTCTCTCAATTTTTGTAACTCTCTGAAACTCTTTTTTTTTGATGAAACCAATTTTTGTTTTAAATCCTTTACGACTTGTTTTGTACTGCTCAATTCGTTTCTGATAGATATTAACTTGTCGTTTGCAAATTGAAAATCTTTGGTAATACTGATGTTTTGTTCCTGATTGTCATTTAAATCTTTAATTGTTAAATTTAACTCTTCTTCCAATAACTTTTTTTCTTTTAGGATATCTTGTTTGAAAGCTGTATTTTCTTTGTTAACTTTAAAAAAACAAAAAATAACTCCTAAGATAATTAACAGTAGGACAGCAATGATAACTTCTTTTATTCTTTTCATTATTTGGGTTTATAAAGGTTGTTATTTAGTAATTTAAAAATAGTTTATTTTTTAAAACAAAAGCTTATGAAACTATTTAAAGATTTGAGAGATTTATTTATTCCTAATAGATGTCTGCATTGCAAAGAAATTATTACTAGAAATCAGCAATTTGTGTGCTTAAACTGTTTATTACAATTAGAAAACACTCTTTTTATGAATTTTAGGAACAATCCATTAGAGCAATTGTTTTTGGGGAAAATTAAAATTGAAGAAGCTACGTCTTTGTACTTTTATGCTAAAGAATGTCCTATTCAGACTTTATTAAAGGAGTTAAAATATAATCATTTAGAGAGTTTTGGGCATTCTTCTGCCTTATCTATTATTCAAGAACTAAAAGATAGTGCTCGTTTTAAAAATATCGATTTAGTAGTTCCAGTTCCACTGCATTATTACAAAGAAAAGAAAAGAGGTTATAACCAAATAGAAATTTTTGGAAAAACTATTGCAGATTACCTGAAAGTTCCTTTTGAGAAAGAAGTCATCATCAAAAAAGAAAATACACAATCTCAAACAAAACAGAACAAAGAAGAACGATTTAAAAGTGTTAAAAATAGTTTTGTTATAAATTCAGACTTTAATTTAAATAACAAAAGTATTTTAATTGTAGATGATGTTTTAACAACAGGAGCTACCTTGATTTCTTGCGCAAAAGAAATTCAGAAAACCAACAACACTAAGATCTCTATTATTACGATTGCTTGTGTAGTTTAATACCATAAAAAACAGTTTCTTTGTAAAACAAATTATGAAAAAAATATTTTTTTACATCACATTAATTCCAGTTTTAAATACAATTAGTTGCGCTAGGATTGGAAGCCCTAATGGGGGATCTAAGGACAGTATACCTCCTGTAATGGTGATTGCAAAACCTGCAAACAAAACAACTTCTTTTAAAAAGGACAAAATTGTTATCTCTTTTGATGAATATATTAAAATTCAGAAACTGAACACACAACTAATTATCTCACCTCCCATAGAGAAAAGACCAATTATCAAACCTCAAAAAGGGGTTTCTAAAAAAATTAGCATTCAATTTTTAGATAGTTTAAAAGCCAATACTACGTACACTATTAATTTTGGTAATAGCATCGTAGATAATAATGAAGGGAATGAACTAGGTAAATTGTCTTATGTTTTTAGTACAGGACCCAAATTAGACTTGCTCTCTGTTATGGGGAATATTACAGACCCTCTATCCAATAAACAAATTGAAAATATAAGCGTTTTCGCATACAAAAACGCAAATGATACTTTGATTGGAAACTATATTCCTGATTATTTAACCAATACGCTAAAATCTAACCACTATATTTTAGAAAACTTAGCTGAAGCTGATTATAAAATAATTGCCTTAGAAGATAAAAACAACAATTACAAATATGACAAAGGTATTGAAAGGATTGCTTTTTTAAGCCGTTCTATAAAATTGTCATCAAAAACAGACTCTATTAATTTTACACTTTTTAAAGAGCCCAAAAACTTTAAAATTTACAAACCAAAACAAACCAAAGGAAACCAATTGATTCTTGGATATGAGGGGAACTCTGTTCCTAAATTGAAGATTGAAGGAACTGATAAAAACAACTATTTAATTTCTCAAAAAGAAAACAAAGATTCCTTATATATTTGGTTTAAAAAAATCCCTTTAGATAGTATTCAAATTACAGCCAAACTAGATACATTGGTAAAGAAATACACATTGAAATTGAGAGAATTAGAGAAAGATACTATGTTGATAAGCTCTACTCTTAACAATATTCTTCATCCTAACGATTCTCTTATCCTAATAACAAACATACCTGTAAACTACATCAACCTTGATAGTATTCAATTGTTAGAGAACGACTCTATTGCTATCCCCTTTAAAATCATTTCTCAGCCCACAAAGCATAAACTATATGCTAATTTTGAAAGACAAATAAATAAAACTTATACATTAAAGTTTAAAAAAGCGGCATTTACTGATTTTTTAACAAACAATAACACCGCAAAAAAAATACAAGTTTCCACATTGGATACAGAAGAATACGGAGAACTTGTTTTAAATATTCAAAATCCCTTAAATCACAATCTAATCATTGAGCTTTTGGAGAAAAATTCTTCTAATAAAATAACACGCTACATAACAAAATCTTCGATTGTTAACTTTAAATACCTAGAAGCAAAGCTATACAATGTAAGAATTATTAAAGACTTGAATAAAAACAATAAATTTGACAATGGAGTTTTTCTACAAAAAACACAACCAGAACCCATAATTAACTACTCTAAAACTTTAAAAATCAGAGCTAATTCAGAAATAAATGAAAATATATCTATCAATTGACCTTTGTCTATTTTTTTTTTTTACTTTTGATTTATCAAATTTAATCAAGTTTCAAATTGAAAAAGATATATATACTAGCAGCAATAGTTGTGCTTTTTTCTATGACCAATGTGAATGCGCAGGTAAGGAATGAGAGGCATGGAATAATACGTAGTCTTTTTTCTATAAAAAAACCGAGTGCACATGTAGGCAATAAGAGGTATAGAAAAACACGTAGTATTTTTTCTATAAAAAAACCGAGTGCACATGTAGGCAATAAGAGGTATAGAAAAACACGTAGTATTTTTTCTATACTAAATCCGAATTCTATATTATACCCGAGTACACAGGTAAAGTATAAGAGGCGTAGAGTAACACATCGTATTTTGCCTATAACCAAGACGAGTGGGAAGGTAAGAAATCAGAGGTATAGAAATGTAGGTAGTAGAACATCTAATCTAAAAGGAGAATTAGGTGGTAACTTTGGTGTTTCTAACTTTCAAGGAGACTACACACAAAAAGGTCTTGAAGGTCTTAGAAATGATAAAATTGTTTTAAACGGAATTTCCATAAATGCAACCTATTCTTTACACATCATGCAAAAATGGAAAAGTCGCAAAGAAAGAAAGAGAAGCTTTGAAACTGTATATTTTGAACTTAGAAATCATTTAATTTTAAAGTCCAATTTAGGGTTCACAAATGGAAGTTTTGATAACTTAGGTATAAGCACTGGAAAAGAATCCCTAAACCCTCCAACAACACGAAACAATATTTTATTAGGTAGAGCATCTGCAAAAACGAGTATTTTATCTTTTGGAACTCAACTAGAATATTATTTTTCAAATATGTTACTATTCCTAGACCAATCACGTAGATACGAAGGTACTAGTAGAAGATATAACAAAGGTGCTTTTTATGTAGGTATAGGACTTGGTATCAATTGCGTAAATTCAAAGTATGATTACGACGTGCCTTCTGACGTTCCAAGTAGCAACATTTGGGGGCTACCTGATAGATATAACCCTCAAGTTCTTGGAGGACTTGATAATTCAATTGTATTTTCCGGAAATTTTGCACTTGGATACAGGCATAGATTAAATCACAAAATAGATTTGGTAACAGAATTAAAAACCAATTATTATTTCTCTGACAGGATAGATGCTACAAACACAACTCCTAATAGTGAATTACCACCTACAGGAATCGAAAATGAATTTAACGATTACAACACTGTTCTTAGTATAGGTGCTATTTATCATTTGTTTTAAGATATTAGAAACTTGCTATATAAAAAAAGCATCACTTGAGTGATGCTTTTTTTATACCTCCTTTTAAAAAACAAACATTTAAATTTAAATCTTTAATTAACTTTTTACTTCGTTTTCCGGTTTCACAATACAAAACTATTTCTTTACCAAATACTAATTGGTTTGGATTGCTTCTAATTTCATCTTCCGATATATGGATACCTCCTATATTACTAATAGTTCGTTCTAGATCAGTTCTAATATCAACCAATTGGTGTTCGGGTGTAATCTCTAAAAAATCAACATCACGCTCTAGCTCTTCAGCGCCACAAAAGAAATTGTAATCAATCAATTCTGTTATTTTTATGTCCTTATTTTTATCAAATTTTAGTACAAAACTTTGATTATTAAGCGTGTTAATTGTTAATAATTTCCCCGATAGAACATCTCCAATTCCGCAAACAATTTTAATTACTTCGTTAGCCTGATAACATCCTATAATCCCTGGTAAAACTCCTAAAACCCCTATTTCAGAACAAGAAGGAACAGAACCTTCTTCTGGAGGAGCAGGATATACACATCTATATGTGGGTCCTTGTTTGTAATTAAAAACCGATACTTGCCCTTCGAACTTAAAAATAGATCCAAACACTAAGGGCTTATTTGTTAGTATGGCAGCATCGTTACACAAATAACGAGTTTGAAAATTATCAGATCCATCAACAATAATATCATATTGCTTAAATAGTTCAATAGCATTGTCATTAGTCAAAAAAGAATCGACTACCTTAAATTTTACATAAGGATTTAGTTGTTTCATTCTATTAGCTACAGACCTAGCTTTTGACTTTCCGATGTCGTCAATAGAAAATAATATTTGACGTTGTAGATTGGTTATATCAACAATATCTCCGTCTACAATTCCAATAGTTCCAATTCCTACAGCGGTTAGGTATTGCAAAATAGGACAACCTAGACCACCAGCGCCAACAACCAATACTTTGGCAGCTTTTAGTCTTTCTTGTCCTTCAATACCGATTTCTCTCAATAACAAATGACGGCTGTATAGTCTTTTTTCGTTCTGATTTAGCATTTCATTTAGTATTAAGTGTACAGAGCGTAAAAAACTTAATACTCTATACTTTGTATTAATTAAAGTTTTCCCAATCTTTCCAAACAGGCTCCAAACCTTGTGATTCTAACATTTTTGCAACGTCTTCAGTAGGTCTTTCGTCAGAAATTTCAAACTGTTCTAAAGTTTGAGGATCCACAGCGTAGCCGCCTGGATTCGTTTTAGATTCTGCACTCAAAGAGGTAATTCCTAAGTGCACTATATTATTTCTAAAGGTTTCACTTTCTCGGGTACTCATAGATAATTCCACATCTTCATCTAGTAACCTAAACGCACAAATAGTTTGAACCAAATGCTTATCTTTCATTTCTACTTTAGGTTCTAAACCACCACTGTGAGGCCTTAATCTAGGAAATGAAATAGAGTACTTTGTTTTCCAATAGGTCCTCTGCAAATACTTTAAATGTAAAGCTGTAAAAAAGCTATCAGCTCTCCAATCTTCTAAACCAAATAAAGCTCCAATACCAATTTTGTGCACTTCTGCTCTCCCTAAACGATCTGGAGTTTCTAACCTGTAATCAAAATTAGATTTTTTACCCTTTGGATGATGTTTTTTATACTCATCTCTATGATAGGTTTCTTGATACACCAATACAGCATACAATCCGGCATCTCTCAGCTCTTCATATTCTTCTTGATCTAAAGGCTGTACCTCAATGGTAATGTTTGAAAATCGATCATTGATGATTTCCATAGCGTGCTTAATATATGGAACACCAACGGTTTTGTTTGCTTCACCCGTAACCAACAAAATATGGTCATAACCTTTTGACTTAATAAACTCAACTTCTTTGATAATTTCTTGATCATTTAAAGTTCTACGAGGTATTTTATTCGTCATACTAAAGCCACAGTAAGTACATATGTTTTGACATTCGTTAGAGAGGTACATAGGTACATACATTTGGATGGTATTTCCAAAACGTTTTTTTGTAATTGCTTTACTTAACTGAGCCATTTGCTCTAAATAAGGTTGTGCCGCAGGGGAAACCAAAGCCTTAAAATCCTCTAAATCTCTTTTGGTTTTACTTAATGCGTACTCCACATCTTGCGCTGTCTTGTCATTTATGCTTGCTAGGGTTTCGTCCCAGTTGTAGGTGTTAAATAAATTTTGAAAAGTGTTGTTCATAATTTAAATAGTTAAGAATTTAGAACTTTAGAAGTCTAGTAATTAAGAGTGTTGCTATAAAACTTGTTAATTACTGCTCTTTTAGGAGCTGTAACTTCTTAAATTCTGAACTTCTAATTAAGAAATGATGTTAATGGGCTACTCGCCTCAGCGTGTTTTTTTACGTTCGCTAATTTTGCTATATGAGCCATTCTACCTGCCTCTACAGCCATTTTAAAAGCTTTACCCATTTGAGCTGGATTTTGTGAAACTGCAATAGCTGTATTTACTAGAACAGCATCTGCACCAAGCTCCATCGCATAAGCAGCATGAGATGGGCTTCCAATTCCAGCATCTACAATTACAGGCACATTGCTTTGCTCTATGATAATCTCTAAAAAGTCAACGGTTTTAATTCCTTTATTGGTTCCAATAGGTGCTCCTAGCGGCATTACACATTGCACACCTACTTGTTCTAGTCTTTTGCATAAAACAGGATCTGCGTGTATATATGGCATTACCACAAAGCCCAGTTTAACCAATTGTTCGGCTGCTTTTAAGGTTTCTATAGGGTCTGGTAATAAATATTTAGGATCTGGATGAATTTCTAACTTAATCCAATTGGTTTCTAATGCTTCACGTGCTAATTGAGCGGCAAAAACAGCCTCTTTAGCATCTCTTACCCCAGATGTGTTAGGCAATAAGTTAACATGAGATTGATTAATGCTTTGTAACATTTTATCTTGTTCATTGTCTACATCAACACGCTTGAGCGCAACGGTTACCAATTCACTTTCTGATGCTAAAATGGCTTTTGCCATTAAATTATTGGAACTAAATTTACCTGTCCCTGTGAATAATCTTGAATTGAATTCTTTATCGGCTATTTTTAAGATATCGGTCATTGTAATTATATTACTTAAGAATACAATAGGCTTTAAAAACATTTAAAAAACAAATATTTTTAAAATTGCTTATTATATAAATTATTTATATCGTATTTTTTTTCTTTGGCACTACCAGCTTTCAATAATTGATGAAATTTAGAAATTTTATTAAAATCTTTAGTTACCTCACCCGATGTTGCGATTCCTGATACTCCTGTTTTTAAAATAGCAGTAACATCTTCTAATGTAATTCCTCCAATAGCGATAATTGGAACTTCTGTTTTTAATTCTTCTAAAACAGATAAGTAACCATTTAAGCCTAACACAGGACTTAAACTCTCTTTTGTATTGGTAAATCTAAAAGGACCTAAGCCAATGTAGTCTACTTGATTTTTAATTAAAGTTTTGCAATCTTCTAAAGTATTTGCGGTACCTCCTATAATTTGCCAACTCGCTAATTCTTTTCTTACAGCGGTAGGACATGCATCCTTTTTACCTAGATGAACACCATCTGCTTTTACTTGAATTGCAATTTTATAATGATCGTTAATTATCAAACGTGTTTGATAATTTGTAGTAATTTCTCGAGCTTCTTCAGCAATCTTTAATATCTTTTTTTTAGAAAGATTTTTCAATCGTAATTGTACCAATTCTGCACCTGAAACACAAGCTTGTTGGATGTTTTCTAAATGCTCTTTGGGTGTTGTTCCTTGAGAGATATAATGTAGCTTGTTTATAATCATTTTATAGTTTCTTTTTTCTGAATTGTGGTGTGGGTTCCTAGTAAAGATTTGTTACTATTTAAAAACTGCTCTGTATAATATTTTGTAGCTCTAGCAGCATCCTCTAACTCATCATGTAAAGCTATATTACATGCTAAAGACGATGATAATACACATCCACTTCCGTGTTTATTTGACACTTTCTCTATGTTTGGAGGAATGTTTACCATCACAATTTTACTATAATACAACTCATCCCAACCTTTTTTGTCTATTCTGTGCCCTCCTTTTAAATATACATTGGTATGTTCTGAAAAAAACTCTAGAGTTTCTTCAATATCTTTTTCTGGGTAAAGTGCTTTTATTTCATCGTAATTGGGCGTTACTACATAACAGTGTTTTAATATCTCCTCTAATAAACTCTGTTCTTCGTTACTATGAAAATCATAACCAGCACTTGCATTTAAAATAGGGTCTAGTACTATTTTTACATATGGGTTTAAACGTTTCAGTTGTAATAATATATCAAGCAGTACTTGCCAATTTTCTACAATTCCTATTTTTACAATATGAATTTCAAAACGCACAAATAAGGTTTCTATCTGTTCTTGAATAATATTTATGGGAGTCCAATAACATTTTTTAAAATCAACATCATTCTGAACAGTCACAGCTGTGCATACAGACAAACCATAAAAATTATGCGCTTCAAATGTTTTAATATCAGAAGTAAGCCCCGCTCCTGCAGATGGGTCGTGACCTGCAATGGTTAGTATGTATTCATAATTAGTAGTGGGTAATGTGCAATTATCAATGTTATTCTTTTCCATTTCATTTCGATTTTTAATACGTATAAATCGTGTTTTCAAAAACTTGTTCGGATTCATAAAAGGTCAAATTAATCAGAACTGATGTAGCTTGTATTGTTTAATAATGGCAGTTAGCACTTTGTATGTTTAGCTTATTTGTAAGCAATATTTAATGTGTAGAGTTTTTTTTAATCTTGTTACCACTTCAGTATTTTACTTCAATTCGTACCTCTGAATAGAATGTTTGTTTTAATAGCAGATGTTTTTTCTTTAACCAGCTTTTGAGAAACATCTACAATTTTAATCACAATATTGTAAGTTTTATCAAGAATAATATTGCTACTCATTATTATTTATTCTTTTCAACTTTTACATTAAAATAATGAATGATTTTTTTAAAATCTTCTACTGCATTCTTACTATTCCAGATACCACCCAAAACACCTACTCCTTTAAAACCTAGTTTGGTAAACGCTGCTAAATTCTGGGTAGTAACACCGCCCATTCCAACAATGGTTTTATCAATATGATTCACATCAAATCCACGTCCATTGTATCCTTGTTTTGAAATAGATGAAAATATGGGGCTTAGTAAATGATAGTCAAACTCAAAACTACAAGCTTCTAGCTCTTTAGGCTCATGAAAAGAACTACTAATTGTTTTGCCAAACATATTATTTAATTTAACGAAATAATCACTAGGTGTATCTAAACAGTCCCTTCTTTTTTGTTCCTGAAAATGGATTCCTTTTAAATCAAATTTATTTGTTAACTCATGAAAATAATGCACTACAATTCTATTGTGATATTTTTTGTCTATTTTATTTAAATAATCACAATGGTCTTGGTAATTTTTATTTGGTTTTCTAAGGTGATAACAGTCCAAGTCTTGTTGAAACAACTGATGTAGTATTTCAATTTCGTTAGGAACATCGTTTTCAGGTGCAATTAAAACAATCATTTTTTTTGAGTTAGGGATTGAGGTTCTGTTTGAGCTCTTTAAAACGATGCTCGAGCTGAGTCGAGAGTTTCGTTTGAAAAGCGAGTACCGAAAGCCCGACTCTATAATTTTGGTGATCGAGCGGAGCCGAGATCACCAAAATTATAGAGGAACTCCCAAATATGTTTATAAATAAACCTCTGAACCTTTATCTTTAAATTCTTGAGATTTCTCTTCCATTCCTTTCTTCAAAACTTCGTTATCGTCTGTAATTTTATTATCAGCAGCAAAATCACGAACTTCTTGAGAGATTTTCATAGAACAGAATTTTGGTCCACACATAGAACAGAAATGGGCTACTTTTGCACCGTCTGCTGGCAAAGTTTCATCGTGATATTCTAAAGCACGTTCTGGATCTAAACCAAGGTTGAATTGATCTTCCCATCGAAATTCAAAACGAGCCATACTTAAAGCATTGTCTCTGTGCTGAGAACCTGGATGTCCTTTGGCTAAATCGGCAGCATGTGCAGCTAATTTATACGTAACAACTCCTACACGTACATCTTCTTTGTTAGGCAATCCTAAGTGTTCTTTTGGTGTTACGTAACACAACATAGCACATCCAAACCAACCAATCATGGCTGCTCCAATACCCGAAGTGATATGATCGTATCCTGGTGCGATATCTGTAGTTAAGGGTCCTAGTGTATAAAAAGGAGCCTCGTCACAAACATCAATTTGCTTCTCCATATTCTCCTTAATCATGTGCATTGGTACGTGACCTGGTCCTTCTATAAAACACTGTACTTCGTGCTTACGAGCAATTTGTGTTAACTCTCCTAAAGTTTCTAATTCTGCAAACTGTGCTTCATCATTCGCATCAGCAACAGAACCTGGACGTAATCCATCTCCTAAAGAAAAGGCTACATCGTAAGATTTTAAAATTTCACAAATATCTTCAAAGTGTGTGTATAAGAAACTTTCTTTGTGATGTGCTAAACACCATTTTGCCATAATAGACCCTCCACGAGATACAATTCCGGTAACTCGGTTTGCTGTCATAGGAACATAACGCAATAAAACGCCTGCATGGATAGTAAAGTAATCTACTCCTTGTTCTGCTTGTTCTATTAAAGTATCACGGAAAATTTCCCATGTTAAGTCTTCTGCAACTCCGTTTACTTTTTCTAATGCTTGGTAAATTGGAACAGTTCCAATTGGCACTGGTGAGTTACGTACAATCCACTCACGAGTTTCGTGAATATTTTCTCCAGTGGATAAATCCATAATATTATCTGCCCCCCAACGGCAAGCCCACACTGCTTTTTCTACCTCTTCTTCAATAGACGAAGTAACAGCAGAATTACCAATATTTGCGTTAATTTTTACCAAGAAGTTTCTACCTAAAATCATAGGTTCTGCTTCTGGGTGATTTATGTTTGATGGTATTACAGCACGTCCTCTTGCAACTTCAGAACGCACAAATTCTGGTGTAATTTTTTCTGGAATAGAAGCGCCAAAGTGTTCTCCTTTGTGTTGCTTTCTAATTTCTGTCATTTCGTCAATTCGTTGGTTTTCACGAATAGCGATGTATTCCATTTCTGGTGTAATAATTCCTTTTTTAGCATAGTGTAACTGCGTTACATTCTGCCCTTTTTTAGCACGTTTTGGTTTGTTTTTTAAATCAAAACGCATGTGGTCTAAACTTTTATCGTTTAAACGCTCGTTACAATATTCCGAAGAAAAACTATCTAACTGCTCAACATCTCCACGGTCTAAAATCCACTGTTCTCTAATTCTTTCTATACCTGCATGGATGTCAATATCCTTTTTAGGATCTGTATAAGGTCCAGAAGTATCGTACACAGTAACAGGCTCATTTGGCGTTTTCTTTTTCGTCATAGAATCTGTGGTATCACTCAATGCAATCTCACGCATAGCCACTTTAATTTGTGGGTGAATTTTACCTTCTACATAAATTTTTGTTGAATTTGGAAACGGTTGTCTTGTGATTCCGTCTTGCTTTGGTGCAGTGTCTTTGTTTTTCATTTCTTTGAAAGTATTAAGTACTGAGTACTGAGTACGAAGCACGTTGGTATTCTTTATTATTTTTTAAAAATAGCTTTGCACTTTAGAATTATCCTCCCTGGGTGGCTTGAACAATCAAAATATCATCTCCATTAGTTAGCGTTTTAGTTTCCCAATCCGTTTTAGTTATAATTTGTTGATGAATGGCTACAGCAATTCCTTTTTCTGGCTGCTCTAATTTTCTTAACAAAGCGGCTATAGAACTATTTTCTGGAATTTGTTTGGATTGGTTATTTACTTTTATTGTTATCATATATAAATTTAATTACTGATAAGTTCAGTGTCTCAAAATATTTATCTAATAACCTTTGTAGAGAAATCTACTTGAAAATGAGAAACGGTGTATTGGAACACTTCTCATTAAAACGGTCTGCTAGCGACCGTGCTTTTTCCTACGTAAGTATCAACTTATTCAGGTTCAAAGGGTAACTCTCAGTTTTTTTCAATCAAAAAACACCCCTAAAGCTTATCAGAAGCTAAATTATAAAAAAAAACCTAATCCTATGGTTTATTGCATTATTTGTTCTGTTTAGAAAAAAAATAAAATTATAATCTAAAATAGATACTTAAAATTACTACTGCCAACAACTACAATCGCAATTTGATTTTTAATTCTAGAAATTGCTGTCTTTTGACGGGTTTTCCCTTCTAACAGCAATTTCCCACTGATAGAATATACTTGAAAAGATAATTGTTTGTCGGAATTTAACAAGATGTGATCTTTGTCTATTCTTTCTACGTCACCTTCATTTAATTTGGTATTAAACAACATATCACTTAATGTAGAATCATCAACGTTAAAACTATACAAAGAAGCTAATCTATTAAAAGGATCTTTTTCAGCACTTACATAAAATTTCTTTTCATTTAAAAAAACAATTCCTTCTATTTGAGTTGACAGTCCCTTTGGCAACGATAATGATATTTTTGATAATGTACCTCCGGAAAACAAAGCACTACTAAAACTCTTAATTTTGTATAAAAAGGAACTAAAAGTTTACTGTAACCAGTTAACAACAATACGTTATTACAAATTGTAGCTCCTGTAATTAACCCAGCAACTTCAATAGTATCTATTCTATTAATCGAATAATTTCCTGGATTTTTAGACAACTCATATATATTGGTTTTTTTATCTACCCAATTCTTCGTGAAAATTTATTATAGGCTATCAAAGCCTCTGCATCAAAATTATTGTTGTTCGGCTGAGGATTTCCAGTATCAATCCTAGGTTGATCATTATAACCATACGTAATAACTTCAGCAATTACAGAAGTACTCGTTTCAAAATTAGAACGAAGAATTCTGTATGTTTTTAGATCTTTTCTAACTCCACTATTATTCCCTATATCTCCTATATTTATGTAAGTATCGTCATAGGTAATGTCTTCCCAATCTACATTCGTAGCATTTGTGATGGTTACAGTTCTTTCTACAGTTCCAGTGACTGTATTTATCTCATACAATTCTGCTGTTCCTCCAGAATCAGTATGTGTAATTAGCTTATTTCCAATATAAACCAAACCAGAGTTCTCGTTTAAAGAACGATGTAATAATAGCGTGCTATTTAACGTTTGGCCACTTAAAACGGAATCAATAAAAAATACAATATAAACTACTGTTTTTTTTTTATTAATTTACGAGAATTGCTTTTTACACATAAAACTATATACAAAGATATAAAAGATTACAATCGTATAAAGACTTTTTAAGATTTAGATATTTATCCCCTTTGATAAAATGTATTTTTCAGTAATTTTCTTAAGTTATTCTTAAAATTACTCATTTATAAATGATGAGCACTTGACTTTTATATTTTTTTACCTTACCTTAATTTTTTACTAACTCATTATTAAAACCATGAAAAGAACACTTTACATTTTAGGTATTTTACTTACTGGAATTGTAGGCTCCTTGTTAACTTGGTACATAGGCTGTTGTGACTGTTGCAACTCTAATCCAACTACCAAAACAGAAGCCACCGTCCTCACAAAAACGCAGGCCACTTCCTATCCTTTAGAGATGATAGATACAAATGGAGATTTTAAATATTCGTCTCAAGATAATTTTAATTTTCACAAGAATGAAGATCAAATTATCTTACCTATTTCTGAAAACATCAAAGGAGGAGTTGTCAACTTAAAAAAATATTTAGTTGAAAGTAATGTGAGAAATATAGATATTATTGGACTGTACACCGAAGACGAAGTAAACAACACAGCATTTCCTAACTTGGGGATTGCAAGAGCCAATGCTGTCAAAAATTATATGGTTTTAAACGGATTAGACTCTCAAAAAATCAATCTAAAATCTGAATTGAAAAACGAGATGATTCCTAACGATTCTTTGGTTTACTCAGGGCCTGTCCTGTTTCACCCTCACACTTTGAGTGATGATGAGTTGAATGCAACCAAACACAAATTAGAAGAAATCCACAGACATATTGTTGCCGATCCGTTGTTGCTTCATTTTGATTTTGGCTCTAAAAACTTGACTTTTTCTGCAGAAGAAAGAAACAAAATGCATGAAATTGTTACTTACATAGATCACAACCATAATGCAATGTTAGATGTTATAGGACATTCAGATAATATTGGAAATACTGCTAAGAACACATCTTTAGGTTTGGAAAGAGCCAATTTTGTAAAAGACTACCTTGTGAGGATAGGGGTAAACACCGATCAAATTAAAACATCAAGTAAAGGACCTAACAAACCTATTGCTACTAATGAAACCAAAGGAGGTAGAGCAATAAATAGACGTGTAGAAATTATATTAGAATAAAAACAATTAAAAAAAGAAAACTATGTGGTGTTACATTATACCTTTTATAACCGCTATTATTGGAGCAATTTTAGGATGGTTACTTAGACATTTAACTTGTAAATGTGATGATGAAAAAACAAAATACGAAGAACTATTAGCTGAAAACAAAAAATTAGACATAGATCTTAAGGCTGCCCATTCTAAAAATCAGAAATTAAACATAGATTTGAGTGATTGTATGGCTAATAACACAGAATTAATATCTAATAAAAATAAATTTGAAGCTGGTGCTAAAGCTGCTTCTAACATTTTACAGTTTACTACCGTAGAAAAAGTTGAACCCTCTTTGATTTTTGATGGTGATATAGCGAAACAATTTTTGGGTAAAAAAATAGTTGCAGACAACTTAACTGTTGTAGAAGGAATTGGACCTAAAATTGCAGAATTATTTAATAACGCAGGAATCAATACTTGGTATCAGTTATCTGAGACATCTATAGAAAAATGTCAAGAGATTTTAGACGATGGGGGGCCTAGATTTGCTATTCATAAACCAACTACTTGGCCTAAGCAGGCTTTATTGGCTTATGAAGGTAAATGGGAAGAATTAAATACTTGGCAAGATGAATTGGACGGAGGTAAATAAAACTCCAACAGTATAATATTAAACCTAAAAATAATAACTGCTAAATCTTTTAGTTGTTATTATTTTTAGGTTTTTAATTATGTGTAATTAAATCTTATTAGCCAATTGCCCACAAGCTGCATCAATATCTTTTCCTCTGGAGCGACGAACATTCACTACAATTCCGTTTTTCTCTAAAGTATATACATAATTATCTATTGCTGCATTGCTAGCTTGTTGATATTTGCCATCATCAATAGGATTGTACTCTATCAAATTCACTTTACAAGGCACATAACCGCAGAATTTAACCAAAGCATTAATATCTTCTTGCTTATCATTAATATCTCTCCAGACCACATACTCATAGGTTACTCTATTATTGGTTTTTGCATACCAATACTCCAAGGATTCACGCAAATGTATCAATGAGAAATTTTTAGAAAAGGGCATTATTTTGTTACGTGTTTCCTCTATTGCAGAATGTAAAGAAACTGCTAGATTAAACTTGACATCATCATCGGCTAATTTTTTAATCATTTTTGGTAATCCCGATGTAGAAACTGTAATTCTTTTAGGAGACATTCCTAATCCTTCATCAGAAGTAATCATGTCTATAGATTTTATTACATTGATGTAATTCATCAAAGGCTCACCCATCCCCATGTACACTATATTAGACAACTTATGTTTATGGGTTTTGATACTTTCTTGATTAATAGCAGAGACTTGATCAAAAATTTCATCTGCATTTAAATTACGCATTCGCTTTAAACGGGCGGTAGCACAAAACTCACAATCCAAACTACATCCAACCTGACTTGAAACACAAGCAGTTGTTCTAGAGTCTGTAGGAATTAAGACAGACTCCACAATCAAACCATCATGCAGTTTAATAGCATTTTTAACTGTTCCATCTTTACTTCTCTGTATATTTTCCACCTCAATATGGTTGATGGTGAAAGAATTATTTAACCTATTTCTAGTTTCTTTAGACAAGTTTGTCATGTCCTCAAAAGTATGAGCAGACTTGCTCCATAGCCATTCATATACCTGGTTCCCTCTAAAAGCCTTCTCTCCATTATCTGTAAAAAATGCTCTTATCTCTTCTTTACTAAGTGCTCTTATGTCTGTTTTTTGATTCAAAATTGTAAATTTTGTCTATTTGCATTGTATATAATGTAAATATACTAATATTAAAGATAGTTAAAACACAAATATAGAGTTCAGTCACTGATTACTGGTTAAGATATTTGAACTTTGAGCACTTTATTGATGATTTAGTCAAACCTAGTATCTTTATGTTAAGATCGATTTATTCTATAACAAGACTCATCGTAATAGTATTGTATATGAAAATTACTTGCCTATGTGATTGGCTACACCACGTTGTTCTATTTTTTTGTATTTCTCACTCTAATTTGACTAAACTATATTATGTGATAAAAACGAAAGCGACGACTTGCTTATATCTGTTAAAGCAGAAGGATAACAAATGAAATAAGTCTATCACTATAACGCAACAACAAACATATCATTGTGTTGAGAAATTAACAACGGTACAGCATCCAATTCTGAACCATCTCTTACATATAATATGTCTGAAAAGACTGTTATAAAATAGAAAACAGGAATAATTTTGTAGATAAAAGTTTTAGTCCTCATACTATAAAATATGCTTCACGTAAGTCAGAAATGCTCATAGCATTTGAATTGATTTCTTAAACCTGGTAGCTTTAGATTAAATTACTGAGGCAATAAATTCAGAAGTGCTAGAAAAAATCAGAAGTACGTTTTATAGAATCTTTGTAAGGGAAGGAGTCAGTAAAACACCTCTAAAGAAGTAAGGAAACAAAAAAATGAAGAATATGATCCAGGGTATTTGCAGGTCGAGGTTACTTATATACCAAAAATAAGGTATTGTCTATTTGTTGCTATAGATAGACCAATAAGAACACTGTGTTTTAAAATTTATAACGCGAAAACAAGTTATAATACAGAGGGTTTATGTTAAGGTACTTTGATTTTTTCCTTTTGCTATTATTCATGTTTTAACCGATAATGGTTTTGAGTTTACCAGCTGTTTGCTCAAGGATAAAAGAGTGGAATATTGTACAAAAACCAAGTAAACTAGATTTGGTTTGTTAGCATAACCAAATTGACCACAGATGCACAAAACCATTTGCTCCAAAGACTAATGGCATGTTGACAAAGCCAAGGACATCATTAAAATTAAAACTATTAAAATAACTAAGTACACTAATTTAGAAATGATGAATCAAGATTTAATGAACTTCTTAGTGCGTTACAATTTATATAGGAACACGGCAGTTTAGGAAGAGAGCTTAAGGTTAAAACATCTTTTAATGCAATATAAAAATACGCAATAACTTGATCTAGGAATTTTGCTGAGACAACGAGAGCCTTCAAAATAAAAAAATATTAAAATTGAATCAAATAAACTAACAAGTTGAAAATATAAATCTTGTGAAACATATCAGGTAAGTTTAAAAATCACCCTGAGCTTTTTGGTTTTTTTATGTGGGATTTTCTTGGCTGTTTATTTTTTGTTTCAAAAAATAGTAATCATATAATTTCTTAGTGTAATGTAAGGATAACTAATATCATAAGTTTTTAAATCATACGGTATTAACATAGCCACCAAAGCCTTTAAAACTATTATTTAGTTTTTCAGGTAATCCTAAATGAACTTCTTAACCAGCAATTTTATGCTTTATAGGTTTTGCCCTGATTCACACCCTTTCTTCCGTCATTTTTATAAAATTGTAGCCATAATTTCATACTACGAACATGATTATCCAAATGACTTACTAAATTAGATAGTTTTTTAAATGTCTTTTCTTTTACATGAAGTAAGGATTGTAAGCGTAGGATTTTTTTTCGAATTCGACTCTTTGCGAATCATAGAACGAAATTCTGACGAAGATTCAAATACCTCAAATTACAGATGTTTCCCATGTCTAAATATGAAAAATTAAAATTCGTAAATCGTATCAGATGGGTTAAGAACTTTTTAGGTTTTTTAATGAAAACATAAAAAATATTGCTGAATTTACTCATAAATAAACTCTTTATGAGTTAACAAATACACTTTATCAAAAATTGAATAATGTAAGAGTTGATTAGGAGGGTTCAAAATAATCCTAAGAGAGCAAGTTAATGATTTAACTTTCGCAAACTTTCCAAATCACATCATTGGGAACTGGAGCTGTTAAAGTAATAGGTTCTTTTTTTACAGGGTGTATAAAATCTATTTTGCGAGCGTGTAAATGTATGCTTCCATCTTTATTACTTCTTTTGGCTCCATATTTTAAATCCCCTTTGATTGTACATTCTATAGAAGAAAGTTGTACTCTAATTTGATGATGTCTGCCTGTTTCTAAATTAATTTCTAAAAGTTGAAAATTATCTAGTTTCTTAAGGATTTTATAATGCAAAATAGCATGTTTTGCACCTTGAGTAGTAGGTTTGCAAATACTAGATTTATTGTTTTTAGGGTTTTTAACTAGGTAATGAGATAATGATTGTTCTTTTGGAATTTCATTCTTATTAGTAACAGCCCAGTAAGTTTTATTTATTTCTTTATCTCTTAAAGCTTTGTTTAAACGTTCTAAAGCTTTAGAGGTTTTTGCGAAAATTACAATTCCAGAAGTAGGTCTGTCAAGCCTATGTACAACGCCTAGGTATACATTTCCGGGTTTGTTATATTTTTTTTTGACGTATTCTTTAACAACATCACTCAGTGGTTTGTCTCCTGTTTTATCACCTTGCGTTATGTCACCAGAGCGCTTGTTAACGATAATTATATGATTGTCATCAAACAGAACTTGTAAGTTGTTTAGATTAGAATGCATTCCTGAAATTTAGCTATGAATTCTGAATATAAAAATCCTTGTTAATTGTGTCTATAAACTCAAGAATTTCTTGTTTTCCATTCCTGTTACTTGATGAAGATGTAAAATAAGTAGGAAAATAAGCCCAATCACCTTTTAACATAGTTTCTTGATATTTTGTAATATTTTGAGTGATTACTTTAGGTTTTAACTTGTCTGTTTTGGTAAAAATGATAGCAAAAGGAATTTCATTTTCCGCAAGAAAAGCCATAAATTCAAGATCAATTTTTTGAGGAGTATGTCTAGAGTCTATCAATACAAACGTACAAACCAATTCTGTACGTTGTTTAAAGTAATCAGTAATAAAACTCTGAAATTCCTTTTTGGTTGTTTTAGAAACACGTGCATATCCATATCCAGGCAAATCTACTAAAAACCAATTTTTATTGATTTTAAAATGATTAATTAGTTGTGTTTTACCAGGAGTTCCTGATGTTTTTGCTAGTTTATTTTGACCTGTTAACATATTTATTAAAGAAGATTTTCCAACATTGGATCTTCCTATAAAAGCGTATTCGGGGAGTTTTTCTGTAGGGCATTTAGAGACCTCAGAATTACTAATGATAAATTCAGCAGATTTTATCTGCATTATCGTATGTTGTTTTTCAAGAACCAAGGTCCTACAATTTCATTAAATAAATCAGGATGTTCCATCATAGGGGCATGTCCGCATTTATCAATCCAAAACAATTCGGAGTTTGGCATCAATTTGTTGAATTCTTCACCTACTTCTGGAGGTGTAACGTCATCTTGTTTTCCCCATACCAAACAAGTGGGTATTTCTATGCTAGGTAGGTCTTTAGCCATATTATGTCTAATCGCACTTTTAGCTAAAGCTAATATTCTTATAACAGAGCTTCTGTCATTTACGATTTTAAACAAATCATCTACCATTTTTTTAGTAGCTGTCTTAGGGTCGTAAAAAACCGCTTCGGCTTTGGCTTTAATATATTCATAATCACCTCTCTTAGGATAGGTGTCACCCATTGCTTTCTCGTACAAACCAGAACTTCCGGTTAGCACCAAAGAATCTACCAATTCAGGAAATGTTTTTGTAATGTATAAAGAAACATGTCCACCAAGAGAATTTCCTAATAAGGTTGCTTGAGAAATGTTTTTAAACTCCATAAAACTCTTAACAAATTTTGCTAAGTTTTTCACATTCGTTTTAATAATAGGCATTGTGTATATAGGTAGTTCGGGTACCAAAACTCTGTATCCAATTTTAGAAAAGTGCTCTACCACACCTGCAAAATCATCTAGAGTTCCCATCAAACCGTGCAAAACAACAATTGTTTTACCTTCTCCTGCTTCTATGTACTTAAACTCTCCTTCCGTTTTAACGTCGTATTCCATGCTTATTTTCTAGGCTTAAGTTTGGCACAAATGTAAACTTTTTTTGATAAAAAACCTCGGATTGTTTTATATAGCTTTTTTAGAAAAAACTTAGTTGATAACTGATTGATATTTAAAATGTAAGGAGGGGTCTTTTTGTGGGAAAACTTATTAACAAAGTGGAGGTATGTGGTAAAAGGTGGTAAAATATTTTATATTTTTGACCTTCTTTACCAAATCAGAGTGGATGTATTAATAGGAACATATGAGTGTAAAACAGATGCCAAAGGGCGTGTGATGCTTGCTGCTGGTTTAAAAAAACAAGTGGAAGGTGTTGTGCATGAGGGGTTTGTTTTAAAAAGATCTGTGTTTCAGCCTTGCTTGGAGTTGTACCCTATGGCAGAGTGGAATAAGGTAATGGCTCAGGTGGGGAAATTGAATCGTTTTGTAAAAAAGAACAACGATTTTATTAGGGTGTTTACAGCAGGAGTTAAAAAAGTAGAGTTAGATGCTTCTGGAAGATTGTTGTTGCCAAAAGATTTATTGGCATTTTCAAAAATAAAAAAAGAAGTGGTTTTGTCATCAGCAGTCGCAATAATAGAGATATGGGATAAAGATTTGTATGAAAATGCAATCAATAGTGCTGTGGATGATTTTGCGGAATTGGCAGAGCAAGTAATGGGAGGTTTAAACATAGAAGAAAATGAGTTACCATAATCCGGTTTTATTAAAAGAGAGTGTAGATGCTTTAGAAGTAAAGCCTGATGGGGTGTATGTAGATGTTACGTTTGGAGGTGGAGGACATTCTAAAGAGATTTTATCTAGACTTGATGAGAACGGAAGATTGTTTGCTTTTGATCAGGATCCTGATGCACATAAAAATGCCTTAGATGATAAAAGATTTACGTTAGTTCCTCAGAATTTTAGACATATTCAAAGATTCTTGAGGTTTTATGGGGTGAGAAAAGTAGATGGGGTTTTAGGTGATTTTGGTGTTTCGTCTCATCAATTTGATCAAGCAGAGCGAGGTTTTTCTACTCGATTTGATGCGCAATTGGATATGCGTATGGATCAAAAGTCTGAGTTAAGTGCGTGTAAAATTATCAATTATTATACACAGGACGATTTGGCAAACCTGTTGTTTCAATACGGAGATTTAAGAAACGGTAGGGCAATGGCTAAGGTGATTGTAGCTGCAAGAGAAGAGAAAAAGATCAAAACAAGTTTTGAGCTAAAAAAGATTTTGGTTTCTTTTTTACCCAAAGCAAAAGAGTATAAAATATTAGCGCAAATATTTCAGGCATTGCGTATTGAAGTGAATGAGGAGTTAGAGGTGTTGAAAGAATTTTTAAATCAAATTCCAATGATTTTAACGAAAGAAGGAAGGTTGAGTGTAATTTCATATCACTCTTTAGAGGATCGGTTGGTGAAAAGATTTATTCAGAAAGGATTGTTTGAGGGGGAGCCAGAAAAAGATTTTTATGGAAATTTTAGTGTACCAATGGAAAAAGTTGGTGGGTTGATTTTGCCTACAAAAGAAGAGATTAAAATCAATAGTAGAGCAAGAAGTGCTAAGTTGAGAATTGCAAAATTGAAATTGTAATGGTAAGTGTTGGTGAGTTTGTCTCGGGTATTTTAAAAGGTGATTTTTTAGTTAAGAATAATTCGTTTAAAAACTGGAAAGTGATTTTTACAATATTGGGAATGTCTATTGTAATGATTACATGTGCACACAAAACTGATGAGAAAGTAATTAAAATAGCAAAACTAAACAAACAAATAAGAGCTTTAAAAGCAGAGTATATTGATAGTGCTACCAAAGTGACTCATCTTAAAATGGAGTCTACTATTAGAGAGAAAGTGGCAGAGCAAGAGTTGGAGTCGTCTAAACAACCTCCAGTAAAAATAGTTGTAAAAAAAGTTAAATAAAATAATATTGAGTACTTCTGATAAAAATATTGTAAATAGACTTGGTTGGGTAGCGTTAGCAATTACCTTGTTGTTTGTTGTGTTGGCAGTGCGAGTGGGCTATATACAGTCTGTTGAGGGTGCTTATTATCGAAAAATATCTAAGCAACGTACCATTAAGACCGATACTATTTTAGCAAATAGAGGGAATATTTATGCTACCAATGGAGATTTAATAGCAACTACAATGTCTAAGTATACTATAAGATTAGATATGGTTACAATTGATAATGAGGTTTTTGAAGAGAATATAAACGCTTTAAGTGATTCTCTTTCCGTTCTATTGGGTAAATCCTCACGTTATTATAATACCTATTTAAGGTCTGCAAAACGAAGAAAAAACAGGTATTTGTTTTTGGTGAGAAATATAGGTTATATAGACTATGTAAGATTGAAGACATTTCCAATTTTAAAATTAGGACAGTACAGAGGAGGGTTGATTACGGAACAAAAAAATGTAAGAGCCAGACCTTTGGGGAAAATAGGTGTAAGGACTATTGGTTATTCAGATTATAGAGGAAATGTTGGTGTTGAAGGTGCATATATAAAATACTTAAGAGAACATCATGGTTGGCGTAAAAAACAACGAATTGCAAAAGGGCAGTGGAAGCCAATTAATGATAAGAATGAGAAAGAACCTCAGGATGGGAGTGATGTGATTACAACCATTGATGTTAATATTCAAGATGTAGCGCATCATGCGCTATTGTCTCAGTTAGAAAAATTTGAAGCAGATCACGGTTGTGTAATTGTGATGGAAAGCAAAACAGGAGAGGTAAGGGCGATTGCAAATTTAGGAAAAGATAGTAATGGCGGGTATTATGAAAAAAGGAATTATGCAATTTACGAAGCTCAAGAACCAGGTTCTACTTTTAAGCTTGCAAGTTTGTTGATTGGTTTAGAGGATAAAAAAGTAGATACTGGAGATGTTGTAAATACAGGAAAAGGAAGAATGAAGGTGTATGGAAGAAGTATTATAGATTCTCATAGGGGTGGTTATGGTAGAATTTCCTTGGCGAGAGCTATAGAGGTTTCTTCTAATGTAGGAATTGCCAAAATGGTTATGCAGTCTTATAAAAAAAAACCTCAGCAGTTTGTAGATGGAATTAAAGCATTGGGTTTTGGAGATAAAATAGGTGTACCCATCAAAGGAGAAGGTAAGCCTTTTATTCCAGATCCTAAATATGTTAAAAAAGGAGATCCTAATAGTTGGAATGGTTTGTCTTTGCCTTGGATGGCTTGGGGTTATGGTGTAAAGGTTACAGCTCTACAGTTATTAACTTTTTACAATGCAATAGCAAATAATGGGGAGATGGTTAAGCCAAGGTTTATTAAGGAATTGCGTAATAATGGAGAGGTAGAAGAGGTTTTTGAATCAGAAGTGATGGTTTCTAAAATAGCATCTAAAGAAACAATTTCTAAGCTGCATGTAATTTTAGAAAACGTAGTAAAAAGAGGAACTGGAAAAGATTTGTATTCCCCTAATTTTTCTATGGCAGGTAAAACAGGAACTTGTCAAACTGAATATTGGACGGGAAATACGCAGTATGTCTCTTCTTTTGCCGGTTTTTTTCCCGCAAAAAAACCAAAATACTCGTGTATTGTAGTAGTGAATAAACCAAACAAAAAAAAGGGATACTATGGAGCTACGGTAGCTGCTCCAGTTTTTAAAGCCATTGCTCAAAAAATATATACAAGTGAACTGCAACAAGAAGAGGTGTTTTTGGGGGTGCCAAAATTAGCTCAAGTAGAAAGGTCAAATCAATCTTTTCAGAAAAAAAATATCAGTACAGTAGCTAAAATGCCAAACGTAAAAGGGATGCCTATAATGGATGCTGTATCTGTATTGGAGAATAAAGGTTTGAGAGTTGCAATCCGTGGAGGTTTGGGTTTTGTAAAAAAACAATCCATACATAGAGGGGTTAATATTCGAAAAGGGCAACAAGTAACATTGTATTAAAATGGAGTTAAAAAAAATATTACACACTGTGGAGATTGTGAAATCTATTAACTGGGAAAGTCAGTTTTTAGAGGTGAATACAATTGCATTTGATTCTAGAAAAGTAGTAGAGGGTACTTTGTTTGTTGCTCAAAAAGGAGTGCATGTAGACGGGCATGAGTATATCAAAAAGGCAATTGCGTTAGGGGCAAATGTAGTTGTGTGTCAGGAATTGCCAGAGGAAGTATTTTCGTCTGTTGTGTACGTAGTTGTTAAAGATGCAAATATAGCGTTGGCTCAGCTAGCAGCTAACTTTTATGAACATCCTTCTGAGAAATTAAAATTAGTGGGTGTAACAGGAACCAACGGTAAAACAACAGTTGCGAGTTTGTTGTATCAGTTATTTCGTTTGTTAGGATATAAAACGGGCTTGTTATCAACTGTAAAAGTTGTAATTGATAAAGAAGAGTATGTGGCAACACATACCACACCAGATTCTTTAGCAATCAATCAATATATGGCTAAAATGGTAGTAAGTGGAGTGAAGTATTGTTTTATGGAGGTAAGTTCTCATGGAATTCATCAATCTAGAACTTATGGGTTAGATTTTAATGGGGGGGTTTTCACGAATATTACTCACGATCATTTGGATTATCATAATACGTTTAGTGAATACAGAGATGTGAAAAAAGCCTTTTTTGATGGATTGGGAAAACATGCTTTTGCATTAACCAATGTAGACGATAAAAACGGAAATATTATGTTGCAAAATACCAAAGCAACAAAAAAATCGTACTCGCAAAGAACGTTGGCAGATTATAAGGTAAAAGTTCTAGAAAAGAGTTTTTCTGGGATGTTATTACAGATCAATCACAAAGAGATTTGGGTGCAATTGGTGGGAGGGTTTAATGCATCTAATTTAGGAGCAATTTATGGAGTTGCTAAAGAATTGGGAGTTGAAGATTTAGAATTGTTAACGGCTTTAAGTCAGTTAAAAAGTGTGGATGGAAGATTTCAATATCAAGTCTCTAAAACAGGAGTGGTAAGTGTGGTAGATTATGCTCATACACCAGATGCGCTAAAAAATATTTTAAGTACAATTAAAGAGATTGTACAACCAGTAACAAATATAATTACGGTTGTAGGTTGTGGAGGAAATAGAGATAAAACCAAAAGACCTAGGATGGCTGCTATTGCCACAGAGTTAAGTAATCAGGTGATTTTAACATCAGATAATCCAAGAAACGAAAACCCAGAAGTGATTTTGGAAGAAATGGAAACAGGTGTAAAAGAAGAGTATCAATCTAAAGTGTTAACTGTTTTGGATAGAAAGCAAGCAATAAAAATTGCATGCAAATTGGCAAACAAAGGAGATGTAGTTTTGGTTGCTGGTAAAGGGCACGAAACCTACCAAGAAATAAAAGGAGTGCAAAGCTATTTTAGCGATAGAGAAACACTAATAGAAACTTTTGAAATACTAAAGAAATAATGTTGTATTACTTATTTGATTTTTTGGAGAATAAATATCAATTGCCTGGAGCAAGTTTGTTTCAGTTTATTACATTTCGTTCTGCTTTAGCGTTTATTAGTTCTTTACTGTTATCTACAATTTATGGTAAACGATTGATTAATTATTTAAGAAAACAACAAATAGGAGAAACGGTAAGAGATTTAGGTTTGGCAGGACAGGTGCAAAAAGCAGGAACACCTACTATGGGAGGTCTTATTATTATCCTAGCAACTTTAATTCCGGTATTGTTGTTTTCAAAATTAGATAATATTTACATTGTTATTTTAATTATGACTACGCTGTGGATGGGAGCTATTGGTTTTTTAGATGACTATATCAAAGTCTTCAAAAAGGATAAACAAGGTTTGCAAGGGAAATTTAAAGTTTTAGGACAAGTAGGGCTCGGGCTTTTTGTGGGTGTTATGTTCTACTTTCACCCTTCGGTTACCTTAAAAGAAGAGTTGCCTTTTTCAGAGAAAATAGCAAATGTACACTTGTTTGGCGATGCTCATAAATCTGTAAAAACAACCATTCCTTTTTTAAAAGATAATGAATTTGATTATGCGTCTGTATTAAGTTGGATGGGAGAAAATTCAAATGATTATGCGTGGTTAATTTTTATTCCAGTGGTTATTTTTATAGTAACAGGTGTTTCAAATGGAGCTAATTTAACAGATGGAATTGATGGATTAGCAGCAGGTACTTCTACAATAATTGTGGCAGTCTTGGGTGTTTTTGCATGGGTCTCTGGGAATATTGTTTTTTCTGACTACCTCAATGTTATGTATATTCCAAATTCTGGAGAAATGACAATTTATATTAGTGCCTTTTCTGGTGCCTTGATTGGTTTTTTATGGTATAACACTTATCCAGCGCAAGTTTTTATGGGAGATACTGGGAGTTTGACCATTGGAGGGATTATAGCCGTAATAGCTATTGCAGTACGTAAAGAGTTATTGATTTTTGTTTTGGCAGGGATCTTTTTTGCAGAAAACCTTTCCGTAATTATGCAGGTAGGTTGGTTTAAATACACCAAGAAAAAACACGGAGAGGGTAGAAGGATTTTTAGAATGGCTCCGTTGCATCATCACTATCAAAAAAAAGGATATCACGAGAGTAAAATAGTAGCAAGATTTTTAATTATAGGAATTCTGTTAGCAGTATTGTCTATTGTTACTTTAAAAATAAGATAAATGCAGAGAGTCGTTATTTTAGGAGCGGGTGAAAGCGGTGTGGGAACAGCCATTTTAGCAAAAAAGCTAGAGATGGACGTTTTTGTAAGCGATGCATCTGAAATTAAAGATTTATTTCAAAAACAATTGATTGAAAAAGAAATTGCTTTTGAATGTGGGAAACATACAATGGATTTGATTTTGAATGCAGATCTGGTTGTGAAGAGTCCTGGAATACCAGATCATATTATGTTGATTGAAACAATTTTAAGCAAAGGGATTTCGGTAATTTCAGAAATAGAATTTGCCGCAAGACACAATCAAGCAAAGCTAATCGGAATTACAGGTTCTAACGGAAAAACAACCACAACTTTGTTAACCTATCATCTGTTAAAAGAAGCGGGGTTGCATGTTGGTGTTGGCGGGAATATTGGAGATAGTTATGCAAAACAAGTGGCAAACAATAATTTTGATACCTATGTGTTAGAGTTGAGTAGTTTTCAGTTAGATGGAATAGAGACATTCAGGCCCTATGTTGCTGTTATAACAAATATCACTCCAGATCATTTAGATAGATATAAATATGATTTTGAGAAGTACATTGCCTCAAAATTTAGAATTACAAAAAATCAAACAGCATCAGATTATTTGATTTATGATGCTGATGACCCTGTAATTGTGGAGGGTATAAAAAAACACAAACCTAAAGCACAACTAGTTTCTTTTTCGTTGATAGAAAAACAGAAATATGGAGCTTATGTGGATCAAAATGAAATAGTAATCAATACAAATAAAGAAGAATTAAGAATGAGCATCTCAAAATTATCGTTGCAAGGAAAACACAATACCAAAAATGCCATGGCAGCAACATTAGCCGCTCAGTTGTTAAAAGCAAGAAAGAAAACTATTTTAGAATCTCTAGAGAGTTTTGAAGGAGCAGAACACAGATTAGAACACGTGTTAAAAGTAAACGGAGTAGAATATATAAACGATTCTAAAGCAACAAACGTAAACGCAACTTTTTATGCATTGGAATGTATGAACAACCCAACAGTTTGGATTGTAGGGGGGGTTGACAAAGGGAATGATTATACCGAGTTGTATCCGTTAGTAAGAGAAAAAGTAAAAGCAATTATTTGTTTAGGGTTTGACAATATTAAAATTAAAGCTGCCTTTGGAAATATTGTAGATTTTATAGAAGAAGTAGAAAGTGCAGAGGCAGCTGTAGAAATAGCATACAAATTGGCAGATAAGGGAGAAACGGTTTTGTTGTCTCCTGCATGTGCAAGTTTTGATTTGTTTGATAGTTACGAAGATAGAGGGCGTAAGTTTAAGGATGCAGTAAGAAATTTATAAAAAATGAAATTCATAGCCTACATAAAATCATATGTCAAAGGAGACCTTGTTATATGGGCAGTGGTCGCGGTGTTGGCCTTGTTTTCATTTATGCCTGTGTATAGCGCAAGTACCAATTTGGTGTATGTAGCAGGTAATGGAACAACAGTAGGTATTTTACTAAAACATGCAATCTTGCTATTAATGGGGTTTGGAATTGCTTTTTTTATTCATAGAGTTCCTTACCGTTATTTTAGTGGAGTGTCTGCAGTAATGATTCCCATAGTGATTTTATTGCTAATTGTCACCTTGGCTCAAGGTACTACCATTGGTGGTGCCAACGCAGCCAGGTGGATTCGGATACCTATTATCGGAGTTGGTTTTCAGACTTCTACTTTAGCGGGTCTAGTTGTTATGGTGTATACAGCAAGATATTTAGCAAAACATAAAGATGTGGCTATTGAGTTTAAAGCAAGTTTGTTAAGATTATGGTTGCCTATTTCTTTAGTGTTGATGTTTATTCTTCCAGCAAATTTCTCTACAACAGCTATTGTGTTTTTAATGGTGATGATCTTGTGTTTTGTAGGGGGGTACCCGGGTAAATATTTGGTAGGGATTGTAGGAGCTGGAATTATTTTTTTATTGTTGTTTGGGTTAACAGCAAAAGCTTTTCCGGGATTGATGCCTAATAGGGTGGATACTTGGATTAGCAGAATAGATTCTTTTTCTGATAAAGAATCTAAAGAAGGATATCAGGTAGAAAATGCAAAAATAGCAATTGCCACAGGTGGACTAACGGGAAAAGGACCGGGGAAAAGTGTTCAAAAGAATTTTTTACCACAATCTTCCTCCGATTTTATTTTTGCCATTATTGTAGAGGAATATGGTTTAATAGGTGCGTGTATGGTATTGTTGGCTTATTTTATACTAACATTTAGAATGTATGTAGCTGCCAAAAACGCATCTACTATCTTTGGTAAATTATTAGTGGTGGGTGTTGGTTTTCCAATTGTCTGTCAATCTGTAATTAATATGTTAG
>Ga0209093_1000091_pt1 | contig 44795 bp, 57 predicted proteins | sample SidtaG_4_FD_187450 | JGI IMG/M metagenome (GOLD analysis project Ga0209093, IMG submission 187450) | Marine algal microbial communities from Sidmouth, United Kingdom - Sidmouth_Male1 metaG (SPAdes) (version 2) | ecosystem: Host-associated > Algae > Red algae > Unclassified | place: Sidmouth...
GCACCGCGCCGCGGCTGCCACCAGCCGCCGTTGCCCCCGGAGACGACAACCCGCGCGGCGCGCCTGCCGCCACGGGCCGCCGTCGGCGACGCCGCCACGCCGCGTCGTCCCCCCCACCCCCGTGGACGGCCGGCGGCACGCGGCCGGGCTACCCCCACGGCCATCGTCGCTGCAGGATGCAGCCCAACAGAACGTCGAACAGATTGGCCTGTTCGGGAACGGGCAACAGAACGCCGATCCGTTCGGGCGTCTGTTCGGGCAACAGACCCCGAACGGATGGCGATTCTGTTCGGAGCCGCTGTTATCCGTCCAGCACCAGTTTTTCCCAACTGTACCAGTTCTTCCCAATCTCGGCTTGTGTGGGAGATTCACAGTGTTTACATAGAAGAATCGATTCTTGGGACGCCCAACAAAGGGCACGCACTGCGTTTGGAGGATTTTTTAAACTCACCAAAAAATGAGAGGCAGCAGTGCCGCGCACCCCTGGACGCGCCAACTCAAGGGCTCCCCAATGGTTTGTCGAGCCGCCAAAAAGTCCTCTCTCCCGACTCTGAAGGGCTGTCCAAGAGAGAAAAAGGGCGCGATCTTGTGAACCAATTTACTTTCAACTACCGCCTCAGGCGCCACATCTGGAGCAGTTTTTGGCCGCGATACCCTCTGCTTCCGACTGTGTGACCACGTCCACCCTTTCGACCCTCACTGCGCGCGCTGCGCACGCGAGCTTCCTCGCCCTGAGTCAAGCACCGCTTCACGGCTCTCTGGGGCTATCCTGGGTGCACACTTGCGACGTCCACTTGCTAGAGCACTGTTCCCCCTTCCCACCTCTCCTTTCTCCCTGCTCTTTCTTAGGCCCTGCCACGATGCCTCGCAAGGCCACCTCCACGCCGTCGGCCGGTATGGCGGGCGTCAGTTCTGCTGATCACGAGACGATGCAGGTGGCAATGCGGACGGTCAAGGCGGGCCGTATGACGGTCGAATCTTTTTCGTCGCGATTCAACATGTTGTACGACCGCGCCCGCTACTAAATCCACACTGGAGGTGTTGCGAGGAGGCGCGGCCCGGCACCGTTCTTCTCTGCTGCAGAGGAGGCATTTCTGGCCGAGTGCATCATCACCAACGCGACCATTGGACGAGGTCTCTCGCAGGAGGCGGTTTTCCGGGTGTGTGCCGAGTATCTCGCTGATTTGTCGGCAGAGCGCCAGGCGGCGGCTCGAAAGCTGTTTGGTGGCACGCTGGAGCCTGGACGCAGCTGGGTGAAATTCTTCCTCTCGCGACATCCGGAGCTGCGCAAGTACCGCGTTGGCACGCTGGAGGAGGGCCGTGAAAGGAACGGGCGGCCCGACGTGGTGGCCAGCTGGTTTTCCATTCTCACCCTGCTGTATCGCGACTATCGCGTGACATCCCCCCGGCAGGTGTGGAACATGGACGAGACCCACGTCCAAGCCCGAACGTCGGCGATGAGCGGGCGTGCAGGCATCCTAGGGGGGGTTGGCATGGTCAAGCCCGAGGTCATCTTGCCTGCTTTCGCGTCGCGGGCGGGCGCGTGCACGGTGGCGTTTTGCGTGCCCGCGGCCGGCGTGGTGGCGCCTCATTTTATCGTTGTCGATGGTCAAACGCCTGGCCACGCGTACGTGTCGGAGACCAAGGCGGACGGGTCTAGGACGGAGCAGGCCCTGTCGTCCAATCTAAATGACGGAGCGGTCGTTTGGCGGCGTTCCCCCCTCCGGCTTTGATAAAGCGGTCTTTGACGTTTGGGCCTCAACTTTCACCAAGTTTGTGCGTTCCTACTTCCCCGACGAGGACAAGATTTTATCCCTGGATTGCGCTAAGGTGCACCTTTCCACAACGAGGCTGCTTACGCTTTTGAAGGCGCGGGTCCACGTCGTGGCCGAGCCGTCGAAAAAGTCTCACATTTTGCAAGCGTTGGACAACCCCAGTGCCTTTGGTCGGTACCGGCCTAGGGTCCGGCGGCGCGTGCGGGAGATTGCTCTCGAGTGCCGGGAGGCGGGTAGACCTTTTAACTCCCCCGAGCTGATGCGGTGTATCGCGCGAGCGGCATCGGAGGCGCTGAAAGTGGACGCCCTTACCACCGCTTTTCGACGCGTTGGTATGAGGCCTCTAGACTCAACGGTGGTGAGCGCGGCGGAGCTCAGCAAGGGCGCTGACGCCCCCGTTCAAGACATGGACCTCGCTAAGCTGACACAACGTCTAATCCCGCGCGTGCGCAAGGATATGTCGCGTCCAGCCGTCGTCAATGGGACGCTGTCAATGGCCGGCCGCGGAACTGTGTTGACGGCGCCGGAGATTATGGCGGCACTGGACGAGACAGCGGCCGCAGAAGTGGCCGCAATGGCGCTCAAGCAGGCGAATAAGCGGGCTCGTGACCAGCGCGCGGCTGACAAGAAAATTAAGGACGATGCAGCTGCAAAGACCAGCGAGCGGAAGTGGAAGCCAAGGAGGAGGAGATGCGTCGCGAGGCGTGGGTGGATATTGGAAGCGAAGCGTCACTTGGGGCGGGCTGTCGTTTGCGGATGATGGGATTGGCTCTGCCAATGGCAGTCAAAACCCGTTGGCGACTGGCAGCCGCACGACTGCGCGTGCCCTCCGTATCTCCTCGTGTGCTGTGGCGGGTAGTGGCGAGCGAAGCGGCACGGGTTCGGGGACAGCGACAGATATAGCCACTCGTGGGGTGGGGGTGTGCCTGCTGGGCAGCGCGACTGGTTGCACGCCAGTGCACGAGATTGAGCCTGGCAGGGATAGCTTAGAGAGGGGGGCAAGAAGAAGCAGAGGCGTGTGCCAAATGACCGCTGTCAGCGCATATATGGAAGGGTCACGATTTTTGACATGGCGCAGTCTCGCGTGAAGCGCCTGCAAGACAACGAGAGTCAGGGAGGCGATCGGACCAGACGCGCATCTGAAAACGCCAATCAGTCAAGTACTCTGCTTCACCATCAGTTTTGTTTCCGGAATGTGCGTTCTAGGGCCATTCTAATAGGATCTTGATGTTTGGGAAGAACTGGTACAGGCCCCTTTTTGCGGACATTTTTCAGCCAACGAACGGAGACCCTTCAGAGCAAGCAGAAAACATGAGCATGCTCGTGAGACTCTCCGGAGGCGGTTCAATCTTTTTCACTGGGGATGAGCAAAAAGCCTTTTGATGCACCAGTTGGGAAAAACTGGTGCTGGACAGATACCCTCTCTCGTGGGGGGGTCCGTGCATGCGCCAGGACCTGCTGTGCGCAACGGCTGAGCTGAATGGTTTAACTGAAAGCGCGTTCGCGAAAACACCCTGGACTTGCGAAACGACAAAACCATTTTCACAAGACGAAAGATAGACCAGCACATCACGAGCATCTTTTGAGGGTGCGTTCTGACAAGAAGGCAACGCCTCTCAGAAACAAGGTCACAACAACCGCGCGTGCACGGCGGCGGGGGCGCGCCACTGCTGCCGCGCCCGCGCGCACACGCGCGGCGCCTCGGTGCGGGGGGCCGCTCGGGCTGCGCCCCACTGGGAGCCCCCTCCCTATCTGCTGGAGGGGCTGCCGACGCGTGCCCCCACCGCTGCCACGCGGAGCGGGAGGATGCCGACGATGCGGCGCCAGCGGCCATCGGGGCGACCAACAAAGACTTCCCCCTACATGTGCACGTGCACAGCGTCGACGGGGGGCGGCCGCCGGCGGGGGCGACGACCACCGGCGGCGGCGGGCAGGGTCGGGCGTGCCCCAGCCCCGGCCACGAGCCACGCCGTCGGGCGGCGCGGCCAACGCCGGCGGAGGAGCCGCCACGGGCGGCCCGTTGGCGACCCACCGCGGGCGGCGGTGCCGGTGCCTGCCGGCCGGACGCCACCGCGGCGGTCGCCCGGGACCGCCGACGCCGCAGCGGCGGGGCGGTGACGCGGCCGTGGCGGCGGCTATCGACGTCATGGGTACGCCGGTGGAATCCGCGGTGACGGCGATGGAGGCGCCAGCGGCGGGGCGCGGCGGCTCGGGCGCCGCCCACCCGTCGGGGGGGCGCGCCGCCCCCGGCGCCCGACCACCCTAGAGGCCGCGACGCCGCGGGCAGCGGCGGCTGCATCGCCCCGACTGCAGCGGCGGCCGCATATCCGACGGCGGCAGATGTACGTGGCGTCAGACATATGCTTCCCGCACGCCGCCACCACGGGGGTCCCGACAGCCGCCGCCGCCGCCGTGTCCGCCAGCGCTGTCGCCACCGCCGCGGCCACGGCCGCCGCCCGCTGCGACGTGCGGGCGCGCGTCGTGCGCGCGGTAGTCCACCGCCCACCGCCGCGTCAGCTGCAGCAGCGGCAACAGCGCCGCCAGCGGCGGTCGCCGCCGCCCGCACTCACGGCGCGCGGGTGTTGCGGGAACGGACGCGACGACTAGGACCGCCGCGCATTCAGTGCCGACACGACCCCCCGTTTGAAAACTCAAAGTGGACGTCTCCCACAGGGCCCCCAGAGCCCGATTCTGGCCAATTACGGCAGAATTGAGACATCATGGCAGTTCGTGGCCATGTCCACTTGCCCCTACGATCCTGTAAACGCCGCACCTGCCCTCACGTTCCTTTTTATCCACGATTGTGCTTCCGCAAACCGTACGGGCGATGAAGACGTTGCCACCTCTAGCAAAGTCACAGAAAGATGCGGACAGCCCTGGCGCATGTTCCCATAGGAAAGAAAGCTCCGGGGGACGTCCTCCAACGGCGTAGGGAGCGAAACGGACCGCCAAAAAATGTTTTTAAGTAGTCCCGCGACGTGCACTAGAAAACCGGACCTTTTTCTTGACGTGTGGGTGTGGGAAAGCACCCTAGACTAAAGTCCTCGGAACTAACAAAGACGAGAAAGATGGTACCTCAAGATCGATTCCACGCGTTAAGGCGCATGGGCGCGACCCATATTGCGGCCCCAGAACTCAGCATTGGCTGAGGCGTTTTTGCTCGTCAGGAGTGTATCCTGAGGCCTATTTCAGAAGCCTTCTTGATGACACATTTTCAGGCGGCTACGACAATCGGCTGGTGAGATAGAGGTTTTTTCTTGCATCTCACCGTTGTGAAAAACGGCAATTTCTGCAATAAGGTGCCCGCTGGTGACGCTGCAGGCTGTATTTCGACGTGGCCTGGCGACAAAATGCGTGTCATAGGTACTGCGAGGATGTGTGGACGGCATTTTTGGCCGTTGGAGTGCATGGGCCTTGGTGGTGGGGGTCTGGTGATGCTCGTAGCCAGCCGAGAAAAAGTGCATTTCCAAGCGATGCCAGGTCGGATGAATCGGAAATTGGATGGGGGGGCTACAAGTCCGGCAGTGATTCTTTGCTCGTGTGTCGGGAGTAGCGCCCGTTTTTTGATCCGAGGCCGGATTCCAGTCCCACTCTGTCGAACGTGGCGCCTTTTTGATCCGAGCGGGCCGACTGACGTACGGCGCTTCCCGCCTGTCTTGGCGGGGCGGTCCTGTTTGCATTGTTCTGTGTCACAATTGGTATGCTACAATAGCTGTTATGTGAAGCGCAGTTGTAGAAGCGTCCATTTCATACAATCAACCAAATCCATGCTTCGCCCAGGGCTCTCAATTTGGCACGTAGGTTTTGCTCGTGCGACGCGTGCGGCGAATTGCGCCCGCCCGAGCCCGGAGGAGGCAGTTGACACGCGATTTCAGGGCTCTGGGTGGACGTGTCCCGCCCGCCGGAAAGACTCGAAGAACGTCAGATTGTCCAGTCCGTTGGCGGTTCTGGGGACACCTGCCTGGTGGGGTCCCGGGCGAGTGAGAAACGGGCTGGATCCCTCAGTGGGAGGTGCGGGGGGGTGGGGGGGGGGGGGGGGGGGGGGGGGGGGGGGGGGGGGAACGGCATGCCGCTGCTCGCGCAGCCTGGCCAGCGTCAACCCCCCCCTCCACCCCCCCCAAGCGTCACCACAGCATTGCATCAGAGGCAGGCGCCGGATGCGGATTCGTGGGTCAGGCGGCGCCAGTCGCAACGAAGTACAGGAGGGGGAGGGAGGCACGCCGGGCGTCCATCTGTGGTCGGCAGCCACGAAGAGAACGGACTCGTTTCCATCGTGATATAGACGAGTTCCAGGCACAAGATCTGTACAGCGACAGAAGTAGCACCGCTAATTCAAGTACAATAATTCGATGTCAGTATCCCAAATTGGTCAGGATCCGTTCCGGATCGGCAGAGACGGAGAAAACGGGGAGATTCTCGACGCACAGAGAAACACCGAGGCGTATCTTATCCCTACAGCACCCTTTGAGCGTCATTCTTTTTTCTCTGAGTATCCATGCCACAGAGACCAGTGCTGTAGCTTCTCGAGGCCAAACAATGTCTGGAACAGCAGGGAAAACTCTTTCTTCATACGCCTAAATGCATGGAATAGACCTATAGCTGGGGGGCTCCTAGCAGACAATTGCAGGCACATGTCAAGGACTGTATGACTGATACAAGCAACACGGTCACAAGTAAGATAAAACAGGCGGTGTCCTCGTTGGGAGGTCGACTGAGGATTCGCCCGAGGGGACCTTAGAGCATCTCCATCAATGGCTCAAACCGTCCAAATAGCCAAACGTGGCACCGTTTGGCCGTTTGGACGGTTGGAGCACTAGTGGCTGGGATCTTCTCCAAAACTAAGGCGTGACGGGGGTGGGCCGACCCATAAATAGACCTGTTTACGTTTCTTTATCCTCTAACGCATCTCGGGGACGCCTCTCGGGATCGCCCTTGCTTTGGAGCTCGAACGGCAGCGCGACTCCAAACAGGCTGGTTTGGAGACGCCCGAAGTCGTTTTGCCAACCCCTGGTGCCTGTTCCGAAACACGATCACCAATGAAATGCGTGCCCCGCGGCGCTCAGACAGTCGCGTGACCATGTGCCATCCATGGAGACTCTCTGTCGGGCACTTTTGGGTAGGTGGCCCGCCACAAAAGAGGCCCACCCGTAGAGAGCGCCCAGGCGAGCGAAACATTGAGACGTGACCTTCTTAGTTTTGGCTTTCCGTTTGGAGAGCCAGTCCCAGGAATGCACGTTGCGCACACATGGCCCTTGGGTTGGACGGTTGGCTCCATTGGTGGACATGCTCTTAGCGTGACAGGCAGCCTTACACCACGCGCTCGCAGCCACCCACGCCGCATCTGTGTCCTTGTTTCCCACTTCATGCCGGACGGATGCCACGGCCACCCGTCTCGCTACACGCTTCCGCTCTCCCCGCCTTCCCCTCCCCCCCCCTCTCCTCTTCCCGATGTGGCACCCTCCTGCCTTCCCCATGTGTCCCCCTCCCCCCCTCTCGCTCTCTCCCCCCCCCCTTGCTCATCGGGCCAGCCTTGCCTTCCAACTTGCTTTGTGGATGCGTCGTCTCCTTGGTCGCTTTTTCTCCACCCATCGTACGTTTCGTGTCTCCCTCTCCACGCTCTCATGCGTCCTCCCCACAGTCATGTGCCCCTTTTCTAACTGCCCGCACGCCCCTCCACCTGCTCCGAGGAATTCTCATCGCACGACCGTGACACCGCGGTTTTTCCGTCCCTTTGTCCCCACGTGACGTGAAATCGTGTTCTCTAGAGGACCGGTGCGACGACGGACACTCTGACGTACTTCTCTCTTCAGCGTGCGCTCTGCTACTGTTCACATCTACGTGCCCTCTGTGCGGTCCTTTGGACGTGTATGTGTCTACTGCAATTACGTAAACGCGTTGAGTCCTGTGTTGGTCGCTAAGAATAAAAAGGAGGTGGTCTACTTGTTTCGGACGCATCGGGGTGGTGTTGTCCATTGCTCCCATGGTCAGCACGATTTGATTCAACAGATCACATGTACTAAGAAGCTGGTCGTGAGAATTGAGAGACCTGGACTGCACCGCGTCGCTCTAGGCTTGCCCGCCCCTTCCTTTACCCGAACTAGATAATAAGATCCTTGCACCCGAACAGGTTCCGAACAGAAGTCGCGTCTGTTGAAGGTCTGTTCGGAACAGACGTCCGAACAGAATGGCTGTCTGTTGAGGCTCTTTCCTGCGGCGAAGATCTTGGCGCGGGCGCCGCCGCCACCGACCGCACGCTGCCACCCGCCGACCGCACCCCAATGCGAAACGCAAATTTCTGCAGGTCCGGTGGTTGGTAGATGGATGTTGGGGTGGAAGCGCAAGGAGCTTATCTAGGTCGCACCGTGTGCCCCGCAGTTGTTCGACACCAAGGCCTACGGTTGACGCCCTGTGTAAGCGGACGTGTTTGAGCCAGTTTCAAGCACGCCGAGTCGTGTCTGACCAGTGGGACACATTTGCTCGTTCTGAGTGAGCGATCGAACACTTTCCGCACACTCGGAATTGGGTGCATCTGACAAGCACTTCGGCGAACTTACAAGCGTGCTAGAAGCGCGTCCTCGGATTTTTTCTGATTTTCCCGCGCACTCCAAACACGTGCAGACAAGCCGAACTTGCCGCTCGTCGAGCGAAAGCCCCCCTGCCAGAGATGCAAGCTGCCCTTCCGATTGGAAATCGCCTATCAGCCTCCAGCACGTCTGCGCTTCCAACAGTATGCCCACAAACAGAGGTATGCACGCACCAGCCGCGGACGCGGCGTACCGAGGCACGCAGTCGCGGGCGCGTGTTCTTCCGCTCCTCCCACGGGGGTGTGATCCGGTCGCACTCTGCTCCCGATTTCCCTGCCTGTGCGCTGTGCCAGCTTCTTCTGGTCGCGACGGACCCATTCCACCCCACCCCCACCATCGTCAGCGCGCCCCTTGACCATCTTGTCGGTCCCTTGCTGTCCCCCCCCCCCCGCCCTCAGCCACCTCCTCACCCGGTATGCTCCCTGTGTAGTGGATCCTGCTTTCAGAGCCGACGGGATATATCCCCGTCGGAAAGCGCAGCACAGGATGTGGAGCAAAACACAGGAGAAACAACACGAACGCCGGGATCACCGGGCGCGAAGCGCACCAGAACGACGGAAGTAACGCAAACACAGCGCTCATTTATAATAATACGCACGATGGCCCCAACGCATGCACTCGTATACCCTCAGAAATAAGACGCAGGACGTGCAAAATCCCGACTCCCGGGCGCCACCGAGGGGGGACCGGTGCCCAACGGGCCACGGTCTCTGGCCCGGTCCTCTAGTGGCCCCTGCCCAGCATCCTCGACTACCCTCCCACTGGAAGAGGACCCCCGCCCGTCTCGGGCGGAAGCAGGAAAGTCACCAAGACTTTCCAGATCTCAGGATATACCTAAAATCAGTACCTCGGCACTGATTCAACGATTTTTCAATATTCCCGGATAGAGTTCCGGTGGGATTTTATCCCTGGTCGAGATCAGATCTCGGTCCGGCTTGCGCTCGGATTGCGGAAGCTTCCACAAGCTCCCCGGTCCCTCCAGAGGGCCCAGATTCGGGAAGACGCGTGTCTCCCTCGGCTGTGTCAGACCCCTCCAGGGGGGCCCGATCGGGCGCTCATCACCCCGCGCCCCTCTTAAGGGGTGGTTTCGTGTGTGGCCCCCGGGCTTCCTGGGCACCCGCCCACGCTACCCCCCTAGGGGGGTGTTACGTGAGTTGTCACGACTCGTCCCCGGCTTATGCCTGGGGGCCCGTGTCACCCCTGACAGGAGGTGTCCCCCACACCCTGCTGGCAGAGCCGCTGCGCTCGCCTCGGAAGAGACGGTTGGATCCCCCGTCCCCCCCTCACCATGTACCCCTGTACACCCGACCGCGATGGGCGATGTATCTTCCGCCCTTGTGCAGCCTTTCACGGGTACAACAACCTGCTGGCGTCCCGCTCGCGGTAAGTTTGACCACGCCAAGGACCAGGCGCACCTGATGCGCTTATCGTCTTTGGACCTGCGTTTGGTGATGTGCGTGCTGGATGGGTCGGGAAAGATGAGCGTCCCCATGGCTGTCAAGCGAGGCGGTGCCCTCGATGCCATGGGGCAAGAGGGCATTAGCGACGCCACCCTCGAGGCCCTCATGGATGACGACGCGCAGAACACCGGCGACGCGCGGTCCGGCCTACCCCGGCGCACGCTTCGCTTTTGGCTGGCGCCGCGGTCAGAGGGTGGTCCGTCGGCGCGTGTCAGCTCGAGCGGTTCGGTCGGCTTGAGTGGCGAGCCTCCAAGAGTCGGGCAGGTTGGGACGGGTGGCTGGGTGCCGGTCGGTTTCGGAGGTGCCCCCCCGCGTGCTGTAGAAGGCGCACTCGTGGAGGCTCCTGCGCGTTGTGGAGGCGCTGGCCTCAACCTCGGGGCTGGCGCGGCCTCGCTCGCAACCGGCGCAGACCTGGACGCCTTCGACAGTCGGACGCTCGGCGTCTCTGTATACTCGCTGGGCTTTCCCGTGGGCTTAAACAAGACGCGCGCGGCTCACCAATACCGCGGTGATTTTGGCGGCGGCCCGTCGGGCCCGCCCGGGGGTGCATCGGCGGCAGGCGACTACGCTTGCCCGTGGTCCAGCTGCCGCGCGGGCCCAGCCGCCCGCAATTGCGGGTCGTGGAGCAGTTGAACCATCCGTTTCAGACCCGGGCTTAGCCGTACGGGAGCCGGTCTTCACCGACAATGACTGTGCTTGCCTGTTTCACGTCGTAATGTAAAAGGACAATCGACCGGCGGTTGAGTGGGCAAAAGTTCCTCTTGCGCGGGCGGAGCTGGACCGGGCACATGTCGGGCTGTGGGTAGGAACGCTGGCGCCCATGTAAAATCGGGCGTCCTGCGAGCCTCTGCCGCCCAAGCTTGTCGTGGGAATCCTGGAGGACGACGTGCAAGGCACTTTCCGGCGTCGCTTTTCGGGCCCGCCGGACGCCTCCAAGCTCAAGTCTCAGTACCGCTCGCTGCGCTCGGCTTTCACAGTCGCGATTAAGAGGCAAAAGAGCACGGGTAAGAATGCGTGGGGGAAGCTCAAGATCTATGTCAATTGTGACAGCCGCTTGCTTCTTGTCCACGGCGTGCTCTTCGGTACGCCGGTGATGGGATTCGTGTTGCGCACCACTTCCCCTGTCGCACAATGTGAGCTCGGCTTTCCCGGGAGCGCCGCCGTCGGTCAACCTGTGAAGGGGCGTGTAAAGCGACCCAAGGTGGCGGAGGTGGCCATTCAGGGAGTGGGCGGGTTGACCGAAGCACTTGCCGGCGTCGCCCAGGCAGTCTTGGGCTCGTCTGCCGCCTCGACAGCGACGGACATCCATGAAGACGCCCAAGCTATGGGCGCCGTCATGAAACAAGTGCGGGCTGCTCGTCGGGATCTGGCGCATGACCCCGACGACCCCATTGTTCAGCTCTTGGTTAATCATAATCTGGCGCAGCTGACCAAGTTCACCGCGCCCGACTCGTAGTCACTTTCGTGTCGCATTTTTTTTGTGCTGGTTGTCTCAGCCGTTAATCTTCTTCACCTCGGCTGCTTCTAGTCTGTAATTGGTCTGCCACCAATTTTCTCCTATTTTTATTCTTGTCAACTGCCCGTGTTCCAGGCAATGCGGCCCGAGCACAGCTCCCCCTGGGTCACTCGCCGCTGAGGCACAAATTCGACCTCCTCCGCCGCATGTATCGGTCAGTCTGTCGTCATTGCAGCTCAAGGAGATATGAAACCCACAAGTAATTTATGCTGGCCATCGCATACTACTCAACTTCAGTACCCTCGTCATTAAAACACGTAGCGGGCATTTCTATGCAGCGCGGTTGCAATTACGAAGCGTCTCGTCCGAATCACAATCGCCGTGCAGATGCACCTCCCCCGACCTCCCAGCGACATCGTCCTCCAAGGGGGACACCACATTGCAGCTGGCACGCTCAATCCAAAATATTTGTAACTTGGCACAAACGCACAGGGTCCGCGTCACGACGGGAGGCCGGAAGCGAATGGGCTTCCAAAGGATGCCTCAATGACCGAAAAACTGTCCGAAGGTCTTCGCAGCGAAGAGTGACGATTACTGCCAGTAGGTGAAGGCATCACTCTCCCGAAGGAGATAGCGGCCCGAACAGGGTGTGAGCACCCGCTTGCTCGCCGTGGACGCGTCGTCGGCGGCCACCCAAAATTCTTCCGGCAGACAGGCGACGGTGGATAGAAGCTGGTCCCGACAGCAAGCTGCAAAGGCGGTGCTGTCGTGTCATGAGCCAGCTGTAGCCACCAAAAAAAAACTGGAACGTGAAGTCGGCCCCAACTGCGGCCTGGACATTGACGGCAAAAAGAACTTAGCGGTTGTAGTATCCGGTGGGGCTCGGCACATCCGATAGCCGTGGCCGCTGGATCTTGATGGCGAGCCCGTCCAAAACCGATACACAGCCATTGAGCGGGGTGCGTCCGCCCCGCCGGAACAGTTCGCTTTGTCGCTGGCCCTCGGACAAAGGGGTGAGGAAGAGACATTTTTAAGCTCATCAGCATCGTCCAAAGCACCCACCACTTGTATCAATAGGAAGAAGTATGGAAAAAAGGTATAACCACAAAAAACACCAGAAATAAACAATAAGTATACGACCGTACTGCGTCCCACTCCAAAATCCAGCATGACGTCCGCATACGATGCCCCTGACAGTACACGCAGCGCAATGGCGAGACGGCACTCAACGGGTATAGGTTGACCCGACGACCAAATGTTCATCTCCTCGTTGGTCTCAAGCCTGTCCCGCATCACGCCCAACGAAGCCCAGAAGTATCCTCGCTCCATGCGAGACAACAAGCGGATGTCGAGGTCGGACAAGGCTGCCGTGATGTACGGCATGTCCGTCCGATATCGCACACCCGGGGCCCGCTCGCGCATGAGCGGCGCCGTAGCGCGTGCGGTGGTGCTGAAGACGGCGACAAAGCTCGCAATGCTCACCAGCAATGCCCCTCGAATGGCCCTTTGCGCACGGGTACGGCCAAAAGGCCGGCGCAGCTTCATAACGCCGTGCGCCTTACAAAGACGCCGATCGGCCGGGAAGGGTCGTGTGACGCGTGGAGAGGGCATGGTTGAGGGGTGTGAAGGGGATATCTGGCTCGTTACGTCCGCCGGTGGTGCCGTGGAAGGCGGGGGGAGCATTGGGGAATGTAATTCATCTCTCCGATCCACAGCGTATCTTCTAGACCCTGTCGAGTCAGCGGCAAAGCAACATTGTGAGACGCCACTGTAAAGCAGGCTACTGTTATCTCGCGAGCACTCTTATGATGTGTGTCTCGTTAAGACAGGCACGTCCCGGTCGTGCTCAGACGCGGACTTGCGGGCCTGCAATCCGCCCAAGCACGTGCTCAGACGCCGGCCGTTTAGGCGAGGCCGGAGGGGTCCGGGCTCTCACCGACGGGAAGAAGACCTTCTCGAGCGTTGTGGACGTGAACACGCTGCTGAGAATCAGGACTACAAAAATCACCTGGCGCGGCTTCGGGTAAAGTCCGAGCACGCTGTTGGAATCCTCAAAGTGCGATGGGAACCTTGAAAAAGCTCCGCCGGACGCTGGCCACCGACCGCCAGCCCTCTGTTTCTATGAACCATAATACGGCGTGTATCGCGCTACAAAACATATGCTTTGACGACGGAGACGACGTCCCCACCTCTCCCGAACAGGAGCCCTCCTTTGTGTCCTTTGCCGCTCCCATTGCGGCATTGGGACTGAGAGGGCAGCAGAGCTCGGTCAATGTATGTGCTTCCATGCTAGAGAAAGTGTGAAGGTAGAACGTGAGACAAGAGAGGAGCAGAGACACACTTACACATAAACCGAGTATATCAGGAAGTTTCCGCCTCCATTGCAGCCTTGAGCTTCTCAAGAAGCGTCTCAGTGTCAGGGTACATCAGAATGGCGGCGGTGAGCATGGCAACCCGTTTGGTGCGCTCCGAGTTCGACTCCACAAGACTCTTCGTTTTCTGCGTCCCACCAATGCGGCCGGCGCCACAGAGTAGCAACTGGGCGAAGGAGAGCATCAAGACACCACCGCGCGGAAGCGCCGGCCCCTCTTTCGCCTCCAACATGGCCTCGCGGGGACACAGTGACTCGCTCCCCCTCCGTTAAGATCAGCGGCGTGCACGGGGAAGGCATGAACCGTAGCCCCGCCGCGAGAAGGGCGGGTTCTGCCGCCGGGAACACTCTCACCGTTGCCGCCGGAGGAGACGCTGGCCACATCATCGAGATTTTTCAGCGTCTCCACCGTCCGCGTTGTTGGCACGTCCGTTGTTTTGGTCTTAGTCTCCATTTTCATCTCCAGCGCCGTTGTCATCGCCGAGAAGGAGCTCGCTTGCCGCCCCTTAGTCGCCAGGCCCCCAGATCCTGCGCCCCGCGCACAATCACATGCACCCTCCTCCTCTCCCGTACGGGCCGGACATGACATGCCGCCATCTTCCTCCGACCCACCCGGCCACTTTCTGCCCGTGGCTGAGAGCCCGTCGGCATAGGATGAACACCGAAAAGAGGGGTGACTCATCAGCGCCCCAAAAGTTGTTGCGTGTCAGTCACAACGCTCAATAAATTCTTGGTGTCGGCCTACTCCACGCTCCACGCGCCTCTCTGCTCGCGTACTGTATAATAGACACGGCCGTCAATGTAGCCAGCAGCAGTGCCGGTGCATTGAGCCTAGAAAGTGTTAATAGCTAGGTAGAGCGTCACGGCCTTGGAGATAAAGCGGGACACCGCGGACTTGTCCATGGGCTCTCCGTGCTCCCGCAGGCGCTTCAACATCAAAATGGTAGCCACCAGATAGGCGAAAATGGATGCCACCTTGAGGGACGGTGACACGCCGCGGTTATGGTGGCGCCGGGTGAGCGCATTCACAGGGTCGGGCCACAGCTCGATAACACCGAGTCGCACGTACGAGAGGAGTTCCGGAAGCGTCCATACGAAACTTGAGCTTCGAGCATAGAACATAAATCCCGAGCAGCGCATGCAACGCCGAATGGCCTGCGTTTGCATTGTGTGAGTCAACCTAGTGGTACCTTGAGGTTTCTGTTCTCTCCTGTTCTCATACCTGTTGGTCGCCTGCCTGGCCCGCAGATTTGAAAGTGGCTGTCGGAGGTGCTTACGAGAGCCGCGTGAGTATAAGACAAACGGGGCCACGGGAGGGGCGTGGTTGTGGACGAGCCTGACTTGAGGGGCGTCTCAAGAGAGCGTTTTCTGGATTGAAACGCGCACGCCGCTCCCAACAAAGCGGCGTGATGCCCCGCCCAATTGTAGACCATCGTCGCTTACATGCACCACGCATCTGGCGGCGCACAGGGGTGCGCTGGAAGCGCTGAGAGCACGTCTATTGGTGTGCCAAATGCGATCGTCATGTCGCCAGAATTGTTGGCTATTGCTCGTGCGCATATCTATCGGTCAATTCCCGTCCATGACGAACTTCATTCGCACAGTCTTTACGTATTTCAGTACGACGCGCTGGAGCACGGACCACCCCGAGCGCAAGCTTGCGGCCGATCGATCCCGGGAGACTTCTGGCAGGGTCTTAAACGAGTCGTCCGTATTTTCCTAGAAGACGGAGAAGTTCATGCTCTGCACGCTCTCTGAAGTGCGAGACCAGCACGTGCTCAGTGCCACGCCCTCTATGTCAGAGTAGGCGGGCTTGCGGGATGTTGGTGTAGCAGGAGACGGTGTGCTGGTCGCGAAGGGGGGTCGTGATAGGGAGTGTGATGTGGTGCACTGGGTCTCAGTGGGGTGTTGGCGTACTAATGGTGCGTCTTTCACTTCCGTGCGACAGGTTCGACGGCGTCGTCTTCTTTCTCCCAGATTCAGACTTGCCCCAATGTGACACGCTGCCTGGAAAGTCCGACGCGATCATATCAGAACTCCTCGTATCTCGGGAAATCAATGGCATATGATTGGCTCTTGCACATGGCTATGGCATTGGCGATCGCGCAACAGAATGCCATCCCGTGCAAATATGGAGATGGCTATGGCTCAATGCCACCCGATATGGCTCAATGGGTACCCGATAGACATGCCCGTAGGTGAAGTTTGGCGATTTGGTGCACCGATAGACGTGCTCTGAAAAAATACTGCGGCCCGTATTTCGAACTCCCGATATGAAATTGTTGCTGGCCCAGACCGCATTGTGCTGGCCTTGCAAGAACGCGGGCTACCACCAGAGACCGCAGAAATCCTCGAAGCTGGGGAGGAAACTGTATGATGTAGCCCTTCAGACGGCAGGCGAAAAGTCAAGCGACTTGTTTGAGAGTTTGGGCTTCTGAGTCGCCTCTCCTCTCATGAAGACGGTTGTAGGCTACTGTGTCCTTGATCACCCCGGATTCCTATCGTTTAACTTTGTCAGTTCTCATGCCCTAGTCCAGTCAGTGTACCAGTGATCAGAAATTATTCCGGATTTGATGGCACGGCATGCACTTGAAGTGCGGGTCTGTGGGAATTACAGATCCCATAACAGAATTATGTACCCAACAACTGACGAGTTGTCAGACGAATGACAACAGAAAAGAAACAACGACAAGCTACTCACTGGCGTGCGCGGGGTGCGTGAGGGGTGGGACGCGATAGGTTGGGGTGGGGTGGTTGTGGGTAGGGTGGGGTGGGTGGGGTGTGCGGGGTGGTGCAGGCGCCGTAGTTAAGGTGGGGTGAGATGCGCTCGGATAGCTAGGTGGGGTGGGCTGGGGTGAAGCGGGGAGAGTACTGTTGGATACTGTCTCGGAATTGGGTTGATGGAGGCGCTGTCAAGGAGTGTGAATCAAAGTTCTCATATCAACAATATTGTTTCAATGATAACATAGCTTTTTGACAGTTAATGAGAGAACCCTTGCCCGCTGAGATTGCTTGGATGCGACCGAGCGTCACCGACGCACGAGGCGTTAGCCAGCCCACGGGCACCTAGTTGATGTTTGAATGCGAGCATTGCACACAGACCGGCCGTGTTCGCTGATCTCTGAAGTAGGGGGGGCAGGATGTTGGCCACTTCTTTTGAGCTGCCCAGGACGAATCGCACAGTTTCTGTGGCTGTAGCTGAGTGACAAAATCTTCGAAGCCCGAGACTGCACTGTTTAGTACGTCAGTGTTATTCATTCACCTTTGATCGAGTGACCAGCGGGACACATCTTGCCGGGACAAACACACGTGCTAGTGAGGAACCGAACTGATAGTGGCACGAAACCGCTGAGCTGCACTCATGGCACGTAACGCCAAATACTGAAGCGTATTCGGCCCCGCGCAGCAACCGTGACCATCACCTTGGGCCACTGGCCGGGCCCGCACCTGTCAGGAGTCACATGTGTTCAGCTTATCGCGGTCGGCCTGTGGCAGGACGCGATCTACTGACTCTCATTAACTGGTTCTGACAGGGAGCCGCGTTCGGGGCTAGGAAGGTGTGCCAGGTCTCCTACATTGCGTGTCGTCGCGCGGGAGGCGAACGGTGCGCCTCGCGCTGCTATATTCCTCTGGTTGGTGTCATCGCGGGCGACATACATCTGAGACGAGACTGCGTGGCTTGCACACCACAGGTGAGGCGCTGGCAGCAGGCCTGGGAAGGGCTTTCTTCGCCAGGAACGTCTCAGATGAGGGCCTTGCTTGGAAGAGGCCTCCCCTTTCGACCTGCATTGGTCCATCGTCCGTTTGTGTGGCTTAAGTGGCCAGCTTCGAGCCAGCACCACCTTGCAAGATCACATGCCGCTCGCGGACCTCCATCCCGTCTTACCCCCCTGACACTCACCTTCTGCCAGTTTCCCAACCCCTGCGTCCCACAGAACGCTCAAACTCAGACGGACACCACGCGGTTGGGATGTTTGAAGGAAGTGCATTCCCTGAGCGGCGCACAAGAATTTCTATCAATTGTGCATCGACTCGACCCGCGTCAATCGCGGTCGAACCAGCCCGTCGTCTCACCAATACCATCACCGGGATTATCCCTCTCGCTGCTGCTGACGCGCATGTTACGCTGGTGTGCATACTAAAGCTCATGTTTCATTTTAGTCGTGCGAGCGGTGATGGTCTTGATTGTTTCGTGCCTCTTATGGCACATTGGATCTCGCTCTCTGTCAACATTTGAAGATATTTTCTCGCTATCCCTTTGTTGTGCTGCCTCGTACTGCCCCCAGGTTCTCCACGATGCCCCGTACTGTCCCGTGATGCTCCGTGCAGCCTCTTTAGGGTCCGTACTGCGCGATGATCCCGTTTAATATCATGTGCCGCCTACATCCACGCAGGTGTTGGGAAGAGCGGCAAAGACGAAGTTCAATTGACGCACGCGCGGAGTGGGTGGGACCAGTGACGGAAACGGCATGCACGGCAGCGGCGGCGAGGAGAGTGGCGACGTGAGTGAAAGACGGGCGGCGTCGCGTGTGTCGAAATGTACTTGGAGCGCGAGATGCTTTATCGGCGTCTGCAGAACGCGGCTATCTCCTCGCCAAGAGAAAGGGCGCAGGCCGGAAGATGCGCGCAGATATGTTTCTGCGCACTGTAGGGCAAGCGAGTTAGTTTTGGGGTATTCTCGCCGCTTACTCATGGTTTTCTGGTTGTCTTTTTGTTGTTATTCTATCTTGCGCTTTGCTTCAGAACAGTAGGAGTCTTGTATAAGTCCTTGTTTTTCGGTATTGAGCGGGAAGCGAAGAGAGGCGCTCGTGAGGCGGTCGAACCGGGCAAGAAGAGGTGAGTAACCGGTCGGAAGGGACCATATGACCCATCGGGCTGCCGCTCTGCCCCACCGGGTTGCTCTTCCACAGAGCGCGTAAGAGAGCCATGTAAAATATATCATTTTGTGCAACGCTTTCCATCAGTGATTGAGAACATGGAGCCGCGGCTGTCTCGTACGAAAGCGCTTCGGCCTTTGAGGCATAGTCGATTGTGCGCCCGGCTACAAATTGCTGCAAGAGAGTGTCACGTATCTTCCGCGTAAAACCCTGCCTATCTCCTGCACGGTGTTTCCGTGTGCCTCTGGTTGCCTCCAGCGGGGCAGCTGCGTGCCCTTAAGGAGTGCGAGTGTCTCGCAAACAAGGATCTGAAAAGTGTCATATCGTTCCTTGGATCGAAAATGCGAATCACAGACTTTACACATTTGGACAAACACTGTGGAAGAGAAGAGTCCAGTACCCTATAGTGAAATGGCAAGTATGGTGCTGGAGGCCCGTTTCGGATGGATTGAGATAATCTAACATTTGTGCGGTCGAGTTTCCAGGACTTTTTCAGGACGTGGAACATTGTCGCGACCATGTCGTGCTGATTTTCTGTACTGGCGCCGGGACTCGTGTGAAGTGCCTGAGAAGATGTCATGTAACCCCGGCCGCTGTAGGACGGCGGGGTGGCGTTTTTGCTATCGGACGGGCGGGAAAATATAGAGCAATGGCGTGGCAAGACCATCGTCGGGGTTCCAAGCGACAATGAAAAAAATACAGAGATGCGATCACTCATGCGAAAGTCGGCACTTCCCGACTTGGGTCTTGGCGGGGAATGTCCGTTCCTGTCGTACCGTGTCGTGGAAAAGCGGCGTTATGCCGAGGTGTTGGCGCGCGCACGAAAGGCGGTCGGTTGACGGTGCATGCACACAATTCCCGCACCCGTCCGGGAGCGGGTCGGGGGGAGAAGAGGGGGGGGGAGGGGGGGCACGCGTGTCGCATAACCCACTGTGTCACCCCGGCCCAGAAAGACAGAGAGGGACACCTGCCCAGCCGAGCGAACCCACTCGCACACCCTTGCTCTACTCTCGCCCGATGACACGGTCACCTAGGAAAACACCCGAAGGCGCAAAGTGGGAGGAAGGTAGGCGAGAACGCAGTTACTTTGTTTGTGGGGTAGCGGGGCCACGGGCGCCCCGCTGTCCCCTTAAGCTATCCGAGCCAGCGGGCCCAAATGGCCCCGAATCCCACACAGCAGCCTCCCCATGGGGAGATCTGGGGATCCATACCAGTGGACCCCCCTACTGTAAAGCAGATAATGCAAGACATGTTCATGAAAACGTAAACGACTCACAATCAATCAAGATCCCAACAAGCAAGAACAGCGCCACCGGTCCGATCTGCGGCGTGACACGTCATCCGGGTCGCCCGGCGCCCCATCGACCTCCTGGCCAGAAAGGGGGCGTGGATTCTGAATCACATGTCACACTCTGACAACAGCGCAAATGGATCGAGTCGCGTGACTGACCGGGTCGTTCCTGGCCGGGCACGATCGCCGCTTGTCGTTGAGATACATTTGCACATAAATTCCTCGATTGTCGGCACGGGAAATGAAAGGTCGACAGTGCCGAAGTGTACTTATATAGGCGCGAGCAAATCCTTAATCATGTATATCCCTGTATCCTGACTCTCATATTTGGGATACGGATCAGATATAATCTCACAGTTTCTCTGAGACTAAATAGATATAGCCTCTCTTCATTTTCTCATAATGCATTTTAGGATATGCTTCCCGGGCACGTATCCGAAGTGGATACGGATATAATGCACGTATATATTCCTGTGGAGTTAGGATTTCCACGTGGCGAGAAGGCCCCGAGGTCTTATAACGGGTCTGTTCCCCACTGCGGCGCCGCAAATGTGGGCGGGGGAGCGACCGCAGCAGCGCACCGCCGCTCCCACGCACGTGCATCCGAGCCGCTAACGGCGGCTCGCTAGGGCCGCGGGTGCTGGGTGCACGCTAGTGCCGAGCGCCACGCCGACGCGGGGGACACCGGGATGTCCTCTCTCGCCACGTACGTGATCGCTGCACTGCTCCACCGTCCGTGCGCGTGGACTGCGCAAAACAGTTTTACCAAGAGCGACTCTTCAGGCCTCCTGAGGTGGACATCCTGAGGAGTGTGCGTTAATGGGGTGAAAAAAGAACGAAGATGCTATCTCGTTGTGGAAAGACCGTAACGTAGGCGCTCGTGCTCCTTTGTGCACTTGTCAGAGTGGTGATTCCCCATCTTCTGAGCACATGTTCATATGTTCGTTGCGGTCTGGTCAATGTTTTGATCTGTGAACGCGGTGTTTTTGGTTGGAAACTCCAGGGTGGTTTCGCGAAGGCTGTTTTATTATAGTTTTGGGACACTACAACTTTTCAGTACCCTGTTCTTGGGTTGCGCAGCACGGTTCGGGCGTGGTATTGCAGACAAACAAACGCGGGCCGATCCGAATGTGAACACAAGCAGTCAAGTGTTCTCCAAATTTTTGAGTCGCTCTTTCTTGATAATTATCTCGCATTGATCCAGTACGGCTTCACAACAAGTCCGCCAGTACATTCAGATTTAGCTAGATGTGGTAGAATTGCCGGTTGTTGGCGACCCCGTCTGCCCTCGTTCCGATCGCAGCACCGCACCCCCCCCCCCCCCCCCCCCCCCCCCCCCCCCCCCCCGCCCTCTGGCCCGCCAGTCACGATGTCCGGCGCCCCTGTCGCCCCGCTGACCGTGCGCATCGGTCGACCCTCGGCTGGCACAGACTTTCGACCTTTTGCCACGGCCACATACGTCCGACAGACACAACGGACGTATGTGGCCCTGGCGAAAACCCAGGGTGATGCGCCTTTCGCTTCTGCGGGGGCGGGGAGGCGAGGTAGACGGGGAGCTCGGGGGTGTGCTGTGCATGGCGGTAAGTGCAATCGGGATGCTGTTCTGTTCGTCACTGTGTGGTTTTTTTGTAAATTGTAATTCCTCTTTGGTGTGAGCGCCGTATTGGTGGTGATCATGATGTTGTATATTCCCATGCTTATTTTGTAGTCGCCCCTGTACCCCCCCCCCTCCCTGTTTTTTGTCCACCTTGCATCTAGCGTGTCCAGGTCAGGTCAGGCATTCTGGTTTCTTCCGAGTCTCGCGTATAGGCGGGCGGCGTGGAGGACGGCGGTGGTGGGCAAAGTGCGTGAAGATTCGAAGCTGTGTATCAATTAGATCGCGCTAGGAAAACAATGCAGGCAGATGTGCCGTTGTTCTGCCCACTATGGTCACTCTCCCTCGATTTGGGCACTCCTGTCCTCTCCTCCTCCGGGGCCTGAGAAGGGAGCCCATGTGTTGCGCGACTTCGGGAGGGGGGGCATGCCCCCCCCCCCGAAGTGGCGAAACAGTTGGGCTCCCATCTTCGTCTTCGCCTCTTCCCTGACGGCAAGGGAGATTCGAACACGAAGACGACAACCCATGAGCAGCACACAACATCGAATCAGCTATCGAGTAGAATGTGCAAGGCTCCTGCGTTGCAACCAAAAAACTGGTTAGGAACTCTACACAGCTCCCCTTCCGAAAGACGACGTGAACAACCGCCCGATAATAGTTGTTCGGGACCTCCTGCAGTCCGGTCGTTTCGCTTCATTTCGAATCGTTTCCCGTCGATTCTCGTCGTTTTTCCGGAGCTCCGCCTAGGACACGCATCGAACTTCGGCTCTGGGCCGCCACGGTCTTAAGGAGTGGGCCCGACCGAGATGGAAACGCTTCAGAGACAAGCACCGCGAAAAGAGACGAACGCCCCTTCGAAGATTCCTGAATGCTTGCCATACTGCTTTGGAAGAAATCGCTCATAGCTGGAAATCTGGGGCACCCTCGACAAAAGCATTTCTCAGACGTTGTGACGCTTAGTCCCATGATTCCAAGCACATGACCCCAGATGCAGTTCGGCTCGGTCCTTCAACTATTCCAGTCTGTGCTTCGCGCTGTTAGCGTCTTTTCCCTTGTGTTCGTCTTTCAGTTCGGATCTGCCTAGTGAGGTGTTTCTGCACGTGGCACGCCAAGGGCGTGCATTATCTCGTCTTTTGAGGGTGTCACGCCTGGTACGCCCCATTGTGATCGGGCGTACCAGGGCCGTGATCTGCATGTACTTAAGAGTGTGCCAGCCAAAGCAGAAAGTCTAGCGACATGAATGCCACATGAGTACAGGCCTAATCGGTGAAATCTCGGCTCGGTTGGTAGCGCTGAGAATAAGTGCCGAGCAACCGTAACTGTGAGAAGGTTCGACCGACACTTTGAGAATAGTCGCCTCGAAGTTTGCATGCCGGGCTTAAGTGCAAAATACTTATGCCTGGTGGGTGGTGTTTCTGCTGCGTAATTCAGTTCCGGCCGACCCGGTCGTCCAGAAGGCGTTGACAGGAGGTGAGCATCGCATGTGAAAACGTCGAGATTGTCGTGGCCAGGGCCACCTGATGAGAGACACGCTTTAGCGCATGGGTCCTGAAACTTGCACGCACTGCAGTCAGTAAGAGGAGCCTGCCGGCATTAAACAATCAATCCGCTGCGACGGCGGCCAGGCGCAAGACTCTTCCTGAATACGCTCGCTGTTCATGGCCCTGAATTCTGCGTGAGTGGCCGTGAGGTAGAGGCGGCAGCACGCTGGAGTTTTTTTCTCTACAAGGAGCCGAGAAGCGTGGCTTTCGGACTGCATGTGAGCTGTCGACACCGCTGGAATCGTCAGAGAGTGATTCTAGGAAGCTTGTCCGGGCAGACCTGTCTGACATCAGTTGAAAATCTTTCGGGAGGGCCCCCGTACCATGCACGATCCTGTGTCCGAAGACCGAGACGGACTCCTGCCCAATAGTCAGCGAGTTGGCTGACGCGCAAGTACCTATCAATAGGTTATCATAGTCCGTCGCTCTCCACTGAGAGCGATGATAGCCTATCGATAGCGGAGTCATGTGCAAAAGGGACCGCTCTGAGCCCCACAAATTGTCCGCTTCGGCTGTGGCCTGAAATACTTCAGGGCACATCCGGTCTCAAACTGTCTTCAGCGCAATTTGTGGCACATCTTCCTAAATTTTCTCATTTGCTCATATTGGATTCCATCACCACATCTGTTCAGTTGCAAGAGGCATCTGGGGCACCCAATGATATTTTTCAACACTGCAAGTGACCTTTTAACGGCCCGGCTCCTCCAGCACTGCCTTTGAGCTCCTTAGAGCGTCTCCTTCCTGCCTTCTTTTAGCCGGACGGTACCTTCCCAGACCGTCGACAAGAAGCATCCCCTGTTCGCTTCCAAAATCTTTAGACACAGAGCACCCATTCCGCACAGACTGCTTTCCGTGAAGTGCAGAGCTCCCATAGTGTCCACAACAGAAAAGCTGCGAGTACCCCCGCTGTCTCGGCAGGACACCTGCCCCCCCCACTCCGGGAACCAGATCCCTCCCACTCACTAGGAGACACGTGGATTCGCGACATCAGCCGTTCGGAACCCGTGCGCGTTGTAACGGCCCCGGGCCCTCGCAAGAGGATTACGTCCAAATAGCGCTTATTCCCCACCTCCCCGGTGGTGATTCACCTGTAAGTCGCCCGTGACTCACCACGGTAGGCGTACTGATGACTGTTCTCTGGGGCCACTATCTCCCAATGAACGGGGCCCCGACTTTCGGGCCCTAATTTGTGTAAGCCCCACTAAGGTCTCCAACGAGGTCTACACCGGGCGCCTAGCACTGGGGCCGCCCGAGGTGTCACGTGTCTACGCTCCGCGCTCGGCCGTAAGGCGGTGCCAGAAGCTTGGTCGCCCTTCCGAGAGTCTGGCCCCGTGGGCCCTGAGGGGAGGGTATGTGGTTGGCTGGTTTTCGTGGGCTGTTGGGAGGGCGGCGAGCGGGTGGGCCGTCTGGGAGAGGACCTAGAGGGGTATGAGAGGGCGAGGCGTGGGGACCGCCTCGGAGCCCTCGACCTGGGCAGGTAAACGTCCGGTCACAAAATTCGTGTTTCCCGCTCGGGGAGCCTTTCCCATGTCGAGGCCGTGAGTGTGTGCTCTTCGGGGTTTCCTTCCGGGGCGGGTATTTCCCTACACGCCTACCCGACGACACTGTCTGGCTCTCCTTCCCCCCAACTGGGTGGGGTTCGCTGGGCGTGCTGTCACACCTGCGACGCTCTCTCACCGGTATCCAGGGTAGAAGATGTGTGCTGTTGTCCTTTCCTGTGTCACTGTATTCTGGCCACTCTCCGACATCCGACATCCACCGCTCGGCCGCAGGACACATGTGCGCTCCAGGCGCTCATTTAACGAAAATGCAGTGCTCCCATGCAAGTCGCGCGTTGCGCCAGTCCGCGCTCTGTGATGAGCAGCTCTGTTCGGAATCAGCTTCGTTAAGAAGATCCTGAGCAAGAAACAAGTTCAACTAGTAATGGAAAAACGACTGTTCCAAAGGGGCTACATGATGGAGTCCGTTCTTCAACGACCCTTCTTTCTTGATCGAGGGTCTTGACTGTCAGTAAGAAACGCCCTCGGCTAAGGTCGGTATTCGCCGAATGTTGCAATGTTGGAAATCTCCTCTCTTCCAATATACAGACTCACCAATTCTGTGTGGGATCTCGGTATCTGAGCTTTCGCATGCGATCCAATATTGCGGGATACTTTTTATGAGCTGCACTCTGTTTGCACCTTGTTTAAAGCTTAAATGGCCACCTTTGGACTCGGTCCCTACTCATGTCTCGCCTTGGCACCCCACGCAAGCAGGGTCATGACCGAGACCGTGCTTAATCCGTGATATTGCAGTCTGCTCAATTTTGCCAGTCCAGAACGAAACGCAATTCTCAGGAAAATTGTGACCATAATGAAAGCTCAGCCACGAACTGTAAAGTTCTTTTGTCACCCGCCGAGGCCACTACTCAAAGGCAGTTTCATGCGGTAAATGATGTCAAATATGTCTGTTTTGTGTCTTTCGGGCCCCTCGATGTGAAACCGGAGCACCAGCTGTTCTGTAATGGCCCTTCTTTTCGCTGAAGAAGTCGAAAAAAGGCCTCTTGGAGTTTTATGACAGACCGCCATATCCCCCGTGCAGTCCTTCGACGCTCTGTTTCCGGCTTCAGCCGGTATTTGTGGCAGAACCACCGGGGATCGAGCAAGAAAGCAGAAACTTGACAGTTTGTCCACAGCAAGAGACCCGATAACAGGACGGGCTGCTGGGAAAGGCCGGTGGGATCGACCTTGTGGGGGTATTCAGCTGCGTTTGACATCGCCATGCCAGTCTGTGCTTTCACCTCTTCCCAGCTCGCGCTCTTTCGCTCGCCCGGTCCCTGTTTCAACTGCCCCGTTCTCTTGGCTGTCACTTTCCTCTGCGTCTGGTGCCCCAAGCGCGAGTCGGCCTTCCTGTCACTCTCTCCACCACACTTTTCTCCTTGCTCTCGTAGCCCTCTATTCCACCCCCTGCGTTTTGTCTCCACCCCGCGTTCGGCATGTTCCCATCCGAGGTCCAAGAGCACCTCGTGCGTATGGTGTGCCTTGAAAATGCGAGCGTTTTGGATGCCGCGCTTTCCTTGAGGCTTTCTGAGTGGTCGGCGCGGCTTTTCGTACGCTACTTCATGGCACTGGTGCAGTGGTGGAGAGTTTTATCATGACCCCGGGCAACGAATTCGACGCGTGAACCACGTGGAGGAGGAACCGACGGTGCGGGATGCAGTCCTCTCAGCTGTCCACGAGCAGCCCGAGATCTTCATGGACAATGTGGCAAAGGCGGTGAACGCGCTGACGGTGGGCGTGGACGGCGCCGGGCAGATGTTTCCGACGTCAAGCGGAGAATCTTGGCCGCGATTGGGTACACGCGCAGGATGACCGAGAAGGCTGTTTTTTCGCGAAGCGAGGCCCAGAGGGTTGCTTCTGTGGCTTCCTAATGGCGGATCACTCCGAGCTGCTGCATCCATCTACACAAAGCTCATTGGGTGGGGCGTGCAGCAGGGCTTCGGTGGGCGCGGTCGGTGCGTGGCGCGCGGAATGAGCATTACGTGCCGTCGTCCGCATCGACCAGGACCAGTTTTTCTGCTGCCATGGCTCACGACCGCGAGCTCGACGGGCTCATTACTCGCCCATCTCTGGGGCAGACGTTTGCTGACTTCCTCATTTTCTGTACTACCCTTGTGTTCCCCGGAATGGCGGCGTATGTAGTGGGGGGTTGGGATGTCCAACCGCCAGTGTGCGTGCTGGCGCTCGACAATGCCCGTATCCAGAACGAAGTGACCCCGGAAGGTGTGACGGCTGCCAGCGTTTTTCTTCTGTTCTTTCCCGCATACCCCCTGGAATTCTACCCTATGGAGGATGTATTTTTTGTGTGCAGCAGCTCGATCCGGCGCTGATCCACATCAGAATTTTTTAACGCGTGGCCGATGACAAAAATAGAGAGCATGCTACTGCAAATCACCAGGAACATGTGCCGTGCGCTTGTTCGCGCTGCTGTGAGGCACTAACATCTCTATGTGCTACAAATTGTAACGCATTCCCCATATCCACGGATGTCACCTGCGACGACGAAGGCTCGCCAAGTAGAATCGCTGACCCAGAACACCAACATATCAGCAATCGGTCATCACTGTCCCGCAAGCGCAAAAGGGACCCGTTGCAAATTTAGCACTTGCTCCTGGACTGCTGCCAAGGTGCTGGCGCGTGCGCGGATGCATGAGAAAAACCAAACTGGGTACTCTCCTTACACTTCACCGGGTGAATAAGGGCCGCTGACCACGATCCCGCTTTCAGAACAAAACTCTCAGCCCGTACCGAGCTCTTATGGCCCTCACTGGAAAGAGAATACGACAGGGGGGCCCATGGATCACATATGTTTGGCGTAGCGGCCGGGAGCCCGAATGTGCGGTTTGAGCGCAGACATGCAGAGCGCAGCACGCTTCCAGCGAGAGCACAGCAAAACGACCCCTTCAGCCCGAGAAACGGGTCGCGGCTTTTTCCGCCCCCCCGCCGTGACCGCTGCCAAGGCGTGAGAATGTGTGCGGTGGCATGAAGCACACCGAACTGGGAGCTCCTCATACACTACACCTGGTTCGGCAGGGCCGCTGAGCACATTTTTGCTGTCAGAAAACGACTCTGAGGACTTCCCGTGCTTTTATGGTGCTCACCGGAATCGAGACACTTTGTTGGGACCAGTGGTCAAGTGAAGTTCTATCACACGGCTCAGAGGTTTCCGAGGGATGGGCGGGCTGTGTCACGGTTAGGTCCGTAAAAAAAGCTCTGCGGGTCATCATCCCCACGCCGGAGCTCGACGATGAACTGACGCATCGAAGCACACACACCTGGAAAACTCAAACCGACGCTCTCCGCACACACCACGAGCGCCGCGCACACCTGCGCGCATGTAAACTCCCCAGAGGTCATGGATGTACCCACATACACAAACCCCTGTCCAACAAACATGGTCATCGCAGCTTTGACTAACAAGTGCTCCGGTGCGTCTTGGAGCGCGCCGTACCGCTGCAGGGCGCGTTTCACGTCCCTACCTTTGTAGTTGAAAAAGGCGTTGGCGCTGCGCAGCACCTCCTCAGGAGAACTCGAGCGGCCGCCGCTCAGACACGCGTCCTAGTTGCGTCGCCGGGCGCCCGATCGCGTTTTGGCAGTGTACATAGGCACCTCTGTTAGAGCCTTTTTCAAAGCGTCGATCACCGTCTCTTTGGCCCGACCCGCCTCCACTGCCGCCGCAACAGGCCCCAAAATGGTCTGACATCTGCCACCGGGCTGTTGAGTAGTAAACTCGGACGCAAACGCTTCCATCTAGTGCGCCGCTGGCCGGGGAGCCCCTTCGTCCTGCAGGGCTACGGCCACGCCCCCCGCCATTCGAGCAACTGGGAAGGTCGCCTCTCTGCCCAGCCCCGAAAAGTCGATGAAATTCGACCGCGCCACGTGCGCCCGAAATCTCTCGCCGTCCTCTGGGACGATCTCTGCAAGCTTGCGTTTTTGCCGCTTCGCCGCTGCCTTCTTGCTGCGCTCGGTGGGAGGGAGGTGGCGGATACTCGGCTGCAAACGAGCTTGCTTCTCTGACATGGCAAAGGAGGGGCACGTCCACCACGGCGCCTCGCCTCGAACGATCTTCATGTCCACGTTGTCCGGCTGATGCCCGCCCTCGTCGCATACAACATATGTGGCCGATCATGGGCAACATGAAGGTATTTGGCACGTGTGCTTGATGTTGACCTGGAGACTAACTGGACAGCGGGGAGCTCTCCACCTGGGGAGAAGGAACAGACCACACCGCTGGGCACCCGTGCCTACTGTAGCAGAGGGTATCAGGTGTCCATGACCCCCATCCACCTGAAAAAGTTAAACCACGATGCTGGGAATCGGACAGAGCCAGTCCCTTCTCATAATGGAGGTCTGCTTCATCTGTGGGCCCACGCGACCCGCTCCCGCACAGCTATACGTAGGCACGAATCCTCCTGACCAACTCTAGTGACGCACTCATTATATCACAAGTATGCGCGTACCTGTACCAGGAGCCGCACCGGCTGACTCCACGCCTGCGGCACTGGAAGGCATGATAGTCGGTTGCGCTGGGCGTGTGTGGAAGAATGGAGGGGAGCAGATGTCGTCGCGATGGGAGGGCACGATGGAGCAGCCGACGTCGAAGGACGGCACCGGCGACGCTGGATCACGGTATCGTCCACGAACGATTCACGTTTTACAGCACGAAAATAATGATTGGTTCAACGAGTGGACTTTACGCAACAGCCAAACACTTATTTCTAAAAAACAAAGTTCGGCATTTTTTTCTGTTCCGTGCTGGACCGACAAAACCCGGCAGACTGCAATAGCTTGGAAGACTCTTTTCGACATGGCTTCAACAAATCTCCCACGTGCGAAGACACGCCATGCACTAGACGATGCAGTAGTTCTATGAACGACGGCCGCGCACTGGGAAGAGTCAGCGCGACTGTGATCCGAGTAGTTCTGCGCTGGAAGTGGGCTTCTGGCCCCCCACTACACAAAGCGACGCTAGTTGGTCGGTAGTGGCAAGGGAGTACGGCACTGCAACAGAGCGAGCTGGAAGTTTGGCACGAAGGCCTGTTGTCTCGCTGCGAGTGCCTGAGGTGCCGGAAAATGTACGGAGGTCGGCCCACTCATGGTCTTTCGTACCTTTGGTGTGGCCACTGGGCCAGCTGAACTGGAGCCGTATCGTCCGCAAGCGACACATGGGTTCCTTGTGGCGTCCGTTTTGTACTTCTTGTACTGGCTTGCTTGTCTGTCTGGTTGGCGACTGAAGTTAATTCAATCTGACCAGCTGGCTGCGCGGCATGTGTCGGGCCTGCTCATGTTTCAAAAGTCGTACAAAAACCGTACAGACGTTTACCGATCGATGCGTTACTTGGGGATACCGAATATCGATCGGGATACCGACTCCTACCTATGTCGTTTATCCATCACATATAGCAAGAATCCAACGGTGCAGTTCCTGCCCGGTGCATCAGTTCATCTAGTGCTTCTGATTCCGTTGCAGTACAATTAACGTTCAGAAACCAATGTGATTATGATATTGCTGATTCCCGATTTTTGTCTTGGGGGACCGAGACTGACTTGCGGACGGACTCCCTCCACCAATCAGATGCTCGCCTGCGACTGAACTTGAGCTGCCGATTGCTCACATGTGCCCATAAGCCCCGGAAAACAACATCAGCCCCTACTTTTTCCGCACTTCTGGCTAGGATACAAAAGAAGATCTCAATCGCTCGCCTAGGAAGCGTGCTCCGTGCCAAGAAGAGCGGATCAAGCGGCAAGAAAGAATGCGATCTGCTGGAGGCAAGCTCCATGTAGTACTACGGGACCCCGTCGCCGATGGAGGCGCCGCCGGTGGGGCGCCGGGGGCGCGACGGCCGGCGGGGGTTGGCGACGCCGACGACGGCTGGCGCGGACGGAATGGTGGCAAGGGCACGGGGACGGCGGGCCCGCCCGCGCGCGGGTGCGAGCCGCCGAAGAAACGCACCCGGCCACCACACCCGCCGGGAGGGCGCCACGTGGGGCCGGGTTGCCGCGGCCAGAGGGCGCGGGAGGCGACAGCCGACCGGGCGCCACGCGGCGGTTGCAGCGCGATGCGCGCGAAACGGTCACTCCCCCTCGTCTGCAATGATCGCTTCGCGGGACTTGATATGCATGGACGGAATTATCCGCATTGGTTGGTGACTGCCCGGGTCAATTTCTTATCGGGGAATTGTGTCCGGTCAACGGTTTCCGCCCTCTCAGGACGAAGGGCGACGACGGTGGGAGGCACCGTCTTCGCCGGCAAGTAAACCGTGTCTTCATGTCTTGGCGTTTCGATCGGCCCGACTTTTTGGACCTCGAGTCCCATAGCGGGTGTCGCGCGAGCGGCCTAGTCGGCCGTGACCGCCCTCCTACTGAGGTAACCCCCCTGATCGTGGTACTACATTCAGCGCTCCGGATGAGACCCGCTGCACGCACGCGGTGCGTGGTGCGGAGTGACACCTCTTTCGGTATCAAGGTCGGGGGACCCTCGTTGGTTGTATTGCGGTGCGGTTACCGAGGAAAACCAATCGATACGCGGGCCCCGCGTCCATGGCTCGTGGATCTTCCTCATCTTCCCCTCTAGACGGGGGCGCTCCTCCGTTTGAGATGCCCGGCACTAGCCGAGTGACGAACGCGCCACCGGCGGAAGAACCCGGGACGACGCGGGCGTTGGGTGCCGTGGCCCTCGTTGGGTGTGGAAGGGCGGTCCCGGATGGCGGCGGTAGTACGGTGGCGGGTGAGTCGAACTCCCCGCCCGAGGACCCCGGTCTCACGCAGACCTTCGAGGCTCGTCCTCATCCCGGCGCGGGACGGACGTCTATGCTTGCGGAGTCCCAGCGTGGGGGCGTAGGGGCTCACCCCTCGCCCCTGGACGGCCAGCGCCCGGACCAGGCGCCGCCCTTTGGCCTGCCCCGCTTGAACGCAGTAGGCAGCTTGTCGGGGACCATGGTTGGCGGGATCCCCGCCGGCTTGGGATCGAGCCGATCAGTGGATGCGCTGTCGCTGAAGGAGGAGGAGCGACGGCGCCGGGATTTACAAAGAACGTTCGGGGCCACCCAGGAGGACGTGGCCCGGGCCCAGTGGCAGCGTGCCACCGGGACCACTGGTCCCTGGACGCGCCGTCGTCGGCGGGTGGCGCGGGGCCCAGTCCACACGGGGTCGGTGGTGGGGCCACCCACAGGATGTCGCGGTCAGCGGCCGACACCGGACGCCTACGCCACCTGGCCCAAGTGTTCCGAGACGCCGCGGAGGAGGCGTCCACCGCGGCTTCAGATGGAACGCTGATCCCGGGGCGTAGTGCGGCCTTCGCCTCGGCGCCCGCGGAGGCCCAGGGGCCTTTCCCGAGGTCGGCGAGCGCGGGCGAAATGGTCGCTCCGGGGCATGGCACGGACACACACGGAGGGACATCCATGAGTGAGGGCCGTGTCGCAACGGCTTCTGCCCTGCCGGTGTCCGCCATCCGTGCCGAGCGGCCTACACGGTCGCGATCCCGGCAGGCCACCGCGCGCAGGTCCCCGAGAGAATGGGCCCGCCGGGAGCAGCGTCGACAGCGCCACTCACGATGGGACAAGTCGCCCCCATCCTCAGGGCCCTCCCCGTTGACTGAGAGCAAGCATACCTCGTCTGGCGCGTCCTCCGACCCCAGTGGAGCGGACTCGACGAAGAGCAGCGGCAGCTAGACCTCATCCGCCGGCAGCCGTAGCCACCAAGAGGCGATTAGCCGTCGACGACGGACCTACAATCGCCCGCAGCGCGCCCTGGTGCAGGAGGCCCTGCGCGCTTTCCGACGGGAGCAGCGGAAAGACACCGTAGTGGACTCCCGCTTCAAGGGGCTCCTGGCACGGAAGCGGTGCCGGCTCGCACATCGAGAGGGACGCTTGCACCTCCCAGGCGGCAACTCCGTCCACGGCATCCGCACGGACATCAAGGCTTTAATGCACACCACGCGGCAGTTCGCGGGCTACACCCCGCTGGGGCTGGTGGCGATCCTCGGGAACTTCGAGACGGCCTGTGACGGCAGCGGCCTGAAAGAGGGAACGGAAGTGACACTGCTTCTGTACTTCGTCACGAGCGAGGTGCTTGGGGCGCTGCAGCGCGCAAAGGACACCCACGCCTCGCGGCAGCTCATGTACAAGCGCGCGGTCCGCGCTCAACTCAACCAGTACCTCTATGGGGACGACCTTGTTGACCACCTGCAGTCGCTCATGCAAGCGTGCCAAGAGAAGGGGGAGAACGAGCAAGAGTTTGCGACCCGCATCCTCGATCCGAGCCGCGCCCTGGGCTCGGTTCTGCAAGAGATCGAACGCAAGAGTATTCTACTCAAGGGAGTCGGGTGGGAGGTCCGGGCGCTGGGCCGGAACTTCAGCACATAGGGCCGGACCTTCCCCAAGCTGCGCAAGTTCCTTTCCAAGACGGGCGCCGCCACACGTGAGGCCCGGGGGGTCAAGAGCCAGGAGATGCCCAAGGGGAGTACCTCCAGGTCCGCTGCGGGCGAAGAGCGGGAGCCCCGGCGAGCCCAGACAGCGGCGTCGGAGGACCTCCCCGTGGGGGCCGCCTCCACAGCCGCGGCCCTGGCCATCACGGATTACGGTACGGAGGCGGAACGGGCCAAGTGGGCCGCCGTCCTGGCCGCGTCGGTGGCGCCTCCGAACACAAGTCGCTAGATGCCGCCCCGGTACCACCGGTCGACATTCTTCCGCTTGCGTCGGTGTGGCAACAAGAACCCGCGCGGGGAGGACGCCCCGAGATGTACACCGTCCGCACAGGGGTGGGCCGCGTGCGCGGCACCCTCGACCGGGGTACCCCGGTCCCGCCGCGTGCAGGCACCGTGTTCCCGTACTCAGACCGCCCTTCTCGGTTCCCGCGCGGCGAGGCACCCGCGTCACGCGGCACGGGAGGGGCCGGTGCGCCCGAGTCTACACCAGCGTCGCGGCGGCGGGGAGCCTGCTCTTTTTGTGGCCATTTGGGGCCCTGGTTGTGGGAGTGCCCTGCCCAGTTCCCCGAGGTCCAGGCGCACGGACAGGCTCTGCGCGAGGCCGTCGCGGCACACCGAAGCGGGCGGGGCCCTGCGCCGCCACCGCTTCTGACTCTGCGCTCGGGACCGCTGGTCGCGCCCTCGCCGCCGGCCGTGGCCGCCACAGGGTCCGCTCCGCCGGGTACAGCCGCTCTCGTCCACGCCGTGGACACGGAAGATCGGGCGCACCCGGACGCCGCAGCCGACGAGGGCGGGAGCTCATCCGAGGAGTGGACCGCGGGGGACGATGACGCCGTGCGCCCCTGCCACGCTCAGGGGAACGTGTAAGGGGCAGCCCCCTTAGTGGGCTTCCCACCGACGTTGTCCGCCTCAAGAAGCACCGGCACTGTATCATCACGGCGAGCCGCCTGCATCAGATCCGCGAGCGGAGAGCCGCGGCGGGTCTCCCGCCGGCGCCCGCCTTCTGCCCCCGCGTCCTCGCGCGACCGGGGGGGGACCGCCGCGCGTCGTCTGGGGTCCTGGACGAGGCCCCAGCCCAGGCTCCGCCCGGGGCCGCTCCGGCCCCCCCTTCGGTGCTGCTGGTCGCCGCGTCGGTTCTAGCTCTGGGCCACTCCGCCCCCCGGCCGTGGTGTGGTGGGGATGGCATCCCGGCAGACCCGGCCGCCACGGGGTGCGCATCCGGGGCGGGGGCCGGCGGCACCTCGGTGGCCGCGCCCGACGCGAGCGTACCTGTTTCCTCAGCCATGCGGCCGCCGACGCGGGATCCGCGGGCCATCCGGGAACCCCGTCGCGGGGGGGGGGGGGTGCTGCTGTTCGGCCTGCACAACTACCGCATCCTGGCCACGCTGGTCCTGGACAAGCTGTCCCTTGTCGCATTCGGAGTCGTCTTGGACACAGGGGCGGGGCCCAACCTGGTCCTTCAGAGCGCTCTCGCCCCGGACTTCCTCCGCCAGGTGGTCACCTCTAAGAGAGAGGAGCTTGTACGCTTCCGGGACCCCAACGACGCGCGAATACGCACCAGCGGTACCGTCACGCTGTGGCTCCAGACGGGTGCACGGATCGTCCCTGTGACCTTCCTCGTCGTCGACGACGTGTCGGTCCCGGTCATCCTGGGATGTACATTCATCAAAGACAATGCGCACGCCATCCTTCCCGAGGACCGGTCCATCCGCTGGACGGACGGCTCCGTCACCGCCATCCTGCGGGGGCCGCTGGACGACGTCGACCGCTCGATGGGCGTCTCATGCGTACTACGCTCCACCTGAAAGACGCGGCTACCGCCCTCGGCGGCCACGGTCGGCTGGGTGCGGAAAATGTGGGGGGGCCTGGGCCAGGTGTTCGGCGCCTCGCGCCAGTTCACGACGCATGGTATAACCATTGCCAACGGCGTCCACGACATCGTGCCAAGGCTTTCCTTCCCGGGCATCGTGACCAACTTCGGCACTCGGGAGGTCGTCCTCCGGCAGCGAGCCAACTTCGGCTATGTCGAGCTGCTCACGACGGGCGTTGTGCAGGTACCCCACGCTGCGACACCCGGGGCGGCGGCCATCCTGGCCTTCGCGACACCGACCACCATGGAGGGCGTGGTGGGGGCTGTGTCAGGCGCGCGGGGTTTCCCCGGACCGGGGCGGGACCCGGGTCTGGCGGCACTCGCAGAGGGCGCACCCGCGACACCTGCGCGGCGCCAGGACCCAGGCGAAGGGGGCCCCTTACCGGGTGCCGCACAGCCCGTGGCTCCGGTCCACATCAAAGCCACCCAACACCGCATCGAGCTCAATGACGGAGCCCGGCCCGTTCGCTTCGCGCCCCGCCGCGCGGGTCCCACGGCACGAGAGGCCGAGACGGCCGAGGTCAAGCGGCAGCTGGAAGCTGACGTCATCGAACCGACGTCGTCGAAATGGGGATTCTCGGTCGTGCTCGTGCCCAAGAAAGACAGAACCGTCCGCTTTTGCGTCGCTTATCGACCGCTGAACGTCGTGACCAGAAAGGACTCCTACCCACTTCGCCGGATGGACGAGTGCAGTGACAGCCTCTGGGAAGCGACCATCTTCTCGACGCTGGCTTGCAATGCCGGCTACTTGTAGGTAGCCATCGCGCCGGAGGACCGGGAAAAGAGAGCCTTTGTGTGCCACGAGGGCGCCTACCAGTACAAGCGGATGCCGTTTGGGCTGACAAACGCACCCGCGAAGTTTCATCGGGCACTGGACATCATCCTCGCCGGGGTCAAGTGGCAAAGCTGCCTCATCTACCTCGAAGATGTCATCGTCTACTCTAGGACGGAGGAGGAGCATATCGGCCTCGTCGACCACGTTCCCCGCCTGTTACGCGAGGCGGGAGTGACACTCTGTGAACCCAAGTGCCGATTCTGCTGCACGACCGTGGAATACCTCGGGCTCGAGATTAAGCCTGACCGGCTTGGCGTGATGGACGCGCACACGCACGAGCTGCACAAAGCGCAATTACCCACGACCCGCACGCACGTACGGAGCATCGTGGGGCTGTGCAACGTCTTCCGCCGGTTCGTGCAGAAGTTCGCCCGAATGGCGGCGCCATTGACGGACCTCATGAGGTCCACGGCCCCTGTCCTCGTGCCCCCCGCCACGCTGCTGCAGCAGCAGGCGTTCGACCGCCTCAAGGAGGCCGTTACGACCCCACCGGTCCTCGCAGTCCCGCGACGCGGGCGGAAGTACGTCCTCGACGTGGACGAGTGATGAACGCAGGTGGGCGCCACCCTTCTCCAGTAGCAAGTCGACGGAAAGCTCCAGCCCGTCGCGTACATCAGCCGGCGGCTGGCAACAAATGAGATCCCGTACGGGGTCACGGAGAAGGAGTGCCTGGCGGTCGTCTGGGCGTCGCTCAAGCTCCGCCCCGAACTCGAGGTTGACCGCTTCCTCGTGCGCACCGACCACCTCTGCCTGCGGTGGATCCTGACCATCGAGGGTTCGGGGAACCCCCGCTTGGCTCTCTGGCGCCTGCGCCAGAGCGAACTGGAGTTTAAAGTCGACTAAAAACTGGGCATGACGCATTACCTGGCGGACAGCATCTCCCGCCTGGAGTCCGGGGCCAGCGACGAGACAGCGTTCGATGACGCCGTCCCGGTGTTCGCCACGCGGGCCAATACGGTCCGGGGGCTCGATGCCGCCAACTACGTTGGCGGTCCCACGGTCCGTCGCACTTGCCACGACACGGTTCTCTTCGCCCAGGCCGCTGACGGCTACTGCCGGGAGGTCGTGAAGGCCTTGAACGCCGGGCGGCACATCTCGAACTTCGAGGACCCCGATGGGGTCCTCGGCCGCCGTGCGGCCCCCGACGGCGCTCACCAGGGGGTGGTCCCGCCCTCCTTGCAGGAGAGAGTCCTTCACTTCGAGCACGACGCGACCGTTGCGGGGCACTCCGGAGAATCCCGCATGTACGCGGCGATGCGGCGGTTTTAATACTGGGTGGGTATGGCGGCAGACGTCGTCTCCTACGTTAGGATGTGCGAGAGCTGTGCACGACAGCGGGTTCGCCCCCTAGGGCGGCGCTCGCCGCTTACCCCGTTCCCAGCCACGATGCCCTTCCAGGACATTGCGGTGGACCTCTATGTTGAGGTCGAAAAACCAACTACGCCACACACCGGTGTGACTGGTCCTGAGGAGTTGCTGAATCGAATTCAACACTCCCCCCAACTCCACAGCGACCAGGAACCATTCCTCGATCGACGCGATACTGCCAACCTGCAATTTCCAGCCCGGCCCCGAAACCCTGGGGCAAGTCGCTCGATTCGAACCTGCGACATCCGTGAAGCTAACCGCGCATGGTGGGCCCATAACCTGCGAAGTCGGTGTGGTCAGGTGGGTGCGTTGCTTTACTTTGGCAGAGATCCTGGGCCGTGTCTAGCCTCCTAATGTACCCCAGGCGGCCCCACGACGTGTCCTCGGGAAGCCCGCTCTCGGAGCACACCCACGTGCCACAGTTCTCATTGCGCGCAGGCCGCGGCGCACCTCCCAGAACGGGGCATGCACCTCCCCACACAAGTGCCCCCCTCGAGCTCACCCCAGCAGAGAATGCCCACAACGAGAGCAACAAAGCAAGTACACAAAAGTACAAAGCATATTGCTAGCCTCCGAAAAATGGCGGTTGCAGAGAGAAGGGAGCCAGAGCCGACGACAGGGCGTAGAAATGAAGTCCGATTGGCTGTTCGACAAGCCACGATCCAACAATTGGCTGAGAGTTGCCGCCAGTAATGTTGCAAGCCAATCACCGTGTCTTGCAGGAGTCACGCGGAGCCATTGCAACCCACAATGAGATTTCCTGGGATTTTTGGGCCGCTTGCTTGGGCCTGAAGAGGGCATGGAGCGGGTTTTGTGCCAGACCTGTGGCTTCTCATGAGATCAATCAATTTGTTCAGATTTCTTGAGATCCTGATGTGCGTTTCCAGTGCGCAGAGCGGCATGGGGAGACTCTGTATGGAACTCAGATGATTTCTAGCCTTTCCATTGGTCCACGTATCCTGTTGATAGATTGCAACCACTCTGCAACCGCCATTTTTTGGAGGTCAGCAATACAACAAGTGCATAGGAAAATTCCTAAAATTGAGTCCCAATGCTCAACCGGGTAAGTAGGGACAAATGGAATTGCTGAGCCTTGCTCAACACTCTATGGGCCCCTCGACCGGACGGCCGCCGGCCTCCGGTTCATTCTGGTGATAACCGACCGGTTCACAAAGCTGGTGCGTGCCGTCCCAATGGGCGTCACCACAGCGGTGGACTGCTCCTCGGTGGTCCTGGACTACTGGGTGGCCGCCTATGGTCCGCCGGACCGGCTGTTGTCCAACGGGGGACCCCAGTTCACCACCCAATTTTGGGGCCAGGTGTGCAACTTGCTCTCCATCGATCCTAAGGTTACGTCTTCGTCCCACCCGCAGACGAACGGGCAGACGGAGCGGTTCAACCGCACAATGCAGACCATTCTCAACCACTACGTGGTGGAAAATCCGCGGTCGTGGGACCAACTCCTGGGGGGGCTGACGCTGGCGTACAACAGACACCCGCACTGGAGCACCGGGGTCGCCCCTCTGGAGCTGGTAAATCCCATGGGGGTGTCGAGCTGGGCGTTCGAGGACGTCCCCAGATCAGGGGCGTACCGCCTCATGTCGCAACGCGGCACCGCCGCCGAGACCCGGGCCCAGGCCGCCCTGCTGACCCACCTCGTGCAGCTCGTCCCGCGGACGTGGGCGACACTCAAAGCGACGCAAGGGCGCTACAAGCGCGACCACGACAAACGCCTCGCGCTGCGCGCGGAAACGCTCAGCGTTGGGGGCCGCGCGTGGCGGCCCGACCACGCCAAGGAGGAAGGTGCCGGCGAAAAGCTGACGCACGTCGCACGCGGGCGCTACCGCGTCGTCTGCACGGATGGTCCCACGGTCCTCCTCGACGTGGATGTGGAGCACCGCCGGGAAAACGTGGCTCACGTCGTCCGAGCCTCGGGCGCGGCCGTCCCGGGTCCCGCCCAGCACCCCGCGTTGCGGATGATCCGCTCGTTACACTGCGAAGAGGCGGGAGGGCAGCGGTACGCCGTGGACCGGATCGCGGACCACGCCACGTTGCCCAGCGGAACCCTACGGGTCCAGGTTTACTGGACCGGGTACCCCCATCCCATCGTGACGGACGCCTCGGACGCCCCACACGAGACGCTGCGCGTCTATCTGCGCCGCACCGCGCGCTTGGGGTCACCCCACACGTCCGCCGACCTGCCGCCGGCGGCCTTGCGGGACACGAGCCCCACCTTCGGGGCCGCCGCGGGCGTCGCTGCCCCGCCACCCCCGGCCGTCCGCGCCTGACCCCTTGCGTTGGAGCGGCGGCTGGACGTGGCCCGGGGGGGGGTGGGTTTTTCGGGGTTGTGGGGCCACTCGGACGCTCGGACCAGCGGACGCGGGGCGGCGGCATCGCGCGGCAGCGCCACGAAGAGCCACACGCACTCTCGGGGCAGGAGGAGAAAGCCCGCGGATTTACGACAAGGAAGACGTCGGCATAACGCAGTCCAAGCAAGCGCGGCACCTTTGGGGTCAGGGCGACGCCATCAGTCGCGGCCGTGGAACTCCCACACATGAACGGCGCGGCCCGCCTTACGCACGACGCGCTGCAGGGCGGCATGGAACCGCTTCGCCCGAGTCCGCCGGGTCTCGAGGCAGGGCGGCACGACGCCGGAGAGTCTGATGCGGGCGTACTCCACCTGGGCGGCACTGATCTCCGGGGGACCCACCTTGGCCCAGTTCACGGCCGCGTCGTGCCCAAAGAGGGCTAGGACCTTCCCGGACGTGAGTGAGTCCCGCCACACCGTGGCTTTCAGTGGGACAGGGGACTCCCACAGCGATGACGGCTACCAATCGTAGGCGACGTCCTGCTGCCCCGGGACGGGGGTCGAGACAGGGCCCGCGATGCCCCACACCAGCAGCGACGCCGCGGGGCTGTCGCTGTCGGGTCCGGCGTCCCGGCGCGCGGAGCGCGGACCCCCGACGGCCGTCCCAGCGCCGGCGGTGGGGTATTCCCCGCCGTCACGCCGGGGCTCCGTGTCCCAGTGGTGGCCGCCATGGGCGTCGCCCTGCGACCCGGCGGCCGCCCTGGCGCCGGCAGTGGGGTATCCCCCGCCGTCACGCCGGGGTTCCGCACTCCAGTGGCGGCCGCCATGGGCGTTGCTCTGCGACCCGGCAGCCGCCCCGGCGCCGGTGGTGGGGTAGCCCCCGCCGTCACGCCGGAGCTCCGAGCCCCACTGGCGTCCACCAGGGGCGTCGGCCCCACGGCTTTGGCCGCCGTCGGTGCGCCACATGGGGCCGTCGCGGACGGAGGCAGCATGGCTGAGATCTTCGACCTGACTGGCAGTAGGCCACGCACAGGCATCCCACGCATCGGCACCGCGGCCGCCTCAGCCCTCCCGACGGTGCCCGTGGTCGTGGCGGGCGCCCACAGCGCCGCCGCCCGCCTCGGCCGCACTCGTGCTTCCAAAGTCGGGCCGGCACTGCCGGGGTGGTCGTCATGCCGCTGATGGGCCCAGCGACCGTCATGAGCCGGCCCGGAACCGTCATCACGGGCAGCCAGATACCGGTCCCAGTCGGTGTTAGCCGCTGGAGGCGAAGCGGCTACGCCACGGGGGCCCGCGCCTGGACCCGCGGAACCCCATGCGCGCGCCTCGCCTTCGTCCCCTCCGGGTCCGCGGGAGCTCAGCTCATGGATGGGCGACCCCTACGCGGGGAAGGCGGCTGGCCCGGCCGGGGTACCCGGCGAGGCGACGGCCGGGGATCCAGGTTCGGCGGACCCGGGCTGAGCAGGGCCGCCACGCTCCATGTCGGCATGCCGAAGCTTCCCTGCGCGGTACGCGGCCGACGCGGCCGCCTCCTCCGTGGACGGCGGGACATCCTTCGTGTCTGAGAGGGTGAAGCCGGCGGGCACCGCCCGGGCCTTCTCCGTCACGGGTAGCGCCCGTGCGACGACATCCGCGAGTCGCGGCTCCACCAGCATGACCCCCAGAGGGGCTTGCGGCCACCGCGGGAGGCTCACGACGCGGACGTAGTGGCACCGGCGGTCAGCGACGGTACCCACTAGGTGGGTCAGCAGGGTGCTGGGAGCTTGACGGGTGGGGTCGTGGTGGTAGAGCAGCCGGTCATGAACGGCTGTCCAGGGCACCGCTTGTGCAATGGCGTCGTACTCCGCCTAGTAATCGGCGGCGTAGCGATCGCCCGACGCCAGGTCGTCGACCGAGCGCTTATCCGTCAGGGCGTGGTAACACGGCGGCGGCTCGAAGAAGCGGTGCGTCTCGCGGTACGCGCGGAGCAACCCCGACACGATAGCCGCCGTCATCATGCCGTACGCTGTACCCTGGATGGGTTGACACGAGAACGTCTGGAGCAGGGACTGCTGCTGGTGTATGACGGGCGGATACGCGTACGTCAGCATCCGCGGCGTCGCGCACCGCGTGGCCATTGCCGGAGGCAAGGGAGCACCCGCAGGGGCCAAGCCAATGCCAGAACGCACGGGCAAGAAGATCTCCCCGTGCCCCGCCCGGCGGGTGCTCACAAGCGCGCCGCGCGAGCGCCGTGCGGCTTCCAACGCCAAATCTGCTGGCGTGGTCAACGGGCTCACAGGGCTCAGGGTGAGCAAGAGGCCCACGCCCCCGAAGTCTATGAGCGCCAAGGAATGACCGAACGGGACCGCGGCGCGGTGGCGCAGACGGGTGTGCCAGTCCTCAAGGTAGGCGTACTCCTCGCCCGCCGGAGACGAACGGTAGCTCGGCCGCGGGGTGCGGAACGAAGAGCACCCGGCCCGGGCTGCATCGCAACAGGCATCGCAGCCACGCCGCGCTGCTACCGACGCAGCGGATGAGGGACCCGAAATCGCGCTCGGCCGCCGGCCGGGCGTCGAACCCCGCCACCGCAGGGAACTCCTGGAAGGCCCGCCACGCGGCGTGCGTCCCGTTCGCATCCTGGGGATGGGCGGACCGGAAGACGTTGCTGACAAGCGGCCAATCTGCCGCGGCAACGCCCGGACCCATCGGGGCGAGCCACGCTCGGACGGGGGGCGGCGCCTGACGCGATGGGAGCACGGGGGCCGCCTGCCCGAACAACGGCGGCCGCTTCTCCGACACGACCGCGGAACCCCCGCCCGGAACCGGGGTGGTGCCCGCGCCCACGGCGGAAGACTGGGACGGCGCAGCCCCACCACCGCCACTGGTCGCCGCAGCCGCACCAACGGGGTGGGGCGGATTCCGCCACTCACGACCGTTGGGGTCGTACGGCAGCCTGAGGCCCGGCGGCAGTGTCGGGCGCGCGGGCATGGGCGGGCGGGTCCTGGTCGGTCCCGGCGTCCCCGGCGTGGAGAGCGCCGGCATAGCTCCCGTCGCGGCGGCAACCGCAGAGGGGCTCGCCGGGGACGCGGCGGACGCAGCCCCCACGGGGCTGCGGGGGGGCGTCGCCGGGGACGGCTCCATCTCAGCCGAAGAAGATGTCGTCCTACGGGACCCCGTCGCGGACAGAGGCGCCGCCGGTGGGGCGCCGGGGGCGCGACGGCCGGCGGGGGTTGGCGACGCTGAAGATGGCAGGTGCGGACGGAATGGTGGCAAGGGCGCGGGAACGGCGGGCCCGCCAGCGCGCAAGTGCGAGCCGCCGAAGGAACGCGCACGGCCGCCGCGCCCGCCGGGAGGGCGCCACGTGGGGCCGGGTTGCCGCGGCCAGAGGGCGGAGCAGGCGACAGCCGACCGGGCGCCACGCGGCGGTTGCAGCGCGATGCGCGCGGAACGGTCACTCCCCCTCGTCTGCAATGATCGCTTCGCGGGACTTGATATGCATGGACGGAATTATCCGCATTGGTTGGTGACTGCCCGGGTCAATTTCTTATCGGGGAATTGTGTCCAGTCAACGGTTTCCGCCCTCTCAGGACAAAGGGCGACGACGGTGGGAGGCACCGTCTTCGCCGGCAAGTAAACCGTGTCTTCATGTCTTGGCGTTTCGATCGGCTTGACTTCCTGGACATCAATTCCCACATCGGGTGTCGCGCGAGCGGTCTAGACGGCCGTTACCTCTCTTTTACTGAGGGCCCCCCCCTCAGCGTGTTGCTACACTCCTCTCCCACACTCCGGGCTTTCTATTGGCCTCGAGACCCTCTTACTGTCGGTTTATACCTCTAGAATGCTGTTGTTCATAGTCAGTCTTTGTCTCGGGCCCCCAGGACCAAATGTGGGGATCTGCAATAGCTGTGTTTCTGGCAGAGTGACCACGCCAATACTGACTGTGCTCACGAAGCAAAAAATGAATCTGACTCTTGAAAGACAGCTCAAAAGAAACACTGGACATGCTCAGCTCAATCTTTAACAGAAGTAATACTAACAAGTCCAGAATTGCTCTACATCTTCCCATTTCTGGTGCAGGGTTCTTCAAGCTCTTCCACACTGTCCTTTCTCCTAGGGAGTGAGGTCAACAGAAACTGAATCGCATCCCGACATTCAGATAGTCCCGGTGCCAAATTGCCGGGGCAGTTCTCCACTGCGCCCCAATTTTCCGGTACGCCGAACGCGAAACGTTTCGCGTTCGGGGCAGAAGGAGCGCACTCTCCACTGCGCATGTTTACAGAACAGGCGGGCGGAACGGGAATCTAATTCCTTTTTCAGGCTGCGCCACATAGACAAAATTTATTCTTTTGTGGCTGGTGTTGGCAGGCGTTTGATTGACACGGCGAAAGAGGACCACACAAGAGGGCCACGAATTTGTTGGAGACCACAGCCTTCCGATCTTGCGCCACCGCCAAGCGCATGCATCACGCGCTGCGGAGGCGCTCTGCTGGCCGCCACCCTCACTGTCACATATCAGTCACCGGCAGCCGTCTTTCACACTTCCGACTCCGCACCATCTCCAGCGCCAACACCACAACGTCTCCGCACATCACGCACCGTCCCGCCCTTTCACCTCGCATCAGGCCTCTCTGCCTCCTCCATCTGAGGCCGCCCTGAGGCAGAATCCGGCATGCTGGCGCGTGAGAGGGACCGCTTTGAAGGATGATATGTCGGTTGTGGTAGCGGCAGTGCTGCGCTCGACGAGCGCTGCCTCTTCTCGTGCGTGCGCGCTCTGAGGACGACTGCTATTCCCCTCCGTATCCCCGCAGGAGGGCTTGCCGGCGCACAGCCACAAAAGAATGGGACGCCAACACGGGCTGGGATTCGTGATTCTTCGGCCACATGTTCCATGGAAGGGCCTTCCGGCCCGTTCCGTAACATAGATCCGTGTTTGTGTTGCGCGTTTGTTACGCCACAAACCGGGCGTCACACCGGTCAGAGCATTGCGGGACATCCGGCAGGATATCGGTGTGTGATGTCAATGAATGCAAGTACAACATGATAATTAAAAATCTCGACTCCAATCTCAATCGTACGCGGCTTTTTGTCCGCCCGCTGGCGCATGTGTTTAGCAACATTGATGATCGACACGTGCGCTGGGGCGCGCACCGTGTGGCGACACGCACCACCGCGGATGGGGGCAATGACTAAAGGTGGATCTCACGCATTAAAACCTCTGGCGGCGACGCATGTTCAGGCCCACCAGAGACGCACACCAACGCACCCAATGCCGAGTGTCCCGCTATAGAAAGAACCACCAACTCGCAAGCTTTCAGTCTATGCGCGCCGTTCCGGTGTGTGGACTGCATTTTGGAGGTTTGTCGTGTGTGCAAAAAACGTAGGGTGCCGATTTAGTGGTACTTTTTGCGCCATTGTTGACGCCATGCTTCCACGGTGGGCATGTGAGGCGTGCTCGACCAGGGAAAGTTGTAAGCTTGTACATGACGAGCCTTACAGCCAGTCAGAAGTCGAAATTGAGCATTG
>Ga0209093_1000092_pt1 | contig 44643 bp, 30 predicted proteins | sample SidtaG_4_FD_187450 | JGI IMG/M metagenome (GOLD analysis project Ga0209093, IMG submission 187450) | Marine algal microbial communities from Sidmouth, United Kingdom - Sidmouth_Male1 metaG (SPAdes) (version 2) | ecosystem: Host-associated > Algae > Red algae > Unclassified | place: Sidmouth...
TCTGCCGTATTCGTCTAAGGTGTAATCGGTGGTTATTTCTTTACCAATACCAGAACCTTCTAAAATATTAACTTTAGACTTGTGCATTTTACCGGAATAAATTGGATAACTACTGCTGGCTGTATTTATATTATTTGATTTATCGTAAAAATTTTGAATTAAAACAGAATTAAAGGTAATTGAACCATTCTCACCACCGAAACCTTGTTTGTGTACCCTAGCATAATTATCATATTCGGTAGCTAACCATTTTGAAGTACCTCTATTTGCTATAATATTTTGATCGCGCATGGCTATTTGTAAATTTCTAGCATCATATTTATACTCAACCAAACCTTTATCTGGTACTTTCTTCGATGTAACATTATCTGCCCCATCATAAGTGTATTGGTAAATTAAATTTACATCAGCTTCGGTAGTGCCAGGTGGTAAAATTTTTATTACACGGTTTTTATCGTCGTATTTGGTATAGGTAATGCTTTTTTGCTCGCATTCTACAATACAGTCCATATCATCACAGCCCGGCTCGCATTCTTGCACGCATTGGTGTATTTTTTCTGCTACTACTCTGCCTAGCCTATCGGTAAAAACAGAGCTGCTTATGCCATCGGCATCGGTAGTGGTTACTTTGTTGAGGCTATTACAATTAAAACCTGCTATTTCGTTAATATAGTTGGTGTTGTACGTTTTTGTTGTAATAAAACCTTCGGCATCGGTAATGGTTTTTACTCTATTTAAAGGATCGCCATAATAAGCAAAAGTAGTGGTATTGCCTGCCTCGTCGGTTTGGCTTTCAACTAAACCCCGGTTGTTGTAAATAATTGAAGTGGTTACATCTTGTTTGGTTGCTTGCTCATTTTTTGTGACATTAGCATGGTCTATTTTAGTGGTTGAAGTTGTTCGGCTCAGTCCATCTAAAACTGTGGTGGTAACATTATACTGATCGCAACCGTAAATGTTTTCTACTTCTATTGTATTGTTAGTATTGCTATTGGTTTTGTAGGTATAGGTGTAGTTTGTTTTTTTACCACAAATTTCTTCATCATCCTCGTTGCTTCGCCCTGTTGGGTCGGGTTCAAATAATTCACAGACTAAAGTAGCTACTTCCATTCTACAACGCTCTTTTATTGTTTTAATACGCATTAGGTCATCGTATTCGTATTCAGTTACTTGTCCGTCAATGTCGGTACTGGTTTCTACCAGATGAAATTTGCTATAAGTATATGATTTTTTGAAATTACCGTGAGTTTCAGTATCTACCTCGCCAAAATGAGTATAAGTATAGGTTTTGGCTAATGGTTCGCCTTTGCCGGTAAGTGATGTTGGCCTGCCGTTACTATCATAATCATTATAAGTAAGTTGCGTTTTTTTTGAGCCTGTTTGCAATGCACCGATTACATTAAAAGTGCTTTCTTGCCTTTCAACCGTACTCATAAATGGACCTATAGCATTAAAAAGTTTATAATTGTAAGTGGTTTTATCAACTACTTTCCCATTCACTTTATTGGTAATTGTTTCAATATCAATTCTATCCTGCCCATCATGTTTTTTATAAGTAAATTCTGTTTTGTAAGTTTTACTGGATAAATTAATATCGTTGTCTTTTATTGTTGTTTTAGTCTCTCTCAGTTTAGAGATTTTATTGTTATCCCATAATTGAATAGTATTATTGTATGATAAATCAGTTATGGTTTCATCAACACCATCTGTAGATTCTATTTGCTGTTTTAAAGCTATAAAATCTGAGGTTATGGTTCTTGTTGAAGTTGTTTTACCCGTATTGCCATCTTCACCTGTATTTAACTCAATAGTTACAGTTACATTTGCTTTATTGTTAAACTGATATTGATTAACCATTCTATATTTCACATCGGGCGTGGCAATTTCTTCGGTATTATAAATTTGTTCGCTAATTAGCAACCCTCTTTTATAGTCAAAAGAAGTTTTAGAAGCGTACGGAAAATGGTCGTCTACTCCTAAAAATGCATCACAAGATTCAGAGTGTATAGTAGCATTGTCTACATCAGGAAACTCTAATGCACTATTAAAAACATATTCTGTATAGCCACCGGTATAATTAGATACGGTTACTCTGTTATAACCAACTTCATTACCTATGGGGTAATCTAACCTGCGTGAAGACCGGTAAGTATTTGAGAAAAATTCATTGCCAGTAGTGGCTTTTTTACAAAGATGACCATATATAGGTATGCCAGATACATAGCCACTTGTTGAACTATTAACTGCTTGAGTATATTTATAATTATAAACAATATTGTTTGCAGTTTTTATACCGTCACTAACAGTTTTACTCAATACCCGAAGGCCTGCACCTAAATATTCTTTATTAAAATAATTGAAGTGATTTAACTCGTAATTGAATGTAGTAGCACCACCCTTAGGATTTGTTACATTTGTTAAAATGCCAGCTTTAGCTTTGCTTAATACAGCTAGTGTGCGCTGTGTTATTGTAGAACTATTAGGATTGATAGTTGAGATTCTATCTTTTTCAAAACCAGTAGCATTAAAAGTGTTAGGAATGCCATCAGAAGAAGCTACGCCGTTAAAATAACCCCATAAATCTCTTTGGTCAGAATTTTTAGGAGGCAACGAAGTTTCGTTATAGTTGAATACATAAGCTGGTTTACCATTTGCTGTACCATCAGCACCTAATTCTTGTAAGCCATTTAATTTCAAGCGTTTAAACATGTTAGCCAAACGTGTTACATTGCTATTAAAATAAGAGGTATTAAATTGAAAAGATTTAATAATTGAGCTAACATTTTCATCCTCTACTGTATTTAGACTTATATCCATTTTTGAGTAATGCTTATCACCAGATATGTCTACTCTGTTTACCGTAGTAAAATCTATCTGTCCATGATTCCATTTAATATTTTTCAATATTTTGCTTTCGTTGGCACTGTTTGCTGTTGTACTTTTTGTTGGTTGTTTACACAAGCAATCGTTGCCTTCAACTAATTTGTGATTTGTAATGATTGAATTAGCGTTAAACTCTAATTTTTCATATTCAAAATCTATGGTTTCTTTATTGGCCACGTGTTCAATTGTTGAAATATTCCATGAGGTAGTTCTTTCACCAAATAAATCAGTTGGTATATTAAAGTTAGCATCAAAAAGGGGTGACCATTCTACGTTATTCGATAATTCAATATCATTGAAAGTAAAAATTCTACCGGTTTCATCTTCAATTGTAAAACCAGTAATTCTGTCATTACCATCCTCGTTTATTGCTGGTATGGAAGTTCCAGGTGGTATTGGAAAGCTTACTGATACAGGTAAATCTTCTTTTATTTTAAAAATATCTGTCAGAGTCTCTTGCTTTTCGTTAGATCCTAAAATAGGGGTAATTTTAACATTATTATAAGGCATTTGATTTACCGATAAATCTGGGTTTATAGTAAATTTTCCAGAAAGATCGCCTACAGAATAATAAAAAAGGTCTGGTAAATCTGTTGAAACCTTATCGTGAGAGAGAGAAATCGGCAGAATATCATTTGGTAGGGAAGTATTGTGAAGATGTCCTTCCACAATTATCCGGGTAGCATCTGGATTACCTTTAAAATTTGGGAAGAAGGATGTTACTTTTTGGCGTATCGGTGTATTATCACCATTTAGTCCTGTAATTGGCATTGTAGTTGAACTAAAATGCTCATCTTCAATACCTCTAATAACCCGGGTTACTCGCCCACCGGCATTTAGTTTCCAGCCTAAGCCCACTCTTGAGGCTTCTTCAGTTACCTTAATACCGTTAGAAACATAGCTTAATGAAATGGGTAGATTTAACATGTCGCCTTGAATATTGTAAAGCGGTATGTTGCTGTTTACGGCACCTGTATGCAAACTATTGCTTAAGTTCATTTGGTTTATTAAGCACATTGCCTCAGGTTGTGGCATGGAGTTTTTAAAATAATCTGTGGCATTGCCTGTTTGTGCAATTGCTGTTTTGTTTATGTTTCCGCAACATATTAATATTGCCATAACATATAACCAATTGGTTATTCTGAAAATTTTATTTATCTTCATTATTAAATTAATTTTGGAATTCAAAAAATTGATTTAAAAGAAGTCTCAAGCGCTGCTTCAAACTGGCTTGAGGCTTCTTTGGTTTAGGTTGTTTTATTGTTTCAAAACCATTTTCTTTGAAGAAACAATACTACCATTAACATATAGTACATAAGAGTAAATGCCGGCTGCCAAATCTTTAGCAGAAAGCTCAATAGCTCCAATACCATCATTTGTTAGTTCTACTCTTTTAATTTCCTTACCAGTCATATCTCTAAACGACATACGGGCATTACGGCTGTTGGTAGGAATGAAATATTCAATTCGAGTTTTGGTGGTAAAAGGGTTAGGTGTGTTTTGTGCTAATAAAGCATTTTCTGTACCTGTACCTTCTAATAAAACACTTATTTCAGTTGCGCCAGGGGTGGAAACTGGGGAGCTGTTTTGTGCAACTTTTGCTAACCTTTCTTCTAAACTTTCAATTTTGGCTTGCTGCTCTTTAATGGCGTTTACTAGCATATATTTTACTGAAGAAGCATCTAAAGACATATATTCTTCTGTTTTATTGCTTCCCTCTTCTTTAAAATTGAATTTATCAACTGCATAAGGTGCAATTTCTGCAAATTCCTGAGCTATTAAGCCAACGTGTGATTTTTCAGTATCAGAAATACCTGCTTTACCATTATAATTAAAAGTAACCGGATTAAGTTTTAACACATCTGCTAAACCTGCTGTATATGAATTAATGTTTTTCTTTGTTCGCTTGTCTGAAGTGGTTGACCATTCACCACCACCTGATTTCTTAGCTGTTCCATTTACTTCAAGTTCTGCAGTTGGATTTTGTTGTTTAATACCAACAAACCCATTTTTTCCTTTAATTGTAAAAGCTAGTATAGGTAATTCATTTTCAGCTGTTGTTATAAACTGAATGAACGATGAAGGATCCCAAGTTCTTAAATTAAAAACTCCATCACCGTGATGTTGAAATGATGAAGTTGTAACTCTAGGACTACCTGGTGACCCTGATAAACCGTTGGAAATAAATTCTGCTGAGACTTTACCGTTATTTTCTCCAAATAATAAAATACTACATTTCCCTTTAGCATTATTGTCATTTGGCTTAATGCTAACATATCCACCAGTAGCAGAAATACTTCCTCCAGAAGCAACAATATTCCCATTAACATCTAATTTTTGTGTTGGTGCAGAAGTTCCAATGCCTACGTCACCATTTGGTTTTATTACATGTAATTGAGCATTTGAATTAAAAGATAGTAAGATGAAGACTATAAGGGCGGATATTGTTATTAAGGTTAATTTTAAATTTGTCATTTTAATTTAATTTTAAGGTTTGTAAGTAAAACTGTTTCTTTTTTTATCGTTTTACTTTTTATAAAAAAATAATTATTGCGTGTTTTTATTAACTTTTATGTAGCTAAAAGTGGCTTAGTTAAACTGCTTACTTTAAGCAATAAAAACCTGTTTTGATACTAATTTTTCTTTATCTGTTCTTATTATATTTTTAATGGTTAAACAATTAATTTCTAATTTTAATAAGGTGTATTTAGTTTGGTATTTCCTTTTTGGTTGTTTTAAAAATGCCATATAATAATGTGTTTGCTTCCTCATTATTATGATACAAATGTAAGATTGAAACGAGCTATTTTATTTCATAAAATATGGCCAAAATAGATTAATTTTATTATTAAATAAATTTGTAAATAATTTATAATCAATTATTTAAATTTATAATTATAAACTTAAAGTATAAAATTTAATGAAAATAGTTGAAGAGTATTGATTAAAAATTAGTGAATATTTATTGAAACAACTATTGACAATCATTTAGCCTGCTATATCATCATACATAATCATCAATGTAGCTGGTTACAGTTTTTAATTTATCAAACTGTTTTTTCATATATCCACTTAAATGAGAGAATAAGCATATTAGTGTTTAAGCTATTGAACTTATAAAATTAGGGTAAGAACACTTGACCCTTAGTAAAACAAAGCGGCATAAATATAATATCAGTAGTTGAATTGGTAATGAGAACCTTCGGCATTTATCGGTTTTAAAAACGGTAGATTCTGAGCAAGGTGTTCCGCAAAAGTTACACACCCTCTCAGAATGACGCAGTTTCACTTTTAAATTAAAAAACCCTGCATTGCGCTTTGGCAATACAGGGTTATAAAGTTTTGGTTTAGTTTGTGGTAATAGGTTGAACCGGGGACACTACTGTTTTAATATCATTTTTTTAGATGCTGCAATACTGCCATTTACATCTAATTTTTCGATAGGCATTCCCAAACCTATACCAACGTTTCCGTTTGGTTTGGTTACCCGCAGTTGAGCAAAGCCAAATTGTAATGTAAATAGAAAGCTAATGGTTAAAATTAAGTTTATTATCGTTTTTATTTTTTGGTTATTCATGATTTCTAAATTTATATTTGTTTGATTAATTTTATTAATACTTTTATTAGTAAATGGTTTGTTTTTACTCTGCATCACTACAGTCTTCAATTTTTATATCTAAAGAGGTATTGTGTTCCATTGAAAAGCCTGGGTTTAATTGTATAAAATCACCAGCTCTTAATTGCACTTCCTTATCAGCCAAAATTTTTGCACTAGTTTCTATGTTTTTACTGGCTTGGTAAGTGCCACTTTCCATAATGTGGTTAGCTCCATCGTCAATATTTTCATCAAAATCAATGTAATCGGGACAAAGAGTTTCAATTTCAACCTCAATTTCAATTATTTCTGTTTCTACTTCGCATCCCACTAAGTCTCCATTTTTATCGTACTCTAGTATAATTTCATTTTCAATTTCAAATGGTATAACTATTGTAGCATTGTTGGCATCCGTAATAGTTAGCGTATAGCTACCGGCATTCAAGTTTTCAATTTCTTGCGTGGTTTGGCTGGTACTCCATAAAAATTGATAAGGTGCTCGACCACCATAAACATTTGCAAGGGCAACCCCATTTTTAAAACAAGTTTGGGGTTTAAGGCTTAGATTTATACCAAAGTCAGAGTTTTCACTACTGTTTATACTGAAGCTACTATAAGCTGTTGCTCCTATAGTCTCATTAATTTCTCTACCGGCCGTTGCATTGGCTTGCGAACTAATGGCTTCTACTTTAAAACTAATAAATTCACCGCCAGTATCAGGTAGAGCATCCTGAATTGCTATTGTTATTCTCGCTAAAGGATCATCGCAGTTGATATTTACATCATCTATTTGTGTTAAAGCAAATTCTAAGGTAGATTTTTCTTTATCAAAATTTTTATAACTGTGTAAGGTGTCTAAACAAGAGTTTGAAAAATCAATAGTGGCGTCTTTTAAAGCGGTATTAAATTTAATAGTACTCGATATGCCGTATACACTGGTTTGGGAATCATCAAGCTTTTTCAAAAATAAATTATATGCTCTTGTTGTGCCAATTGCAGAATCATCTATTGGTTCTAAAACCAACTCAAATCCTTCAGAAACATAGCGCAAATGCCCCGATTCTTTATAATCAGGATTTTTAGATCCCATATTACCCAATACCGCCAGGTAATCTAAAGTATCAACTATTCCATCTCCATTAGCATCTTGATGTTTGCAGTTAACACCAAATATAGATTCATCCCATCTTGGACAAAGCTGTGCTTCCCAATTGATATTTTCTGCATTTTTTATATTTAAGTTTAAATCAGTTGGAGCATCCCGAGTTGGGCCGATTTTCCCTTTCGCCAATCCGTAAAAAACAATATCATCTGAGCTCACTTTACCATCGTTGTTTAAATCTCCTGGCCAAACTTTTGTAATTTTCGATGCCCAACAGCTTCCAGCTTCTGTAGTAACAAAATCTTCATAAGGCGCATCAAAATTGTTTCCTTCACTAATATTTGCATTGGTAAAATTCCTACACCTATAATCGTATGAACAATACTCTAATCCAATAGGATCGAACACGCCCCACAATGGTCCAACTTTTATCAATGCCGGATCGTAGCATCCTGATAATTGATTATTTGAAATGTTTAATATTAGTGAAGTACGAGGTGCCTTGCCCAAGCTGGCCGGTATAGATCCTGTTAAGTTATTCGAATCTAAAAATAGCCCGTCTAAATATGGATAGATTCCTATGTCTTCAGGTATTGTACCTTCAAAATTATTATATCCCAAATCAATACTCCTTAATGGTAATTTTCCAATGCTTTGTGGTATGTTCCCTTCTAATTGATTGTAAAATAAATTTAAACCACCAAGATTTTTTAAATTAGAAATTTCAATTGGTATAGTACCACTTAACTTATTTAAACTAAGATCTAAATGGGCCAGTTTAGTTAGTTTAGTTAGTTCAGTTGGTATGCCACCGGTTAATTGATTTCCGGAAAGTTGTAAAGTAAGAAGGTGTTTTAAATTAACGATTTCTACGGGTATCTCTCCCGCCAATTTCAAAGCCTCCAAATTTAGATATCTTAGTTTAGTTAAGTAACCAATTTCATTTGGTATAGCACCTGTAACATTTTGATACCCACCTCGACCTGAAATATATTCTGTTTGATTTATATACGGATCAATTAAATATTCTGGTTCTAAATCAATGAAGCCCCGGGAACCAAGATCTTGATTTATAGTAAGTGATCTCAATTCAGTTAAATTACCTATTTCGGGCGGTATGGTTCCCCTTAAATTTTTAAAAAATATATACAGAGAACGAACCCTTCCAAACGCATCTAACTCAACGCCATCCCATTCATCTATTGGCTTATTATAAATGTCCCAAACTTCCAATCCTCTTGGATAAGCTTCCCAATTGGGGCCATTCAAAGCATTGTAAACAATAATTAAATTTAACGAATCCTGTGCTCTGTAGTGTGTATAATTTGTATCTAATGCTGCAACTAAAGATTTATAGAGGTTTAATCTTCCTCCACTATAACTTTTGTCTAATAATTGGGGAATTACGTCTACATTATCCAGCAACAATTGCTTAATATTTTGATGTTTAACTGTACCTCTTAGATCAAGTTGTTTTTGCCAAAGTATAGCCGAAGCACCAGCAACTAAGGGTGTAGCCATTGAAGTGCCGCTCATATATCCATACTTTTGTAATGGCAAACAGCTTAATGTACTTTCTCCTGGCGCTGCTATATCTACTTTTTGAAAACAGTAGTTAGAGGTTTCAGATAAGGAGTCAACCTTGTTTGTATTGGCAACAGAAATTACATTGCCGTAACTAAGCCAAGCCGGAAAATTAATACCTTTTTTTCCTTCATTTCCTGCTGAGGCAACAAATAAGTGATTGTTATTGTCAGCATTTCTAATGGCCAATTCTATAGCATCCATTTGTACACCTCCTCCCCAACTGTTATTGCTAATTTGCATCCCCATATTTACAGCATAGTTTAAAGCTTCAACAGCGTGCTTGCCTTCGCCACTTGGGTTTTTATTGTCATTCATAAATTTTAGAGGAGCAATTTTAACATTGGGTGCCACACCTGCAACTCCAATATCATTATGAGAAGCTGCAATAATACCTGCAACGTGTGTACCGTGTGCCTGAACAAATTTTCCAGCGGCTTGCTTCTCATAATCAAAGGGTTTATTGTTATCATCAAAAAAATTCCAACCAATCAAGTCATCTACATAACCATTGTTATCATTGTCAATTGTGTCTAAATCTTCAGGATCAAAAACCCATTTACCATCAATATATTCAAGCACATGTCCATCTCCATCAGCATCTTCTCCTAAATTCTGCCAAATATTATCAATCAAATCTGGGTGTTGCCAATCAATTCCTGTATCTAAAATGCCGATAACGATAGTGGAAGAATCAGACTGTATTTCCCACGCTTCTGGCGCATCTATATCAGCATCATCTAATGAACCTTCAATTTCACCAGTATTGTGCAAACTCCACTGCTGGTTAAATTTTGGGTCATCAGTAACTTCTAACCCATCAATAGAATAGAGATAATTTGGCTCAATAAAATCAATATCTGGATGATCTTTGTACTGTTCCACCAGTTCCAAAATATCTAATTTGGCATTGCTTTGATCTATTTTCCATAATTCAATACCTAAGGTAGGCATAGTTTTTACCACTTTTGCCTCCATTTTAGTAGCAAGGTGGTTAGTTTTTGCGGCGGTTTTATCCTCCATAAATTTTACAATTAATTCGCCTGGTACGTAAGAGTGGCGATTGGTTTGTGCTTGCGCTATGTTGCATATTGCCAATAGTATAAAACACAGCTTGGTTAATTTTAAAAAATGTTTCATTGTTCATTCATTTTTGTGTAAATAATATTTTGTCAAAAATATTGGGTTTATTGAGTTGGGTAGTTTAATATTTTCCGTCATACTGAGATCAATTGCATAGCCGAAATAGGTTTTGATAGCAGTATCTTCAATTCACTTCTATAGCAGTTGCACGTTCCAACAGCAATAGAAGACGGAGATTGTATTTTCAAAGAACTATAACCAAATAATGTTTCAAATCTCAAGCCACATTATCATATTGTTGTTTATGGCTCAAAAGTACTATGGGCCAGTTTGGTTTTTTTCTATTATTTTTGACCATAATAGATGTTTTTTATACAATTATCATTTTGTTTAGTATTGATAATCAAATAATTAATAAAATAAATGATTGAAAATAATAGAGAAAAGGCCGCCTATTTAATAGTGGAATTATTAGAAAGTTTCTCTGCCAAAGAGCTGAGAGGCTTACAAAAGATTGTTTCCTGTAGTTATTTTAATACGGATAGATATGTAATAAAGTTGCTGGAAGTATTGATTAAAAAGGTTTTACATCAAACTGATATTAATCAATTGATTCAACTACGATTATATAACCAAGTTTTTAGCGATTTGCCAGCAGCAAAAAAAGAATTGACTCAAAAGCAAAAAGCCATTTTACGATCTAAAATTAGCAGCTTAACCCGTTTGGCGGAGCGTTTTATTTCTATAGAAGCTTTAGAAAAATCGGATCAACATCAATATGATATAAAATTGAATGCCCTATTAGATAAAAAACAGTATCGGCTTTTTAATAAGCATTTAAAGAAAGCAGAAAATTTAGCTATTGAAAAACAGGAAAAAAATAATGAATCAGATTTTAAGTATCAAGTTGAAGTAAATAAGTTTAGATGGCTTTATGAAACGGGGCTACTGATTAAAAATGATAATATAAACGAAATTATAGAAATCTTAGATATAGACTATTTATCAAAAAGAATGAACTTTACAATTAATGCACTCCAATTGAGAACCCGTAAGCCTAAAAACAATTATGATTTAAAAGTAGTTCAATTAATAGATAATGAAGTTTTCGAAGAACACTTAAAAGGAGCATATCCTTATTTAAAACTTCAAATGGCATCAATCCAATTAAGTTTGCACGAAACAGGTGAAGCATTAACTAAACTTCTTGGATTATTAGAAACAAATGAAACATTTATTTCAAGAGAAGAATTGATAGGTTACTATACGATTGCTTTGAATTTTTGTACTATGATGACGAGAAAGGGGGAGTTGCAATACCTTAAGAACCATTTTGACATTTTTAAAAAAATGGATAAAAAAAAATTGCTGACTATAGATGAATTGATGCCATTGCAAGGAATGAAAAATATAGTACTTATTGGATGTAAAGCTGGGGAATTTGAATGGGTACACTATATAATTGAAAAATACACACCGTATGTTAATGCAAGCTATAGAATGGATGTACAAAAATTTAACTTAGGTTATCTAGCATTTCAACAATGCAACTATGAACAAGCGATCAACCATTTATTAGAAGTCAACAACTTTCAAAAAAGCTATGACATTGATAAACGGATGCTCATTTTAAAATCGTACTACGAATTAGAAAAGCATTATTCAGAACCAACCGCTCAATTGTTCCGCTCTATTGAAGCATTTGTAATGAACAATAAACAATACACAGACATAGATAAAAAAGTTTACAAAACCACTATTCGTATTTTTTACAACTTATACCGTTACAAACACAAAGTTGGCAAAATAACTTTAGATACAATGACAGAAAAAATTGAACAAGCAGAATATATTGCCAGCAAAACTTGGTTATTAGAAAAAATTGAGGAATTGAGAAAATGATTGGTAGTTGAGCAATAGCTAAAGTTCTTATTTTTACTTTTGTTATAAAAATTAAAATAAAACAATGATTGAACTATTTAAAATGGGCGGCATATTGTTTATGTCTTTAATAACGTTGGCCTTTTTTTTAGTAATGTGTTTTGCTATATTGGGTACACTAAAAAAGAGTGAACGCTTAAAAAGCAAAGTGTTAACTGCTGGTAATTTAGCATTAGGTTTAGGCGCACTTGGCATGGCAATTGGTTGGTTTACGGCAGCCTCGGTTATTGAGGTTAATGAAGTGTCAACTACTATAATTGCTGGTGGTTTAAAAGTATCTTTAATAACATTAATGTACGGTTTAATAGTTTATTGCATTTCAAAAATTATACATTTGCTTTTATAAAGAAAATAGATGGCATTTAAAACGGGTTTTGTAAATATAGTTGGTAAGCCAAATGTGGGTAAAAGCACTTTAATGAATGCTTTAATTGGCGAAAAAATGGCAATAGTTACGGCCAAAGCACAAACCACGCGCCACCGCATAATTGGCATAGTAAATGGAGAAGATTTCCAAATCGTTTTTTCTGACACGCCGGGCATTATAAAGCCTAACTATGGTTTACAAAAATCAATGATGAGCTTTGTAAAAGATGCGTATGAAGATGCTGATGTTTTACTAATACTGGTTGAACCAAAACAAGAATTAAAACATATTGAACTGTTTACTGGTTCAATTAAAAAATCAACTGCAAAAAAAATTTTGGTGCTCAACAAATCGGACCAATTAGATACTGCCGGAAAAGAAGAACGGTTAGCGTATTGGAAAGAACATTTAGAAGCTAATAGTTATTTAGCAATTTCGGCCTTAGAAAAAAAAGGCTTGGGAATGTTAAACAAAAAAATTAAAAAGTATTTACCTAAACATCCGCCGTATTATGCCACCGATGCTTTTACTGATAAGCCAGAGCGTTTTTTTATGAGTGAAATAATACGGGAAAAAATATTGCAAAATTACAAAGAAGAAATACCTTACTCGGTTGAAGTGGTGATAGAAAGCTTTAAAGATGAACCAAAAATTATTAGAGTTACTGCGCTAATATATTGCAACAAAAAATCGCACAAACCAATTTTAATTGGTAAAGGAGGCAGTATGCTCAAAAAAGTGGGTACTGAAGCTCGTATAGATGCCGAGGTGTTTTTTGGAAAAAAAATATTTTTAGAATTACTGGTAAAAATAAAAGAAAACTGGCGTGATAATGATTTTCTATTAAAACAAATGGGTTATCAAAGTTAAGTAATGGAGCTGGCTTTTTTACTGTAAGCAGCGTTTATCAATATAAATTTAAGGGAGTAATATTTACTGATAGTTTGTTGGAATAAATAATTTATTTTAGAGATATTATATCTTATGGCGGTTTATACGAGTGGGCGAAGTTGGAAGAATAGCCTCGACAGGAGTGGTTATACCATTTTGTGTTGGGTGTTTGTAGTTAGTGTTTGAAGTGTTGGTAAAATGGTATTTGAACGGATGGCGAGACCAAGATTTTTGCGAGGCACAACTGTTTCGCTTCTAAAAACTACCTTTTAACTATTAAATTAGCTTATTTATTTTAATAACTTTTTTACTTAATTGACTTTGCTTTCATTCTACTGCCATAGTTTTTTGCTTATTGATGTCATTTTAACCACCTTTGCACAAATTTTCAACTATTGAGTTATACAATTGCTATAGTAGGCCGACCCAACGTAGGCAAATCAACCTTATTTAATCGTTTAATTGGCGAACGTCAAGCTATTGTTGACAATATTAGTGGCGTAACCCGAGATAGGCAATACGGCGAAAGCCAATGGAATGGTAAAGATTTTAATGTAATCGATACTGGTGGGTTTGTGCCTAATTCGGCCGATGTGTTTGAGCGGGCCATTCGAGAGCAGGTTCAAATTGCAATAGACGAAGCATCTATGATTATGTTTATGGTAGATGTGGCAACAGGTATTACCGATTTAGATGATATGATGGTTAATATGTTGCGCAAAACCGATAAGCCTGTATTTTTGGTAGTCAACAAGGTAGACAATAACAGCCGCTTGTTGCAGGCCAATGAGTTTTACAGCTTGGGCGTAGAGCATACTTACTTTATATCTTCTATTACCGGTAGCGGTAGTGGCGAGTTGTTAGATGCAGTTGCCGAAGTAATACCCGAAAAGGTAGAAGAGGACCCAGCATTAAAACTAATGAAAGTTGCTATTGTAGGGCAGCCAAATGTTGGCAAATCATCTTTACTTAACTCAATGGTTGGCGAGCAGCGCAACATTGTTACCGATATTGCTGGCACCACGCGCGATTCCATACACACACATTATAACCTTTATGGTAAAGATTTTTTGCTAATCGATACCGCAGGCATCCGCAAAAAAAGCAAGGTGATGGAGAACTTAGAGTTTTACTCCGTTATAAGAGCCATAAATGCTATTGACGATTGCGATGTTTGCATGTTGCTAATTGATGCCGAAGCAGGCATTGAAGGGCAAGATTTAAAGATTTTGCACTTAGCAGAAGTAAAGCGTAAGGGTGTGGTAATTTTGGTGAACAAGTGGGATTTAATTGAAAACAAAGCCGTTAGAATAAAAGAAATGACGGAAAGAATTTTATTTAAAATTGCTCCTTTTACAGATATACCAATTTTATTTATAAGTGCGCTCGACAAAACACGAGTAATGAAAGCGATTGACTCCGTAATTGAGGTGTATGAGAAAAAAACAAAACGAATTACTACCTCTGAAGTAAACGAAAAACTATTAGAAATAATAGAAAAGAACTCACCACCAGCGATAAAGGGAAAATACGTTAAAATAAAATATATTACTCAGTTAGACACGCCTTACCCAGCATTTGTGTTTTTCTGTAACCTGCCACAATACATTAAATTGCCCTACAAAAACTATTTAGAAAACCAGATTAGAAAAACTTGGGATTTTAAAGGCGTACCAATTCGTTTAGTGTTTAGAAAAAAATAAAATAATGGTGAAGCAAGAACGTAGCGATGAAGAAACAAATGTTGACCATAGGTGGCAAGATTTATTGTACGAAATGAAAGGCAAATTGGGTCGTAAGCCCGATTTTCAAGGAATGTTATTTTTAATTGGTTTGCAAGAGCTTAACCAAATAAGCCGCACTTTTACAAAAGAAGAAAAACAAGATTTAATGCACATTGCGGTATGTAAATTACTTAGTGCAGAAGGTTATTACAAACTTAGCCACATTGACGATGAAGGTTGGCCACATTACAATTTATTAAAAGAAGCCCCCAATTTAAACTTAGTGCAGCAAGAATTTATGCTTAAAAAACAAATATTACTTTATTTTGAAATGATTTGATTTTTTAGAAGCGAAAAATCCAACCCGCATAAACAGCAGTCTTGCCATCCGCTCCAATCTTTTTTGTATAATTGGTTTTTAACCAATTACACAAAAAAGGATTTCCACTACTGTCAAGGCTAATGTAGAAACCTTGCTCGGCCGTTGTGGGCTTTACATTGCAAAATAATAGATTTTAATTACTACATCAAATTACAAATTACTTATCCTCCGAATCGTTTAACATCTCCAACATTTCCAACACTTCTTTGTATTTCAGCTCATCTGTAGTAGAATAATTATGGGCAATTTCGGCTAAGTACTTATGTACAATTTTTTTAACACTACTTGGTTGGTAATAAGCTGGTTTGCGCTTTAGTTTGGTTGTTTGTAAATAGCGTGTTATTTCACTTCTAGCAAACATTTTACCATTTGTAGGGTTTATGTAAAACAAAATTTTGGTATTTTCAGCATCATCAATAACAACATTAGTATAAAAATTATTTGATACCGCTAATACAAAAAAATCGGGCAAGCAAACCCCGCGTATAGGTAAGCTTAATGTTTCTGCTATTATTTGGTACAACAAACCAATATTAATGTTGTTACCGGTTTTAAATTGCAACAAATCACTAATAAAATAATGTTGTGTTTTTAATTTTTGCGCATCAACACATTTAAACGTATGTACATTAAAAAATATGTGGTTAAATACATTTATTTGCTCTTGCGGTGTTAATTCGTTGTTAATTTCTAGCCAAATATCTTTAGCAATTAACTTTATTTTCTTTCTTAATTCGGCAGTGTTTAGGCTTGGGTATTGTATATTGTTAATAACAAAAACAGCTTCTGACAATTGCGGATTGGGCGTATTGAGCCAGTCCACAAAAGCTTCCTTCACATTTTTAAATTGAATTTTGTGTATTAGATGCTCAATACGTTGCTGTTGTAAGCTGTTAAAATCACTTTCCCAAGTTTTTTCTAAATCAGGTATTACCGTGTCGCCCAGCGAAATTATTTTTTCCGACACATTTGCATACACTTCTTCGTCGGGGTCTTCTAACAAAAAAATCAATGAGTCTAATTCTTTTTGTGTCATATCGTTTAGTTGCTTTGCGTTTACTTGCTTATTGCCTTTTTCGGAGCTGCCTTCTTTTTCGGAGCCGCCTTTTTTTTCGAAGCTACTTTCTTTTTTGGGGCTGCTTTTTTCTTTTTGGGCGCATTTTGTTCAATAATGCTTTCAACTTCCTCCAAAGTTAAAGCCTTTGCATCAACTGTTTTAGGTATTTCAATTTTAACTTTACCCTTAATAATATTGTGCCTTCCCCAACGGGCTTTTTCTACTCTAATGCCTTGCTCTTCCCAATTATGTATAACCTTATCAATTTCTTTTTGCTTTTTAACTTCAATCAGTTCAATAATATCATCGGTACTTAAATTATCAAAATCATATTTTTTGTTCACGTTGATAAAAAGTTCATTCCATTTCAAAAATGGCCCAAATCGCCCTTTGCCTTTTTGAACCGGTAAACCTTCATACTCATAAATTGGTGCATCTGCCTTTTCTTTGGCCTCAATTAATTCTATTGCTCTTTCTAAAGGTATGGTAAATGGATCTTCTCCTTTTTCGAGACTTATAAATTTTTCATCGTACAAAACATAAGGCCCAAAACGACCGTTATTTACTACTACTTCTTTCTCTCTAAAATTACCTACGTTGCGGGGCAGTTTAAACAAATCTATTGCTTGTTCAAAAGTAATAGTTTCTAAAGAAAGTGGCGGCTTTATGGGCGAATACTTAGGCTTTTCTTCATCATCTTGATGGCCTAACTGCACCATTGGCCCATACTTACCTAAGCGTGCAATAACTGGTTTGCTTGTTTTTTTATCAATACCCAATGCTCGTTCACCAGTTACTCTTTCGCTGGTTTCTAAAGTAGTTTCTACGTTTTTATGAAAGGGATGATAAAAACTGTCCACTACTTTTTTCCACTCTTCTTTACCTTTGGCAATTTCATCAAACTCTGCTTCCATTTTAGCCGTAAAATTGTAATCCATAATACGATCAAAATGTGCTCTCAAAAAATCATTTACCAACAAACCGATATCTGTTGGAAATAATTTATTTTTTTCAGTACCAGTAATTTCAGTTTCATCACTAGTATTCAATACATCATTTTTGAGGCTTAACACTCTGTAAGTTCGTTCTTTTCCTTCTCTACTTTCTTTTAATACATATCCTCTTTTTTGAACGGTACTAATAGTTGGCGCATAGGTAGATGGCCGACCAATACCCAACTCTTCCAATTTTTTTACTAAAGAGGCCTCTGTATAACGGGCTGGGTGACGGGTAAACTTTTCAGTACCAATTAAGCTTTTAAAATCTAATACTTGCCCTTCTTTTAATGGTGGTAAAATGCCGTCATCTGTATTTTCTTCTTCACCTTCAATAGCTTCTCTGTATACTTTTAAAAAGCCATCAAATTTTATCATTTCACCTCTTGCAGTCAATTGTCTTTCATTGGTAGAAATATCAATTTTTACTACCGTTTTTTCTAATTGTGCATCTGCCATTTGCGAGGCAATAGTTCTTTTCCAAATTAAGCCATACAAACGTTGTTGATCGGAGGTGCCTTCAATTACTTTTGCTTCAATGTAAGAAGGTCGTATGGCCTCGTGTGCTTCTTGTGCGTTGTTCGATTTTGTTTTAAATTTTCTGGCAAAAGCATATTGATCGCCATAATTTTCTTTTATGTTCTTTTCAATATCGGCCATTGCGGTTTCCGATAGGTTAACCGAATCGGTACGCATGTAGGTTATTCTTCCAGCTTCGTATAATTTTTGTGCTACTACCATGGTGCGGCTTACCGAAAAACCCAGTTTACGGCTGGCCTCTTGCTGTAAAGTAGAAGTTGTAAATGGAGCAGTAGGGGTTTTTTTGGCTGGCTTAACTTCAATTTTTCCAATCGTATAGGCAGCTCCTTTACAAGTTTCTAAAAAGTCTAACGCTTCTTGTTCGCTTTTTAAGTTGCCCGTTAAATCTGCCTTTAAGTTAACCGTTATTCCATTTTCGTTGGGTACCGTAAATAAAGCAACTATTTTAAAACTAGTTACTGCGGTAAAGGCATTAATTTCTCGTTCCCGCTCTACAATTAAACGAACGGTAACCGATTGTACTCTGCCGGCCGACAATTTGGTTCTAACTTTTCGCCACAATATTGGCGATAGCTCAAACCCCACCAAACGATCAATTACGCGCCTTGCCTGCTGAGCATCAACCACTTTTTGATCGACCAAACGAGGGCTTTCAATGGCTTTTAAAACAGCAGGTTTGGTAATTTCTCTAAATACTATTCGTTTGGTAGTTTTTAAATCCAAATCTAAGGCTTCACATAAATGCCAACTAATGGCTTCTCCTTCTCGATCCTCATCCGTAGCCAACCAAACTTCATCCACTTTTTTTGAAGCTTTTTTCAAGTCATCAACCACTTTTTTCTTTTCCTCCGACACAATGTAATGCGTCTCAAAGTTATTGGCAACATCAATTCCTTTATCACTTTTGGCCAAATCTCTAATATGTCCGTTAGATGATTTTACCATAAAATCCTTACCCAAATACTTTTCTATAGTTTTAGCCTTTGCGGGAGACTCAACGATTAACAAGTTTTTTGCCATATAGTTTTTAACCAGTTTTATATTAAAATTCTCTTATTTCAAACAAAAAATATTATGCAAACATATCTATTTTTTTAAAAACATCAAATCTCTTTTGTAGCATTATGATGACGAAGTAGGTAAAAAAGTCACAAAATTTAAACTTCTGAAAAAAATGCTTAGCAATTTTAGATACTAAATAAAGTAGCTTAACTTTAACAATAGGTTGCATTAAATTGTTTACTATTTTTGTAGCGCGTAATATGACAGTACAACAATTTTTAAACCACGTTTCTAACGACCCGTTTTACCTACTGCTTTATTTGGGCTTATTGCCTTTTACTGCATTACTTTTTTTGTTATTAGCTAAAAATGAAGGAACAAAAACACCCTGGAAATACGCTTATAGTGTTTTAATTTATCTAAGCTGCATCCCAGGTATTTTTGCCATTATATTTTTGGTATATCGTTTTGTATTTGAAAACCAACAAATTTTAAATGTTGAAATCTACACCCAATTGTTACCCATTCTTTCAATGGCACTAACTATTTTTTTTATTAGAAAAAACGTAGATTTAACCTACATACCTGGCTTCGGAAAACTCTCTGGACTTTTAATGATGATTTTAGCAACCTTTACCTTAATGTGGATTTTTAATAAAACCAATTTATTAGCCATCACTTTTATTCCTATACAATATATATTAATTATTTTTGTTGTACTATTTATTGCTATAAAAGTAGGTTTTGATAGAGTGGTTGCAAAAAAATCTAAATAAAAATATAACTTTACTTAAATTTATTATTAGAACTCTTTCATTATGAAAAAATTAGTTTTATTTATTTCCACATTAATATACCTAAATGTTAATGCTCAAATTACAAACGATACTAATACAGTTGGTTTACTTTATTCCGAACCCGAGAAGGTAAGTGACGGTTATCTACTTTTTGCCCCATTTGGTTCTCAGCAAGTTTATTTAATTGATAATTGCGGGCTTGTGGCAAATAACTGGACCTTTGCCAATCCAACAGTATATTCAGGTTGTTATTTATTAGAGGATGGCTCTGTTTTAAAACTAAATGCCAATTATGATTATGATGATTATTATAATAGCGAGGCTTGTATTGAGCGCAGAAGCTGGGAAAATGACTTAATGTGGCAGTATTGCCTTATAGCAGAAGAAGGTTATTTTCATTCTGATGTTCACATACTGCCCAATGGAAATGTATTGGCCATATATTTAGAAAGCATATCTGCTCAAGAAGCCATATTAAATGGTTTTAAGCCAGATTATATAGGTGCAAGATTTGAGTTAGAAACCATAGTAGAGTTAAAACCCATTGGAATAGATAGCGCAGAGGTAGTTTGGGAATGGCGACTTTTCGATCATTTAATACAAGATTATGATGAAAGTAAAAGCAACTATGGTAATGTTGCCGACAACCCAAGAAGATATAACATAAATTTATATGATGGCTATAATCACTTCAATAGTATTGACTATAATGAAACCTTAGACCAAATTGTATTCTCATCTTGGAACGATCACGAAATTTACATAATAGATCATAGCACAACAACTGAAGAGGCAGCAAGTTCAACTGGCGGTAAATATGGTTTTGGTGGCGATTATTTATTTAGATGGGGTAACCCAAACAATTATGAAGTAGAAGCAAAGCAAAGGCTATTAGGCCAACATAACCCTCGTTGGATACCAACTGAATACCAACAATTTGGAGGAATGATTTCCATTTTTAATAATCGCTATCAACAATTATTATCAGGTAACGACAACAAAAGCGCAGTAGTAGTAATTAATCCCGATCCAGATGGAGATGGTATTTACGAAATGGAGTCAAATCAATTTTTACCAAAAACTTATGCCTTTGTTTTAGCCAATGAAAATGTGCGAGGTGGTGATATGTACTCCGAAATTATGTCGGGTGCAGTAGTACAACCCAATGGAAATATAATTACCTGCGAGGCCATAAAAGGGCGTTTTATGGAGTTTGACACCGCAGGTAACCTTCTATGGCAATATCAATGTCCAGTAGATTATGGATCAATTATAAACCAAGGAGATCGAAGTGATGGTGGCTCTTACAAAGTAGAAAAATACACAGCAAATTATGCCGGCCTATTAGGCAGAGACTTGTGTGGAACAGCAATTATAGAAAATGAAAATGAAGTTAGTGAAGCTTGCAAAGAGTTTTGGTTGCCAAAAATGGCCTTTTTAAAAAACATTAAAGAGGCCACAGTTGAGTTGAGTTTAGCAGCCCAAAATTATGAAAAATTAAGCTGGGATTTTGGAGATGGTAACACTTCAACAGAAATATCACCTACTCATATTTACCAAGGGCCAGGCGAATATGAAATATGCATTACAGGCACAAACTGCTATGGCGAAAATACCTATTGCGAAAAAATTATGATTGATATTACTTCAATCAATCTTTATGAAAAGGGCAATTCTATTTTACTTAAAAACCTAGTTAGTGATCAACTAAATTTGAGCAACCATAAAATTAACATAGCAGGAATTTATAATGCAGCAGGTAAATTAGTAAGTCCGCCAAACACTATATCAGCTCCAAATATTGATATCACCAATTTGACCAATGGTATCTATTTTTTAATATTCAATTTTCACAACCAAAACAACTACCACCAAGTTAAGTTTTGCAAAATGTAGTAGCACCCATATTTATTAATGCAAGCCTATGTTATATAATTTATTTTAATACCGCAAAAATTTAAAAGAAACCCTGCCTTAGGAAAAAAAGTAGGGCGTTCCCTTCGGGCAGGCTATCCACTCCAATCTTTTTGCTCGTACCTCACAAAAAGGATATCCGTTACTATCCTTAACGCAAACAAACAATTCAACACAATTTTAGTAAAAACAAACAAAACCCAAACTACATTCAAATTACTATATTTGCAAAAAAATTAAACATTGGAAACAGAAAAAACAGGCAAAGCAGCCATTGTAGAATTACTAAAACAAAAGGCCTGCACCAAACAACAATTGTACAGCCTAATGCAAAGCACCTTTACCGAAGTAAAAACCAAGCTTAAAAATATGGTTACCTATTTGCAAACAGAGGTTAGCTCTATTGATAAAAAAGTAGTAATAACCTACGAAGAAAACGGCGCATTTGAAGCACGCATAAAATTTTCGGGCGATATATTGCTGTTTACAATGCATAGCAATATTTTTAGTTTCGACAAAAACCACCAAGTACATAAATCAAAATATGTAGCCCAAGACACCCGCAACCAATATTTCGGCATGTTGCAAATACACAACTTTTTAGCCGACTCTTTTAAGTACAAACGGATGAACGATTTGGGTTACCTAATTGGCCGGGTTTTTATAAACCGAGAAAAACATTTTTTTGTAGAAGGCAAACGCCAACTCGGTTTTATGTTTAACGATTTGGACAAACAAATATTAAACAACCAATATATTGACAGCTTTATACAAAGCGCCATAATAAGCGCCTTAGATTTTGAATTATTAGTACCACCATACGATAAAGTAAGGGAACTAACCGTTTTTCAAAAAATACAACAACAAGGCAACGCCTCCTTTAAAACAGGCAAACGATTAGGCTTTGAGTTAAGTGCGCAAGCAGATGATAGCAATGTTATGTAATATAATAAGTGATTTAATTGATCATCACTTTCCTTGCAATGCTGCTTTGGCTACCCACCAAACTTAAAACATACAAACCAGGCTTTAGCTTAGCAACATCAACCTTTGGTGTAAATGCTTGCTCAATAAAAGCTTGCCCATTAATACTACTAATGGTAAGCCAATCAAATTGATGCTTATAACTACTCGAAATAGATAGCCAACTCTTAGCAGGGTTCGGATAAATTTCTATTTCAAAATCATCAATTTCGTAAATGTTATCTAATAACATAGAGTCAATCAGCATAGAATCAATTGCAGCAGCTACAAACAAGCTACAAGTATTTTCGTAAGGCAACAATTCAACAACGCCTTGTGTTATAAGGTTCAAAGTAGTGTCTAAATAATTGGGGGCATATTTTTCTGCTCTAAAAGAACCAAAACCTCCAAAACTACCATCGTTAGTGTCTGTGCCTTGGTCAACTGGCCCTATTATATTTACTGGGTTTTGATATTGCCAAACCTTTTCAAAATCAACAGTTACTTCTTCTATTAAACCAGTTTGCGCATCACAATATAAAATATTGCCGTTAGGCATTTGGCGAGCACTACAACCTACAGCAGACCGTATCTCCGCATTATGCGACCAACTAAAATCAGCTGGCCCAAAAGGTTGAAATTGATTGATGAAAAAATTACCATCCAAAGTAACAGGAGGTGTCCAAGCATCTACCGTTCCTTTGTTACCATTGTTCACCACCATAATTTGGGCTGCACTGCTATCGGTTTTCGGCAACCAAATTGCATCGTGTTGGCCTCTTATTTTTCGGTCACTTGGATTGCCTCTTTTATAATTTCCTGGGTTTCCCCAACGGTACAACAAATCTCCACCTTTGCCATAGTTGCCGCCAGTATGGCTTGCTGCTTCTTCGGTGCTTGTGCTATGATCTATTATAAATACTTCGTTTAAATATTTACTACTCAACAAAATCAGATCGTGTTCTTCTATATATTCTATGGAGTTACAATGCAACCAATCCGCGCCTCTTAAACTACCTTGAAAACCGCCACCGCCTAAGTTCGCATTTACCAGTTCGGGGTGTTCAAATACATTGCCATAATTTAGTCGGCTACTATCAATATCTTGAATAATGTGATCCCAAACCGTCCACTGCCAAACAATGTTAGCTTCGCCAATACCAAGCGGTTCTACCTCAACAATTTGGGTGGGCCAAACGCTCCCATCGTTTTCTCTACCATTAATAAAAGCAGTTGGGCCATCAACATAGCCCCAAGCTAAAATAAGTATGTTGCCATTAGGTAAGGGTTCAATATCGTGATGCTGATGGTGACTACTGTTTTCGTAGTATTCGTAATTCCAAACTAAATTACCTTGCCAATCAACTATTTCAACGCCACCACCAATGCCACCACCTTGAAAATTGGTGCTACCAATTCTAATTGCTCTAACTAAATTACCATTTGGCATTAAGTAAGCAGTTGAACCAGCAGAAAAAGGGCTTTCCCACTTATTGATTAACTCCCCACAGTTGTTAACTAAATAAGTACTTTTTTGCCCGCCAATAAATAGCGTGTAGCCATTAAAAGCTTCGGGAGTATTTAATAATAAACCTACAGTTGGGTTTTGACTCAATGCCGAAGTAGCAAAAAGAAATAGGCCAAAAAATAGCACTAAAAGCACACCGAATTTAGTTTGTTCTATCATAAAGAAAGTCTTCAAATATACAACGGTTTAGATTTTACATATTGTAAATCTTTTGATTTTTTATCAAACAAAAGATTTCATTTTTACGGTATTGTTTAATAGAACATACGGTCTCGCTAGGCACAGCTCACCAAGCCATCTTAGCCAGAAAACCTAAACCAAATATATAAAAATTTGCATTTCTTAAAAATTAGACTTACATTTATATTAAAATAACCTATTTTTAACCTCTTAAAACTTTTAAGTATGAAGCGCAACACGCTTATGAACAAGTTTACTCCCTCATCTTCAAAAACATTTTTTCATTTTTAAATGTTATTTAACAAATTTAAATGGCTGTGGTTGTTATTGCTTTTTGTTGGCTTATTGGCAGGCTGTGTGAGAGAAATGAGCAAAACAGATAAAAAGTTAAAACCCAAACAAGAAGAAGCAATAATTAAAATAGAAACAACACCCAAAACACCCAAAACACCCACAACAGATGCTAAAATTGCTAAAGATGCAACAGCTGCAAAAGATAAGGCAGTAAACAAACCGAGACAATACAAACCGAGACAATACAAACCAACTATTACCAGCCCATTTCCATATAACTACGCCGAATTAAGAGCATGTTGTTTAGACATTATTGAAAACCCACACCCAAAAGTTAAAGAATTAAACTTAGGAAACCATGGCTCAAACATGAACAAGTTTTACATAATTATTGATACCAGCAAATATAAACAACTTAGCATTGAAGAAGCATTTGAGCTTACCAAAGAAGTTTTAAATTTTAAAGATTATGAAGATATTAGATACGATGAAACCCTGCAAGGTGATAAGCATGTAGGCCGTATTACTATTGATGGTTTTGATGTAAGAGATTTTTTACTTCGCTACTGGAGTCCCGTAATTAGTGGAAGATACAATAAGAATTTAGTGCATAAAAAAAGATCGTACATTAGTTTTGATGAGGCACTTAAAATAGCAAAAAACAAAGCAAATGATGAAAAGTATTGTTGGGGCGAGCCTGACTGTGGCTATCCTGTTAAAAAACAAATTTTTCTTGAAAGAAATTCTTTATATAAAGATAATTCTACTACTCGCACTAGTTATTTATTTTGCGTTGATACCCATTGTGGCCTTGGATTTGAAGTAATGGCTGAAACAGGAGAAGTGATTACCCATAAAATACAAGGCGTTGTTGGAGATACACCTCCATCTCAATAGCTCCAAAACAGATACTAAGCAATTGGTAAAAACATAAACTAAAGCTCCGCCATTAAATTACAACCCCTAATATCGCTATTATCTATACGGCCCAAAACATCAAACGAACCATCATTATGTAAGCGGCCAATATCAGCAGTTTGAATAAATGCACAACTATGTATGTTAGCTAAGTCAATAACGTTTATGCAACCAGTTGCCCCATTTTCAACTACCTTAAAAGGGTCGTACAAATCTTTAATAATAATTTTTTTGGTGAAAATAGGTTGAAAACGATCCGCTATTAATGCATAACTCTGGCTTAGCAATTCGGTCATCCCATATTCCGAATGTATTTGATTTTGCCCAAAAGCTGCCTTTAATAGTTGATGAACTTCTGCTCGTATCATTTCTTTTCTTCTGCCCTTCATACCACCAGTTTCTATAATGGTAGTGTGTTTTAAAGGTATTTGATATTGAGTGGCAAAATCTAACAAAGCAAAAGTTACTCCAATTAGTATGGTTGGTTGCTGTTCGCTTTCCAGCTTTTTTAATGCATTTGCTAAATCTTTATAATTGTATAAATAAAAATTATTTAACGGATGCTTGCTTTGTTGCATCAATTGTTCAACCATATATATAAGCGAACTTTCTTTATTTTCTAAGTAAGATGGTAGCAAAGCCAAGTAGCAATATTTTTTGGCTGCACCATAAAAACTTTCAAAACCTTTTAATAAAACCTGATTGTAAATATGGGCTTGTTGCACATAATGAGTACTGCGCTTGCTTTGCGTAGTGCCGCTACTTTTAAAAATTAAACTTGCTGCGTTTTCAGCTTCACTTTCAAAAAAGGTGTTTATTTTATGATGCTTAAATAACTCAACCGGCAAACAAGCAATTTGGTTTATTGACTGAATGTTTTGGCTACGCCCGCCTAGCAGTTGTAAATATTTTTTGTAGAGTGCATTATGCTCTGCCTGATAATTAAACAGCTCAATAGCTTTATCATTAAAGTTAGCATCGTTTAAATTATGAATCAATTTTTCGTAAACTGTCAATATTGTTTATTGTGTTTGTAAAAGTGAACATAGTTAAATTTATTACAACCCTTAAACTTATTGCTGACAAATTACTATATTTAAGCATCATGAATAAAAAATTGTACCAAACCACGCGCCATGGTGCCTTAGGCGCATTAATGGATTTATACGAACAAGAAGCCGAACTTTTGTTAGAAACCATTAACAACAAATTACCCAATAAAGAATGGGCTGTTATAAAAGATGCTAGAACAAAAGATGAGGATTGTAGAAGCTATCAAACCATTTGTCAACATATAATTAGTGCAGCAAAGCATTACGTTGAATTGTTGACAAAAGGAGAAAACCCAACCTATGAAATGAAAAAAGTAGGCGCAAATTTGACTGCTAAAAATGATTTTGAACCAGCGTTTAGAGCAGTACTAACCCAACAAGCAAAATATTTTGAAAACAGGTGGGATATGAGTGATGAATCAATTGAAGCAATTGTAATTAAAACAGGTTGGGGCCCAATTATGAATCCAGAAACACTTTTGGAACATGCGGTACTACACATAATGCGCCATCATAGGCAACTTTTGAAGTTTATTGAAAGAAGTAATTAGTTGTAGCTTAACGAAGCTATGGCAATCGTATAAAAAAATGCATACATTGTAAATTAAGCAATTAGGCTAAGCTCCAATATAATCTGTTCCATTGTACAGCAGTAAACACAAGTGAACAGGTTCACTTGGAGCAGAGAAAAACTTTCGTGCGATTGCCTTATTAACGAAGCCTAATTATTTGATATAATAGATTTTTTTTTACCGAAGTATCTACGGCGGGCTGAGGTTTTAAAAGTAGCCCCGATTGTAGCGTTTCCACATCCCGATAAGGGTGGGGAAGTAGCGAAAAGCGGGAGTTTCGTTAATGCGGGCATCACTTTTTCGCTTCTAATAATAAAAATTACAATACGAAAGTTGAAATAAAAAATCTAATTTAAATAATAAAGTTTCATCTTTTTAGCTGATTTTAATGCATAACTAATAATGTTTCAAGCTATTTTTCTATCTTTGCGTTGAATTTAAAGAAAGTAAAAAAGTAGAAAGAGACAATGAGTCACTTAACATCAGAAGAAAAGAAGAAAATTTTCACAGAATTTGGCGGTACATCAGTCAACACGGGTTCAACAGAAGCTCAAATATCAATGTTCTCACAAAGAATTGATCATATTTCGCAGCACTTACGCACTAATAGAAAAGATAAATCTTCTACCAGAGCACTATTGAAATTAGTTGGTAAAAGAAGAAAACTATTAAGCTACCTAGCAAAAAAAGATATTGTTGGGTACAGAAGTCTAATTGAAAAATTAGGGTTAAGAAGATAGTAATATTCCCCACCACCAACACAACATTACAAGTACATTCAAAATTTTGCTGTAAGGCCCAAATTAGGTTTTACATAACATAAATTAATAGCTTACATGACTTTAGAAGCAATTTCGCAATCCATTGATTTAGGTAGTGGAGAGCAGGTAATTATTGAAACAGGCATTTTAGCAAAGCAGGCCGACGGTTCTGCAATTGTTAGAATAGGAGACACAGTTATTCTTGCCACAGTTTGCTCCGCAACAGAAATGCGAGAGGGACAGTCTTTTTTTCCACTATCAGTTGATTACCAAGAGAAATTTGCTGCCACCGGTAAAATACCAGGAGGTTTTTTAAAGCGTGAAGGCCGTTTGTCTGATTACGAAATTTTAACTTGTAGAATTGTTGATAGAGCACTTCGCCCGTTGTTTCCTGATGGTTATTTGTTTGATACGCAAGTTATCATTTCATTAATATCGGCAGATAAAGATGTAATGCCAGATGCTTATGCAGCCTTAGCAGCATCAACCGCCCTAACGCTTTCCAATATTCCTTTTGCTGGCCCTATTTCTGAAGTAAGAGTAGGCCGTGTAAATGGCGAGTTTATTCTAAACCCAAAAAGAAGCGAGTTAGAACAAGCTGATATGGATATTGTAATAGGCGCAACCATTAAGGATGTAACTATGGTGGAAGGCGAAATGAAAGAAGTTTCGGAAGAAGATTTGATTGCTGCCATTAAATTAGGTCACGATGCTATTAAAAAACAATGCGAAGCTCAATTAGCATTAGCCAAAGCAATTGGTGGTGTTGAAAAAAGAGAATTTGTATTAGAAGAATACGAAAATGAAGCAGTAAAAAAACAAGTGGTTGATTTTGCTAAAGATAAGATTTACGCAATTGCATCAAACGCATCTGATAAAGCAGCAAGAAAAAAGACATTTAAACAATTAAAAGCAGATTTGATAGAACACCTTGGCGAGTTTGAAGAAGAACACGACGAGAAAATGAGTTACGCCAAATCAGTTTATGAAAAACTGAATAAAGAGGTAGTTCGGGCAATGATTTTGAATGATAAAAAACGCTTAGATGGCCGTGGATTGACCGATGTACGTCCACTTTGGATTAAAACAGACTATTTGCCAACTCCACACGGTTCAGCTGTGTTTACAAGAGGGGAAACACAATCGTTAACTACCGTTACTTTAGGGTCGAAGCACGATGAACAACTTATTGACAATGCACTTGAAAACCGATATAATAATTTTTATTTACATTACAACTTCCCAGCATTTTCAGTAGGTGAGGTGCGGCCAATGCGTGGCCCCGGTCGACGTGAAATAGGACACGGTAATTTGGCAATGCGTTCCATAAAACAAGTGTTACCTCCTCACGAAGAATGCCCTTATACCATTAGAATTGTTTCTGATATTTTAGAGTCTAACGGTTCTTCATCAATGGCAACAGTTTGCGCAGGTTCATTAGCTTTAATGGATGCCGGTATTAAAATAAAAGGCGGTGTTTCTGGCATTGCAATGGGTATGATTTCTGATGAAGATGGCAATCACGCTATTTTATCAGATATTTTAGGCGATGAAGATCATATTGGAGATATGGACTTTAAAGTTACAGGCACAGAAAAAGGTATTTGCGCTTGCCAAATGGATATTAAAATTGACGGCCTGCCTTATGAGCTATTAGAAGAAGCTTTGCAGCAAGCCAAAGAAGGCCGCCTGCACATTTTGCATAAAATGAACGAGACGATGAGCGAACCTCGTGCAGATTATAAAGAACACGTGCCTCGAATTGAAAGTTTTGTAATTCCTGAAGAATTTATTGGTGCTATTATTGGCCCTGGCGGTAAAAATATTCAAGAGCTTCAAAAAAATACAGAAACCACAATTAGCATTGAATCGAAAGATGCGGATAAAATGGGTACCGTTACTATATTTGGTGATAATGCCCAAGGCGTAAGAGATGCCATTGCCTTTATTAATGGCATTGCAGCCAAACCAGATGTTGGCGAAACTTATGAAGCAACGGTAAAAGCCATTCAAAGTTATGGTGCATTTGTTGAGTTTATGCCCGGTAAAGAAGGCTTATTACATATTTCTGAAATTTCGTGGAAACGTTTAGAAACAATGGATGATGTTTTTGAAATAGGCGACAAAATAAAAGTAAAACTAATGTCGGTTGATGAAAGAAGCGGAAAGTTTAAACTTTCTCGTAAAGCCATAATGCCTAAGCCAGAAAAAGGTAATAGTTAGTCCGATTAGCCATTTATTTCTACGTAAATTTTAGAAGCGAAACGGTCGCCACTCGTAAAAACTTTGGTCTCGCCATCCGTTCAAATACCATTTTGCCAATACATCATCGTCTAAAGGCATACACCCAACCACAAAATGGTATAACCACTCCTGTCGAGGCTAATTTTTACACTTCGCCCAGTCGCACTAACCGCTTTAAGTATGATTTCTCTAAAAGAAATACACATATCAAGTTAGATTTTCAACTACCATAATTTATGCAATTGTTATAAAAAAACATCTTACCATAAACATAATTACCGAAAAAACAATACACAATAATAAAAAACGCAACAATGTTTGGGTAGCGTACATTTTACCGGGTCTTAAAAAAAGGTTTTCAACTGTTCACATTTAGCATCCGAATACTTTATCGCTCATTCTTTTCATACTGAAACCTAAAGTTATAAATTTTATAATTATATCTGTTACTATTTTTATCAATTGCTACTGATGAAAGCAAAGTTAACACTGCTTCATAGGTTGGTATCGAATTTCTTATTTTAATTGTTTTCCTAAAATCTTTGTTTAATCTTTCTGTCCAGTTGGTGGTGTAAATCATTCTTCTTATACTATAGTCATATTTTAAATAAGAAAAATAAAAATCTATATCTGCCTTGTCTTTTAATTATTTACTTTAAGTTAAAGGCTTGGCAATGCGTCAACTAATCTTTTAAAATCTTTCAAAGTCTCAAATTCAAAATCAACTGCTTTATAATATTTTCCCGCATAATAAAAACTTAAGCCTCCTTTTCTTATTGGGCGAATTGGCATCAACCATAAAATTTCAATATCAAAATCTTTCAATTGTTGTAAATTTTTTTTAACAGCTTTAAAGTGGCCACTTCGGAGTATTGTTTAATATTACCCTCGTGCATCACAGCATCTTTTTAATATGCTAACACAGCGGTTTCAATTGAAGCAACTTCTTTTACTATCTCATAGGTTTCGCTTTTTTTTAACGGATGTATTTACAGCATCGGTTATTATTGTTTCTTTTACTGCTGTAGAAGCTTGCTTTATAATGCAACCAATTATAAAATATAAAATAAATAATTATACGTAAACATTTTTACTTTAAATTTTCCTTCATCAATACTTTAGTTACTAAATTTAATTAAAAAGTGATGAACCATCATTTTTTTCTTCCTCGCCATTAGGTAATTCAAAATAATCAACCGTAGGTAAAGCGTTACCGGCTATGCCTTTAATTGCTCCATAAAAACCAGTAGTACTTAACAACACCTTTTCCAACTGTTTTTCTCGTTGCTTCCATATACTTTGCATTGCTCTCTTCTCCTTGTCTATGCCATATTTTAAGGCGGTAAAACCTTCAACAATTGCTTCAATTTGCATTTTAAATTCTTTACCAGTTAAATAATTGTACAACATATCCATTTTATCACCTTTGTTCTCTTGCAACGCTAAAGTACTGGCTACTTTTACACAACCTTCTCGCAAGGCAACACTTAAGCCCTTAAACTCTTCAAAAGTGCAAACCCAAACCCCATTTTTTAAACCCATACGAGACATATCTTTTGGCATGGCTTTGGTTACTATTACCCCAACATCAATATTTTTAGAGCGCATATCTTGCTTAAACTTCTCTATCCAATCGCCACCAAAATTTTGTGTGCGCTTACTTTCAAAATAAATTTTACCGCAGTTGGTTCGTGTTCTGGTATTTACTATTTGTATGCAATCACCACCTCTTACTCCTTTTTTTATCTCTTTAATTTCATCTAACGGAAATTGACTTTTCAACCATTCTTCAATAGCCAACTCTTGTACTTCGCCTTGTAACTGCATTGAACCTTGTTCTGACTTTCGCTTCATTTCTTCTACTAACTTTAGTTGGTCTTCTAATTTTTTCTTATATTCTTTTTCTTTTAATTCAAAACTTTCTCGTTCTTTTAAACGGGCTTTTTGCTCAATTTCATTTTGTTCTTCTAAAAGTTTTTTCTGCAACTCTACTTCGCGCCTTTCCCGTTCTTCTTCCAATATTTTTTTTTCTTGCAAAAATTCCACTTCCTTTTTCTGCAATTCTAAAACCAAAACCCTTTTTTGCTGCGCGTCTTTTTCTAATGCGTCCATTTTAAGGGCTATTTTTTCAGATGCTTTCTCTGCTTCTTCTTTTCTAAGTTCTAATAATTTTTTGTTTAATCTTTCTTGAAAAAGCTCATTTTCACGTTTTTTACTTTCTTCCAATTTCTTTTCTCTATTTTTTAACTCGCTTTCTTTTTCAGTATAAGTTTGCATGGCAGCTTGTATTTTTTGATGATATTTTTTCTCTTGCGCTAGTTCTATTTCTTTATAAAATACATCTTCAACATTAAACCGGTGGCCGCAATTTGGGCAGCTAATATCTTGTTTTTCCATAAGCTAAATATACAAATAGTATATGGTAATTTCACTTTTTAAAATAACGGAGTATTTTATTACCCTTGCTGTTATACAGAGCGATTATTATGAGCGAGTAGAAATTTATAACCAAAGGGGTGGCTAACAAAAAAATATTTCTTAATAAGTGAACTTTTTATTTTATATTTAAAATTATTTTTTGTTAATTGTAATTTTTATGGTGCGTTGTTATAATTATAAAATCACCATATTGGCTTATAAAACTAATTGGTGGGCCAAAAATTTAAGGTTGAGAGGTGGTACCTATTGTTTCTATGCCAAGACAACCGGTACTAATAATACAACTTACTCTAACAGTAATTGCTGCTCTACCAATTAGGGTTAAAGTACCATTAGTATTTACTGTAAATTTATGCACAGCACCATCACCAACAGATGCTTCATTTAGGGCAAATAATTTCACTATAAGTGAAACCTTGAGCAACTATAGTATTAAAAAGTAAAGAGAAAAAAGTAGCTATTACCTAGTATTTTTATCATATTAAATGAATAAAATTTTTTTTAGATAAGTAAATATTAATTTAATATATTTCAAATTGGAGGCAATGTTTGATAAATAGCACCTTTATTTATAAGTGAAAAATATAAATACAATTTTACATACACGAAAAATTTGTAATGTATATTTTATGCAAAAAAAACTACATAAAATATATATTTACTAAATCAGCTTTACTTTAAAAATTAAATTTATTATGTTTTTAATTTATATAATTTTACGAGACATTTTATTTGGGCCTATTGCATAATAAAAACTGAAAATTGTAGATAAACATCGGTTGAAGATAGTGGGAGATTATGACCATTATATTAGGTTTTACTACAAACACTAAATCGACCTCAATTTTGACCAAAGCCTATAATACCTTTTATAGGTAGAAAATTTATTTGGTGGCTAAGCAAATTTATTTTCTTTACCCAATGGATAGTAAAACAACCACAAGCCAATGGTAACAAACAACCCCTCAAAAGGTAGCATTATGTGGTAGGTAATGTTAGGGTGTACAGTTGTCCAAAAGCTACTAAAAGCTTTTTTGACTAATATAAATTGAGCTTCGATATTGGTATGGTAAACACCTAACACATTTGTAATTATAGCAATACAAATAACTACTGAGGTTAGTAATAATAAAATAAAAGCAGGGCTACAGAAAAATTGCTTAAAACTAATGGCATTGCTAAGTGGCTTGTAAATTTTAATAATAATTAAACCAAAAGCTACTCCAATAAGATTTATCACTACATCATTAAAATCAAAATAATCGGTACGCTGTGGAGCAAGATAAAAATATTGATAAGCCTCATCTAAAGCACCGGCCAACGTGCTTAAAAGCATTGTTTGGTTATAGTTTAAAGTAAGCGGATAACACAATAGGGCAAACATAGCATATTGAAAAAAATGAACCACTTCAATATTAACTACAAAAAGTATATTAACACATAAAGAGGCAAAGCCTATGGTACTTAACAAGTAAAATAAAATTAATTTTTTTTGCGAATGTATTAGCATTTTTTTTGCCAATGTAATAACTACAACAGCCAAAAAAGATAAGCTTATAAAAAGTACTATTAAATTGTAGGTGTCTCTTTCGAAACCACCAAAAATTTTTACGGTGAGTAAGCCTACTTGCTCGTGTGGCAAAACAACCAACAAATAATAAACAAACAGCAATAACAGGTTTATTAGTTTTCTGTTTTTAAGAAAGTTAACCCAATTAATGTAATTCATATAGTTTTACAAATATTGTTGATGGCCGCTACCAAGTAGTCAATGTCTTTTTTTAAGATGAAAATATTGTTAGATATTCTAACTCCCGAATCTTTATACAAACTGGTAGACTTTGCAATAATACCAAATTTTTCAAATAACATATCGGCTATTTTATTGGAAGAAATACCTTTAATTTTGAAGCTAACAATTCCACAAAATTGCATTAAACTTCTATTAGTTATTATTTGTAAATTGTTGATGTTGGCTGCTTCTAAAGCATCTATAAAATAATTGCTTAACGCTAATAAACGTTGTTGTTTAATAGTAACTGTTAGTTGTTGATGAAACGTTAAAGCAGGCTGTATAGAAACTATATTTTGAAAAGCAAAGGTGCCTACTTGTTCGAATTTATTAATATCATTGCTTTCAATTTCATAAGCATTTATTGGTGCGTGTATATTTTTTATTTTATCTTTCTTTATGTATAGCAAACCATTACCATAAGGTGCATTTAACCATTTGTGTAAGCTGGTAGCATAATAATCACAATTTAAATTGGCAATTGAATGATTAACATGCGCATAAGAATGTGCTGCATCTAACAACACTTCTACTTTGTTTTGATGTGCAATTTCGGTAATAGCTTTTACAGGTAAAATTCTACCAATTGCGTGGGTAATATGGGTTAATACTAAAAGCTTTGTGTTGGTAGTAATAGCATTTTTATAGTTTTGTATGATGGCTTCATTGCTTAATAAATCAATATTAAAATCTAACTCTTTGTGTTTAAGCCCGTTAATTTTACTCAAATTTTTAATACCGTTTTTCACATAAGGATAGTCGTGTTTAGCATATAGTATTTCTGCATCTTTAGAAAATTGATATCCATTCAAAACAATATTAATAGCATCTGTAGTATTTCTTACCATAGCTAATTCTGTAGTAGCTACACACAAACTTTTGGCTAGTTGCTGTTTTATGCTTTTTATAGCAGGTTGCCATTTTTTAAATGTTTTGTAGGGCGAAAGCGAGGCCAAAGCTTTGGTGTTACTATGCAAGGTTGCTAAAGTTTGTTTACTTAAAACGCCACTACTGCCACTATTAAAATTAATGCTCAATTTTTTTTGCCTAAACTGTTTTGCCAAAGCTTTCCAATTCACATTATCTTTATTAATGGCTAGGCAGTTATTTTGTGGTAACTGTGTTGCCAATGCCGATAAACCTGCTTGTTGTATAAATCTTCTTCTTTTCAAATAGGTAAAGGTACTTCTTCTATTTAAACTTAATAATTTTTACATACTTTTACCAACAACGTATGTTATATAGTGTAGTTATTCCGGTTTACAACAGCGCCCAAAGTATTGGTAAAATTGTTGAACGTTTGCTAAGCACTTTTGAACAGATAGCGCAATCTGTAGAAATTGTTTTGGTGGACGACTGTAGCTTAGATGATAGCTGGAAGGTTTTATTATCTTTAAAACAAAAACATCTTACCAAAATAAAATTAATAAAATTATCTAAAAATTTTGGGCAACACCAAGCTATTTTTTGTGGTTTGCAACATACTACCGGCGATTTAATAATTACTTTAGATGATGATGGCCAAAACCCACCAGAGGAAATACCGCATCTTTTAAAAAAAATAAAAACTGATGGAGCTGATTTGTGTTATGGTGTTTATGAAAAAAAGCAACATCATTTGTTTAGAAACCTTTCTAGTAGAATAGTTCAAATAATCTTTAAATCAATATTTAATAATAAGGGAGATGTTACTGCTTTTAGATGTTTTACTAAACAGTTGAAAGATAAAATAACCACAACTACACAAAATAATATTTACTTAGATGGTTTAATGCATTGGCATACTTCAAAAGTTTGTTATGCAACGGTGGCACATAAAAATAGATTATACGGTAACTCTAATTACAGTATGTTGAAGTTGTTAAAATTAGCAGCTAACCTTATATTTAACTTTACTACTTTACCTTTACGTTTGCTGGTTTTTTTTGGTGCGTTGAGTTCTGTAATAAGTTTTGCTTTGGGTTTATTTTATATTATTAGAAGATTTTTAAAAGATGATGCACCGCTCGGCTTTACCCCTTTAATGGTTTCTATATTCTTTTTAGCAAGTGCTTTAATGTTTGGCTTAGGCGTAATTGGGGAGTATTTAAAACGTATTTATGTCAATCAAAACAGTATGCCAGCTTATTCCATCGATGTTATTTTGTTAGATTAGTTGTACCTCAATTTAGGTTTGCTACGGTTTTTTGTAAAAAGGAGAAATAAAGAAAAGCATCAGTCTGTATAAAAGAAGACTGATGCTTATAATGTAAATAATTATGTTTATTACCAACTATTCTATACCACTAAACCATTTTTGAAATGCCTTACCAAAAAAGAAGACTGGTTTTGAAGAACCATTGAGTGAATTAATCAAGCCAATAATCCAACTTATAAATAAAAGTAATGCACCTACAGCAGCGGCAATCCAACCTGCAATAGGTATTATTGCGATAACCGACAAAATAACACCCATTATAGTAATACCTATAGCTTGCCTAATATGAAATGCGCTAAAAGTATTGCCTTTTTGATGTAAAGCAAGTATTGAAATTAATAAACCAACTAAAAATAAATAAGCAACAGCTGCTGCTGCCTTACCATCTTCTATATCGTTTTCTTTAACTTCATTCAAACTTGCTATTATTTCAGCTTTTACTGTTTTTTTGATCTCCTTTATTTCTTTTTTTGATAAAGGCTTCACCTTTCCTTTTTCTAAAATTGTAGCTAAACCCAAATTTTCAACAGCCACAACTTGCTTTTCTTCTACCATTGTTTTTAACGATGCAGTTGAAATTTCTAAATTAAATTGATCATTAATTTTTTTAGATAATTCTTCAAAAATGTAATGATCTAAATTTAAGGTATTATGATTTAAAGCTAATTGTTCGGATGCATTAAAATCATTATTCACAGAAACAGTAGTAATTCGTTCTAAAGGATTAACCGCATTAGCCCATTCAATTTTGTTTTGAATGCTTTTTGTTTTTCTAACAATAGCTTTGTGCTTTTTACTTTGTTTTTTCTTAAAGTTTAAAGCAAAATTTTTCTTTGCATTGTTTTTCTTTTTAAAATCTGGACAATAAGTTAAACTATTGGTTGAAGTACAAGCACCTAGTAAAGCAACTAAAGTTACTATTGAAAAGAGTTGTATAAAATTCTTCATATAAAAACTATTTATGTGTTAGTGTAAAAATAAAATCAAACACTAAATTATAGGTTTATTTTTAATTATTATAATAACGATTATCAAAAACTTATTTTTACAGAAAAATTATGTTAGGCTTACAATTACCAACCGACCCACGCTGGGCAAACCTGGCGGCTTATAGTTTAGAAGAAATTTTAACCGACCATGCTTTTTGCGAACAAAAGGCGGCTTCAACTATGATATCAATTATACAGTTACATAGTGAACGACCTAAAATTGTAAACGAGCTGGCACCAATTGTTACCGAAGAGTGGGGGCATTTTAGAATGGTGCTGAACGAAATAAATAAAAGAGGCTTTCAACTGGGGCCTCAAAGAAAAGACGAATACGTTAAGGCCCTCTTTAAATTTATTTATAAAGGAGGCAGTAAAACCGACAGGTTGATAGAGCAGTTGCTAATGTGTGCATTAATTGAAGCACGCAGTTGCGAAAGGTTTAGAACCTTACACGAAAATTTAGAAGACGAATATTTGAAAAATTTCTATTACAAGTTTATGGTTTCTGAGGCAGGACATTATCGGCTATTTTTAGATTTAGCAAAACAACATAAACCAGAAGAAGAAGTGGTGAGCCGTTGGAAAGAGTGGTTGGCTTTTGATGCGGAGATATTAAGCACTTTAGAAGCACGGGCAGATAGAATACATTAGGAGGAGTTAATTTTTAATTTCTTGTATCTTGATAATTTTCAACTATAATTTTCAATTTTTCTGGCTGCTGTGTACCAATCAATATTTTCTTTTTATTTTTTGTTATAATAAATAAACCTTTATTGCCTTTAGTGTTGTACACCCGACCATACTTAAAGCTAAGTCGCCAGCCATAACCTACAAAACCATATTTAACAATTTTAGCACTTTCAATATCTTTCCACAATATTTTTCTATTAGTAAGTGGCGCAAATTTTATGTGGACTCCTTCGTAGTCAATTTTGGTTTTTAACTTGGCTACATATATTAATAAATTAATGGCTATTATAACTATAAAACCAAAAGCCAAACCTTTTATAGCATCACTATTATTTTCTAAATAAAAAGAAACCGATAGCCCCAGCATAATTATTGCTGGCATTAATGTCAGTAAATATATCCACAGAGGAAACTTTTGTTCTTCTTTAAAAATTGAATTATCCATATTTTTTATAAAGAAACAAGATAGTAAAGTTTGTAATTTTTATAGAATTGATCTTTAAAAATCCATCTTATAAAAAGGTATATTTACAAAGGTAAATAAAATTATAATGAAATTGCAAAAACAAATACCAAGTGTAAGTGCTTTACAGCGATTAAAGGCTTTGCCCGCTATGATCAGAAACCCCATACCCAATTTGCTAAAATGGCAAAAGAAATTTGGCCCTATTTATCAAATCTATGTCGGCAAAAGTAGTGCTATAGTGCTTACCGAACCCACCTACATACAACAATTGCTTCAAAAAAAACACCGTGTTACCGAAAAATCGAAAATACAAACAGAGCTGCTGGGCCGTTATGCAGGTAAAGGACTTTTAACCAGTACGGGTAATTATTGGTTACAGCAACGTAGGGCCATACAACCCGGTTTTCATAAAGAGCGTTTGGCAGGTTTAAATAATTTAATTGTAAATGAAGTAGATCAATTTAAACTAAAACTTATTGATTTGGCCGATAAAGGAAAGCCAGTAAATTTGAGCAAAGTAATGATGCAACTTTCATCAAAAATAATTGGTAGAAGTTTGTTTAGCGAAGATTTAACTTACGAAAATGTAGACTTTATAAGTGATGTAGTAGTGGCCATACAAAAGCATTTGGTAAAAATTATTAGAATACCATTTGGCGATAAATGGGCTAATATAGATGGCACTAACCAAGAGTTATTAAATTTAGTACATACGGCTGATAAGTTATTATTAGAAATTATTGAAAAAAGAAAAATAGATAAAACCTCTAAAAACGATTTGTTAGATATGTTGTTGGCAGTAACCTACGAAGGTACCAACAAAGGAATGACTATTAAACAAATAATGGATGAAGCCGTTATTCTATTTGTTGCAGGTTATGAAACCACTGCTAACGCCTTAACTTGGTTATGGTATCTACTAGATAAGCACCCCAATGTAGTAGAGAAATTGCAGCACGAAACCAAAACAATACTAAATGGCAAAGCACCTAGTTTTGAAGATTTGAAAAGCTTGGCATATAACAAACAGGTAATACAAGAAACCATGCGTTTGTACCCACCGGCTTGGAGTACCGACAGGGTAGTATTACAAAATTTTGATATTGACGGTTACCCAATTAACAAAGGCGATGTAGTAATACCTTTTATTTATGGAGTTCATCATAATGAAAAATATTGGCCAGAGCCAGAAAAATTTAAACCAGAGCGCTTTGCCCCCAACCAGCAAAAAACACAAGCCGCTTTTGCTTATCTTCCATTTGGTGGTGGCCCACGGCTTTGTATTGGCAGTCAATTTGCCTTAATGGAAATGCAGTTAGTTTTGGCCATGCTGGTAACTAATTTTAAATTTACCTTGGCCCAAAAGCACCAACCAGAATTACAACCCATGATTACCCTTAGACCCAAAGGCGAATTATTGATGCAGGTTAATCAACTACGTAAATTATAAGCAAATTGGTAAAATGCAGAAGCACTTTACGCCAAATATTCATATTATCAAAAATAATATTTTGTTAGGGTAGCCAATAATAATAATTGATGTATTGACAAATTTATCGACCAATTTTTACTCGTGTTTGTTCTAAAAAAAATAAACTGAAAATCTTTTTTGAAAGAAAATTAGGCAAAAGTAGTTAGTCATTATTCTTTTATTATTCTTTAATTTTTTTTTTAGGAAATCTCATCATCGATAGCAACAAATGAATTTCTAACGTTAATTCTAAATTTTTTTTTATTTCAATTTGACATTCTCAATTCAAGTTTTTACTTTTGCAACAACAACTACATACAAAGTTATTAACTATATTTACAACTAGTAATAATTTATCACGTAAGATTTTTTCTTACAACTACTGTATTAGGTCAATAACGTTTTTATATTTGCTTTAAAAGCACTTGTAAAATGTTTTTGACTTTTTTGAAATAGTTCATAAACTTAACCAAATTATTATGTTGTTTCCTTTAACTAAAGTTAGACTGCTGATTCTATACTCACTATTATTATCAGCTACAATTAATTTAAACGCTCAGTCGTTGTTTATAAATGAGGTGATGAGTAGAAACTTATCATCAATTGTCGATAAAGATGGCGAATACTCCGATTGGATTGAATTGTATAATTCATCAAATAACCCTATTAACCTAAACAATTATGGGCTATCCGATAATGAAGATGACTTAAACAAATGGACTTTTCCAGATGTTGAAATTTCATCCAAAAGTTTCCTTTTAGTATATGCTTCCGGTAAAGATTATAACGTTAACGAATTACATTCCAATTTTTCTATAAAAGGCTCAGGTGAAAATTTATTTCTTACCAATACCACCGGAGAAATTATTGATAGCGTGGAAGCAGTTGATATTTCGGCAGATCAATCTTATGGCAGAAGCATTGATGGAGCAGGCGATTGGGTGTTTTTTTCTACTCCCACACCAACTATTACAAATGCAAATGGTGTGGTATTTAACCAGCAAACAGCTATAACACTTAATGAAATTCAATCTTACAATACTACAAGTATTCAAGACCAATTTGGAGAATATAGCGATTGGATTGAGTTGTATAATTCAAGCTCACAAGCAGTAAACTTAAATGGCTACAGTATATCAGATGATAGCGAAGAACCTTATAAATGGATTTTTCCAGAAGTAAATATAGAGGCAGGTGGTTATTTATTGGTGTTTGCTTCGGGTAGAGATTTAAAAGAAAATGAACTGCATTGCAATTTTGAAATAAGCACAAGTGGTGAAGATTTATTTTTGTATGATGCAACAGGTTTAGTTATTGGTTTTATTTCCGAGCAACAATTGGTTGCTGACCAATCGTATGGTAGAACAATAGATGGAACAGGCGATTGGGAAGAATTTTATTACAGTACACCAAACGAAAACAACGCCAATGGCAATGTAAAACAAAAGCTCGATTTTTCGCATAAACCAGGGCAATATGCCCAAGCCTTTGAGCTAAATGTTAATTTTGAAGATGAACAGACTAACAACGAACTTAGTATTTATTACACAACTGATGGTTCTGAACCTAACACTAATTCAAATTTATATCAATCAGCTTTAACCGTTGCTTCAAGAGCAGGCGAACCCAACTATTACAGTAGCTCCCAATTTGAAACCACACTTAATCCTTACGATCCTGTTGGAGAAGTGTATAAAATTAATGTGATACGATGTAGGATTTTTAAAAATGATAAACCAGCCAGTAAAATTTACACTAAATCTTATATGATTCATCCAGATTTTGATCGCTACACCTTGCCCATGGTATCACTTGTTTCTGATCCCGATGGTTTGTTTAGCGGAGACAAAGGTATTTATGTTGTTGGAGATAACTATGATGGAGTTAAAGAAAGATCAATGAATTGTTTTCAACGTGGCAAAGACTGGGAGCGTAAAGCGCACTTTGAGTTTTTTATGGAAGATGAAGAAATTATACAAAATGGTGGTTTGCGAATTCACGGAGGTGGAAGCCGAAGAGATGCTCAAAAAGCATTTCGCCTGTATGCCCGCTCAGAGTATGACAGTGAAAATACTTTTGATTACCCATTCTTTCCAAATAAACCTATTCAAGAATATAAACGATTATTATTAAGAGCGCAAAATTCCTCTAACGACTCTTATATGACAGACGAAGTAGTTAGTAATATTTGCCGAAATGTAAATATTGATAGAATGGCAACCCGACCAGTAGTAGTTTTTCTAAACGGAGAATACTGGGGCTTGTATAATATAAGAGAAAGGATTGATAAGTATTACTTAGAAAACAATTATGGAGTTGACGAAGACGATGTAACCCTATTACATAGATCGCCTTACAATATTTCGTGTTGTGAAATAGGAACTGCTGATGAGTATATTGAACTACTAACGTACTTAGCTGAAAACGATATCAATGATCCGCAAGTATATAATTATGTAGAACAGAAAATTGACCTAGAGCAATATGCCAACTATTTAGTTACCCAATTTTGGGCAGCTAATAGAGATTGGCCAAGCAATAATATACGCTATTGGAAAGCAGCAGGCGATAACGCTAAATGGCGATGGATTATGTATGATGTTGATTTTGGTTTACGGTTTCACGAGCAACCTACAATACTAAACTATTTGGGTAACTTAATAAACAGTACAAATGAAATATCTACAGAGTTAGGTAATCGCCTTTTTAAAAGCCAAGTATTTACTAATATGTTTATCGAAATATTTGAGCATCATTTAACAACAACCTTTACACCCAAAAATGTTGCCTGCGAAATTTTTACCTACCGCAATTTAATAGCGCCCGAAATAGAAGAGTCTTTTAATCGTTATGCAAAAGAAATAACTTTTGACACGTGGCAATTTAATGTGCGCAACATGTATGAGCAATTTGCTGCATTTCGCCCTTGCGAAATTAAAAACCAAATAGCACAGCAATTTGGAGTAACAATAAATATTGATGCCTGTTCTGCTTATATCCCCACAGAAAATCCGTGTAGCATTAATGAGGTTGATTGCCAGAATTTGTCAATTAGCCTCGTAAATATACCTGCTTTATTACCTATAGATACCTCCATTAATTTAATAGCAGAACCACCAGGAGGAACATTTAGTGGCCCAGGTGTGTTATTCAATAAGCTAAACACTAGTATTTTACATCCAGGTATGCATACCATAACTTATACCTATAATAGTGATGATGGCTGCACAATAAGCCAAAACAAATCAGTATTGGTATACTCCATTGAGTTTAATTTTGTAAATTATATTTTAGGAGCGATTTCGCCCAAAAATACAAATAACATTACCTTGGCTGTTAAAGTGATGAAGGAAGATATTTATAATTTTGAAGTTTTTGATATAAGTGGAAAAAAAATATTTCAAAAGAAACGCCATTTAAAGAAAGGCTACTATACAGAGGTATTTTCTTTAGAAGACAATTTACCCAAAGGAATCTTTCTTGTTAATGTTAGTACCGATAAATATAGTTACCATAAAAAGTTTGTACAGTAATTTTATTTTCTTTGCCAATAGCCGCCATTGGCTTAATAGTGTTTTCATATATTTCAGATAAAAACTTACTATATTTTGCTACTACCAATTTTGGTGTTGGATAATCTGTTTCCGAAAGAACCCGATTTTTTCGAAGGCTAAAATGCTTTCATAAAAATTAAATGTTTAAGTTGAAATTTATCAACTCCGCCAGATAGACCTGTAAAGGCTATGCAATATTTGTGGCGCAACTGTAAGTTTAGCTAACAAGTGGGGGCACTAATGGCAAGGCCTCCACGAGCTACTGCCCCCAGAAAATTAGCCCTGATAGAAGTGGTTATGCCATTTGAAGCGATGATTTGAAGCGTTGGCAGAATGGCATTTGAACGGATAGCAGGGAGCCTTTCTCTACGAGTCAATTGGTTTCGCTTCTAATAATAGAGATTTTTTTTACTAATTAATTACTACATTTCTATTTTTAAAAGCTATTTTTTAGTGAAAAATGTAATTTTTTTTTCAGTAGAAATGCAGTATTTTCTTTATGTAAAAAGTGGGTAGCATTATTATGAACAATCAATTCAAAATCTACATTAATTATCTTTTCCATCTTATAAAATTAATTTGTTACTATTGCGCCATCTTGTTTTCTTGCATTGGTTATTAATGTAACGGTTGGTATTTTGATGTTTAGGCCGATACCTATTTGCCTTTTCGGGTT
>Ga0209093_1000093_pt1 | contig 44633 bp, 34 predicted proteins | sample SidtaG_4_FD_187450 | JGI IMG/M metagenome (GOLD analysis project Ga0209093, IMG submission 187450) | Marine algal microbial communities from Sidmouth, United Kingdom - Sidmouth_Male1 metaG (SPAdes) (version 2) | ecosystem: Host-associated > Algae > Red algae > Unclassified | place: Sidmouth...
AAAAAGATTGGAGTGGATAGCGGGAGCGAAATCTCCACAACGCAAAACCGCTCATTTCCAAAAAATCTAAACCCAAACAAAAGCATTATCCAAGTGAACCCGTTCACTTGTAGTAAAACCCATTTACTTTCCAAAACAATGGAACAGGTTCCATTGGAGCATTTTCTCATCCACTAACCGCTCATTTCCAAAAAATCTAAACCCAAACAAAAGCATTATCCAAGTGAACCCGTTCACTTGTAGTAAAACCCGTTCACTTTCCAAAACAATGGAACAGGTTCCATTGGAGTATTTTCTCAAATACACCAACCCACCTTCATAAATCTTACTTCATAACTAAAACCCCTTCATTATTGTCACCCAATTCCGCCAAATTGACAGACTAAAACCCAAAAAACATCCAAACAACCCAATGGCACAACCTTTGACTAATTATACATACTAATAATACAATAAACTAAAACAAAATAAAATGGCAACAGAACAAGGAACCATAAATGTGCAGACGGAAAACATCTTTCCTATCATTAAGAAATTTTTATATTCCGATCACGATATATTTTTACGAGAGTTGGTGAGCAATGCAGTTGATGCAACGCAAAAGCTAAACACCTTAGCGGTAAAAGATGAAGTAAAAGGCGATATTGGCGATACACACATAGAAGTGCTGTTAGACAAAGAGGCCAAAACGCTTACTATTAGAGACAGAGGCATCGGCATGACCAAAGACGAGGTGAAGAAATACATTAACCAAATTGCCTTGTCGAGTGCAGAAGAGTTTATGGAAAAGTATAAAGACGAAGCCAAAATTATTGGACATTTTGGTTTGGGTTTTTACTCGGCTTTTATGGTGGCCGATACGGTGGAGATCAACACTAAAAGTTATAAAGCCAAAACCAAAGCCGCACATTGGGCTTGCGACGGTAGCCCCAATTACGAGTTGGAAGATAGCGATAAAAAAGAACGTGGCACCGACATTATTTTGCACATAGGCGAAGATTCGGCAGAGTTTTTAGAGACCGCTCGCATTGAAGGCATCTTAAATAAGTTCTGCAAATTTTTACCTGTAGAAATTAAATTTGAAGACAAAACGATTAACAACACTTCGCCGGCTTGGACAAAATCGCCAACCGATTTAACCACGCAAGACTATGAAGATTTTTACAGCGAGCTATATCCTTACTCGCCAAAACCACTTTTTCATATTCATTTAAATGTCGATTATCCGTTTAACCTTACCGGCGTTTTGTACTTCCCGAAACTGACCAAAAGTTACGAGGTGAAGAAGAACAACATTCAGTTGTATAGCAATCAGGTGTTTGTTACCGATGCCGTAGAAGAAATTGTGCCGGAGTATTTAATGTTGCTGCACGGCGTAATTGATTCGCCCGATATTCCTTTAAATGTATCGCGCAGTTATTTGCAGGGCGACCCGAACGTAAAGAAAATCAACAGTCACATTAGCAAAAAGGTAGCCGATAAATTAGCCGATTTATTTAAAGCCGACCGTAAAGATTTTGAAAGCAAATGGAGCGACCTTTCCGTATTTGTAAAGTATGGTATGTTGAGCGACGATAAGTTTTACGAGCGTGCTCAAAAGTTTTGTTTGGTAGAAAGTACCGATGGCACTTTTGCAACGCTCGAAGAATATCAGGCAAAAATAAAAGCCACTCAAACCGACAAAGAAGACAAATTGGTGATGCTCTACACCACCGATGTGGAGGGTCAGCACAGCTTTATAAATGCCGCCACCCAAGCCGGTTACGATGTGTTAAAGTTCGACCACCCAATGATTGACAACCACTTTGTACAGCAGTTAGAAACCAAGTTAGACAAGGTGCAACTAAAGCGGGTGGATGCCGATGTGGTAAACAATTTAATTGAAAAAGACGAAGCCATAGAATCGGTTTTAACCGAAGAGCAGCAAACCAGTTTAAAGGAGTTGTACGTAGAAGCCACCAAAGATACCGAAGTCAACATTGAGTTAAAATCACTTTCGGCGAGCGACTTACCCGTGCTGATTACCCGCCCCGAATTTATGCGCCGGATGAAAGAAATGCAAGGCATGCAAGGCATGGATATGGGCGCATTTCCCGATACGTACAACCTGGTAGTCAACACCAATCACCCCTTAAGTTCAAAAATATTAGTCAACCCCGACCCAGACATTCAAAAAAACCTAATAAAACAACTACACGACCTCGCCCTACTTTCGCAAGGAATGCTAAAAGGCGCCAACCTCACCAGCTTCGTAGAGCGCAGCGTTGAGTTGGTTGGTAAAGAGTAGCAACATAGAACCGTCATTCTGAGAAGGCGCGGAGTGCAACGGAGCGACTTGCTCAGAATCTGTCTAATTGAAAAACGCAGCCCGTTAACCAACAACAGATTCTGAGCATTTCTTCCATTGCATTACAGAAATCTCAGAATGACGTTTATTTATAGCCGTCATGCTGGAAAAACTTGTGCTGAACTTGATTCAGTATCTGTAGCAAAGCGGAATAAATTTTATCCAGCATCCCCCAAATCGAACAACCGAAGCCAGTTTAAAAAACCAAAGATGACACCTTTACAAAGAAAGATGTCACCTTTTGCAACCAATTTTTTTAGAAGCAGAACAGTAAAACTCGTACAAACACCCGTCCCGCTTTCTGCGGACTGCTATTTAGCCAACGCTTCAAAGCCCCCGCAAAAATAGCATAACCGCGCCAATCGGGGCTATTTTAAAAACCTCGCTGGCTCGTTGTTACGCTCCAAATTTCACTATCAATTATATGAGATTTTAGATATAGAGTATGCGGATTTTTTCCTTAAGATTATGATGAAATATTTGTTGAACCAATGAACTATTTTTGAATTTCCTGGATAAATGGTTTCATCCTCATTGGAAAATATTATGATTTTCTCTGTTTCCTTTTCTTGAATAATATTTCCATTTTCATCAAAAATTTTCGTAAAAATTTTTTTCTCACTTTCGAACATTAATTTTAAGTAATAATTACTTAATTCATCTATTGATATAAATCTTAACTTACGATAGTTGAAATAATCAGATCTGGATTTTAATGATATTCCCCATATCTCTGCACCGCCATTACTCCCATGCTGTGCTTTGCTTAATGGTTTCATTCCAAACGTATGGCTCCAAATTAAGTCCCCATCAAGTGCAAATTTTGAAACAAAAGCACCTTTGCAAACAAATTGTGGAGCTCTCGAACTTGGATATCGTATTTCTTCATTTATTTCTAAAATAAGTATATATCCGTCGGGTTTTATAATTATTTTATAATTTCTATAATCATTAATCCCATATACCTTTTGCCACAGACTTTCATTTTTACGCAACTCAGCTTGAATAAAAGAGGTTTTAATAAATTTTAGGAACTCAATTTTACTTTCATTTAATTTGCAAAAATATATACCTGAATTTTCTCTTAATTTTTTAAAACTAATAAAAGCTCTTTTATCGTTTATTTTATTTGTCCATTCTCCTGAAAAAAGAATACTATTAAGCTCCAACTTATTTGCTCTTGCATTTATTAATCTATTTTCGGTAAATTGAGTCAAGTTTATTAAATCAGTTTTACTTCCATCATTATCCACTTTTATAACATAGCTATCTTTATCTTTAATTGACTTGTCAGAATAGTATAACAAAATTCCTTTTTTGTTGCATAACAACTGAAAGTCATCTAATTTTATTTTTGATCCAAGTTCAGAAACTGCAGATTCTATTAACTTTTGTTCTCCTGTTTTCCAGTTTATTGCTAAGATTATGCGCTTGCGTTTTATTAAACCTTCAATGTAAGCAACATCGTCTCTAACATCCATTTTTCTAAAATCATTTATATAAAATTTTTTAGGAAAAACTCCATTTATTTTTGTGATTTCAGAATTTTGAGTATCGAATGTGACAAATGAATAATCACCTGCTTTATCTTTATCCGTGAACAAAGTATAATTTCTGATACTGTCACTAAGTTCAGCTTTAATAATTTTAAATGGAATTGTGACACTCTTTTCACTTTCCAATTCTAAATTCCTATTGTATAGTATATAATGCCATGTTTCCTTTCTCTTTGTTTTCTCTTTATTGGCGTATCTAAATCTAAATAGGATACCGTTTCGCCCGAATTCTTGTAAATAACGACCAAAAGTATTGTTTTTTGCGGCGATTTCAATTGTTTTCTCATACTTAATTTGAGAGAATGAAAAAAGAGGTAGTAGGGCTAATAAAAATAAAAATCTAAGCATATTTTAATAATTTTAAAGTTTATGGAATTAATTATGTTAAAGATATACTATTTTAAGTTTTGGAGAAAAGATTGCACGTTTTTTTTCTTATTAAATATAACATTCAAATCTCCTTAAGGCTTTTATTCTGGAATTTTGCGTAGAGCAACGAAGCAAAATATCCAGAATCCCCAACTCGCATCAACCGCAGCCGTTTTATCAATTTAACCTCGCTTGTAAACTAAAGGAGATACTGGATATTTCCTTACACTTCATTACAGAAAATTCCAGTATGACGGCTACTAACAAAACATTTGCCATCTTATCCGACACCCAAAAAAGCCAAATAAAAACCGTCATTCTGGAACATGTGCTGAACCCGATTCAGTATCTCGTAGAGCAACAAAGCAAAATATCCAGAATTCCCAACTCGCATCAACCGCAGCCGTTTTATCAATGTAACCTCGCTTGTAACTTAAAGGAGCTACTGGATATTTTCTTACACTTCGTTTCAGAAAATTCCAGTATGACAGCTGCCAAAAAAACTTTTGTCATCTTTCCCAAACCAAAAAAGTCAAATATAAAAACGTCATTCTGGAAAATTGTGGAGAGCAACGGAACAATTTATCCAGAATCCCCTTCCCACATCAACCGAAGCCGTTTTATCAATGTAACCTCGCTTGTAAACTAAAGGAGCTACTGGATATTTCCCTACACTTCGTTTCGGATAGTGGATCAAGCCCAGCACATGTTCCAGCATGACGGTTTCTTAATAAACCTCATTAAACCAATCAGCAGCTAAATCAACCATCTCAAGATTTTCTTTTTTGATAAGTTCAAACTTCCAGGCACGTTTCCAAAACTTGAGTTGTTTCTCAAATTTAATCGCCTCTTCAATAGAGTCAAAAAAACGATAAAACATTAAATCTTTAGTGTTGTATTTATGAGTAAAGTAACTTCCCTTTTCAAACTTGTGCTGATAAATCCTGTTTCGAATGTTACTGGTTACTCCAATGTATAGCACATTTCTATACTTGTTTGATAAAATATAAACATAACCTCCTTTGGCTTGCATTGCGTTCCAACTTCTTGATTATAAAGCTACAATAATTGGTGAAAAACAAACACAAATTGCATATATTTTTATCAATAAAACCTCGCTTGTAACTTTAAGGGGATACTGGATATTTCCTTCCACTCCGTTTCGGATACTGGATCAAGCCCAGCACATGTTCCAGTATGAAGGGGTTTACAAGCAACTTTTGGTACAAGTTTGTATACGAAAAAGCCAAATAAAAACCTTCATTCTGAAACATGTGCTGAACTTGATTTAGTATCTCGTAGAGCAACGAGGCAAAATATCCAGCATCCCCAACTCGCATAAACCGCAAACATTTTTTCAATGTAACCTCGCTTGTAAACTAAAGGAGATACTGGATATTTTCTTACACTTCGTTACAGAAAATTCCAGTATGACGGCGGCTAACAAAACATTTGCCATCTTATCCTACACCAAAAAAGCCAAATAAAAACCGTCATTCCGAAGCTTGTGTTGAACCCGATTCAGTATCTCGCAGAGTAACAAAGCAAAACATCCAGAAACCCCAACTCGCACCAACCGCAGCCGTTTTATCAATTTAACCTCGCTTGTAAACTAAAGGAGATACTGGATATTTTCTTACACTTCGTTACAAAAAATTCCAGTATGACGGCTACTAACAAAACATTTGCCATCTTATCCGACATCAAAAAAAGCCAAATAAAGACCGTCATTCTGGAAAATTGTGGAGAGCAACGGAACAATTTATCCAGAATCCCCTTCCCACATCAACCGCAGCCGTTTTATCAATTTAACCTTGCTTGTAAACTAAAGGAGATACTGGATATTTTCTTACACTTCGTTACAGAAAATTATAGTATGACGGCTGCTAACAAAACATTTGCCATCTTATCCGACACCCAAAAAAGCCAAATAAAAAACGTCATTCTGGAAAATTGTGGAGAGCAACGGAACAATTTATCCAGAATCCCCTTCCCACATCAACCGCAGCCGTTTTATCAATTTAACCTTGCTTGTAAACTAAAGGAGATACTGGATATTTTCTTACACTTCGTTACAGAAAATTATAGTATGACGGCTGCTAACAAAACATTTGCCATCTTATCCGACACCCAAAAAAGCCAAATAAAAAACGTCATTCTGGAAAATTGTGGAGAGCAACGGAACAATTTATCCAGAATCCCCTTCCCACATCAACCGCAGCCGTTTTATCAATTTAACCTCGCTTGTAAACTAAAGGAGATACAGGATATTTTATTACACTTCGTTACAGAAAATTCCAGTATGACGGCTACTAACAAAACATTTACCATCTTATCCGACACCAAAAAAAGCCAAATAAAAAACGTCATTCTGGAAAATTGTGGAGAGCAACGGAACAATTTATCCAGAACCCCATTCCCACATCAACCGCAGCCGTTTTACCAATGTAACCTCGCTTCTAAACTAAAGGAGATACTGGATATTTTCTTACACTTCGATCCAGAAAATTATAGTATGACGGCTGCTAACAAAACATTTGCCATCTTATCCGACACCAAAAAAGTCAAATAAAAACCTTCATTCCGGAACTTGTGCTGAACCCGATTAAGTATCTCGTAGAGCAACAAGGCAAAATATCCAGCATCCCCAACTCTCACCAACCGCAGCCGTTTTATCAATGTAACCTCGTTTGTAAACTAAAGGAGCTACTGGATATTTTCTTACACTTCGTTTCAGAAAATTATAGTATGACGGCTACTAATAAAACATTTGCCATCTTATCCGATACCAAAAAAGTCAAATAAAGACCGTCATTCTGGAAAATTGTGGAGAGCAACGGAACAATTTATCCAGAATCCCCTTCCCACATCAACCGCAGCCGTTTTATCAATTTAACCTCGCTTGTAAACTAAAGGAGATACTGGATATTTTCTTACACTTCGTTTCAGAAAATTCCAGTATGACGGCTTTTTATAAACATCATTCTGAAACATGTGCTGAACTTGATTTAGTATCTCGGAGTGCAACGGAGATTTGAGGTTCAGCATCTGTCAATTTGAAAAAGGCAGCCCGTTAACCGAAAACAGATGCTGAGCATTTCTTCCACTTCGTTCCATAAATCTCAGAATGACGTTGAACAAAAAAATCGTATCTTTAACAAATGGTAGCAGAGCTTAAAACAAAAATAATTGACCATATTCAGTCTGTTGAAAATAAAACAGAATTAGAATTATATTACAAAGTTATTAAAGCCATTGCCAACCAAGCCGAAAGCAAAGATTGGGCAGATTTGTCTAAGCATCACAAAAATGAAATCGTAGCTTCTTATAAACAAAGCCAAAAAAAAGAACTACTCATTAGCCACGAGGAAGCCAAACAAAAATTGAATAGATGGCTTTAACTATTGAATGGACTCCTAAAGCTATTGATGGTTATATTTCTATTCTTCAATACATTGAATCAAACTTTGGGTATTCTACTTCTAAAAAGTATGCTGAAAGTATAGAAAGCACTATCCAGTTAATTTCCAAATTCTCTGGTATCGGTTCTGTAAAATATCCTGAATTGAAAATCAGAAGTTTTGTGGTTAATAAAAAAACATCAATTTATTATCTGGTTGAAAGCAAAACGTTTAAAATTTTATATGTGTTAGATAATCGAATGGATAGGGATGCTATTATCAAAGGTGCTTAAACCAAACTATTTTGACCACTTGTTCAAAGATTGCTTTACTTCTTCGGTAGTGTAGGTGTTGCCTTCTTCAATATCTTTCAAACCTTCTTCAATTTTATTTATAACAATTAGTCGCTCAAACAAATCATCTATTGTGAAATCATTTGGTAAAGTATCCACCGTTTCTTTTATCTTTTGTTTGGTCAGCATTTTATCTTTTCATCAAAAATAATATTTTAAATTTAAAACTGCCGACTTATAGCTTGAATGTATTTCGTAAATATCCAAAATCCCATGCACACAGACGGGTACAATACAAAACAAACCTTGCGACGATACAAATTTATCATTAACTTGCGATTGTAAATTAATAAATCTTATGGTAACAAAAACTATATTAAAGCAGCAATTAGAAAAGTTTCCAGAAGAATTTTCTATTGATGAATTGGTGGAACGACTAATCTTAATTGAAAAGATTAACAAGGGGATAGAACAATCTAAAAATAATCAGGTTATTTCAGATGAGCAATTAGATAAGGAAATTGAAGAATGGTTCAAATAAATTGGTCTATACAAGCCAATGAAGATTTAAAAGATATGGCACAGTACATTTCTAAAGATTCCAGGCAATATGCCAAAAGACAAGTCAGGAAAATAAAAGACCGTGTTAAAATTTTAAAGTCTCATCTCCGTGCCGGCAAAATGACACCAGAATTTGAGAACGAAAAAGTTAGAGAATTGGTAGAAGGCAATTATAGAATTATTTACTACATAAGCAATGAGAAGAGGATTGACATTTTAACGGTTCATCACGGTGCAAGAGCTTTGAATAGAAAAAATATTGAAGGTATTAATTAACATTATTCGTAAAGCAAAACCGCCCGTCAACCGAAAACAGATGCTGAGCATTGCTTCATTCTGAAATTAAAAGTAATTGGAATTGTTTGGCTATAAATGTAAATCGGGATTCATTTGGCCGTGTAAAACCTGGTTGATATAAATAATGTTTTCATAAACGGTATAATAGATATGATGTTTTTTTACGCTCAAAAACCTAAGCATTTCTCTATATCCTTCAACCCTTTTGCTATATGCCGAGAGTGGATTTTTAGCAATGTCTTATATACCATCATATAATAAGTCATTGTATTGCTCCATTTGTCTTTTCCCCATTGCCCTTTTGTATAATTAAGAATGGACTTTATGTCTGATTTAGCTAAGTCAGTTAATTCAACGAGCATTATTTACTTTTGTTAGTAACTTCGGCTGCAAGTTCATCCATAAGTTTACGAGAAAACGGAGTAGTTCTGCCTGCTTTTATATCTTCAAAGCTCGCATTTAAAGCCTTAAATAGTTCTTTGCGTTTAATTTCTTTATCATGTAATAATCTTAAAGCTTCACGTACTACCTCGCTAGCGTTATTGTATAAACCAGCTTCTACCGTTTCTTTAACAAAACTTTCTAACTTTGGTATAAGCGATACATTCATTGCTCAAATAAACAGTATCACATGCACTTATGTCAATCTTTGTTATGCTTTAACTATTTTAGAAGAGCAACGAAGCAAAATATCCAGCATCCCCAACTTGCACCAACCGAAGCCGTTTTAATTAACCTCATAAAACCAATCAGTTGTTAAATTCACCAGCTCGGTATTTCTTTTTTAATAAGCTCAAATTTTATAGCACGTTTTCAAAATTTTAGCTTCTTCAATTGAGTCAAAAAAGCAATAAAACATTAAATTTTTAGTGTTGTATTTATGGCTGAAGTAACTTCCTTTTCAAAATTTATGCTGATAAATCCTATTTTGAATACTATTGGTTACTCCAATGTTTAGCACATTTCTATACTTGTTTGATAAAATATAAAAACAACCTCCTTTGGCTTGCACTGCATTACAACTTTTTGATTATAAAGCTATAATAATTGATGAAAGACAAACACAAAATTGCATATATTTTATCAATACAACCTCGGCTGCAACTTTATGGGAGCTACTGGATGTTTTTTACAATTCTAAAAGTGTAAATTTTATTATTTAAAGATAAATGGATAGCATAGAAAGGTTTTTTAAAATCTTCATTAGTAAACTATGGCGGCTCCTAATCCGCTAAACGAAGTTGAGATATTCGAAAACCAATTACCAATTAATCCGTAACCTAATACTCGAATTATAAATTTTATTAATGAACGTAAATAATAAATTGATTTGGCTACTTACTATAATTGTTAATTGTAATGTTACTTTAATAAAGGGCCAAGTGTGTGGTTCAAGCAACTTACCGATAAATAAACTTATAAATGTTACTGAATTGGTAGTGGTAGGTAAAGTAATAGATCAGCAAAGTTTTTGGCATAATAAAAATGATATCTATACTAAACATACTATTGCGGTAAAGCAATCATCTAACCAAAATATTAATAAAATTTTTGTAATAACAGAAGGTGGTACTGTTGATGATATAACTTTTAAGGTTTACGGAATACCTAATTTAACGCTATATAAAGAAGGTGTTTTTTTTTTAAACAAAAGTGATATAATTGCTACTAAAACTAATAGTGTTTTTTATAATTTAACTGATTTTGCTATTTACAATGAATTTACTAATACCTTAGAAAACGTTAATACAACTGTTACGCTTGCTAATTTTAATAATATGATGATAGCAAAGCATAATGCGTCTTTTTATTTTAATAATGCTGCACAAAAGCAATCTAAATTAAAACAAGTAAGCATAGCTAGTGTTAGCCCAATTACCGTGGCAGGTGGTAATAATGACATAGTAAGAATTACTGGTGATGGTTTTGGTAGTTTAACAGGTAGTGCCAAAGTAGCTATGCGTAGCCCTGCCAGCCTAAATCCCTCTGTTTATGAAGACATTGATCCTGCTTATATTATAAGTTGGACGGATAGGAAAATTGAATTTATTGTACCGGGTGATGAAATTGCTATTAGCACATCTGGTGTGGCATCTGGTAAGGTTAAAATTACTAATCAATTAGGCGATATAACAACATCTACCCAAACAATAGAAGTTATTTATAATAAAAAAGTTTTTAATGGCGTGCCAGTAAGTTTAAGATCGAAAGATAATGATGGTAGGGTGGCTTATTATGTGGAGCAGCTTTTAATAGATGATGGAGCATTACCCGCAATAAAAAACGCGTTGAAAACTTGGAACTGTACCACCGGATCAAATTTTGTGTATGCTGGTGCTGTTGCTAATGTATGTAAAAAATACGATGGTTTAAATGTAATTTGTTATGATGCCTCAATTGCTACTACAACTTTGGGCAGTACCAGAGTAGTATCGCGTAATTGTAGTAGTATTGGTTTTGCCGATCAGTTAGATGCAGATATAAGAATTAATCCAAACATTGACTGGTGTTTTACTGATGCTATTGAGTTTAGTCAATTTCATTTCGAATCTGTAATGATGCACGAGTTGGGCCATGCATTTATGTTAGGGCATGTGGTCAATGAGTTAGATATTATGTATCCTACTTTAACAAACAATGTAATAAAAAGTGAACCTACCAACAACGATTTAGCCGGTGGGGTAGCTGTAATGAGTAATAGTACATTAGAAAGCAGCTGTAGTTCGTATGGAGCAATTACTGCTAATGGAAGTGCATTAGAATGTAGTGCTTGCTCAAACATATCAAATATAAACATTGGTAATTTAACAGAAAATTCAGCTTATTTAAGTTGGGAGAAAATAGCCAATGTACTTACATATCAACTAAAGTATAGGTTTAATGGTGCGAAATGGTATAACTATTCAAGTTACACTAATGATGCTATTTTTTTTGATTTGCCACCTTGTGCCACAGTTGAATGTCAATTTTTAGCCCATTGCAGTAATGATGGTAATTCGATAAATGAAACATTTTACACCTTTACCACATTGGGTTGTCAGTAATTTCAACAATGTTAAAAAAGAAAATGCTTTGGAATAAGCTTAGCAACAATATAATTCGCTTTAAGCAATGCAAATTTTACTAAAGGCTACGCTGTTCTACTTTAAAATAGTTATCTTCTATTTCATTTAAAATTTCAATGGATAAACAATCAGTACAGATGGTAAATTTATTTTTTTATTATTGAATAGGTAACAAAATTGTACTTTTCTTCAAAACCAAAACTAATATCTCTAAACTTAAAAAATATACTTGTTGTTTAAATTTGATAACGATGAACTTGCTCCACCACATATTTTAAATCCTCACTTTTCATTTCGGGCAAACAACCGTGGCCTAAATTAAAAATGAAGCCTTTATTTTCGCAAGTTTTAAATTGCTCTAATATGTCTTCAATTTTTTTGGTAAGAATAGCCTTATGGGCAAATAAAGCGGTTGGCGGTAAATTACCTTGAATAGCTTTGTTGCCTAAGCTTGCTTTTGCATTTGGTATTGACATGGTATGATCAACGCCAATAACCTCACATTTATATTGTTTTAATAATGGAAACAAATGGCTTGTTTTTAAGCCGAAATAAATTTTTGGCACCTCAACTTCACTTAACTTATCAAAAATATCATACACATAAGGGAAAACGTATTTTTCATAATCATCAAAACTTAAATCCCCTGCCCAACTATCAAACAACTGAAGTGCCTGTGCACCGCTATTTACTTGAAACTTTAAATACGCTACCATTGAATTGGCAATATGCTGCATTAACTGCTGCCAACGCTCGTCATTAGCATACATCATACCGTGTAAATAATTCCAACTTTTGCTTTTTCCACCTTCTACTAAATAATAAGCTAAGGTATAAGGTGCACCGCAAAAACCAATTAGAGGCACTTCCAGTTTTTCTCTTATCAATTTTATGGCATCACCCACATAAGGGGTTGCAACACTAAAATCTTTATTGCTTAGTTGTTTAATTTGGTCAGTTGTTCTAATTGGGTTTCCTACATAAGGCCCAAAACCTGTTTTTATTTCAAAATCGATACCCATAGCGGTAACAGGTGTCATAATATCCGAAAACAAAATTGCGGCATCTACCCCAAGTTGTTCAACAGGTAATAAAGTTACCTCGGCACAAAGCGTTGGGTTATTTACAATTTCCATTAAGGTATTTTTTTGCCTAATGGCTCTATATTCTGGTTGGTATCTGCCTGCTTGACGCATAAACCAAACTGGTATTTGGCTAACGCTTTTGCCATAACAGGCTTTTATAAAATTATCGTTCAAATTATTTTTTTAAGAACTGCAAAAGTACAATTTTTAATTATAATGTTGTCACCAATCTTGCAGCTTGGTCAATGGCCACTTTGGCATCTAACTCTTTGGCTTCGTGTGCGCCACCAATTAAATGTACCAATGTATTAGTATCTTTTATTTGCTCATACAGCGTTCTTTCTGGTTCTTGACCTGCACAAATTATAACATTATCAACCGGTAGTAATCGATATTCGCCTTCTATATTAATATGTAAGCCTTTATCATCTATTTTTAAATATTCTATATTGGCTAACATTTTCACCTCCTTCATTTTCAAGCTTGCTCTATGTATCCAACCAGTAGTTTTACCAAGGTTTTTACCGTGTTTACCGGCCGATCTTTTTAAAAGATAAATCTCCCTTGGCGAAGCTTCGGGTTTTGGTAAAGTAATTGCGCCAGCATTTTCGTAAGCCATATCAACTCCCCATTCTTCCATATAATGCGCCACATTTAAAGTAGGCGAATTGGTAGTGCTTAAATATTCTGCAACATCAAAACCAATACCGCCGGCACCAATTATGGCTACTTTTTCCCCAACTGGTTTTTTATGTAACAATACATCAATATAACTTAATACTTTTTGGTGCTTTATGCCTTCAATTTGAGGTATGCGTGCTTTTACACCGGTACATATTAATACTTCATCAAAATTGTTTTGCTGCAATGTTTCTAAGGTAAATTTGGTGTTTAAATAAAGTTCAACTCCATTTAATTCAATTTGTTTATTGTAGTAACGCAAGGTTTCAGCAAATTCTTCTTTGCCAGGTATTTGTTTGGCCATATTAAACTGACCACCAATTTCATTGCTGGCTTCGTACAGTTTTACCTTATGGCCACATTGCGCAGCAATGGTTGCTGCCGATAAGCCTGCTGGCCCAGCGCCCACTACCGCAATATTTTTTTTGTTTTGGGTAAGATGGTAATTTAACTCCGTTTCAAAACCTGCTCTGGGGTTAACCAAACAACTGCAAATTTTCCCTTCAAAAGTATGATCTAAACAAGCTTGATTGCAACCAATACAAGTATTTATTTCATCAACCCTGTTTGTTCTCGATTTTTTTACCAAATCCGGATCTGCTAAAAATGGCCGTGCCATCGAAACCATATCGGCGTGGCCATCAGCTAAAATTTGCTCCGCTATACCCGGCATATTTATGCGGTTGGTAGTAATTAAAGGTATGTTTACTTTACCCATTAAGCGTTTGGTAACCCAACTAAAACCGCCACGAGGCACCATAGTTGCAATGGTTGGTACTCTTGCTTCGTGCCACCCAATACCTGTATTAATTATGGTTGCCCCAGCTTTTTCTATTTCAAGTGCTAATTGTACTACTTCTTCCCAAGTGCTACCATCATCTACCAAATCAAGCATAGAAAGGCGATAAATAATTATAAAGTTAATACCTACTTTAGCTCTTACCGCTTTTATTATTTCAATAGGTAGCTTTATTCGATTGTTGTAACTTCCTCCCCATTCGTCATCTCTATGGTTGGTTTTTTTAACTATAAATTGATTAATAAAATACCCTTCTGAACCCATTATTTCAACACCATTGTAGCCTGCCTGTTGAGCAAGGTAAGCGCAATGTGCATAATCTTCAATTGTTTTTAAAACTTCGTTGTGGCTAAGCGGTTTAGGTACAAAAGGGTTTATTGGTGATTTTATTGGAGAAGGCGCTACCAATTCGTCGCTATATGCATACCTGCCAGCGTGCAAAATTTGCATACAAATCTTTCCATCTTCTTTTTTTACGGCCTCCGTAATTTTTTGATGATGTTCAACTTCGCTTTCTACAGTTAGCTTGCTGGCCCCTCTAAATACGGCCCCTTCTGTATTGGGCGCAATGCCACCTGTTACAATTAAACCTGCTTCGCCTCTTGCGCGTTCTGCATAAAATGTGGCTAAACGTTTAAAGCCATTAGGCCTTTCTTCTAAATTGGTGTGCATACTGCCCATTAACACCCTGTTTTTCAGCGTGGTAAATCCTAAATCTAACGGTTTAAATAAGTTTGGAAACTGCATATAATTGTTGTGATATAATCAATTTAATATTTGGGTTTTAATATAATGTATTTATAAAACCTCTTTATATCAAACCATAAAAAAAATGTTGTTTTCTTCATTATTGAATAGGAAGAGATTGTTTGGAATTTTTTATGGAACTGTTGGCGGGCTATTATAATTTTTTTTCTGTCGTCTATTATAGTATGTTTAATAGCTTTCCACATTCTATTGAAATATTTTCTTCTTCTAAAAACAATATCAATTATTAGTACAAGGCTATATTTTAAAATAAAAAATGGTAAGTTAATTAAAATAACCATTGTAGGCATCAGCTTAAAATAGCTGTAGAAAATATTGCGTTGTATTTGAATATGGTAAGCTTCATTTCTAACTTTATTAAGTGATTGCCCCCCTTTATGATGAACGATAGCATTGGGTTCGTAAATTGAATTATAACCACATACAATAGCTCGAACACCTAATTCAGCGTCTTCATAACCTGTTGTAAAATTTGAGTCAAAAACTCCAATATCTTTTAACATCTTTACATTATATAAACAAGCACCACCACAAGCCCCAAAGTTTGATTTGGAATTATTGTGTTTATTTATAGAACTATCATAACCAATTGGTACAATTTCGGCGGTATTTAGCATTAAATGTCCGGCATTATCCAGTAGGTATTTGTCAAAATATTGGATCATTTTTGATGAAATAATATTGGCGTTTGTTTTTTCTGCAGTTTTTACTAAAGTCTCCAGCCAATTTTTATCGGCAAATGCATCATTGTTTAGTAAAGCAACAAAATTATAATTGTCGTTATTTAAAATAAAATTATTAAAAATAAAATTGTGTGCTTTTGTAAAACCAAAGTTGTCTTCAAAATGTATAACTTTTATTTTTTCATTACTTTTAAATAAATTTTCGAGCCTCAATCCCTCATCATTATCAGAATTATTATCAGCTAAATAAATTCTAAAATTTTTATAAGTTTGATTAAGAACCGAATTTACCGATTTTATGGTATCATTAATACCATTCCAATTTAAAATAATAACAGGAATAACAATTTTCAAATCAGCCGTAAAATATAAAATTTACTGCTTGTATGGTTAATAGTTTTTACTTTTGTGAAAAATAGCATTTAAATTAAGTATAAATTTATTTTTGTAGCGCTTGTTTGTTTCCTATTGCCTACATTTTTTTAATAAAGAGTTACTTTGCCAAAAAAAGAATAAATTATAAAACACAGATGGTAGTTAATTTAAAATTATCACATATTCAAGTCTATTTATAAAGTATTTCGGCGTAATTTTGCTATGCAATTAAACACAATAAAAACATTTAACATAAAGGATGCAACTATTAAGACAAAACTGTATTCTATTAATAAAATAAGGTAAGATTTTTTTAGGAGGCCAGTTATTTAAGCGTAGTATAAAATATGGTTAGAAGTTTATATAAAAAAATAATTTCAATTCAATTAAATTGCTTATTAAAGTTTAATTTCGGCACGATATTTGGATTATTGCATACTAAATATTATATTTAAAATTGAAACTAAATTTGAACTAACCCGTATTTCTAACAACAAATACTTTTACAAAAATAATATGAAAATTAATTTAGATAATTTAAAAAACAAAAACAAAATGAAAAATGTTATTCTTACATGCTTATTATCTTTTACAGTAATAAGCCTTTCTTTCGCTCAATTAAAAGTGGTAGCTCCCGACGGTAACGTTAACATTGGCGCTATTGGTTCCATATCAGCAATAAAAAAATTAAACATAGAAGGTGGTCTTGCTGTTGGAAAAGGTAATGCTCAAGCCTCATTCGAATGTGCAGAAAGTGCTCCTGGTAGTGGGACTTGGCAAACATCGTTTGTCCATAATGGAAATGGAAAATTCTTATTGAGAACTTTCAAACCAAGCTCTGAAATTCAAATATTAGGAAAAAACGCCAATAATAGAAACCGAACAGCTTTTATTATGAAAGCAGATGGTAAAGTAGGTATAGGAACTGCAACTCCTAGAGCAGACATGGAATTGAAAGGTAGCGTAGCAATGAAAGCATCTTCTGGAATGTGGGTAGGTCCTTCTGATTTAAGACTTAAAAGCAAAGTAGAACCTTACAAAAAAGGTATTGATGCAATTTTAAATTTAAATCCTGTAACTTACAACTACAATGGAAAAGGTGGTATTGAAGATACTGAAACTACACATGTAGGTTTAGTAGCTCAAGAATATCAAAAAGTAGCACCTGACGCTGTTTCAAGTTTCATTTATAGAGATTATGAGGAAATTGATAACGCAAACGGTGGAATGTCATACAAATATGGTGCTGAAGAGGAATATTTAAAAATGGATCCAACACCAATTTTGTATATGTTAGTTAATGCAGTTAAAGACCAACAAGAGATCATCAATAATTTGGAATCTCAAGTTCAAAAAATTTCAAATGGTGGTGTTAATTCTTCTCCAGTTTCTGATCATGTACATTACAGTACAGTAGTTTTAAATGGACAAGATAACAAAGCGATGTTAGCTCAAAATGCACCTAATCCATTTACAAGAAATACTAAGATTGATTATTTCATTCCGTCTAACAGTAAAGTAGCTTCATTGTCTTTTACTGATATTACAGGTAAAGAAGTTAAGAGACTTAATATTGAGCATACTGGACTTGGTGCTTTAGATGTTTCTATTGCAGATATGCCAATAGGTATCTATTCTTACTCATTAGTAATTGATGGATCAGTTATTGCTTCTAAGAAAATGGTTTTAAGTAAATAATAATTTAACCAAAATAATATTTGAATAGGGTTGTTTTATCAAACAACCCTATTTTTTTGTCTAAGTGTAACTTGCTTTATAAGAGCAAAATCTCGTGGATATGCTTTAAAACATCACCCAATATTTGAAATGAGCGTGAAACTGTAGAAATTGAGTTCAATTTTTTTTTGCTAAAAGAATTAATAAATAACGTAATAAGTATGAAAGCAATTTTTTTCTCTGCCAAATTATTAATAACTTCATTTTTTTTCAAAATCAAATTTTTATTTGAATGAGGCATTAATGGAGGATAAACAATTTTATATTCATATTGGTATTCATAAAACTGGTACAACAAGTGTTCAAAGAATGTTTTTTTTGAATCGACCTTACTTTGAAAATTTAGGTTTGTTGTACCCAACCAAATCTATATGGCGTGGTGGGCACCATAATATTGCTTGGCAAATTTTAAAGGATGAAAGGTTTAATGATAACTATGGGGACATTGATAATTTAAAAAATGAAATTGAAAAGAAATATGTATCAAAGTGCTTACTAAGTTCTGAAGATTTTTCACGTTTCGGTTTTATGGATGTTGAAAAATTATACCAACTTTTTAAAAAGTACAAACCAAAAGTAATAATTAGTATACGGAATCAATTTGATTATATAGTGTCCTCTTGGTCAACCGTAGTTAGAAATGAAAGTACTGATGCCTCTTTTAATCAATACTATAAGTTTTGTATGAGAAAAAGGCTTAATCTTTTAAAATATGATATTTTTCTAAAAAGTTGGGAAGAGGTTTTTGGCCAAGAAAATATACTGATTAATATTTACAATAAAGGCCTTGGATTAAATTTATATAAGAATTTTTTAAAAATATTATTGTTGCGGAATGATATTGAAGAACTAAATATTACTGAACGGGTAAATGAAAGTTTGCCGCTTCAAGAGCTAAATGTTATAAGGATACTCAATAAGAATAAGTTAGGTTTAGAGAATAAAAAGAGAACACCGTTTATTGAAGATTTAATTTTTGAAATTAACCAAAATTACGTAGTCAGAAAAAGCATTGTTGAACCCAAAAATAGGCTACGTTTACGCAAGGAGACTGATGATTTTTTTGAAGAATCTAATCATAAAGTAGCCTTAGAGTATTTTAATAGAGAAAGGTTATTTTTGGAATAAAACTATTTCTAATTAAAGTTGTTGAATTAGGTTTAAATACTCGTGTTTTAATGTAAACAAGTTAAGCATCATCTAGAATATCTCTAAAGTTGTTGAAACAACAGATGTTGAATATTTACTCTTTTAAAGCAAAAAATATGCAAACTACTATTACGTGGTATAACTGTAATTAAAGCTATACTCTTCAAAATCAATTTTATAAATCTTTCTAACTTTTTCTTCTAGTTCAAAATTATAAAAGCTTTTATATAGAGGTCGATTTTTTTTTATTGCAACTGAAAAAGTGCTAAAGCCACAAAAAGTATCTTTATCAGTGTCCGTTCTTTTTGAGCTGTGATGGTTAGATTGAGCCAATCTATCTATATTTTTGCTTTTTTTAAAATTATGTATTTTTTCTAATTTGAGTAGTTCTTTTATTGAGTCTTTTAAATAGATGATATGGTCAAATTTTATTCTTTTTTCAATAAAATGAAATTGTTGCCTCCAATGTATATTACAACTATTAATATCAATTTTTTCCAGTAAATTTAAAAATTCAGCAAAAGAATAATCCATTTTTTGGTAACCAATTCCGAAATTATTGTTAATTTCTTTGTGATTATTAGACAACATTTCTAAAAAATGAATATAAGAACTTACGGCCCTTTCAAATGGATTTCTAATAACTTTGATTTTTAAAAAATCTTTGCCTTCGTGTTTTATAAATCTTTTTTCACTTTCAATGAAGTGTTTTGATTTTGAATATACCATCCATCTGTATCTATGAACAAAAGGATGAAAATCTAATGCGGCTGTTAGTTGGTCAATTTGATTGAAAAACCATTTAACAATAAACGTACAACCAGATTTGGCGCAGAAAAACACAGCTAATCTTTTGTTTAAGCATATGACCGGTTTAGGATTATGGGAATAATATATTTTATCAAAAGATTGCTGTTTATTTATCATTTATTTTAAATTTCAGTACCTCCAAATTAATAATATATTGATAATTTACTTAAAAAGGCTTAATTTGGTAAAAAAGCAAAATTACTATCTTTCAGAGATAACTACCAATTAAGCTATTGATTATTTTTTGCAACATTTTTCAAAATAGTAGATATTGTATTACGCCTAACAAAACAATGATGAGATGATCTCTATAATGCAATGCCCTTTACAATGAGAAATCATAAGCGGAGAAAATAGACCTTTGTAATAATTTAACATTTATACCGCACAATTAGATGATCAATACTGTACAAATAAGTAATTATTTTATCCTATCCCCTAAAGATTAAAGGAACAATGGAAATCAGTAAATAGAAGAAATTTGGGTGTTTTCCTACAATTAGTTTAAAATTATAATATAAAAGTTTAAAAAATTTTAGTTGGCAACAGAGCCTAAACTTAAATCTTTCAACATTCTAACACTCTCAAAAAGCCCTTACAATACATTTTTTGTGAGCATAGAAATATGGAAAACGAAATTACACTTATTAATTTATGATTTGCTTATATTTGTAATTTAAATAAATGTAATATTTTTGCAAGTATCTTACTTTTTAATTGAATATAAAAAGTAAAACTGTAATAATTTATCATATAACAATTTATTTTGAACAACTTAGCCATATTAGATCTCGGTACAAATACTTTTCATTTATTAATTGTTGAGGTATTAGGCAATACTTATACGGTGTTGTATAAAGAAAAGCAGTTTGTAAAATTGGGAGAATTTGGCCTGCATCATTTAAATGAAAAAGTAATAAACAGAGCAGCTGGGGTAATAGAATATTATAATGAAAAGCTAATTGAACATAAAGTAAATGATGCGATAATATTTGGTACTGCAGGTTTAAGAATGGCTGATAACACTAAATCTTTAATTGATAAAATTGAAACTATTACTTCTTATAAAGTTAAAATAATTAGCGGAATAAATGAAGCAAAACTAATTTATTACGGTGTGAAACAAAGCCTACCCAACTTGGCAAAAAATTACCTAATAATGGATATTGGCGGGGGAAGTGTTGAATTTATTTTGGCAGATAACTTAGGAGTGCTTTGGGCGCAAAGCTTTAACATTGGTGTATCTTTATTAAAGAACAAATATCATACAACAGAACCTATTAAAAAACATCAAGCAGAAGAATTGTATAATTTTTTAGAAGAGGAGTTGCAACCTTTGAAAAATGCACTACAAAAGTATAAAACGGATACTTTAATTGGTGCTTCTGGCTCATTTGATACAATAGCTGATATGAGTATAAACTTGCCTCTAAAAGATGGCTTTGTGCAGTTGCCCTTAAAAGACTATGAGCTAATTAAAAAAGATTTAATTGCTAAAACCTATTTAGAAAGGTTGAATACGGAGAATTTGGTAAACCAAAGAGCCGATATGATTGTAGTGGCTTTACTACTAATTGAATTTGTGCTTAAAACACTTGAAATAAAGCAAATGTACAAATCTGACTTTGCATTAAAAGAAGGTATTATTTGGGCTTGTTTAAATGAACCCGAATATCTAAAAACACTTTAAACTTACAACAAAATACCTGCAATCGCAGCCGTTAACAAACAAGCAACTGTACCGCCAATTAAGGCTTTAATACCTAATTCTGATAGTGTTTTTCGTTGAGAAGGAGCAATGGCACTTATACCTCCAATTTGAATACCAATAGATGCAAAATTGGCAAAGCCGCATAAAGCATAGGTAGCTATAACGGCCGAATTAGGATCGGTTAGCAAACTATTACTTTTCATTTCACCTAAAGTAACGTAGGCGAAAAATTCATTTAAAACTGTCTTTTCACCAATTACTTGGCCTATCAGCATAATATCAGAAGAAGTAACGCCTAACAACCAGGCGATGGGCGCAAACAAAAAACCAAACAAAAATTGAAGATTAAAGCAAGTATATCGGTTATCTGTGGCATTGGCAACTACATCATTTAAGCCAGTTAATTCACCTATATAACCAATCATACCATTAAACATGGCCACAAAAGCGGTAAATACCAATAGCATTGCGCCAACATTAAAAGCTAATTTTAATCCATCACTAGTGCCATTAGCAATTGCATCTAACACGTTAGCACCAATTTTTTCTTTCGGAATTTTAAGATCGCGAACAACATTATCGCTCGTTTCTGGAAATAAAATTTTTGCTGCTACTAAAGCTGCTGGTGCCGACATAATAGAGGCAGAAAGTAAATGCTTTGCAAAAGCAGCCTGATCTGCTGGATTGTCTCCGCCCAACAAACCTACATAAGCACCAAAAACGCCACCTGCTATAGTTGCCATTCCGCCCGTCATTAAAGCCATAATTTCAGATTTGCTCATATCATCTAAATAAGGCTTAACTACCAATGGGGCTTCGGTTTGACCAATAAAAACGTTGGCGGCAGCAGCTAAACTTTCTGCACCTGTAAGGCGCATAGTTTTGTTCATTAACCAAGCAAAAGCATATACTATTATTTGTAAGATGCCTAAGTAATATAACAGCGACGACAAAGCAGAAAAGAATAAAATAGTAGGCAATACTTTAAAAGCAAAAATATAACCAACACTAAAAAGTTCGCCAGTAATGCCATTTGTAACCTGAGTAACTGTAGGCCATTTTCCTAAAACAAACTCTGCACCTGCATCGGTATAGCTTAATAATTTTACAAAACCGTTGGCAATAAATTGGAACGCACCTTCAACAAAAGGCACTTTTAAAACCAAAAAACCAAACATTAACTGCAATAGCATACCACTAATTACTAAACGCCAGTCAATATCATTTCTGCTATTACTTAATAAGTAACAGATACCTAGCAAAACAAAAACGCCTAATATGGCTTGTACAATTGTCATTTATAATTTGGCTTTAAAATTTGAAATATAAAAGTACAAAAAATCAAAAGCTCAATCTTATTTTACTTTTCTGTTTTTTAATAATTTTATTTAGTTTTGTTAAAAGTAAATTTTCTTTTTTAAGAAAAATAGAATATTATGTAATCATAACTATTTCAATTTTATTTTGAGAAATTAGCATTTTACAGAGTACAGCAATTTCTCGTTTATTATTTATTACAAGTTGTTAAGAAAATAATTTCACAAAAAGGAAAAACTGTCGCACAGCCGAATTTCAGCAGTCAAATCAATAAATAAAACTCATATTTTTATGCTATTCAATTCATTTGAATATTTACTATTTTTTCCACTAGTTTTTCTACTATACTGGATTATTGCAGACAATAGCATAAAAATAAGGAATTTATTTTTGTTGCTGTGTAGCTATTTTTTTTACGGTTGCTGGGATTGGCGATTCCTATCTCTAATTATTTTAAGTAGTTGCTTAGATTTTTTTTTGGGCCTAAAAATAGCGAATACAGAGCAAGAAAGTAAAAGAAAATTATTACTGGGTTTAAGCTTAGTTTTTAACCTAGGTATGTTAAGTGTTTTTAAGTATTACAATTTTTTTATTGAAAGCTTTGAAAGTGTTTCAGCATTTTTTGGGCTAACATTTAACCTTATTACTATAAACATAATTTTACCAATTGGTATTAGTTTTTATACATTTCAAACCCTTAGTTATACAATAGATGTGTATAGAAGGCAAATAACTCCTTCAACAGATATTATTGCTTTTTTTACATTTGTTAGTTTTTTTCCACAATTAGTAGCTGGACCAATTGAACGTGCCAAAAATTTACTCCCCCAATTTTATAATCGCCATAGTTTTGATTATGCGAAAGCGGTTGATGGAACAAGACAAATTTTGTGGGGATTTTTTAAAAAGGTTGTAATTGCAGATAACTGCGCGCTTTATGTTGATGCAATATTTAATAATTACGCAAATTACAGTTCATTAACTTTAATTGTCGGTACTGTTTTATTTGCATTTCAAATTTATTGTGATTTTAGCGGCTATAGCGACATTGCAATTGGTACTGCTAAATTATTAGGTTTTAATTTAAAACAAAACTTCGCTTTTCCATATTTTAGTAGAGATATAGCTGAATTTTGGAGAAGATGGCATATTTCACTTTCAACTTGGTTTAGAGATTATTTGTACATTCCTCTTGGTGGAAGTATGGTTACAAAACCCAAAGTAATGCGAAACATTATTATAATATTTGTTGTAAGTGGTTTTTGGCACGGAGCAAATTGGACCTTTATTGTTTGGGGGTTTTTAAATGCATTATACTTTTTACCACAATGGCTTAGAAATACGAACAGGCGATTTCTTAGAACAGTAGCTGAAAATAGAATATTGCCAAGTATAGCAGAAGTAATAAACATAACAACTACTTTTACTTTAACTTGTATAGCTTGGGTGTTTTTTAGAGCTAAAAATGTTACAGAGGCTGTAGAATATATTATTGATATATTTAGTTTTAGATTTTCGAGCACTGCAAATATTACTAAAGCTGTTGGCGATACTTATTTAAAATTTACACTACCAGTTGCAATTTTTATATTAATTAATTTTGAGTGGTACAACAGAGCAGAACAACATGGATTAAGCAAAAAAAGTAAATATTCTTTTGTTAGATGGAGTATTTATGTTTTGCTTGTGCTTGCCATTATTCAATACTTTGGTACCGAACAGAGTTTTATTTATTTTCAATTTTAAACACAATATGACTAAATATTTGACAAAAAATTTCCTGTTCTGCTTATTTATAATAGTGAATTTACAAATTATAAAAAAATCTGTTCCTTTTTATTGGGGAAATAAGCTGTTTGCACAAAAAATTGATTTTTTGCAGAACGCCAATGAAAATTATGATTGTTTTTTTGTAGGCTCCAGTTTAACCAGTAGACACGTAATTCCTAAGATAATAAACCGAGATACTAAACTAACATCTTACAATTTAGGCACTGGTAGCCAGTTTAAATTAGAAACGAGTTATTTGATAGATCATTTAATAAACAGTTATGATTTTATTGACAAAGAAGATCTAATTATTTTAGATAGAGGCGTTCGTCGAATAAAAGATATAGACGATGTGAATTTACACACAATAAGATCAAAATATTATTTAGATCTTAAGAGGTTGAAAATAGGTTTAGCATATTACATTAAACAGAAAAATTTTAATCAAATATATAACCATATATTGTCATATTTCGAAAACCAGCTTTGCATTGGAGAATTAATAAAAATTTCAGAAATTCATTTTAAAGGGTTTGGGAATCTTTCAAAATTTGAAGTAGATCAATTAGGGTTCTATTCAATGGGTCAGCATCAAAAAGTTTTAAATTCGCAGAGGTTAAAAAGCCTAAACGAAAAATTTAAAGCAGCGGTAAAAGAGGGGAAGCATAACAACAGGAAGCTAAAGGAAATAAAAATTATAGAATATGAATTTAATTTAAACCATAAAAAAACTTATATAAATTACGGCAACCCTATTACAAACAATACCCTTTATTTTGATAAAACTCATTATACTTTGAAAGGGGCTGAAAAATATACTAGCCTATTGGTAAAGGAATTAAATAATAATTTTGACTAAATTATTGCAAAATTAAGTTTGCAAAACGCCTACATTAAACTGTTTTTCAATTGGGGCTTGGTTTGCTGCTTCAATGCCTGTTGCAATAATATTTCTAGTATCTGCTGGGTCAACAATATCATCTACCCAAAGCCTGGCTGCTGCATAATAAGCCTTAGTTTGTTTGTCGTAACGGTCGGTTATTTTTTTCAATAAAGCTTTTTGCTCTTCATCGCTAACAACTTCTCCTTTTGCTTTTTTTGAACTAACCTGTATTTGTAACAATGTTTTTGCAGCTTGCGAACCGCCCATTACCGCTATTTTTGCAGTAGGCCAAGCAAAAATTAGCCTCGGATCGTAAGCTTTACCACACATAGCATAGTTACCTGCACCATAAGAATTACCAACAATAAAAGTAAACTTTGGCACTACTGAGTTAGACACCGCACTCACTAATTTTGCACCATCTTTAATAATACCGCCTTGCTCAGAGCGAGACCCAACCATAAAACCAGTAACATCTTGCAAAAATACCAAAGGAATTTTCTTTTGATTGCAGTTCATAATAAACCGTGCAGCTTTATCAGCACTATCACTATAAATAACGCCACCAAACTGCATTTCTCCTTTTTTCGATTTTACAATTTCGCGTTGATTAGCTACAATGCCAACTGCCCAACCTTCAACTCTGGCATAACCACAAACTATCGATTGACCGTAACCTTCCTTATATTCAGTAAAAGAATCAGCGTCAATTATGCCTTTAACTAACTCCCGCATTTCATAAGGTTTTTTTCCACCTTCAGAAAAAATACCATACATTTTTTTGGGTTCATAAGCTGGCTTAACTGCCGCCACTTTGCTAAAACCAGCTGTTTTTACTGCCCCAAATTTATCTACTAAATCTCTAATGGTTTTTAAGCAAGTCTCATCATTGGGCATTTTATAATCGGTTACACCAGATATTTCGGAGTGAGTAGCAGCCCCGCCCAAAGTTTCAATATCTACTTCTTCCCCAATTGCAGACTTTACCAAATAAGGGCCCGCCAAAAATACGGAACCTGTTCCCTCAACAATTAAAGCCTCATCCGACATAATTGGCAAATAAGCACCGCCTGCAACACAAGGCCCCATAATAGCTGCAATTTGCGGAATACCTTTGGAAGATATAATTGCGTTGTTTCTAAAAATTCTTCCAAAATGTTCTTTATCAGGAAAAATTTCATCTTGCATAGGCAAAAACACGCCAGCACTATCCACTAAATATATTAGTGGTAATCGGTTTTCAATTGCAATTTCTTGCGCCCGTAAATTCTTTTTACCCGTCATTGGAAACCAAGCACCTGCTTTTACTGTAGCATCATTTGCAATTACCATACATAGGCGATTGTTAATTCTACCAATACCAGTTACCACGCCTGCGCTTGGTGCGCCACCATATTCGGCATACATACCATCAGCTGCCAAAGTGCCTATTTCTAAAAACCGACTATTTTTATCGGTTAACAAGGCAATTCTTTCCCGTGCAGTTAATTTACCTTTACTATGGTGCTTATCTATTCTTTTTTTGCCTCCACCCAAATGCGCATCGGCAACCTTACGCTGCCAATTGCTAATTAGCAAGCGCATGGCATCATCGTTTTTATTAAAATTTAAATCAATTGCTGCTTTACTCATAACTGCTCAAATATACGTTTTTAAGCCGCTTTTTTTAAATTAGTAAATTTTAACAATTTTTTGTATATTTGATTATGTATCAAGGGTATGAAACGTACAGTTTTTTACGATTATTATTGCCACTAATTGCTGGCATAGTAGGCTATTTATTCTTAGGTATTACTATTCCTTGGGTTGTTATTTTGTTGTTGTTAAACTTCTTTATTTTATTTGGAATTGCAGTAATCAACAAGTTAAGTATATCAATAAATGCTTCATTTGTTTTTGGTATTAGCTTAAATCTTTTTCTATTTTTTACAGGTAACTATTTAAGTAGCAGTTTTGATTTAAGTAACAAAGATGATTTTTTTGCTATCCACAAAAATAATAGTGATTACCTAAAACTTAAAATTGAAGAACCCTTTGTTAAAAAGGGAACGTACTATAAATCAACAGCTTCCATACTTGCATCTTATAAAAACGAAATTGCTAATACAGCATCTGGTAAAACCTATATTAATATAAAAGATGAAGAAATATTATCGCTACCTAAATATGGCGATGTTTTGCTGTTAAAGAATAAGCTATTTGAAATTGAAGGGCCTAAAAACTTGGGAGAGTTTAATTACAAACGCTATTCTAATTTAAAGCAAATACATTTTCAAACTTTTTTAAAAGCCGGTGATTATACAATTGTTTGTGAAGCCTGTGGTTCAAAATTATGGACTAACATTTATCAACTAAGAGGTCAATTAGTAAATGCATTAATTAAAAATATTGACGATGAAACTTCATTAGCAATTACCTCTGCTTTATTGTTGGGCCAAAAAAACTTTCTAACCAAAACCGTAAAAAGCACTTTTGCAAATACTGGGGCAATGCACATATTAGCGGTTTCTGGTTTGCATGTTGGTATTTTATTTTTAATGCTCAACTTTTTGTTTAAGCCAATTGCACACGGCAGATGGGGCAGAGCATTAGCAGCAATATTGAGTATTTTAATAATATGGATTTATGCAGGTGTTACTGGTTTTTCCGCTTCGGTAACTAGAGCTTCGTTAATGTTTAGCTTATTTTTGGTAGCCGAAATAGTAAACAGAGATAAAAATACCTATAATATTTTGGCTGCTTCCGCCTTTTTAATTCTGCTATACCAACCTAATATGCTGGCCGAAGTAGGTTTTCAATTGAGTTATGCGGCAGTATTTTCAATTGTAACTTTATATCCATACATATTTAAATGGTTTGTATTTAAAAGTAAAACGATTAATTTCTTCTGGTCTATTTCAGCTGTTTCTATTGCGGCCCAAATTGGTACCGTGCCAATAAGCTTGTATTATTTTCAGCAATTCCCAACTACTTTTTTGTTTTCCAATTTGTTAGCGATACCGGCAGCTACTACTATTTTTGTTAGTGGCATTTCAATTTTGATTAGTAGTTTTATTGCACCTCCGCTTGCTGCTTTTATAGGTAAATTTTTAGAAATTGTAATTTATGCCTTACACTTTGGTCTTTCTTTATTGAATAAATTGCCACTTTCAACAGTTGAGTTTAACAGCTTTACCTCTTATTTTCCTTTATTAATGTTTTTATTTTTTATAGGATCAATAATATGGATAATCAATCAAAACAGAAAAGCCTTATGGCTGGCTGCCCTTAGTTTTTTTCTGCTTTGTAGCAGCAACGCCTTGGAAAAATGGAACAGCTATAATGAAGAAAAACTGTTAGTCTATAATAATAAAAAAGGCTTAATAATGGAGACACTCGCAACAGGCAAATCAATAGGTAGTATTAGCAGCAATGGTATAGAAACAAGTTTTTCATATTTTACAAAGCCTGTAAATCGACATTTTCAAATTAACGAACAGTTCAATTTTGCTTATCCAAATGTTCAAAATTTATATCAAATAAAAGATAAAACCATTTTACTATTAACTAATGAAGTTAACTTGAAAGACTTTCCAAAAGAAATTGGAGTAGATGTATTGATAATCGAAAACAATCCATATCTCTCTAATTTTGAGGAATTTATAAATAAATATAAATTTAAAGAAGTAATTGTTACCGCAAATAATAACAATCCGAAATTTTATTTAGATCAATTTAAAAATCACAATATAAAAAGTTATTCGGTTAAAGAAAAAGGAATGTATGTTGCCAATTTAGACTAAATAGCTCGCAATCATCCTTTTGCAATAAAGCTTAGTTTTTGAAAAACCCTATCAACCCAATGTTCTGGTTTATTTATTTTCATTAAATATTCGGAGGCCTCTTGCTTTGTAATTATTTGGTGTTGGTTCAATTCCCAATCCGAATGGTAGCCTAATAAATCCAAAGCTGGTTGGTAAATTGGTTTTAGTAAAGCAATGTCTTCTGGGGTAAACCAGTTTTTCCAATTGTTAAGTTTAGTGGTTCTTTTTACTCTATTTAAAGTGAAATTATTCTTCGGATTTTTTGATAAATCAAAACTTAAATATTTTTCCAAATCAGTTTTATTATCGCTAATAAAGTCTTCATACTTTAAAACAAACCAACTTTTTTTTAGGGATTTTATAGTATTAATTAAATTTTGAGCTATTCTTTTTTCCTCGTTTAAGTAAGTTTTTAAGTTAAACGAACATTCAATTATTTTATAAAAAGGTATTGCGCCAGGCTCACTTTCTTTCAATAAAATGGTGCTTAAAGTTTTTCTAAACTTTTGTTGGCTTCTTTTATGTTTGTAATACCATCTATACAAAAAAGCAGAGATCAAACGATCTCTCGGATCTCTAACAATCCATATTTTTTTATTGTAATAGTTTTGTATGGTATCTATTTCGGTATTTTGTCTTGAATAATGTAAACATTTACAAATTACATTACTTCTTGCTGCAGTTGTTTCCTTATGAAACGCTATATCTGTTAAACCTTTAAAAGCATTTGGCTCAAAAAAAATTTTTGAATTTTTTAAGTTGGCGTCAAGCTTATAGGTTAAAAAAGTAGTACCACTTTTTGGTAAACCAATAATTAAAATTTTAAGTGGCTTTTTTATATTACTATAATTTATTCTTCCGCTGCTTTCTTTTCAATTGTTTCTTTTAGTTGATCAACTTTAGTCTCAACCGTATCATCTACTGATTCACCTTCGATGGTGGTAGTTTCCTCAACTTTATTTACTTCTTCAACAACCTTACTTTCAGCTTGTATGGCTTCTTCAACTTTGTTTACTTCTTCAACAACCTTAATTTCAGTTTGTGTAGTTTCCTCAACTTTGTTTACTTCTTCAACAACCTTACTTTCAGCTTGTATGGCTTCTTCAACTTTGTTTACTTCTTCAACAACCTTAATTTCAGTTTGTGTAGTTTCCTCAACTTTGTTTACTTCTTCAACAACCTTAGTTTCAGCTTGTATGGTTTCTTCAACTTTGTTTACTTCTTCAGCAACTTCACTTTCGGTTTGTGCAGTTTCAGCTGTTTTGTTTACTTCTTCAACAACCTTAATTTCAGCTTGTGCGGTTTCCTCAACTTTGTTTACTTCTTCAACAACCTTAATTTCAGTTTGTATAGTTTCCTCAACTTTGTTTACTTCTTCAGCAACTTCACTTTCAGTTTGTGCAGTTTCCTCAACTTTGTTTACTTCTTCAACAACCTTACTTTCGCTTTGTGCAGTTTCGTCAACTTTGTTTACTTCTTCAGCAACCTTACTTTCAGCTTGTGCAGTTTCTTCAATTTTGCTCACTTCTTCAGCAACCTTACTTTCGGGTTGTGCAGTTTCCTCTGTTTTGCTTACTTCTTCGGCAACTGTTTCCCCAGCCTCAGCTTTAATATCAGGGGTTGCAACTATGGGCGTAACTACCGTTTCTTCCTTAGTTAAAGTTTCATTTGAAACAGTTTTTACTTCAGCGTTTGCATCTTTCTTAGGTTGCTCTTCAACGGTTTCGGTTTCTTCATTTAAAGCTTCAACTTTTGGTGTAACATTAGCCGTAGGTGGTTCAGTTTGTTTTAATGGTGTTTTCGCAACTGCTACCGCTTCTTTGCCCACTTCAGCCGCAACTGCTGCAGGCTTAGCTGCCGTTTTAGGTTTTGATTCTATTTGTACTTTTTTAGCCTTAGGTAATTTGTCCGATTTTTTTTCTAACTCTTTTAAGGTAAGATACATATCGTGCAGCTTTTGCTCTTTACTTACTATCCTATCTTCTATTAATTTTAATTTTGCACTACGTAATTGATACTCTAATTGTGTGGTACTATTTTTATTTATTCTTCCGCTTTGATACGAAATGCTATCCTTGTCTCTCTTTATAGAAGATTCCATTTTGCCGATAGCATTTTTTAAACCACCAATTCTTGAGGTGATTCTGCTGCCTACATTAGATTGTATATTTGCTTTTAATGCACCAAAAGCTTCATTAAATTTCAATCGTAATGCATTTCTATCTCTTGGCGTCATTTCCTGGCCTTTTGCCTCTTGTTGAAAGGCCAAAAGTTTATCCCACAATTTTCTGGTGTGGCGTTCGGTACCAATTTTTTCTAAAACTTCTGTAACCTTGCTTCTTATAGCAACCATATTGGTTTTAGAAATTTCTAAATATTTTGATTTTTCTGCATTCTGAAGTTTCTTTAACTCGTCAAAAACCTCATCAATTGCTTTTCTAAGCTCAGTAGTTTGTTCTCTTTTTATATTTCTATCTAAAGTATTTTCTTTTATACTTTTACTAACATCTTTGGCTTCTGCCCAAACAGCCGAGCTGTACACGGTAAGGTTGCCAACTCTTACCTTTAGTTGCTCTATTTGCTGCTTAATATGCTCATACAATCGATATGAAAGTACCCGTACTCGCCACTCTTGCTCTGCAATTTTTATAACATCCGTTTTGGGGGTTTTAAGCCCTTCTGGCAGCATATTTTCTTCAGAAATTCCTCGTTCTACTAAAGTAAAGGGTTGTGGAAAGCTATCTTCAGCACCATCTTTCCAATCTCTAAACAATTCTTTTACAAAGGCTTCGTCTATTCCCTTTTTAGGAAACGTCCACAGCTTAATAATATCTGAATTTTGATGTAATCGGATGGCTATTAAAACATCCGTATCTTTTTCATCTTGGCCCCAAATAACAATTCTATCTTTCATTCTTCTTAACTAAACTATATATGTAGAATAAGCACGTAGCTTTTTACTATTAAAATTAAAATGTTTTTTTTATGATGTTTAAATGCTTCTTCGAGTCAAGTTTTCAGTACGAATATAAAAATGTTATTGTAAACTCTAAAAAAAGCAACGCTTTGAAAATAAATTTTTATATTTGTAATATGTTAAAAAAATAAACTTCGGCCATAAAGTTATCTATTTTTTACCTTTATGCAATGAATACAAGCTCTTTAAAAATAATTTTTTGCTTTATTGTCATAAGTATACTTATGATGCCTTCAATTATCAATGCTCAAACGAACGTAAACATTGAGCTATTATATCAAGATAAAATTGACACATTGCCAATTAACTATCGAGATAGCTATTATAGTGAGTGTTGGGGCTTCACTTTATTAGATGAAGAGTATGCAGTAATATCTTCTACGCTTGGCACGCATATTTATGATATTACAGATGCCAAAAACAGTTATCAAGCAGCTTTTATAGCTAATCCTGTAAATGGCTTCAATTCTAATTGGAGAGATTTTCACGATTATAATGGCTTTTTGTACATAGTAAATGATGGTGCACCGGGGGTTTTACAAATTGTTGACTTGCGCAGGTTGCCAATCGAAGTATCGGTGGTGTACGAATCAGATGAATTTTTTGAAGCAGCACATAACATATACATTGATACTACCTCCGCCAAATTATATGTTTGCGGTGGTACTACCGCCAACGGCCAAGCTTTTGATTTAGGTATTTACGATATCAGCAATCCGCAAAAGCCCGAATTTTTAAATTCTTATACTGAATTTGGTTACATACACGATTGTTTTGTGCGCAACGATACCGCATATTTAGCATCCCCTAATAAACAAGCCTTAATAGTGGCCAATTTTGAAGATGTTTACAGCCCTAAAACTTTAGGCAATTTAACTAACTACCCAACTGCTGGTTATACACATGCAGGCTGGTTAAGCCAAAATGGTCAACATTTTGTTTTAAGTGATGAAACTTATGGTTCAAACCTAAAATTGTTAGATGTAGCCGAATTAGATGACATTAAAGTGCTGAGCCAATTTAGTAGCGGCGTTTCTGATAGCTCTATGGTACATAACCCTATTATAATTGACCACCTTGTTTTTGTAAGCTACTATAATGATGGCTTACAGGTGTTTGATATTAGCGACCCTCAAAATGTAGAAAAAGTTGGTTTTTACGATACTTACCCTAATGAGCGCAAAGGAGGCTATAGAGGAGCTTGGGGCGTTTATCCTTTTAAAAGTGGCAAGGTGGTAGTTAGTGATCGACAAACTGGTTTATATGTGTTAGATGCAAGTAGCCTGGTAAACAATTTTGTTAGTGTTGATGATATAGCGGATTCAACAATTGCCATTTATCCAAACCCGGTAAAAGATCAACTATTTGTTACCACCAATAATATTAAATTTGATGCTTACAAAATTTATTCGGTAGATGGTAAAATGATAGCGGAACAAAAGGTAAATCAAAATTTTAATAATACATTTATCAATACCACCAATTTAAAAACAGGTTTATATTATCTCCTCTTACAAAAAAAAGAACAAGTTATTTTTAGTAAGAAATTGATTAAGGAATAAATTGGTCCTATTTTTTTTTAAGTGAAAACTTTAAGCCGAATAATTTATCAGTTAATGTGATGAGAAGTGAAAAAGCCAGTAATTAAAGTGAGTTCAGCATTTTTATTCGGTAGAAAATGTAGCCCATTTTTTAGGAATGGAAATTGTGAGTATTGCTTTATTTAGCCTTATTTTTAGCTTCGTAATAGAAAACCGATGAATTATTCGGGTTAAACCCAACCATTAATGGCAAGGTCTTAGTATCAAATTATTAGATATGAAATCCTTACAAAAAATTATTACCATAGGTTTAATAGCAATAGTTACAAGTTCGTTAAGCGGTTGTTTTACTGCACAAAAAGCATTACAAAAAGGCAACTATGATGTGGCAATTAGCAAAAGCATCAAAAAGCTAAAAAAGAAAAACCCTAAAGACAAACACATTTTAATTTTAGAAGAAGCTTTTGAAGAAGCCGTTGCGTTTGACTTAAAAAGAATTGACTATTTAAGCAAAAACGATTTAGTACACAACTGGAGAAAAGTGCTAAGCTTATATAAACAGTTAGATTATCGGCAACTCAAAGTAGCCAAATTGTTACCCTTGTATGTTGCCCAAGAAGGTCGCGAGGCAGGCTTTACAATGGAAGATTATAAAACTCAAATTGTAACCTTAGAAAACAATGTTTCAGAATATTTGTACCGCACCGCCAATGTGTTGATAAAAGAAAACGATAAAATTTCTTCAAGAAAAGCCTATGAAATTTTGTTAGAACTAAAAAGCATAAAGCCCAACTATAAAGATGCTATTGCATTGCGCCAAACCGCTTTCAACAATGGTAAAAGCCACGTTTTGGTAACGGTAAACAACCGATTTACTGCTGGTTTGCCGGCTGGTTTTGAGCATAACTTAACTAATTTTAGATTAAATGACAACCAAGCAAAGTGGTTAGTGTTTCACCAAACTTCTTTTAACAAACCCCAATATAATTACGCCGTTGAGTTAGTAATGAATGAAATAAATGTTTCACCCGATTTGGTAGATGACGAAGTTTACACCGACAAAAAGAAAGTAAAAGACGGTTGGAAATATGTGTTAGACAAACAAGGAAACGTAAAAAAAGATAGCTTGGGTAACGATATTAAAGAAGACAAAATTAAGTGGGTAAATTGTGATGTAATTGAAACCAAGCAATTTAAAGCAGCCGAAATTTATGGCACCTTACATATTTACGATAACGCTACAAAACAACTTTTACGTAGCGTTGCGGTAAGCGGCACATCAAAATTTGATCACAAATTTGTACATATTGAGGGCGACGAAAGAGCATTAACTCAAGATTCTAAAAATAAAATTAAAGCCAAGTTTAAAAATTTTCCATCCGACTTTAGCTTATTAGAGCAAGCCACTGCCACACTAAAAGCTGCCGTTGAAGATGCAATGGAAGACAACATTGAGTTGGTGTTGTATTAAAAACCAATAATCAATCAATACAAAATAAATAAAGGGTTACTTACTAAAGTAGCCCTTTATTTATTATCACCTAAATATAAAAACACTAATTATGCAACTACATTTTCAACCGGTTAAATCCAACTTTGGGCTAAACATCCAAAAATTATCCGCATTATCTTTTGCGCTATAAAAATCATCCTCCTCTAAGTTGTTTTCAAAATCGAAGTTCAAGCGATCGTAACGTAAAGTGGCTGTAAATTGCAAGGCATCGGTAAGCTTAATATCGAAATTTGCATACGTACCTTAGTTAATCGAAGCCACTACGTAATCGGTTAAAACACTATCGGTTGAGGTAAATTTGGTACACACATTTTTATCACTTTTTTTAAGGTAAATATAATTGGCCACCAAAGGTATACCTATAATCGGTTCGGCCTTGTTTCATCTATAATTACACTAGTATAAGTATGCTACAGTAAGGCAGCAGTTAGGTAGAACAAAAGTGGTAGGATTAGTATTACAATAAAATTTTATACTTTATATAATTTTCATCTTGCCAAAAGTAAAACCAAATCTTTTAGTTTATCCACTTAAAATCTTTTCATCTTAAAAAAAATAATTTATAAAATTAATGGTTTTTTTTGAATGAATTGCCCAAGTAAACAAAAAGTAGTATAATCAAGTTCGCAAACTATTTTAAATTTAAACTCCCTAAATTTAGCCTACTTATAAATTTCAATTAATACTTTTCTAAAAAAAATTACGCTTCTCCAATATACTATTCGCATCAACGTTTATTAACGAAATAAATTTAATTACCTTTATAGCGAAATCATTCATCCAAAAGAAAATAGACTTTTTAATTTATATTTATTTAATGAAATTCAACTTAAAAAATATTATACCGGTTTTAGCAATGGTTTGCTTGTTTATGCAAACTGCACTTGCTCAAGATACACAAAAAAGTAACAATGCCTTGTTTGAAAACACATCGAGAGATAGGTTAATTATAGAACTTGGCCACGCTAATTTGAGCAACAAGCCCGAAAGTATGGATCTTAAATGGTTTTCAAGGGCTATTAATGTTTATTTAATGTATGACATTGCGATATCACGAAACGAAAATTTTAGCTTTGCCCCAGGTATTGGTATTGGCACAAATGTGTACTCGCATAATGTTAGTTTTGTGCAAAATGATGAGAGCATTACCTTTTTTCAGGGACTTGATTCTATTAACTACACCCGCAACAACTTATCCACCAATTTTTTTGATATTCCATTAGAAATTCGTTTTAGAACCAACCCTAACAAATTTGGCCGCCGGTTTAAAGTAGCAGCTGGTTTTAAAGGTGGTTATTTAATTAATGGCCATACTAAATGGGTTGGCGATGTTAAGGGTAATGTGCCACTTACTAATTATAAAAACCAAAATATACCCAACCTAAACAATATTAGGTATGGCTATACTTTGCGTATTGGTTATAGTAATTTTAATATAATAGGTTTCTATTCTGCAGCACCTTTGTTTCAAATTGATAAAAGCACCGTAAAAGGTGGTATAAAACCTTTTTATATCGGCTTTAGTTTTAATTCTTTGTAAATCTTACTGTAATTAAAGTTCTTTAATGGCTTATTAAAATCTATCAAGCTACCTTTGTATAGTTTTGTCAGTTAATATAAAATTTTCCAAGCAAGATTTTTATAATCTTTTATTAACCCAAGGTAACCGGGCTATACAAACTAAAGCAGAGCAATTAGTGCGCAATAACCATGTGCAGTTAAAAAGCACTAACCCCGATGGAGAAACAATAAAACTACAAGTAGAAAGTCAAAGTAGTAATAAAATATACGATGTTTTATTAACCAAAGGCAATAATGGTATTATTAACTTATGTACTTGCCCCTATAATGGCATTGGTATTTGCAAACATATTTCGGCGGCCTTATTGTTATTAATTAATTCAAAAAGTAAAAATACTAAAAACAGCAAAAATACTTTTCAGTTATTTAATATTTACGATTCTTATACTGGTTATTTTAAATTTCAATTTATTGAAGAAGAATACCTTACAAAACTAAACCTGCTTTATGGCGGTTTAGTTGAGCAGGCCGTAGATAAAAAGTTGGTGAAAATTATTGAAGCTAGTAATAAAAACTGTAGGGCTACTTTTATTGATAATGCGGTTAGGTATGAGTTACACTTTTACATTTGGCAAAAAAAAATTGGAACTAAGTGCAATTGTAGCACCTCCAAAAGTAAACCCTGCATTCATAAGGTTGCGCTTTTAAACCTCATTTATAATAAATACGGTAAAAGAGGGCTTTTAGAAGTAGTTGATAAAGAAAAAATATATAATGAACTACTAAAGCCTTATGGTTTTACCTACGAAAACTACCCCGAATCGGTTTTTTCTTTTGACTGGAAGGGAGATAAAATTGTATTAGTAACTACCGTTAAAAATCTTTTAAATAAAAGCAATGTAAGCAGTATAAGTAAAGGCCTAAATGAAGTAAGTAGCCAAAACCAATTAGAAGCAATTACTAACATTGAAAGCCTTGAAAGTAAAACTGACAATTTAAAAGTTGGCTATGAATGGCATACGCTTAACAATTACGCCATAAGTATTAAACCTTTTATTGGAAAGACTACAAAAGATGGTACTCGCTTTAAAAGCAATTTTGATTATAAACTTGACCACCTAATACCAGGTATTGATAATACCGAAACCATTGCCACACAAGAGCTAATTGACAAATTAGATCACTACACCAAAGAGTTTGGTTTTGTATATGTGTTTAGAGATATAGATGGGAATAATGAAAATTGGTTAAGATATATTAACCACACTTTTCCTATTGTGGCGCAATTATTTGAAAACTTGTCAACCCAAATATCGGGCTACTTTGTAAATGATGATTATCCAAGTACTTTCAAAAATTACAAAAACCTTACACTAAGTCGGCATAAAGTTGATTTATTAATTGAAGTAAAAGAAAAAGAAGGTTTTTACCAAATTACCGCCCAACCTTTGGTTAACGATAGCACTTTTAGTTTTGAAGAGCTTGATACTTCAATAGCTCCCTTTTTTGTTATTAAAGATGGTGTGGCCTATATGCACAAAAACAGCGCCGCTATTTCAATATTTAACACTTATAATGGTAATGATGATTTTCATTTGATAAAAAAAGATTTCATAACCTATTACCAAAACGTACTAACCTTAGCCAGTAAGTTTTTTACAGTAAATTTTAATTTTGAGTTTGATAAAAGTGAAATTGACACCATTGCTAAGCCACAAGTATTTTTAAAAGAGCTAAATAACTTTTTGTTACTACAACCTTTTGTGGCCTACCAAAACAATAAAGTGCCTTTGTTTAGTAATGAAGCTATTTTAATAGAAGATGAAACAGGTAGTTTGCAAAATTTAGAACGAGACGAACTAATAGAACTTCAATTTAAAAATAATTTACTCGAATTACATCCAAAATTTGAAAGCCAAATTAATCACGGTTTCTTTTACCTTACCTTAACTGAACTATTAAAAGGTGGTTGGTTTTTTGATGCTTTTGAAAAACTTAAAAATTTAAATATTGAAATATTTGGCCAAAAAGAACTTAAAAAATTTAAGTATAACCCCAACAAGCCAACCATTAGTTTTGGAGTAAGCAGCGGCATTGATTGGTTTGAAGTAAATATGAAAGTGCTTTTTGGTGATATATCCGTAAAGTTAAAAGATGTGCGTAAGGCCTTAATTAACCAACAAAATTACGTACAACTTAGCGATGGTACCATTGGTATTTTACCCGAAAGTTGGATAGAAAAATACTCCACCATGTTTAAAATGGGTGAAGTGGATAAGAATGGGAAACTGCAACTTTCAAAATTACACTTTGGCATTTTAGACCAACTATTTGATGATATTGATGAGCTTGAAATACAAAAAGAAATACACGAGAAAAAACAAAAGCTTTTAAACTTTAAAGAAATAAAAGCCGTAAAAGTACCAAAACAAATTAAGGCAACATTAAGGCCTTATCAAAAAAAAGGCTACCAATGGTTGCAATTTATTGACGAGTTTAATTGGGGCGGTATTTTAGCAGATGATATGGGTTTGGGTAAAACACTACAAATGCTAACTTTGTTAACGGCCAAAAAAAATGAAAAAGATAATTTTAAAGCTTTGGCAGTTTTACCGACTACTTTAATTTTCAACTGGGAAAACGAAATACAAAAATTTTGCCCACACTTAACTTTCCACATTCATAGAGGTAGCAACCGTGCGTATGGTGTAGAACAATTACCCGAAGCCAATATTTATTTAACCAGCTACGGCCTTATGGTAAACGATATTGAATGGTTAAAAGAAGTGGAGTTTGATTATGCTATTTTAGATGAATCGCAAGCTATTAAAAACCCAAGCAGCAAGCGTTATAAAGCAGCCCGCTTACTAAATGCCAAAAACCGCATTGCCTTAACCGGTACACCTATTGAAAACAATACGGTTGATTTGTTTGCCCAATTTAACTTTGTAAACCCTGGTTTTTTAGGTAGCCTCAATTTTTTTAAAAACGAATTTGCCACCCCAATTGATAAAAATGGCGACGAAGAAAAAAGCCGACTTTTAAAAAAATTAATCTACCCGTTTTTATTAAGAAGAACCAAAGAAGCTGTTGCTGTTGACTTACCAGCTAAAACAGAAGACATCATATACTGCGAAATGGATGCACAACAACGCAGCGTATACGATGCTTTTAGAAATAGTTTTAGAGATCAAATTTTAAACAATATTGATGAAAACGGTATTGAAAAATCGAAACTACAAGTATTGGCAGCGCTTACCCAATTACGATTAATTTGCAACAGCCCTGCCATTTTAAATACCGAAGAAAATTATGGCAACGCCTCTGTAAAGTTAAAACTGCTAATGGAGCATATTAGCGAAAAAACGAGCAACCACAAAATTTTGGTGTTTTCGCAGTTTGTGAAAATGTTGAATTTAATTAGAACTGAATTAGATGAAACAAAGGTGAGTTACGAATATTTGGATGGGCAAACCAGTCAAGAAAATAGAAAAGCTGCGGTTGATCATTTTCAAACAGATGAAAAATGTAGGGTGTTTTTAATAAGCCTCAAAGCCGGTGGTACAGGCATTAATCTTACTGCGGCCGATTATGTTTATATAGTAGATCCGTGGTGGAACCCTGCGGTAGAAAACCAAGCCATAGATCGCACCCACCGTATTGGGCAAAGTAAAAACGTGTTTGCTTACCGTATGATTTGTAAAAACACTATTGAAGAAAAAATACTATTGCTGCAAGAGAAAAAGAAAAGCATATCTAAAGACATCATCAGCAGCGAAAGTGGTTTTATGAAAAAATTAACTACCGATGATATTAAGGCCTTGTTTGAGTAGATATTACAACAAGAATTAAGTTTAAGTTAATAACATTTCTATAGGCACTCTTGTTCCATTAAATACTGGTGTAGCACCAAAAATGTTTGAGTTAATATTTATTACATCTTTTTCCATCCTATATTAAAGGTAATCTAAAAAATCTAACAGTCTGATATCTTTGATCTATAAAATCAAACCACTCTTTTTATAATTCTTAAGGTATGCGTATATTTATTTTGTGCTTTGCTAAATATACCGTGATGATCTATACTATCAATTTTCACTTTCCCACTAGCGTGAATAATTTTTTTATCTTCTAAAATAATACCTACGTGGATAATGTGTCCATCTTCGGCTCTGTCAAAAAAAGCGAGATCACCAGGTTTGGCTTGCTCAACAAAACCAACTGCTGTGCCAATATTTGCTTGTTGCGAAGCATCGCGGGGTAACCAAACATTAAAATATTGAAACACGTTTTGTACAAAACCGCTACAGTCAATACCCATTGGAGATCTGCCTCCCCATAAATAAGGCGTATTTAAATATTTGTAGGCCGTTTTTATTAATTTTTCATTGCTGAAATCAAATTTTTTTAAATCAACTGCCAAGCCATTATACGTTGCTTTTTTACTGTTAAAAGTTTTACAGTTAATACCATCAAATTTGTATAGTTTGCTTGCCATTACAATAGGTATGTGTTCATTTTTTAATTGCAACGGATGCCACACATCAAAAGTTAATGATGAATTTTCAGCTATCGTAAAATTAGCTGAGTTAGGGCAATGTTGTAAAGCATCCATCCAACCGATATAACCATCGTGATCAATTTTAATCTCCAACCAATTTTTGGTTTTGCCTTCTATCGTATAGGTTTCGCCATACAATAATTGTGTAACCATTTCGGCTCGGTGGCTAGCTTCTTTTCTAACCGGTATTATGCTAATATTAGCAATGCCATGCTCCATTTTAATTATGGTGCTTATTCATTTTTAAATTTTAATGCCCAGGCATCTTTATTTAACTGCTCTTTGTATTTAGGTAATACTTTTTCAGCATCAGCTTTTGTTTTACCTGCGTAAATAGAAACCCTGTTGTATTTGTTTGAATTAGGTAAAACTACTGCATTATAGCCCATTTTACGTAAATCTTGGCTGTATTTTTGTGCATCTTTTTCTTTTACAAATGAAGAAATAATTATATAATAACCATTGTAAAATTCATCTTCATTAAGCTTTTTTACCGATGAAGGTTTATCATCATCAACTGGCTTAGCCTTATTTGGTTTATCTGTTCTTTTTTTGTTGCCTTGTAACAAAGCTGCTGTTGAATTACTACTTATTGTTTCTCCTGTTTCTTTAATTTTTGTAGTTGATTTTTCTAAGGGTTTTTGTTTCTCAACTTCAACTGGTTTTTGTTGTTGTTGTAAAGCAGGTTTATCATCAATAGTTGTTCCACTATCTTTTAAAAACAAATTATACAAACCAAAAGCTAAACCACCTAACAACAATAATGGAATTAAAAACCACCACATTCTACCTTTCGATCTTAATGATTCTTCTTCTATAGCTCGGCTTGTAGCAATGTACTCATTTACCTCTTCATTGTCTTGATAAGGGTTTTCTATTTCTGCTGCTTCAACTAAGTCAACTTCTTGTTGCTCTTCAATTTCAAAAGTATCATCAATCAAGGCTTCATCTTCCGGAAAATGTGGTTCTTGTGCTTGTGTAAGTTCGGCTAAAATTTCGTTATTATCACTTTCGTGCGGGTTTTCAAATACTTCATCTTTCGGAAAATGTGGTTCTTGTGCTTGTGTTAGTTCAGCTAAAATTTCGTTATTATCACTTTCGTGCGGGTTTTCAAATACTTCATTTTCTTCTTCGCCGTCAACTTCTTTTGTTTTTTCTTCTATAATCTGTTGTTGCGTGGTAATTTTTTTAGGAAGATCAATTACTGGTAAATTAAAAATATCGGACAAGTAGTTGACTTCATCAGTTTGCTTAAAATGAAGTTTGTACTCGCCCTCCTCTTTTACAAAAGTTCCTAAATCTTCAATAGTATAAGTTCTATCGGCATTTAGTTTAGTTAAAAGTTGCTCAATATAAGCTTGTATGCTTTCAATTGATTTTTCTTTACTAAGGCCTTCTTCCTCTCTAATTTTAGTTATTAAAACACCATCATCTAACTTAATGTTATCGTTAAAAATAATGTTTTTAGTTGGTGGATGAATTTTACCCTCATTTTCAACTATGTAAGCCGACTTGTCAGCCGTTAAAAAAGCCCCAAGACCAGGTATAATTACTTTGCTGTAATCGTACAATAACTCCTTAATATAGTTTTCAATTTGCATATTAAAATTTAACAATAACGCCACCTCTCAGTTGCAAACCATACGCTTCATATCTATTCCACAACTGGTATTTTTGGTTCAGTATATTTTTTGCTTCTGCAAATAAATCAAAATTTTTGCTTATTTTATAGTTTGCAGACGCATTCAAATCAATTATTACTTTATCACGTACCGGTGTGTAAGCATTTTCTACTACCGGGTTTTCAAATCTAACCAATCTTCCATCAGCCCAATTTATACTTCCTTGAACAGTTAAATTTTTAACGGTCTTTAAAATGATGCCCGTTTGCAAAGCATAATTAGGGATGTGATATGCTTTTACATTACTAAAATTATAGGCCAAAATTTCTGCAGATACCTTAATACTAATTTCCTTAGCTACTTGCAATTCTACCTGCGGGTGAATACCAATAGACTTTGCCAAACTATCGTACTCAATTTGAAAACGGTTGAAGGTAGAATCGGCACTACTAAACACCGCATAGTTATTAACCAATTGTTGTTTTACTTTTAAATTGAAGGTAACTTGCTCGGTAAGTGCGCCTCTAAAACCAATGTAACGGTCTTCTTTTATACTGTTTTCAATTTTCACATCATCCATTAAAAAAGGATTCCAATACAAAAAATTGCGATAAGTATTTACGATTGGCCATTTTTCCCATCCACCATAAAATGCTATTTTATTTTTAACAATATATTTTTCTATTTTTATTTTAGGATAGATGTAAGCCTTGTTATTTAACAAGCCAATGTTAGCACCAACTTCTAAACCTACAGGTGCAACAAAAACAGCAGGGTTAATGTTCAACAAAAAACCGGTCGTATTTTCATTGCTAATGCTATTGGTACTTAACGTTAGCTGTGCCCCCGCTTTTACGTAATATTTTTTAGAAAAATACTTTTTACCCAAGCCTTCTAAATTGACAACTGTATTATTGTTGCTGTTTTTATCGCTTAAAAAACTAACATCGCCACCTAACAAAAAATCTAAATTGCCTCTTAAATTACGATTATTCGCCAATTTAGCTGTTATGTTAAAGTCAGAGAAATTTTGACGCACTTCATCTTTAGTAAAATTTACATCTAAATGGTTATAGCCATAATAATGATGTGTTTGATTTGCGTATTTCAAAGCCGTTTCTACATTAAATTTTTTAGCAACAAAGCGGGCAAATGCACGGCCCATTATATGTTGATGTTCTTGATTTTCTAAACTGCCTTTGGCAGCATCGTATTTAATTTGCGCACCTGCATTAATGTTGTTTGAAAGGCCTGTACTGCCCGATATATCAACCAATGGGTTAGCTCTTAAACCGTAGCCTGCTTTTAACCAAAAATTATTAACCGGACTTAGCGACTGCTTTTTGGCACTTAACGCTTTTAATTCTGGTGGCTCAAAAGTAGCATCTATTGATTTTGGTGGGCTATAATAGGTTTGTGAACCAACTTCAGGTTGTGC
>Ga0209093_1000095_pt1 | contig 44475 bp, 59 predicted proteins | sample SidtaG_4_FD_187450 | JGI IMG/M metagenome (GOLD analysis project Ga0209093, IMG submission 187450) | Marine algal microbial communities from Sidmouth, United Kingdom - Sidmouth_Male1 metaG (SPAdes) (version 2) | ecosystem: Host-associated > Algae > Red algae > Unclassified | place: Sidmouth...
GGGGCTGGGAGTCGGGCAAAGGGCGAGGCGCGAGGCAGCGGCTAGTGGCGCCCGGACGCGCAGCGCCGCCTGTAGGGCATTTCCCGCCGGCGCACAGTGGCGAGGCGGGAGCCTGGAACGTCCGCCAGTCTCCAAAGTGGCGGACAGAGGGCGAGTGTGAGCGACCGAGGGGCCTCCGCCCTCCGTTCTGGCTCGGACGCCCGCCCACCTGGGCCCTGCGCTGATTGGGCTGCTTCGCCTGTTTGCGCTTCCCGCAGCGGCAGCTGCCCCCGGTGGTCGCCATCAGCGCCCGGTCGTCGGCTTCAAAGACGTCGGTTGTTGATGGAGGGCGGCCCGGTGCATTGGTGAGACACTATCCGTCCGGACGCCCTCTACTTGGCACGCCGCTGCCACACCACGTTTGCTGCGGCGTCCTCTTGAAGCTCGTGTTGGTCGTGGCGGCTGTCAGACCCGTTCCGTCGCACGGGTGACACCAGAGTAGGGTCTCCAAGCGGTCGTGCCCCTCCGCCACTTGAGGGCACTCGGAAGCCGCGTGGCCACGTGCGCGGCATCAGCACGTCCATGGCGAACCAGTGCCGCAGTGAATGCGCGACGGTGGAACCGGTCGTGGTGGGGACCTCCCTGCCGCCACTCTCACGCCAAGCGAATGGCTGGCACACTTCGCGCACTGGGCTGTGCGCGGCGGCGGCCACCACAATGGCGCGTGGTACGTGCTCGAAGAAACGCGTGGGAACAAGATAAGGGAAGAAAACTATGTACATGCTATGGCGGCGTACGGCCGCACGCCGCCACGGAAAAATAAAAAAAGAAAGCACCCAGAGTCCCACCAAATGAGACGGCCGGCCGAGTCGACCGCGACGGCGGCCTCCAGTGGGAGTGCGTATGAGAGAAAGACACAAACGGGAAGAAAAACACAAGAGGTAGACCATGCACCCCAATACAAGCGGCAGTTCCCGTGCCCCCACGCGCTACGGCGCGCCGACCGGCAGCACCCAAGATGACCGACAACGTGCAGAAGAGCCGCCGACAGTCATCCGCCTACAACCAATCCGCTGGAAGCCCAACCACGGCCTCTCCCGTCGCACAATCCCCCAAGGGCGCCCCGCACATGCAAGGCGACGCCGCTTCATCCACAGGTCAAACGGCGGCGCCGCCACTGAGGTCCGCCCCCCTCGGAGGTACCAACCGGTCCGCGTCGTCCGCCGCATCCACCACCTCCTCGGCTCCCGCCTCACCGCCATCGTCGTCCTCGTCCTCCTCCCCCCCACTCAGCCCGAGCTCCTCAAACCACAGCTGCGGGTAGCCGGCAACGCCCGCTGCAATGCCGCGTCGCTGCGCGCGCGCAAGTGGGCGCCCCCCCACCACCGCCAACGCCGACTGCACGGAGCGGAGCTTGCGCTTGTTCCACACGTTTGGGTCGAGCTCGTGGGCCACCACCCACCCGTCCTTCCCCAGCTGGTACACGCTCATGCCGTCATACATCCACGCGGGCCCGCTCGTTGCCACCTCCCCACCCGGCCGCGCCACGGCCACGTAGCGGGGGGTACCCGCCAGCCGCCACCGCAAGTACAACCGCCCCGCGCCCGCGTCGTGGTAGAGCGACAGGACGCGGAGGCTTGGCGACACGAGCAGCACCCGGATGTGCGCGCGTGTCGCCCACAACAACGCCCCATACGCGTCGAGGCCGCGGAGGGCGGGCATCCGCACCCCCCCCGGCGGGTGTTTCGCGTGAAACGCGACGCGGGGGGAGTAGATGGACAGGTCGGGGGTGCGGTGGGGGAGGGCGGGATAGTCGGCGCGGAGCGTCTCCACCACCTTGCCGACGTTGGCATAGTACTCGGGCGGGCGTTGGTCGGGGTCGGGCGACGGCGGCGGGCCGCCCTCCGTGGTTGGCACCTGCCCGCCACCATACACGCCGGGGGCCGACGCACCTTCTGGTGTCGGCGCGGGTGCTGGCGCGTGGGCGCCAACGCCCTTTTCTTTGCCAGCGGTGCTGCCGGCCGCCGAGAGCGGCTGGGCGGGGGAGGGGGGTGGTAGAGAAGGCACCGCAGACGCAAGGAACCGCCGGTGGCCAGCCGCGGCGACAGGGGGTGGTGGCCGCGCCCGCCGCGTCGCCGCCCGACGCGACGAAGCGGACGAGAGGGAGGGGAGGGTGGCGCCAACAAAGGCGCCGCAGGCCGTCGCAGGGACCACGGCCATCGCGGCGGCGGCAGGGGCGGCGGCGGCGGCGGCAGCGGCGGGGACGGCCACGGTGGCGTCAGCGGCGGTTGGTGGCGTTCTGCTCGGAGATGGACCCGTCCGAGCGGGCATGCAGGGCAGGAGAAAGGTCATTGTTCGTCGGGTAGACGGGCATACACAACCCCGCTGTTGAGACACAGCGGAGGTGCCCGCGTCTACGGAGATACGTGCCGTGGTGCACGACGACAGTGTCGTACAGGACGGAGGTGCGCCGCGTGCAGCGCCGGCGAGGTGCGGTGGGGGTCGCCACGCGACGCAAGCGCCCGCCCGCGACGCGCGTCAGCCGTGGCGGCGGACGCGTGTGCGCTGCGACGCGGCCCGCTCCTCGCCCCCCAGCGGGGCGACCACGACGGGCCTGACGTGCGGTCAGCAGCAGGCCAGCCGCGTTGTGTGGAGCTTGTGAGGTGGATTGTGGGGATGCCTCCAGCACCCACGCACCTGCAGGGTTTTGGTCAAGCGATGCGAGGAGTATCTCCACCGTGTAGTTGGAAAAAGTCGGAGATCTGGATCAATTCTTCCATGAGACGTGCTTGGTTGCATGACGGCCGCGGATTGCATGCACTTGACAATAGCTTGTGGCACCCCCAGCGTCAGTTTTTTCGATGCGACCACCGGCTCGGACAGCGCAGTGGGGACTGGAGGGATGCGCTTGGCCAATCCGGCATCGTCGACGATGTCGTGATGGGGGTGGAGCTCTGCAGCTCGAGGGCGAAGCGGATGTTGTCGTCTCTCTCCGACGTCGCTGCCACTACAGTACCGTGGCGCGGGCGTGGCCGCCGAGATATCGCCTAGCTTTTCTCAGCTAAGCGTCCTTCGGTGGTGCACTCTGGCTGTATGTACGACAGAACCTTGAAGCCGTCATCTTCCTGCGGTCCTTCCCAGCTCCCAGACGCCTGGCCACGGGCCTCGCTTGCCTGCGACCCACTCCGGTCATGGCGTCTCCCCTGCTCCCGTCTGCCCCCGCTGGAACCATCGCCTCGGCCACTGCCTTTGCGGTCGGCGCCGGCTCGCGCTTGCCAACCACCGCCATCCCCCCTTCGTCTGGGGTGACGTTGGTCCCCCCTCCCAGACGGTCGGCCTTCCTCGCCCCCCACCCCCGCCTGGCCGCCGCTGCCGCCCGCCGCCGCTGCCGGTTCCACCCCCCGACCCCCAGTGCGTCTGTTGCCGAGGCATCTGATGGGGGTGCTTCGGTCCCCGCCACCGCGTCGGCGTCTGCCCCCCTGCGCAAGCTCCTGGACGACCGCGACACGCGGCGGTACATTTTTGTCGGCGGCAAGGGCGGCGTTGGCAAAACGTCAACCGCCGCCGCCCTGGCCGTGCGGTGCGCGGATGAGGGCCTCCGCACGCTCGTCCTGTCGACAGACCCGGCGCACTCGCTCGGCGACGCGCTCACCGTCGACTTGACGTCGGGGAAGGTGACGCCCGTCGTGCCGGGGCTGGACGCGCTCGAGTCGGACACGGCAGACGCTGTCGCCGAATTCAAGGCCATCCTCAAAACGGTCAAGGGCGGCACCTCAGAGGATGGGGAGGCCAGCGCCAAAGACGGGACCGACGGGAAGGTCACCAAGGAAGGCAGCAGCAGCAACTCAGCCTTTCTGGGCAAGCTTGGCAAGCAGCTGGGCCTCTCCGAGTTTGGGGAGGTCCTCGACACCATCCCGCCTGGCGCCGATGAGTTTGTGGCGCTGACCAAGGTGCTGCGGCTGGTCGAAGCGCCCGACGCCAAAGTGCACTATGATCGGGTCATCATTGACACGGCTCCGACCGGCCACACGCTGCGGCTTCTGTCCTTCCCCGATTTTCTCGACGCCTTCCTCGCCAAGGCCGTGGCGCTGCGGTCGCGCCTCGACGGGGCGTCCAGCTTGCTGTCGGCCACCGGCAACCTGTCGTCCATCCTCAACACCGTTGCGGGCGGCAGCGGCGGGTCGACGCCGTCCAAGAAGGACGTGCAACGCGCGACCGCGGTTGCCGCCGAGCGCGTCGCGGCCTACCGGGAGCAGATGGCGGAGCTGAGCGACCTCTTCCGCGACCCGGCGCGCTCGGAGTTTGTCGTCGTTTCAATCCCGACCGAGCTGTCGGTCGCCGAGTCGCGGCGCCTCGTCGACGCGCTCTGGTCGGAAGGCATCTGGGTGCGGAACCTGGTCGCCAACCAGATCGTCCCCGCCGACCGGGAGACGTCGTACGTCAAGCGCCTGACGACCGGACAGGAGGCGCAAATCCAGCGTATCCGCGACAGCGAGGCGCTCGGCTCACTCCATCTCACGCAGGTGCCCCGGTTCGACACGGAAGTGCGCGGGGTGTACGGCCTGCGCGCGCTGTCGACGGTCGCTTATCCGGATGACCAGCTGGGCGACCGGTGGGGGGACCTCTTTGACGCGACCGTCTCGTCTGGGTCGAACCCCGAAGAGGAGCCGGCGGCGCCGAGTGGCCTTGACGATGTCGAGGCGGACGCGTCGGGCCTCGGTGCCGCCGCCCGGTTTGTGTTTGTCGGCGGCAAGGGCGGCGTCGGCAAGACCAGCTGCGCGGCGGCGATGGGGGTCAAGCTCGCGGACGCGGGCATCCGCACACTTGTGCTCTCGACGGATCCGGCGCACTCCCTCGGCGACGCGCTGACCATGGACCTGTCGGGTGGCAAGCCGTTGGCCGTCGACGCAACGAACAACCTGCTGTACGCAATGGAGATTGACACGGCGGCGGCGGTCTCCCAGTTCCGCTCTGTCATTCAGTCTCTCGCAACGGGCACGGGCGGTGGCGTTGGTGGCGACTTGGCGCGCAAGCTTGGCGTCGGGGAGTTTGCGGACATCCTCGACAACACGCCCCCAGGTGTGGACGAGCTCGTCGCGCTGGTGCAGGTCATTGACCTTGTCCGCACCGGCGGCTTTGACCGGGTGGTTATTGATACGGCGCCGACGGGCCACACGCTGCGGTTGCTCGCCTTTCCCGAGTTCATCGACGCCTTCCTCGGGCGGGTGTTGCGGCTCAAGGCGCGCCTCGACGGGGCTATCAACAAGGTCAAGGGCCTCTTTGGTGGCGGCAAGAAGGGCGAGGAGGCGGCCGATGCGAGCCTCACCTCCGCGTCCGCGGCGGTGGACCGCTTCCGTCGCAACATGACGGCGCTGCGGGCGGTCATCCAGGACCAGGAGGCGACACAATTTGTGGTCGTGACCATCCCGACGGCGTTGGCGGTAGCTGAGAGCGAGCGCCTCGTCTCTGCCCTTCGCACGGACCACGTCGCCGTCGCAAATGTGATTGTTAACTTGGTGCTCCCGGCGAGCGCCGCGGAACCGTACGTGCGGCGGTTGGTCAAGGGCCAAACCGGGTGTCTCGAGAAGCTTCGCACCGCCGTGAAGGAGAAAGGTGTGGCTGTCACGCAGGTGCCCTACTTTGACGTGGAGGTGCGGGGCGAGTTTGGACTGCGGGCGATGGGGGAGGTGATGTTTTCAGACGCGCAAGGGAAGGCGGCGGGGGGGGATGGCACTGACGCGGGGGCATAGGGGATGTTCATTGCCGGGGGGGGGGGGTTCTCTAGGGGGTTGGGAAAGTGGGCGTGTTTCGCATGGTAAACTTGCTCTATTAGTTTTGTATGGTCCTGGTCGCACCGAGGTTCCCCGAGCTGGCAACCACTCGACTTCATACGGGACTGGAGTATGATCAGTTTCTTTTCTAGGAAAAAGAATAAGAAGGGCACGACAACGGGTATACAAAGATCATTCATCGTTGCTGTCGGACGGGTCCTCACTCGCTTCCGTGTCGGACCCATTACAACCCCCGCCGTCCGAGCCGTCAAGCCCCTCGCCGTCCAAGCCGGCACTGTCCCCGCCGTCCGCCCACTCACATCCTCCATCTTCCGACACGCCACTCCTCCCGCCGTCCGAGTCGTCGCTCTCCCGGCCGTACGAGGCGTCACTCCCGCCGCCGTCAGTGGCATGGCCTTCCCCGCCCTCGTCCAACCCAGTCTGGCCCTACGTGGCTGGACAACCGTTGTAGGGAAGAAAATGGTGGAGTTGATGACGGTGGGGTCGGCGACGGTGGGGCCCAGGACGATTGTCAGCGGCATCGGTGGTAGGACGGATGACGGTATGTTCACATCGACGGGTGCAGTGTACGACAAATCCGTCACGATTTCCAATTCCCCCTGTCTGGGCTGCATTCCAGAAGACGATCGCGAGATCTGTCGATGGTTCCCGTGGAAATTGTCGATCGCGATCCTCCCAGTTATATAGCACGTGACATATAACTGGAGCGCATATAACCGGATATTGACTGTAATACCATGCACACACGTGGTTTCGACTTTGATTTTGGGCCCCAAGAGCGCAAGGGGGCTACTGTTTTAACCGGTCAGATATTTTGAGAATTGATATCAAACCTGTGAGGAGGGGAGTGGGGCAGTTCTTTGGTTTCTTCTTTTCACGGCATCCGTACGCCGGGGCGCATTCAAAAGACAATATCTCGGCCTTGCACAGCGTTGACAGCTGTGATGCTGCACTGTGAACACCAGCAATCCTTGTTCCTGTGCAGCAGAAGAGACACTCAAAAAGATGGAGAAAGATTTCAGTCTCTTTTCAGTGATAGTTCCGGCTTCGGAAATGTTTACTAAGAGTCATTAGAGATGGCTAGTCTTCCAGGTAGAGTCGGGTCTAGATGTTTGGGGGGCTATATCGGAGTCTTTCTATTCTAACTGTTCTCCGTAAGTATACTAATTGACTGAGTTCTTTTCAATGACATCGATGGACCCATGAAAATCTGGGCGAATGGCAGTTTGTCCGGGACGGACATTTGGGTAATAGTTGGTGAGTGGGGAACTGGAATCGAAACTCTAACAGGGGACCGTATTGCACTCGCTCGGGCGACGGAGGTGACAGCTGCATTGGGGGGCTGGGAACCCACGCGTCAGGCACGGTTGTGCTGGTGGCATGGGGAGGCAGGGCAACTGCCCCCTTCCTCCGTGCACTTTTGTCTCCCGCTTGCGCGGTGCCGTCGCGCATTTCATGTTCGGTATTCCCTTTCTTTTTTTCTTTTGTGTTTTCCTCTGTTTTCTGGCGTTAGGTTCTTTTAATGCTCGGGTTTCTTCTCCCTCATCATTTGTTGTTTTTTGTGGAGGTACGCGCCAGCATAGCCGACCGCTCACCTTCCTCGAAAGCCCCCAATAAAAAATGTTTGAGCCCTACGCGCGGTGTTTGGAGTACCCTCACAACCGCCACCGCTTCCAGCAGTATCAGACGGTTGCGCGTCTGCATGCCGATCTCTGAGTTGCGCAGCAGTCCTACAACCATGGTGACACTATGGGGCCATTGTTATCTGTGGCGCCCCAGAAGTGCTTGCAATACCTCGCCTGGAGGTAGGGACCGAGCACAATGTTTCTTCAAGTCAGTGTTCGGAGGTGATGCACATCAAATTCAATAGTCGCTGTACGCTAACAAAAAGAGCTCTTTGAGAGGAGAACTACAGCAGGGGACGAGTCTATGAAAGGAATGCGCTCATCGCCTGACAAGAGAAACCGGGGAAAAAGAGCCTTAAGTGTCACTATGGCTGTGGGACTGCTGCGCCGGAGTAAAAGCCCCATGCTCTCGTGCGTGGGGCTTGTCGAAATCTTCACAGCAGCAGCCATCGTGAAGAAGTCCAGCCACGGAGGGCCTTTTAATCTACTGGTTTTCGGTCGACAACGTGTCACCAGACCGTCAGCTCCAATTGACTGTGCGAAGCAGAGCCGAGGTTCCTCAAATCGTTCCCCGCATCAGTGCAATCATACCAAGTCCATCTATTGTAATACAGTACTCAAAGGTATTCTCTTCACACGACAGTATAGAAAATAGTATCAATTTGGATGATGACAAATGCGACGACTACGCAAGAGCAAGCTGAACATGCGTGTCGTCTGAGTGCGGAGCAACAACAGCGTCGTGCGGTCGCTCTTTGGCCTGGACGGGGATCACAAAGTGGGCCTAGGCGCAGAAGAGGTGTAAGCGTACAGCTACAAGGGATTATGAGCGTTGAACGGCACCGGCTTCATTTTCTGTTGAAAGGACGCAAAAGATCCAGCCCGCTTTCTGGAGACAAGAGCAAAAATCTGATGACGACAGTGTCAATTTCCGAATGGCACGCGATACAAAGAGCTGAGAGGGGGTCCAGTCGGATGCCGCCGTCGAGAACAGGAAATGAATCCAGGGCCCCCCCGCGGCCGATGTATGCATGCCATGGTCGGCAAACCGTAGCCTATCAATCTCCTCTGACGAGGTGATTGATTGGCTGTGATAGCTTGGCGAGGTGATGAATAGGCTGTGGTCGCTTCCCGGGAATGAGCGGCAGCCATTAATTGCCCATCATCTCCTTTTTCGGAGGAGATGATTGGCCCAGAATTTGCGAAGGTATCCGTTCTCACGTGCGTGCATGGTAAAGGGGCCTCTTATATTGTGCTTCCCAGAAAAAGTGGATCACCTTCTGCATCCGCCACTTCTGCCTATTGAACATGCCCAGTTAAAGGAGGACATTAGGATCTGGACACGTTTCGCCATTACAGTGGACACGTAATGGTTTGTGGCTTTTCATCGACTTCTTGTGCCGTCTTCGCCTCGCCGGTGGCCTCTGTCTATGAACCTCCCCCCCCCTCCAACCCCCATCCACCTACCCTGACACCGAGGCTAGGCGGCTTCTACGGCAATATCTACATATGCTCTTTGGTCTGAGTCGGTTTTGTGGGGTCTAGTCACCCCACAGTCATGGCGTCGTCTTTTGAGCTGCGTCGCCCACCGCCGTGCTCACTCTGGTACGTGAATACATGGCAGAAAAGCAACAGAAAACCATCATCCATTTTCTTTGTTTCTTACGGCATATGAGAGAGTTACGCGCAGGGTACATTTGCATGTGGAAAGATAACCGTCGTTGACACCTTGTTTCTTCGGTATCGTCGCTGGGGATTTCTTATTGCATTGCGTGCTGTGTTCATGTCTGGCTTTGCGCAGTGATTCGGTGTCGGCGACTCTGCGCTCCATATTCCCTCATCAGGACCATGTATATGTGTGCGAATGGTGTCACCAAGCCTGTTTGCGCCAGAACGGGGCAGCAGAGGCGTGGGCATGGCGACGAGACAACGGGCTGCTGAGAAACGCAGCTCAGCTGGTGCTTCTCAGCGCTGCGGCCGTACGCCCATGCGCCGACTCCGGCTGGACGGAGGCCAGTGGAATGCACAGGGGCAGGTGCCTCCCGTGCTTCATGCGATCCCGACCTACGCGGTCCGCCCTTCATCCGACATGCGCATCCGCGATTCACGGCGACGTCTCCACCGACAAGAATCCCACGGTGCACCCATAACCAGGAATTATACCATTCCTTTTGCTGGGGTCCAAGGCGGCGGAACAATCCGGGATTTCGAGGCTGTGCCGCGAGAAGGTGTGTCCAGCCTGCCGCACGCTCGCTGAGAAGCGCAACCGTACAGCGGAGCTCTCTGCCACGCGTGGTAAGCTGGAGGCAGTGGATTGCACACCGGATGCGGATGCGCGTGCTCAACCCGCCGCACCGGCAGCCGGGGCCCTCGTGGGCCCGGTGACAGGCGCCGTGAGGCATAGCTCAGGGGGCGTGGGGGCGGACCACGCACCAGCCCAGGTGGCGGGCACGGCGGCCGATGGCGAGCCAGTCACGGCGGCGGATTGTGCTCCCGCCCCAGCTGTGCAATGTGCGCCGGCGGTGGTGGCGGATGGGGCTCCCATTGCGGCGGCGGATTGTGCTCCAGATCTGGTGTTGGATCGCGCACGTGTGGCCATTGGGGTATCTCGTCTCGCCCAGCCCAGTGTCGATTCAGCCATCGCCACTGTGGCTGCCGCATATGTCACCATGAGCGCCAACCCACGGCAGTCTGTCGGGACCATCCTCCGCGCCCACCTGGTAGCTGAAAAGCCCAGCGCGCTGCGGGCCAGGGCCGGTGACGGGAGGGATCTATTTTACACCCGTGAAACAGTTCCTCTCAAGGCGGTCGTCGGCCGCAGGAATGCTCGCCGCCGGTCCCTCGAGGCATCGCCAACCGTCTCCCGATTGTGCCGGGATGACGAGGCTGCTGTTGAGGCGGTTCTCAAGAGCGTCTGCCGCAGAGCACGGAAATCTGGGATTCTTGCAGTTGTTCCATCGGCGGCCATCGCGGCGTTTCCGGAGCGCTTGCAAACCCAGCTTCTCTTGGCGAACAGTATTAGCTACGAGACGTGGGGGCGGATTCGACGCATGATGGGCGGGTCACTGAGCGGGCTGAAAATGATGATGTGAGCCCCTTCCATGCGTGCGGATGTAAAGGCGGCGTTCTCAGAGCCGCGCAACCGCGTGACCTCGACCCCTGTGGGCGCCACGCTGGTCAGCCTGCGAGCAGCCTTGGAGGCCCTGGTGGAAGATCTTGTGTCGCGGAACCAGTTCATCGACCGGCCCGTCGCAGGACGGCCAGCTGGTGAAATTATTTTCGCTCTTGGCTTGGACAAGGGCGGACGGCAGAAATCCTGCAAGGCCATCCTCGCGTGCATCAACGAGCCACATCCTTGCAGCAGAGACAACACCATCCTTTCTGGGGTATTCCCATACCACACGGACAAGTACAGCACCCTGGCGGCGATGGTGGAGCTTTAAGCTTCGGACCTAATGGGATCACGGTCTCGGGGGTCACGCGACCGGTCCACCTGACGCTGCTGGGCGACTACTCCTTCACTACGTCATTTTACCGTCACTCGGGTGCTGGCTGCCGCTTCCCCTGTGGCCACTGCTGCGCTGTGGCTCGGCCGTCTGCCAAACCATCAAGCTGATCCCCAAGAACGCCGACTACGGCACATTACAGGACCGTAGCCGCGCCGCGCGCATCCCACGCACGCTCGCCCAGAAGGCGGCGGTTGCGGCGCTGTACGCCGACGGGCCGCTAACTACCCTTTCGGACTCTCCTGCCGTGACGGTCACCCTCTCGATTGAGAGGCGGCCGCTTATGCGTTTCGCTCCGGAGGATATTGTGCCCATGACATCTCACATTACGCTGGGTGTCAGCCCGCTTTTGTTAACGTTGGGAGTGGAGGCGGTTGTGCTTGATGCGGGGGAGGCGCGGGCGCACGAGTACGCATTGGAGCTGACAGCGACTCTGCGCCTGGAGGTGGGCGTGTCGCCTGCACCTTACTGGGGTGGCAAATTCGCTAGAAGGGCCTGACACAAGATTGGGCGGCGCCTAGCGACGTTTTGCGATGTGCTGGACCGATATCTTCCATCCGCACGTGCGGCAGTCTACCGCCGGGCATGCGAGCTCTGGGAATATTTGCTCCCGGTCCTGAATCGGGCGGCGGTGTTTGCTGCCCCGGAGCGGGGCACCTTCCGGCGGCAAGCGGCTGAATTCGTGGATCTCATACAGTCCAGATTTGAGTGGCTAAGCACCACACCTAAGCTGCATATCCTTGACTGCCACTCAGCTGACCGTCTGGACCGCTCTGGGTCGCTGGGTCTGTTCGCAGAGCAGAGTCTCGAAGCCTGGCACGACTACTGCAACCAGAATGTCACTGTGTTTTCGGCGGGCTCCTTTTTGGATAGCTGCGTGCGATTGGTGCAGCGGGCGGCAGTAAGCCGTGGCCAAAGCGACGCGAAATTCAACCGGAGGAAGCGCCGGGCATCGGCTACTCCGAATGCGCGGTGTGCCAAGCGCGCCGGAGATTTGCGGATCGTCCGGGCCCGAGTGGAAGCTGGTCTCCGGACCCGGCAGTCAGCGGTGTGTGCTGTCACCGCAGACGCCAACGCGGATAAATGGGCCAACAATGTCTACCTTGCGGCGGTATGCAAGATTACGACCTACCGTGCTAGTCCCAGATCCGCGCTTGGGCCAGCGGCCGCCGCCGAAGCCGTTGATGTTGTTGCAACCGCCGAGAACAAGGCGCTTCTTCAGCGGGCCGAGGATACTTGCATGGAAGCGCTGCTTGAGGACAGGCACAATTAGTTAGATAGCTTTTTCGTGTGCGACTTTGAAAGATGAGTCTCCCATCCCAGCCGTAGCTACAGGTCCGCTTTCTGTTGCGGCCGACGACCGACTCACAGAGGCGCGAGTGAGTCGGACGCAGGCGTTGGTGACACTGGTTTCGTTCTCACTGGCTTGAGCAGGGGTCCTGTGCAGGCGGATCACGCTGCTTTGATCCGATGGATTGCGCGGGCTCGTCGACGCGCGCAACACGCGCCGGTCACTCTAAAGTGGGACCCAGGTTTTGAGCTTCCCTCTCGCATTTTCTGGCACACAGATGTGGGGTGAAACTGTCCCAGAACTTGTGAGAGGCTCTTGCATGAGACAGCTGTCGATAGTTGAGCCACGGCTGGTGAAAGTCGAATATCGCGCTAACACGTATACATAAAAATCACACTAGGTGCCCGTGGGCAGGGTAGTACCTCGTGTGTCTGTGCCTCTCGGTCGCATCCAAGCAATCTCAGAGGAAAAGGGTCCGCTCAGTAACTGTCAGAAAGCTATGTTATCTTTGGAAAAAGAATGTTCTTATGAAAACACTAATTCACACTCATTGACTGCGCCTCCAACATGCCAATTCCAAAACAGTATCGTACCGTACTCTCCCCGCTTCACCCCAACCCAGCCCACCTATCGGTCCCAGCGCATCTCACTCCACCATAACTACGGCGCCTGCACCACCCCGCACTCCGCGCCCACTCGACCCTACCCACAACCACCCCACCCCAGCCTACCGCGCCCCGCCCCTCACGCACCCCACGCACCCCACCCCACCCACACCTACCCTCTCCTCACGCACCCCACGCAACCCATTGAGCAGCTTGTCGTAATGTTTTTTCTGTTGTCATTCGTCTGAAAAGACGTCAACTGTTGGGTACAAAATTCTGTCATGGGGGCTGGAATGCCGACCGATCTGCACTTCATGTGCACGCCGTGTCATAAATTCTGAAAATACGCGTGAGCCCTGGCCCACTGGCTGGTATCGGGGGTGAACACTGACACTGTTAAACGATCAGCAATCCGGGGTGGTCGTCTACAGACAACAATTACCCTACAACCGTCTTTAAGAGAGTAGATGTGTCTAACACTGAGCCTGCTAGCCAATGGAAGGCCGAGAATCCTAATGTCCGCCTCCTTGGGATAATAACTGGGCGTGTGAAGTCGATAGAAGTCTGATGCAATGCAATTACATCTGATGAGTGATATCTTTCGTCTGTCACACATCGTAGTGTTCGCCGTCTGACTTATTAGCAGATTCCATACTGGTAAGAATGCCTAAAATAGCAAGAGTCTGCTGCACATTTTGCAGTGTTCCAGACTCCGTCCGGAATACTCCTGCGAAATTGAGCAAACTTAAGGCCGCGGGCTGTGTGGCCATCCACGCTTCTGCATCCACCGCTGATGCGCGCGTCATGGGGTCACGCCCATCACTTTCGCTCCACGCGTCCCTGTTGCTGCTTCGTCCACGTCCGTCGTGTTGGCCTCTGCCCGTCGCACACCGCAGCCATGAGTGCGTCTGCAAGGAGAAGCTCGTCCATGCGATTATCAGAGCGGAGGTCACACACCAGCGCGCTCTTCTCCGCGCGAGCGGCAGGGCCAGTTGGCATCCGGCGTTGCCATATATATATTTTTCTGACACCGTTTCTGTTCTTTTGCACTTGCTCACGCTGCCCGTATGCACTGATCTGCTCCTGGTTGCTATGGCTCGTGCCGTTGTCTTCGTACAGGCCCCATCGTCGGCGGTTCTGCTTTTTAGCTTTTTTTGGTTACTTTTTGGCGATTTCGAGGGGACACTGACACGTCGTGGGTAGCCACGAAGTCGCCCAATGGGCCACTTCGCAGCGCAGACGGGCGCATCAAAGAAGCACCCTGCCATACAACTACGCAGCCGCACTGCGCATTTGTCTGCTTGCCATATTTCATGTCATCTGATGGGTAGCACCAAATCGGCGGATGCAATCCGAGAAGCGCGGCGCGCATCGCGAGATCGGCGGTGTCAAGAAACTTACTCGATCACGCGACAGCGCTGTGCACCCTGAGAGATCTGCCAGCGAGAACCGCCGCCCTCCACGCCGCACGCGCGCCACGCATCCGCCCCCAACGCGCTGAGTCGAAGTGCGCGCGTGGCGCGGCCCCGTCCCCCTCCCTGGCGCCGTTTCCCCGCCTCTCCCGCACCATCCGCGCCTCCCTCCCGGCCCCCCCACGCCCATCTCCCCATCACCCATCACCCCCCGCGCCCATCCCCCGCCCCCATCACCCCCCCCCCGACAGTTGGGGCTTGCCCACGCACTGTGGCTGGGCCGGGGGGGGGGGGGGGGGGGGGGGGGGGGGGGGGGGGGGGGGGGGGGAGGAGAAGGGGGGGGGGGCAAGCGGCCGCAGGGTCAGCGGCCGGGAGGGCAAATTCGGGGGAGGGGCGGGGGGAGCGTCGATGGCGGCGGTGCGTGAGGGAGGGGGGGACGAAGGTCGGTGAAAGAGGGAAAAGAGCGTTTGCGTGAAGCTGACTGGCGTCGGTCAAGGCGCAGTTGCGACACATTAAGCCACAGGCATCCCTGTCTTGCCCTCTCTGGCTCGCTCAGATTCCTACTGGCTTGGTCGCGCAGCTCTGGAATGACGGATGGCGCGAGCCCATCAGCGAGCGATTTGCGTTGCACGAATGCCCGCGGTCCGCAAAAGGCCTTGCATCTCGATCAATTTTGGATGCCGTGCACTGGCTGTTGCTTTTCTCACCATTGCGTGCTTGCCGTGATCATGCCCGAGTGCACTGGGGGCGTGGCGCCTCCTGATTTATCAAATGGCTTGATTACAGCGAGAACCGCGCCTGGACTTGGCCGTGTGAGCTTGATTCTCGTTGTCTTAGCGGTGGGACATGCCACCAAAACAGAATGATTGTGTCGCCAGATCCCCCGATCTGCCATTCCACGTTGTACACTGCGATTCCTATGAGGTACCACACTGTGTCGCGTCGGAATCGCTTCGAAGTCGCCAAATATGCACTATGGCAGAACCGCCGACGATTGTCTCACCTGGCGGTGCATTATCGCGGTGCCCCCCCCCGACCAGTGCCGGGCCATGACCCGCACCCGCTGAGCTGCTCGTCTTCCACAGCTGCGGGGCTCGTGGGTACCGCAAGAAGTACGCGTCTGGCAGCGTACATTACTCCAAGGACTGTGTCATTGTGAAGAATCGCATCCAGGGCCCCTCGGCACTGGACTCCGAAGATGCATACTACTCTCCGGTACGCTGTACCAAGGATGGCTGAGAATGTTACAAACCGTACGTTACCGCGGTTGCTCTTCGGTGGGCGTCTGTACTTTAGTTCCCATCGTCCCTTTTCGTCTTTCTCGGACACACATAGCTATTCGTTCCCTGCCCATGTCTCTGCACTACTGCGACACCAAATCTCATGCAATCTATATCTATCCTTTGTACGCTGTTTGGATCATTGCACCACTCTGTGTCTCTTCCTTTGGTTGCTACACTGATTCTTCTCACCTTCTTTGGGATTACATCGCGTTCCACAGGTGCACTATGTGCTTCAAGAAAGGGCACCAGCCCATATCGATTGCGCTGAACCCCAGATTGTTCAAGAAGAACATCATCAAGGGGGGCTTTTACTTTACAAAGAAGCCTAGAGCCAAAATGTCTTACCTCTCTTACGTGTGCCTCCTGTCTCGCCAGCCAAGGATCCTGAAGATCGCGGCGCAGCGCAGCCGTGCCACGTGTGAGGCGGAGAACGAAAAGTTGGAGATGGATCCGCGCCGACAAAACGGGCTCGTTGCTAATCTGGCTAGCGATTCCGCACCGCGGACTGACATTCTCGACACACTAGTCGGTTTGGGGTCTCCGGCATCGACGGTGTCTGCGGCAAGCGTTGTAGCAGGCACGGAGCAGGCCCTGTGCGCTGACGCTGGTTTGGACACTGTGGCGAGCGCCTGGGTCGGTGCTGTCACCAGTGTTACGGGCGTGCCCAGCGGCGTAGCCTCCATTGATTCCCCTTGCACGGCACTCGCAATATTGAGCAGCCGACGCGCCGAAGCTGAAAGGAAATCGGCAAAGCGGCTGCGGAATGACGCCTTTGCGCTTGAAGCCCCCCAGGAGTCCCGTCGCCTGTACGTTTCATTTGTTCCCAGATCCTTGCTTCTGTACCTTCTTTCCATGCGTGCCTGGTGTTTTGTGTTTTTGTCACCATTGTTGTTCATGCTACTGACGCTCTTTACCCATCGCAAACATCCTCTGTTCTGTTGCAACTGTTGCCTGTGTTTTTGCTCTAGGTCCCAGCGAGTTGCTGAATGCGCACCGATCCCTTGTGGACGATGCCGCCACCTAACGGGCAGCCGGGCCCGTGGATCCTTCTCGACTGGCCCCGTGTGAAGGCGCTGGCTCGCTGACCGGGTGGATACTTTTCGAGGAGACGGGTGATGAGAGGGCCGAGTTAGCGGCTCTCGTTGAGGGTGCTGCAACTGAACTTTGCATCCGAGGGTCCAGGACGGGGGGCTTTGCGGATGCTGAACAGCTCGTCACTCACCTTTTTTTCTGGCTTCCCGGCCACTAACAAGGCGATTGGGTACCACAAAGCCCGTTGCCGCGATTGGATTGCATCCCTGAGGCAGAGACAGCCGTGATACCCTGGCCGCCGACGCCTGCCCGCCGTGAATTTGCTTGCCTCGTTGTGCCGCGTTGGGCGCATGCATCTTCCTGTTTAGTGGCGCTCGATTTATGTGATGGGTGCCCTGCCAGTTACACGAGGGTCCACACTGAAGAGAGAGGGGCATGTAAGTTTGCCACCAACATAGAACATCTTCTTTATTTCCTGCTCCGCAACCGCACCCTGCCTCTCTGACAATAGAACAGGAGACGACCAGAGCACTCAGAGTTATTTGTGCGCCAGTTCGAAGCAGATTCTGTGGCCTGAAAGCAGGTGGGGACGACGTTGCTTTCATGAGTAGATTTGCATCAGATAGACTCCCGTCAGTGAGCAGTCAGCTTCGCCTTAGTCATTCAGAAGTCCCGGACGCGTTTTCGAGGACCGTTGTGCTTGAGCGCGCCAGTTTCTGTTGTACCGGCTGCTATAAAGCGGCGTTGAAAAAATGACACTGTACATGTGGTGGCGACCATAACAGGGTACAATAATAGAAGAGCGAAGCACATGTCTCATGCGCAGAATACACTCGAGCCAAAACGTGAGCACCAGTGGTTGTGCCAGACACAGACGAGAGGTACAGAAACGAGCTGTATGCGTTGCAAACGTAGAGTTTTCTGTGCCAGAGAATGGCATCGAAAAAGGAGCGTTGCTCAGCAACAAGGGATATGGATACGGCCGGGATAGCGAACGGAATGAATGTCGGAAGCCTTTTCTGGCTAAGGAGGTCAGAAAATCTGAGGCCAACTGCTCGACCAGACAGGAGGAGCAGGCACATCGCATAGGTGTGCTCTCTTCAAGACGAGGTAGTGCCGATAAGGCGGTCAGAGGAACATATCACACGACTGAAAGGTGGACACGCCACGAGAAGGGGCAGATTCGCGACCACCCATGCCGAACCCCGAGCTTGGGCGGAAAACACAAGTCGCAGCCAGTCAAAGTGTGAACGCAATGTTCCTGGAAAATTATTGGGATAGCTCCCGCGGTACCCCCCTTGAAGAATGGCTCCACTCAATCAGAGCCCCCACCGTCTCGGAAAGCATTGCAGAAGCCACACGCAACAGAAAGGAAGCAAAACCAAACTGTACAATCACGGAACAGGGGCAAATTGAAGCAGGGCAGCGAGTCGAATGCACGTCAGGCGACAGGACATGAAGAGCGATTGTGTCAGGTGACTGGGAATGGTGCGTAGCGGTGACAGGATGAAACAACAGGCACCCGAAAAGTGCACTATCAACACATAAAAAACAGTAATCGAGCGCATACCGATGGGAAGAGCAGACCCAATCATCTGCTCTACCGAGCCGCCGATACAGCACCAGGGGTGGAGTAAACACGCAAGAAAGGGAACCAGGGTACATCTGAGCAGGCAGCGAGGCGAAGTATGCGACACCGTGCTCCAACCACCGGCCACGGCGCTCATGAAGAGCCCCGAGGGACTACCACGTGTGGAGCGCCACCGTCAGCCTGCGGGCGGGGACGGGTGTCAGAGGCCGCATGAGCGAAGGTGCGGTGCGCGCGAAAGAGAAGGGATGAAAGGCGCCATCCAGCGGTCTGCCTGGCCCACAGCGATTTCCGACGCGCCTCGGGGTAGTGCCCCCAGATGGCAGCCGGACGCACAGATGCCCATGACAACACGTGGAGCTTTCTATCAGGGAGTTCTGAGTGCCCGAAAGCAAAGTCTTGTACTTTGGCCTTGTAGTGCGCCAGAGTTGGTTCGATGCTCGACAGATGTGGGACGTAGGGGAAACGTCGCATCCGTCGAGCTCCGTTCATCGCCAAAAATTGGTACGCCGCTTGGTTTTTCACGCCGGCATTGTCTTGAAGCAGAACGCAATCTTAAAGTTGGACAGTCCACTGTACCTCAGGCGTGCGATTTCGCGTGGATACGGCGAACCCAGAAGAAGCAGCAGTTGTCATTCGCTGACCTCTGCTCATTGCTTGGCCTGAAACCACCCTTCACGCGATATCTCGTCACAGATCGGCTTAGCCTGGGCTCTTAATTTGTTCTCGTTTACGATGATCAAATGGCGGGGCACGAAACATTGGCCCGTGCCCTTACCGGAGCCTCAATTCTCATCGATGAGCAACTGAAGTCGCTTGAAGCCCGTCAACTTCAGTCGCTTGCCTCGAAGCGGATTCATCACTTCACACGGAGGTCCACTTCTCTGAGAAGTAAAATAACGAATATCTTTGAATCAGTTGAAGTGCGGGGTTTTCGAGAGATCGGCTGTAGAAAGCCTCTTGGTCTTCCGTGGGCATTTGTGTCCTCGCCCACCCGCCCTGTCCGCCAGCCTGTCACACAGGTCGAACGCCACCCCTCCACGCGCCAGACCTTCTGTCTTTTCATTTTCGCCTCTGCGAACGCGGCGGTCAGCAGCGGGATGCCCACACTGGCGACGACAGAAGCAGCCGCTGTCGGCACCATTACGGTGGACAGTGGGATGAACAGCTGCACCGGGAACACTCATTTCCGCTGCCCAGCGCACACTGGTCCCGGCGGACCGGCGACCGCGCTTAACGCACGGTTGTCGACCTGAGTGACACGCTAGCGCCGGATGGCCGCGTTTAGTTCCCACTGGCGGGAACCAACCGCCGCTTCCACCGCAGGGGACGCCAATGCGTGCACCCTCCCGCCTCTGTTGCCGCGGTCCGTAAGGAGCCAGCCAGAGTTGAAAGAGAAGAGCTCGAGCTACGGTTCCGCGCTGATATCCTCGAGTTACCCACAGAGGAATGGGCCCTCACGAAAGACGGAGCGAATCTCGAGTTCACACGTCACGTGCACTTCGGTGCTCAAGGAGGGCGCGCCGGCTAATGCTGGGTTGGGGTTGCGTCGTTCGACTCAGAGGGCCTCGATACAGTTGGTCGGTCCTTCGCATGTAGACCAGCGCCGGAGCGCCTCCCCGTCCTCGATCGCCGCAACTTCGATAGGGTTGTCTTGAAGCCCCCCATTGGCGCTGTCAATCCACGAATCCTCTGGCGCGGTGCCCCAATTTACCGACCACGCCCAAAGATCTTAGTTCTACAAGCCCTGAATACTGCGCGTCAGCAACACGGCGCGGGCGCCGAAGATGAAGGCGGTCTCCGAGAACGCGACGGAGATGGCGACGAGGATGGCGCCCCCCACCCCACGGCTCCGGCGCGACCTTGCCGCCACGGCTCCGCTGCAGACGAGGCGGTGGCCTCTCCGCCCGATCTTCGCGCACCGCGCCGCCGCATCGGCCTGCCCGCCGCTGCCACCGCTGAGACCGGGTGCGGCATGGCCAACATCGACCGTCCCCCGCCACCGCCCGGGACTGAGCCGTGGTGGAATATTCTCTCTGGTCCCCATCGCCGAGCGGTGGTTGCTTCTGACTTTTTGTTGGCGCCGCAGCGGGAGGTGCCTATGGACCTCGACAACCACTCGGAGTCTGTAAGAAAGCTGTTTACTGCTGGCGCAGACACGGTCAAGAACCTTTAATGGCGGAGAGCGCGGGTTCTGTACTGTACACAAATCACAACAGAAGGTGACCGCGTGAGGTTGCGCCGCACGTTGGACTTCGAGGTCGCGCGGCTGGGCCTACGGCCCGGCAGCGGCGGCGGGGGTGACCAGGGAGCTGTTGTGGCGTACGGCGGAGGTGGCAACAATGTTGAGGAGCCCGGCAGCGGCGGCGGGGACAACCAGGGGGCTGGTGTGGCGGACGGTGGAGGGGGCAACGACATGGAGGAGCCCCACGCCCCGTATGTCGAAGGAGCCACTTAGTGGCATGGTAACAACGACCTGCTTGACCTTGTAGACGAGAAGGACGTGCCTTTCTTTCGGGAACAACTCTATCGTGGTCGGTGTTATTGGCTGATGGTGTACCGTCCGGCGCCCTTGCGTGTGACGCTTGAGATGCTGGCCAGGGTCACGCCCCCGGGCGTCATCGCCCTTATCAAGAAGGTCGCCCATAAGCGTTATATCGGCATCTCCAGCGCCAAGGGCAGCTTCCCCTCTGTGCTCGAGCGAGTTATGAAGGCGCACTTCCGCGCCTGCTTGCAGTAGCGGTTCAACTAGATGAAAGTTGCCAAGATGTCTTTCAACCGTGCTTTGCTGCACTTGAGCAACGACGCACGCATGGCCGTCAACGGGGCAGAGATGGAGACCATGGTCGTCGCCCGGCCCTCGGTCAGGGACGGGGGAAAGAATTCGTGAAGAGCTTAGTCGATTCGAGCCGAGGGATCCATGCTGCGTCTAGAGAGCGGCATCCCCTGGCACGCTCCCGAGCCTCTCCCCGACCTCATCAACCTCAGACAGGCCATGAAGATGCCCGAGTATCCTCTCTTGCTGTTGGCCGTCGTTCAGCGGTGGCTGTGGCTGACTGTGCCGGGTCTCATTGGGTACGACGCGGAATGCGAGCCACGCTCTGATCTCACTGTCGTGAAAAGCAACATCAAGAAGCACGAGCATGCGCCAACAGGCGTGGATGAACGCGCCGAGATTGATTACGGCGTGTTGCGCCTGGGGAAGTAGAGCGGGTGTCCCGTCCAACGAGACGAGCAGACGCTGACGTCTGTTTTTCTTGTGGCGGTTGGCCACTTCATCGCGCACTGGGTGTTGTGTCCTATAGAGCTTGCCTGTTCGCACTGCTAACGGTCCTGTCACTGGCGCAATGTCAGGACCGCGAACGCCCAATGCCAGGTGCAGCTCATGCTACGGTCGCGGCTCGCTGCCCTGCGTCACTACTTGTACAATTTCAGGACACTGCCTGCGGCCGAAAGACCGTTCCACCACGCTTTCGAGATCCTGCAGTACGTGCGCTAGCATGCCGCACACACCACTGTTGCCTACTACACAGAGTATGGAAGACCCATTTAAAGTTGGATCACATCCATTGTCTGCTGGTCAGACATTGATGCGTTGGCGGACGTGGGGGAGGAGGACGGCGTGGAGGAGGAGGACGGTAAGGAGAAGGAGGACGGCGTGGAGGAGACGGGCGCCGCCTGCATGAAGGAGGAGGGAGTCCTGGTGCATGACGGCGAGAAGGATCAGCGCAGCGGGAACAAGGACGATGGTGGGCGGCTTGTGCGCAATTGGAAGCGCAAGCGAAATTTCAATCAAAAAATGGATATTGACATGGCAGTGCCGGCAACCAGTTGGCCACGACTGTCATAGCGGCCTAGGCGGCGGTGGCGATGGATGGAGCCGCGGTGATGGGGGCGGGGGGGAGTGGCGACCCGGTCGCGTCGACGGCGGGCTCGGTGGCCATACGGGGGGTGTGGTGGGGTACACGCGGGTGTTTGCGCCAGGCGTGTCGTTGGGGATGTCATAGTAGAGGTCGCTGAGAAGAGGGGGCATCCATGCAGCGTGGGAGGTGCAGGGATACGTACCGGTGTCGAAGACACGGCGGACGAGGATGAGCTTGTCCTGTGGGAATTAATGCCAGTTCCAGAGGGCGTCATAGCGCAAGGAGGGGTGCGCGTGCTCACGGAAAACGAATGCGTGAAACACCAGAAACAGCTCCTCGAGTGCTGAAGAACGAGCAAACCAACGCAATAAGACAGGATTCTTGTGCTTCGAGAAGATGTCATCTGCGATCTCGCTCTGCGCAGTGCGCTGCCTGCCCGCGTACGCCTTTCCCCGTTCTTATTCTCCGCCTCTCTCGTACTTCCAGCACAGGAGCAGGTGCGGTGCTGAGGTGCACACCCGACTCAATGAAGAGCCGCAGGCCAGAGATGCCCAAGGCCATCCCATTCCGCGGGTGGTACGACCACCGCGCGTCGGCCAGCAGCTGCACGAGGTTTTGAAACGAGCACGCGGCGGTCGTCCCCGAAAAGGCGCAGAAGTCTGTTGGCCCCGGCCAGTGGGCGGTGCGCAGATCCAAGAACACGCCGCTGACGTTGCGCAAAGCATAGTTGGCGCACCGAAAGGGAGTCGGCGGGTCGGTTGGCCCGCCGTCTGACGCGGCCGTCACGCGGTCAACCGTGAGGAACCGCGGCTAGGAACAGAAGGCGAAGCGGGCCATTTCGGAAGTGCAACCACTCGGCAAACTCGCTCAGTTCTCCTACGGGTGCGCGGCGCAAGCTGCCAACCTGGTCGGAGGCGACCTGGCCGGGCTAGAGCCGTTGCGGTTTTCTCGCATCGGAGCGGTGACATTTATCGATTTTTCTCACGAGGAGCACGCAAACGATGTCCAGCCTTACGAACAGCGTGCACCAGCTGCGGTAGTCGGTCGAGAAGGTTCTCTTCCTTCAAACCTATAGCCGAGAGTGATGGGTCGGCGAGACGGAGTCCATCGCGTCTGTCATCGGCAATGTCGTTTCCCTGCGTCGGACGCTGTCGTACAACACCCAAATCCGCCCCTCCCTGGCGATCCAGCCCGCTGTGACTGCGGCCGTGCAAGGAGCGGGCCCGCTGGCAAGGATTGAGCGGGAAATGCCGTTCTTTAAGCTGATTTCCAAGTTCGTTTCCGCGATTGAGTCTGGTTATTCCCCGCTCTCTACGGTAGCAGGTGCGTTTTGCGCTTTGCGGTTGTGCCTCTTCACCTCTTTATCTGACTTACCGGTGGCTACATGAAGTGCCACACACAATTCGAATGACGCGCGGTATGCACTGATTCATGACGCCGTGCTTGCATTGGCTTTGATTTTAGATCCGCTTTGGGTGGGGGTGCGTGTTCGGGGGGCTGCTTTGGAGTGGGGCGGAAAATGTCTTACTTCTCTGCGGCACGCGGCATGGGATTGTTGGGCTGAAAACGACGCCGAATCTCGGGGCCGGCTGTCTGCTGCGCTAGCCTCGTTTCTGGCCCATATGGAGGCGCTGCCATTCGAGTCGGACGGGGTGTGGGGTCATCCTTGGGAATAGTGGCGCCTCCACGGCAAGTCTTTTCCTGCCGTAAGGCCTCTCTCCGTGCGCATCCTCCTGTTGTCCCCGTCGGTGGCAGGCGGGGAGAGGTCGTTCATCGTCTTCAACCTGATCTTGGCACGGCTGCGCAACCGCCATTCACGACAAAAGGCGGACATGCAGCCACGCATCGCCTTGAGCTTGGCGCAAGTGGAGCACCCCAATAGTTTGCGGACGTACCGGTGGACACGCGTCGAGCTTGCGTTGCTGGTCAATTTACGGCAGGCCGCAGCTGAAGCAATGCCTGACAAGGCAGTGGTTCCTGGCGGGGCGGGCGTCGGTGCTGGGGCGCCGGCGGTGTGGGTGGCGGGGGAAGGTGGTGGTGGTGGTTCTGTTGTGGGGGAGGGGGTCGGCGGTGCAGAGGCAGCTCCTGGGGGAGGTGGGGATGCTGGCGGTGATTTTGAGAAGGTCGGTGGTGAAGATGCCCTGTCTATGAGGTGGAGTCTCTGATTGTTGAGGGAAACGGAGCCATTGAGAATGTGGGCCCGGAAGAATTTGAGGGCATCGTGCATAATGTGCGTGAGGCCCTGGAGGGTGAGTAAGGTGTGGTGGGGGTACGGTGGGCAATGAAGCATGTAAGCTGTAACGTCTGTTTCTTTATCTTCGTTTTTTTATCGACATATATTCTCGAAAATATGCACCGCGGCATCGTCGGGAAGTGGTGCACATCCTGCTTTTCTGTACTGGCTCCGAGACGCGCAATTTTCAGATTGCCTCCGAACGCCTTCAGTACAAGGTGAGATGGCATGCACAAGACCATATTCGACCCCTCCCCACACAGCAAAACTTCCAATATATTGCTGTCTTCCCAATTTTGGCCGATGCCGTCTTTGTCAAGAGGGGTGATCAACTGTGCGAAAATGTTTCTCAGCCATCCATTCCGTCGGATGAAGACGTTCGACCAATGGGCAGTTGACCGAGACCCTGTCTTGACTTCGACCACATCGGCCAAAATTGGGAAGACAGCAAAAGTGTTGCTATTCTCAAAAAAATGGCGGATGAAGAGAACAAGGCTGCAGACCACACGACATGACATAGAATTGCGATCGGATTGGCGGATGCCCAGGCCTCCGGAAGACTGTTGGCTTAAGTCTGTTGTTCGCCTTCTCAATTGCGAATGATGTTCGCTGGCTGGAGGGCTGCAGAGAGTCTGCGTCCGAATCTCGATAATCTGGGTCCTTAATCAGATTCTTTTGGCCCGAATGTGTCCAAGAGACATTCTCGGGCCAAATGTGCGATTTCTCGAGAGATGGTGGGATTTTTCGAGATGCTCTTACCTGCCGATGAGCGTTTCCAGGCCCTAGACGCCTGTCGACCAGAGCTGTATGTATTCTTTCCTGATTCCAGCACTTCCATTGATCCACGTACGCTGCTCGATGATTGCAACGGCTCTGCAACCGCCAATATTTGGCGGTTGGGAATAAAGAGACGATCTTCGCACTTTAGTGCTCGGCGCGACCCTGCACTCTCGCAGTATGGACAAGCACTGCGTCCTAGACATCAAACGTAGATCTCCCTGGCCAAAGAACGTCACGTTGTGCACGGAGAAGCATTCTCCCGTCCGCAGACCTGCTGTCCACGTCGCGCTGCCCTGATCGAGTGCATTGCAGGGCAGATGTTGCGCTTCTTTGTGCTTCCTGGGGGTGCCCCCACCCCCCTCCCCAACGGCTCTCTGGGGCACTTTCTGGGGCTGCCCACCCCCCCCACACCCCCCCGCCTTCTCGAAGGCACCCTGAAGCTCTTCTGGGGGCGCTTCCCGGTGCTGCAAAAAACCGCTGGCCGCGCACCCATGTGATCCTCCTCGCCTCCTGCGCACCCCCCGCCTGGCCTCAGCCCGTACCTACATGAGTAGACAAAAACCATGGTCAGCATAGGAAAAGAAAAGCGAAGAATCGCAGTGAAATCAGAGTACGACAACCAGAAGAGGGAGGGGAGCACAAACGTTCAAGATGCACCCAGTCAGTATTTGCTCATAGTGTGCAGACAACCACATCGTCCAGTGAAACACAGCGAAAGGACGAACACATGAAGCAATGATGGTATAAAAAAGAGTCGAGCCAGCAGCAAAAGCATACAGATGGTGAGAGGCGCGGGCGAGGTTCGGCGGAGACGCCCGTCATGCGGACGGCGGCGACCAGGTGGGCGGCGGTGCGCGTGTTGGTGGCCCCTGTTGGATCTGAAGCCGCGGCAGTGGGGGGGAGGGGAGGGGGGGGGTGCGTCTCGCCAACCCACAACGCGGGGCGCTCCGCCCCGGCGGGCGCCCAGCGCCCGTGGTCCGGCCTTATGTATGTCTCTGATGTGGAAAAGGGGGTGCCAGAGGCAAGGGGCGGCCGTGTCTGACCGTGGACATGCCTGGCTGAGTAGAAAAAAGACCGCTGCCCCGGCATGCTTGAAAGCACTCAGCCCGTTCAGGAGTCAGCCAGGTGCGTAGTCGTAGGGCACTTTCGGCCACCAGACCGCGGCACAGGAGTTGAAGCGTGACCCCCTCAGATGTTGCTTCTACGTGCTGGACGCTGGTGGGCTCTGGAAGTCAAGGGACGCCCGTCCTAGACTGATGTGCTACAAGACCTCTGGATTATCCTACGGGCTGAGCGCTGGTGGTTCCTGGCGGTCCAGGGACACGCGACACAGTCTTATGTGTTACCACCCGTCCTGACCGTCCCTGCCACGCTTCGAAACGAAGACGACACACCCGAAATCCTTTTGTCCGCGTCACTTGTAGCCTGCTTCAGTAGGGGCTACTAGCACACAAATGTGGGCCGGTTTTCCAGGTACACCCCACAAGGGACAGACCATGAGACGTGTAGCCCAAGTTCTGGACCCGCCCGCTCCCCAGATGACGTGCGAAAGGCCCCCCCCGCTCTGCCTGAGATACAGTTCACCTGCGAATTGATGCCAGAAAGAAAATCGGGCCTGTATCACATGAAAACTGCTCTATTAAGTGTCTTAATACAGGTCTTTTACGTGGCCAACTTCGCAGACGATCCCGCTCTTTGAAGTTTCCAAAGAGATCCAGAAAAAGTCAGGTGCAGCGACCTGGCTGGTGGCGGCTCGGGTTTGGTTGGCTTTTCATGTGGCGAGGGTACAGGGCTGGTGATTGCACGCCCACAATGACCCACGCCATCTCGGAAATACCCCCCCGTGGTGACGGCAGCAGGCGGGCTCCCACCGCTTGTGCCATAGCCACCGCTGGAATCACATACACAGATGTGCTCGCCGCCCCGGCATACCCGTCCTCTTCCCCACCACTCCACAGTCTGTCGAGACATCCTTCCACCATTCTGCTATTGTGCCGCTTTTCTTCTCGTTCACAGTACTGCGTTGCTGGAGTTCCGTCGTCCGGGAAAAGTGGACTTGAACGTGTCTTGTGCGTATTAGTTTTCCTGGAGGTGGGTACATCGCATTCAAGACCCAAGAAAATAGGCGCCTTCATTGACACGCAGCTATCACGCACCAGAGTAGAAACGACGATGGAGAACGCAAATGTGGGGGGAGTACGAACGAAATAAGGTTGTGCAGCAAAAACGAAACACGGATGGGAAACCATCATAATGTACATTGAGAAATACTAGGGACAAGCAAAGATAGTGAGAGACGGTCTGGCACAGGTGGATGTCTGAAGGGATGGGGGGGTGCGTGGATACAGGGGGGGTAGCAGGCGAGCCGAGGCAAGCACGAAAAGACACACAGGCCACTAAAATACCACAAAGCAGCGGCACAAATTTATTCGGGACGGGGTGAGGGGGGCATCTGAGACGGGAGGGTGGAGGCAAGCCACTGACTGGACAAAACAGACAGAGATTCCAGAGAGAAATGGCAGCATGACGGGGACATTGCAGCCAGTATTCTTCAATATGGCGACACGCATGACCACCGCCAGACGAGACCAAGTTCGTAAGGTGGAGGCAGAGCCGGCGAAAGACCACATAGAAGAGGCAGGCAAGAAAAAAAGGACAGAATGGGTGTGAAAAAGCACGAGGGGGGGCAGGAGCATGCGTATGCGGTGGCCGCATACGCATGCTCACACGCGGGAGAAAAAGCGACACAGATGCCCTTGTCTTCGTGAACGGCCTCGGTAACCACGGTACTATCGGCTCAAACGCACCATCATGTCCGGGGGGTGGCGGATGTGCAATAGAAAAATCAGGAGAGCGGCGGGGCAAGGGTTGCAGGGCGGACCACCGGTGTGGCCATCATGCCGTCGGCGATAGCGACACAGGTGGGCTGGTGGGCCTGGGCCGCATCGAAAGTGTTGTCATGTCGGGGCCCGCGCCGCGCACGCCGACCTGAGTCCCGCATCAGACAAAAGGCAAACTGCTGTCCTGCGTTTGTGAAACGGTAGCCCCTGTTTTTCTTCGAGTCGACACATCCGACAGGAAACTATGGACTTAAAACTTTTGGCTCGACACGGTGCCTCCTCAACTCCGCGCGCCCGCCGTGTTGTGAAAGGCTGCCGGATCGGTTTTCTTGTCGGGTGCGATTCCCGACTGCTCCGGTTTTCTAGTTTATTTAATTTAACCTCTCCAGTAGCACCCTAAAATATTTTACCACAATCCAGATAGCACCCCTTTCCATTCCTATGTAGGCTGTATCAGGCGCCTGCGCACTCAACATTGGCGAGCTTTTAGCGGCGGAGGCATTCCATCTCATCGATTGCGGTCATGAAGTGCATAGGTGTCCTCCCCCTCTCGTGGCCGTCTGTTTTTCATCCAAGTGCGCCGGTGACCGCGCCCATCCCTCCTTGCCAACAGCTCTCCTTCCCGTCAGTCGTGAATGCAAGCCTGCCTTTTCCGCCGCGGTGGCCGCCACCGCCCCCCCCACACCCCGCCGCGGTCGTACCCAAAACTGTTCCCCCCATTATCTACACGTTAGTGGGCTACGGTGGAGTCGCCGCCCTGGGGGCCATCCATTTCTTTGCCAGTTATAGAAGGGCAATGGTGGCGGGCAGGTGGTGCACAGCACTGGCGCCGGGTGGCCTGCTTGACATTAGTTCCAGATGGATGATAGGTGGTGAGGACGACGTGCTAGCCACCCGCTTTTTGGTGTTTCAAGCCCGTCCCCCTCCTTCCTGAACGTGCACAAATGTGTCAGCCTAGTTTGTTTCTCGCTCTTGTTTCTTTATGAGTGAATGGGGTGTTTCCGTGGTAGAGTCCGCCGGTCTGTGTCGTGCCGCATGTTTGTCTTGTTGACACCGTGAAACTGCTGTTGTCTTGTTTCTCGATGCTCTGACTGCGTTTCGGCTGAGCCTCTGCTTCATTGCTGGACACCGTGTCTTTTTTCGAAGTTCCGTCTTCTTGAAATGTTGTGCTCTTTGTTCCTCTTTCTTTACACACGGATGTGCAGGAGCGCGCAGCACGTCCTCCACCCGCCGGTCGCGTCTATTCTGCGGCGGGGACGCGCTGCTGCCGGCAATGCCTTCCGCGTGGACAGAAGCAACTGTTGGTGGAGGACCAGCGGGGATGTATGCGACCGCGACGAGCGGGGCACCACGTCCATGGTGGCTGAGCCCGTGCTGAGCTTCAATAAAGCGATCATGAGTTGAAAAACATTTTTCGTTCATCGTCCATGCTGACCAGGGATGTGTCCATAACGTCACCAAAGATGGGCCGGCATGGTGTCGGGCTACATGAGCATGCAGCGCGTCAGAATGCCTTCTAGAGTCCGCACGACAGGTGTTGCACCCATGCTCACCGAGACTGAGGCGACCCTGGCCCCTACCCAGCCAATCTCTCTCTGATAGGATCTGGCTCGATCCCTCTTGAAGACGCCACAGTGGTGCCGCAGAAAAGACGACCTGGAAGCATGAGCGCGGTCAGAGAATCGTCCGCCAACACCTCGGAGGCCATACGGCAGCTTTTTGGGAGAGCTACGGAACTGCCAGAGACAAACCAGAACAAGACGTCGTCCTACATCGTCTTGGACCACGCCACGGACAAGACCAAGACGAGATTCATGTCTTGGCATTCTGCCAGCGCTACCAGCCGGCGGACGGCGCGGGGACGCACAAGGACGTTATGGTGCTGAGCTTTCTGTGCCACCGCCTGGGAAGCCTCCCGCCGCTTCTGCTGGCGGGCTCCAACATCACCAATACCACGAAGCACCTCCGGCAGATAGCCGCTGGCGACGCTCACACAAGGATGCAGCTGACCCACTCCCGGGCGGCCCTCCACGTGACGATGAATCCCACTGGAAGCAGTCGCCCCGACCGTGGGTCCTAGAGCAGCGGCATCGACAGATTCCTCCGACCCAAGACGGACTGGCGCCTCTTCCATTTGGAGTTTGTGCTCGTGCAGTCGATTACCCTGTCCCAATATTTGCTGGCCACTAACGATTACATGTGGTCGTTCCTCAATCGACTCGCATCCGGCACCACGCCATCCATCAAAACTGTCATCCACCACCTTGCCGAAATGTACAACTCCGTGATACGGGAACAACGCTAAAGGCTTTTCCCCGTCAAGTAATTACACGGCTGGCTCCCTTTCGCGCACTCTGTGACGGACCTGTTGCCAAAAGATCACCGCAACACGTCCTTTGGGTCGATCGTACTCTGCTATGTGGACCCCGAGAAAGGGGTAATGGAGGTGGTCCGCTGGGGCACCTCGCTCTTTGTCCGTCGACACGACTTCCCCACCATTCAATCTTGGTTCCTTGGCCGATTAAGTTTTTTTGGCCTCTGCGAGCAGGACATTGCGTCTACAACAGCGGACTAGGGGGGCAGCATCAGGGCTGCCATGCTGCGCCTGCTGCCGCCGTGGGTGGCCTGTATGGTGCACTCCTTTCACAACGCCGTACGAGAAGCTCATGGGGCCACTTCCCGCGGAAGAAAGAGCGCCAACGAGCAAGATTCGGAAGGAGTGGTTCCGAAGCCCGACGGCCGCAGCATGAATCCTCAGGCCAAGGTGCGGGTGTCGAAAATCTGAAAGCTGGGCGGCCACTTCAACCACTCGGAAAGAAGCATGGCGCTGTACTCGGAGGTTTACATGCCACACTCAGGGCTGCCGAAACCCGCACTGTGCCACATGCTGCTCAGCGACCTGTCCACACGCTGGAGCTCTACATACATGTCCATGGCCCTGCTGGACACGTCTTACCCACGACTAGCTGCTTTCTTTGAGCATGCTGAGTTGGGAACGGGCACAAAGAAGATCGAGCTTACACACGCAGAGTTGCATCGCATGCGACAGCCGCTGGGTGTGTTGCGGTCTTGCTACGAGGTTTCTACGACCGTTCTGAGCGCCACCAGGCCCGTATGTGGCTCACTCCCGATCTCGCGGTCGCTTTGGAAGCTCGTAAATGGTAACTAGTTACGTGTGGCCCTCTTCCCCGACACACCCTTGGCCGTCGGAGACGCCGCTCCGGACGCCTACATCGACAAGCACTCGAAGGAGACGTTACTGGTCGTTGACAACCGCCTGCTCAAGGCCAAAGACAAAGGTATAGAAACAGCTGGCGACTTCCAGCCCGTTTGCAACGACGCCGAAACTGCGAGCAATTTTCTGCGGGAGCAGCTGTCGATGCGGCTGTTTAGCCTCAACGACGACCGTTGCAACATACTGAAGAGCAGGCCGGACACCATCTTGTCCATGGCCTCCCCGGGCGGCAGGCGTGCTTTTCAGTCGCTGTAGAAGATCAAAGGCGCCGACGATCCGACGGCGTGGGGCGTCGCTCTTTTCAAGAACGCGGGCGAGAAGTTGACACCGACTACCCCGTCGTCCAACGCAACCGCGACGCCCACGCTTGCACGTGCCGCTGCCCAGGCCGCGCGAAGAGCGCGCTCCTGTATGATGGACTTGGGCGACGCGGAGGGGCCGACACAGCGACAGGCTGGGGGAGACGGGCCGCCTTCGAGGGCCGCAATGGCAAAGAATGATCTGGAGGCCGTCTTGCTACTAACGGAAATCAATCCCAAGTGTGCTGTATTCGTGTTTTGGATGGAGAACAAGAGAAAGTTTGCGGAGTTCTCGCTGGTGGCGTTCTCCGTGCTGGGCGCCGTCGGGACGTCGGCAGAGTCGGAGAGGGACTTCTCCGCGGCCAGAAACTTCATCACGAACAACCGATCGACGATGCTGACCCAACACCTCGAGATGGATTGCATGATCCGCATCTGCGTGAACCTGTTACCAACGCCGCTGCTCAAGGGCTCTACCATGACAGGGGAGGAGGTGCACAAGATCAAGGCGAAGATGCCCCTGTCTCGGCGGCGCCAGGTGGAAGGTGACCAGGACAACCTGTCGTCGGATGAGCACTCTGCTGATATGCCGTATTGTTAGCTCGAATGCTCACGGGAGTTTATTTTGTCTGCATTTGTGCAGTGGGGGGGGAAGTTGAGTGTAACGGATTGCATCGTGCGGCGAAGTGCCACCGGGGTGGGGCGGGAGAGGGGCGGCAGCCCGGTCTCTGCTGCGGGTCGTCACGCCGCAGTGTCCGGTCTGTCCCTGTGGTAGCGTAGACGCTACGGCCAGGCACAGCAACAGAAAACTTCAGCGCGTAGCAGCGCACATTTCTTCTTCGCTGCGGTGCGAGCAAGGGTGTCTGCGGCGCGGTCAGAGAGGTCTGTCTCACGAGCGGTGAGGGGGGTGGAGCTTCCTCCCGGAGTTGAATGAGAACCAGCCCCCCGACTTCGTATACTTGATTCCCAGAACAGATACGCCCTTAGGTGAGCTAGACTGCCTGCTAGCGTGGGCGAGAACTTTTGCCAAGCTGCGTGCTGCACACAGGTTGCGGGCATTCAACGAGGGTTTTTGAGTCCGCCCTGGGGCGCTCAAATCGGTCGCTTTCTGAGCGCTCAAAGGGCGTACTTCGGGCGCTCGAGCGCCGAGCGCCCCTGTTTTTCGAGGCGCTTTTGGGGCACTCTCGATGACATGTAGGGGACCTTTTTTCGTTGACGATGTAGACAGAAAATATGAATTTCCAGGCACTCCAAAGATGTGGGGCACATTGTTCACCTGAGGAATGCGCTGGCTGTCTGATTCGGTGCCCGTTGTATGTCTCTTTTACAGTCAGTACATTGCTAACCTCCGAAATGGCGGTTGCAGAGAGAAAGGAGGCAGAGCCGACGACAGGGCGTAGAAATGGAGTCGGATTCGCTGTTCGACTAGCCACGATCGAACTATTGGCTAAGAGTTGCCGCCAGTAATCTTGCAAGCCAATAGCTGTGTCTTGCAGGAGTCACGCCGAGCCATTGCAACCCACAATGAGATTTCCTGAGACTTTTGGGCCGCTTGCTTGGTCCTGAAGAGGGCATGGACAGGGTTCTGGGCCAGACCTGTGATTTCTCATGAGATCAACAAATCTCTCCAGATTTCTTGAGATACTGATGTGCGTTTCCAGTGCGCAGAGCTGCATGGGGAGACTCTGTAAGGAACTCAGATGATACATAGCCTTTCCATTCGTCCATGTACGCTGTTGAATGATTGCAGCCACACTGCATCCGCCATTTTTTGGAGGTCAGCAATACATCCATATCTCGTGTGGGTGCTGGCCTACTGGGACATCGTCGAGAAAGTGGGGCGCATGCTAGACGTGTACTAAGACGCGTACTAGAGCAGTCTTTATGTACTACAAGCCCGCTTTCCCTACTGGCATCAATTCGCAGGTGAAACGGAGCGGAGGCCGAAGCGGGGGGGCTGAACGCAGATCATCTGGCGGGGGGGGGGGTCGAGAACGCGGACTAAAAGTCCCCCGTGCTGTCTCCGGTGGGGTGTACCAGGTAAATCGGGCCATATTCGTGGGCTTGTAGCCCCTGCTGAAGCAGGCTACAAGTGACGCGCACACAAGGAAATCAGGTGTGTCGTTGTCGTTTCGGAGCGTGCAAGGCCCGGTCAGGACGAGTTGTCACACATCAAACCGTGTAGGGCGTCCCTGCACTGCCAGAAGCCACCAGCGTTCAGCACGTATCAAAACGAGCATCGAAGATGGATACCGGTCAAAGTTCCGTTCGAATAGCTATCGTTGCCCAATCAGATATGTGCACACAGCTTGATGACGCAGCATTGCTGTCGAGTGCTGACAGGGGGGCTATCGCTCTGTTCCATGGAACGCATCACGTATGAGTCGCGAACGTCAGCAAGCCGCTGCACACTGAGTCGATTGAGGCTGGGTGGACCGCGCACAACGTGCCCTCTCGGTGTGTCTGAGAGGGTCGAAAAATAATGCGCTTGCCCCATAAGAGCAAGCGTGACCTCGAGGGCGGCGTCTCCGAGGCTTTGCCACAGGTCGTCGAGTCGGGTCGAGACCGACGCCCTCGCCCACTCTCTTGGCGTCGTCGGACGCCCCGCCGGCGTCGCCGTCGTTCGCCACCACCTCGATCTGTCTCCGATCTGCCGCAGGCTTCTTGGTACGTGCCGTGAGGCGAATGCTTTGTCGTGCAGCTGCTTGGAGTGATACAATTCAGTGTTGTGTTGTACCTGCGTACTTGGTGGGTGCCGGTGCGGGTCTTGCGGACGTACTGGGTTTTGGTATCATTGTACTGACCCGCTTCTCGCGTTTCCGTGTTCCTCATCGATCTCTTTGCTTCTCGTGATTGTCTACGTGTTTTTCTCTTTCTGGCTTTTCTGTGTTCCACGCTGGTCCACTCGCTTCTATTTCATTGACGTGCTCAGCATGAAATGCGGGGGTCCAGGATGCGATCAATCCGGGGCGGTGTGCCCTCTGCTTTAGTCAGGTATTCTTGTTCCTTTTTTCTGGCCTGGACTCTATTCGACATGTTATGCAGTGATTGCAGAGGAAGCGCAGCCAAAGAATAAACACAAGAGACGAGACATGAACGGCCCCCCTGCTGAGCAAAAAGCAGCCTCACGACAGCCCGCAAGAGAAGCGTGATAGATCGCCGTTTTTAGGTGCCGCGTCACGCTTCTTGATCGTGGAATGTCCTGCAAGCTCTACGTGTCCCTACCCAGCGTCGAAAAGACCCCCGCGTACGCGACGTCTGAGCAGTGTCGGTGCCGTGGAGTGGCAGCCAGTCGCGTTGTGGGCGCAGTGTATTCCTATGCTGGGCGCGTGCAGAGCAGCGCCGCGGTCTGAAAGGCGAATATCGTTTCTATACTGCATTGGAAATTTTGCAGTGTGAAGGGGGGTCGAATATGGTCTAGTACACGCCTTTTTACCCTGTACTGGAGGCCTTTGGAGGAAATTTTACAATTGTGGGTCCCGGCGCCAGTACAGAAAAATAGCATGTGCCCCACTTTCCCGACGATGGACGGAACTCACCCGATTTCGTGAATTGGACGACTGCTTGTGGACGGAGGTCGACCTGAGGTTGAGAACTACGATTGCAAGAGCATCGCAGTCGATTCCACATCCGTCCCGACAGAGACCTCAGACTGCCAGGAATTCTTCCAGAGTGTCCATGAACAAGCCCTAGAACTTCCCGAACTGTCTGAGTGCTTAATTCTTGTACACTGGCCATGTGGAGGTGCCTCAGCGTCTTTTTCCCTACTGACTTGACACAAGAGATGCAGATCGCGGAGTCCGATGCCCGTGTTGCAAGACCGCTGATCAACTTCTGAAGTGTCAACATTCCGCATTTCAATCAGTAAGTGCGGCTCCGGACTGGTGGGCTACATGGGTATTCAAAAGAGACGGTGCAACGCGGCAACGACACCTATTCTTCCAGAGAGAGGGATATGGCTGGAGACTGACTGCAGGACGGCACGCGCCGCCCCCCACCCATATACCGGCGAGTACTTGGGACCAGACGGTGAAATCTCTGGGTGTACCGCAAGTTCAATTGTTCGTGCTCGCACGGAATGAAGTCCGGCTTCAACAGCCTTCAAAGCAGGGGGCTAGTGTTTTGTTTGATGGGGGCTAATATGGGCGCTTTCGGGGCGCTCAGGGCGCTCCGGGAGCTCAGCAAGCGCCACGCCAAGTTAAGGCCCAGTGTTCCTGCTTTTCTGGGTTTTCAAAACAGTTACGGCCCTGGATTGGCTCATCCCTCAAATACGAATGCTCAATGGTCACGAGGGGCGGTGTCAGATCCCGCACCCAAATCTTCAAGCGGATTGTAACGTGTACAAGGTCATCCGCTCTCATTGGCCTTGGGGCGACGGTGCGGATGCTCTGGTTTCAATCTGCTTTCGCGGAAATTGACATGCAACAAGGTGGCGCCAAGCCCTCTTCGACAGACACGGAAGAGATGCACACTGCACAAGGAAAAAACCAGCCACATCTACAACGGACATGGAGCTCTCGAAGCGCTCTGTGGCTCCTTTTCTTGCGCAGTGTGCCGTCGTGCAGAAATTTCCGCCTCCAGAGTACGCCCTTTGACCAGATAAAAGATAGTTGAGGAAGTGTCATCTGCATACGTGAGGCCGGTGTCTCGCCGGAAATGGTTCCATTCACAAATGGACTTCAGATTCTGTTTCTTCACGTCCCGCCTGCTCAGAAAACTGTATGGGGGCCTGCTGGAAGCGTTCCAGAGCGCTGGCAGACCCCCCCAGCCCTGTTTGCGCATCTGTGTGTCAGGCAGTTGTGCAACATTCGAGCCTTACTGTGGTTCAGCTTATCCGCTTGAAGTGTTCTTTGGCTCATTTTGTTGCGCTCCGTATTATGCATCCGTCATAGTTATTGCAAGAGCATCCACGCTTCCCACAAAAAAAATAGCTGAACGAAACCTGCTTCTGAGTACACGGGACTGCCCGAGCACGGGAAGTGCTCAGATGCACGGTCTGTACCCTGAATCGGACGAGGATGACCCACTGTAACTAGATTCATGTCATCTAGATGTCCGACAGCTGCCATGGCTTCCTCCAGACGCTCACGAGTCTATTTAAGTCTGAGCTGTCGAACGTTGCGGAGAGAAAACCAAAGACAGCAACGCTTTAAGCCTGCGCACTCTTTTTGTTCTCTCGCTCAAGGAACACGCTAACGGTCGTGCCCGCCTCCCCGGATATCCCCGCAGCCAACTGCTTGCGCTTCTTCTCCTCTTTTCCTTTCCCTGCCAAGCACGCCGGCAACCTCTGTCCGTTTTCGCGCCGCCGCTTGCCGTCAGGCTTTGTCGCCTGGCGCGCTCCGGCCTTCGCCGGCTTATGCGAGGGCGCGTAGCGGGCCAGTACGTCGGACCCCGCCTCCCGCGCGAGTGCCATCCCCCGCATGAACGCCGCGGCCTGCTCCAACTCCGTGGCGCCAAGGTACTTATCTACATTTTGGCCGTAGCGTCCGTGCCATGCCTCCAAGCCTTGCTTCCCGTAAAGCCCAATGCTACCAAAACGCTCCAAAACGTCTGGAGCGTGACACATGAGGATTTGCAGCTTGGAACATATTGACAGCCATGGAAAGCTGCCCTTCAGAAAACTGACCATGGAGGAGGTGTCGGCACGGAACTGCGCGGCCTCGTCCGCAGAGATGATGGCGGCGCGGTTCAGCGTCTTGCGCAAGCTGTTCCATGGTGACCACGCGAGCTCTTACGCAGCGAGGTGGGTCTCAGAGACCTTCCCCTTCAGCGCGAGGCACACGTCCACGCTGTTTTGGCCGATCAAAAGGCAGTCGCGGCCAATAAACAGCCCGCCGTGGTACGACGTCGGCCGCACGCGCACCTTCTCGCGCAGGAGCTCGACCAGCTCCGCGGCAAAGGCGGCGCCTGCCTGCTGTCCAGCAACAGCGCCGTCACTGGGGCTCCGGAACACCATTACCATGTCAATGCCCAGGCGTGAGTTTCTATAAGTAACTCCTTGGGTGGTGTGCAGGGGAATTGGAACGATTTGGCTCGAGTTGATCGCATGAAGTGGGCTTCGCACAACCGAGCAGTGGTGCTCGGATGTGCGGGGCGCGCCCACCGTCGGCACGGCGCCGTCACCCACCCTACGAACAGAAAAGTGACTAGCCTCTTGTAGATGCCGGTCGACCACAACGTCCTGCAGCGTACATTAAGCCGCATCCATCAGTCTCTGTGCCTTGCTGGGACACCGGGTGCACTTATATCCCAGACAGGGCTGCTTCGCGCTGGTGCCCTTGTGACCTAGCGCGTCGCACTGCGCCGCGTAGTCACTGCCAAGCAGCAGCCGCACTGGCCGGCGCACGCCCCGCGACCAGACCCCGTCGCTCAGAAGAGAGTCCACATGCGGCAGGTGCGCTCGCAGCATCGCGGCCAAGTCGTCGTACCAGACCGTCTCGCAGAGACAACCCCCCGCCAAAATGCTATTTGACGGGCACTTAGGGTGGGCTTGGTTGATAATTGTAGGAACGCTCTTCACCGTACCGGGGTCGCCGCCCTTGTCCAGACCGAGGGTGACTTGCACATCCGGCACGGACGGCGGCGGCGATCCGGGCAGGGTCGGCAGACGCGCCGCGCCCGCAGGCTCGTTTTGCACGTTTAGGGCGCCATGAACCGACCGTTCGATGAACAGCCCGACGGCACAGAGAGTGGTCACCTTCTCTTGTATGGCTGCGGTGAGGGAGACGAGGAGAGCGCCCGAGCCGGTCACAATGACCTGCTTACCGGGTAGGGAGGACAGCTCCCGTCGCGCTGCGTGCAGCGCAGGCAGGCTGGCCACGTCCCTGCCGGCATCCCCGGGTGCCAGGCGCCAGCGATTGAATCCGATTTGGCTGATGGAAAGGACTGCCACCAGGCCAACTTTCTTTGCCACTGTCAGGCGCACTTGGGCGCTCGTAGGCTGCGCCCTACGGCGCTACGTGCGCGCTACCCCTTTGGGCGCCACGCCATGCAGCCGGCGCGCAGTAGCACGCCGCCTGTTGACCTGACTGGTCTTCACCACATACTTCCTTGGCGATAACTGCGTCTTCTTGACGCGCACCCGCCCGTTCTTGTGCTTGAGGTGGATCTCGGAGCGCTCGCCTCGCAAAAAAATGCGTCGGCAATTGCCTCAAGGACCGACTTTTCTCGTTCCCCTGCGTAATTCCCAGCCAGCAGGCTATCAAGGCACGTCTGGCAATCGAGGAACGCCGCAGGCTGGGTTGCCGCGCTCGGCGCATCGTGACTCGAGGCGAACGGCAGACGTCGGAAAGCGTCCGTCTCAGGGTGGTGCTGTGCAGCCGCAGCCGCATCAGGCACGAGAGTAGTGTCACGACCCCGCTCGCGCGGTATTGCACGCTGTGCGGCGGATTCCCGTTCGACGGGCAGGCGGATGGTTTGCGCTGGAGCGCCGCACTTTGCGCAGCCCCCCCCCGCCACGAAGTTGACTGTCCCCGCATCGTCGGCGGTTCTGCCCTTTAGCGTTAATCGGCTACTTTTTCGCGATTTCGAGGCGACACCGACAAATCGTGGGTAGCCCCGAAGTCGCCCAATGGGCCATGTCGCAGCGCAGACGAGCGCACCAAAGAAGCACACTGCCATACAACCACGCAGCCGCATTGCGCACTTGTCTGCTTTCCATATTTGTTGGTTGGTTTGAATTTATTTGTCATCTGATGGGCGGCACCAAATCGGCGGATGCAATCCGAGAAGCGCGGCGCGCATGGCGAGATCTGCGGTGTAAAGAAACACAGTCGATCACGCGACAGCGCTGTGCACCCTGAGAGATCTGCCAGCGAGAACCGCCGCCCTCCACGCCGCACGCGCGTCACGCATCCGCCCCCAACGCGCTGAGAGGAAGTCTTGCCGTGCGCCATTGCGCTATCGTCATTTCGCCATATGTTTTGGCGATAGCACAGCGCATCTCTATCGGTCAACTCCTAAGCCATTTCGCTATCCGAACAATTCCAGCATTCCCACACTAATCCCACTAGTGGTTCCAGATACAGCACCCCGATTCACCCTCCAGCGCCACAGAACACTCGGTCGCACCTGCACCACGCCACACACCGTCGCCACCGTATCACAACGAGCGCCAGCGGCCCTCGTCCTGCATTTCCCTGCTGCGCTGCTTTACCTCTGTCGGACGGTCCAAATTTGACACGTACCTGTATGTGCTCGCCCGCGCGTCGGTGCTCGTGCTCGGCGGTGTGTGCTTGCGCGTGTTGACCAACGGCATCGTGTCGGCCATGGCGTTCGTGCTGCTCGGCGCCGCGGCGGTCGTCGTGGTTTTTTTCCGCCGGGGTCGACGCGGTCGGCGCGGCGGTGCGGGATCAAGGCGCCGCGTCCGTGCGCCGCTGCCACGTGTCGACCCTGGTGGTCGGCGCCGCGTGTCTGCTCGTGTCGGTGGCGGGCGGCGGTTGGTGCGCGTGCTTTTCTGTGCTCGCCCGCGCGTCGGTGCTTGTGCTCAGCGGTGTGTGCTTGCGCGTGTTGACCAACGCCAACGTGTCAGCCGTGGCGGTCGTGCTGCTCGGCGCCGCGGCCGTCGTCGTAATTTTTCTCCGCCAGGGTGGACGCGGTCGGCGCGGCAGTGTGGGAGCAAGGCGCGGCGTCAGTGCGGCGCTGCTACGTGTCGACCCTGGTGGTCGGCGCCGCGTATCTGCTCGTGTCGGTGGCGGGCGGCGGTTGGTGCGCATGCTTTCCTGTGATCGCTGGCGCGTCGGCGCTCGTGCTCGTCCGTGTCTCGGCGTGCGCGTCGGTGACTCTGATTGTCACGCAACTGGCGCTCTTGGTTCTTGGCGCCGCGGTGGTCGTTGCTCTTTATTCCGCCTACGTGCATGTGGTCGGCACGGCAGCGGTGGAGATAGATGTGGTCCACGTGCCACACTGCCACGTGTGGACCCTGGTGGTCGACGCCGCGTGCCTGTTCGTGCGGATGTGGGTCTGTGGTGTGTCTTTGTGCTTTTTCGTGGATCGGACGGCTGTTTTCTTCGATTTTTTTCCCACGAGTCTGCGTATTACCGTTCTTGTGTCACCACCCACATCACTCGTTAAATGGACTTGTTCGACACGATTGATGACCTTTTGAGCGACGGGGAGGACGAGGCGGCGGCCGTGGAGGTCGGTGTTGCTGCCGCAGAGGCCGCCGCCTCGGCTTTACCGAAGACCGTCCTGCTTTCACGCTGGGGTGGCCGGCAGGTCGGCTCGAGGAGGAATCTGAACCGAGGTGCGTGCCGATGGTTTGATGAGTACTTGGCGCCTTCGCCAAAGTACCCCGCCAGCGAGTTTAGAGCCCGGTTCCGGGTGCCCCTGGGCTTGTACCGCGTTTTGGAGGCGGAGCTTCCCCTCGCGCAGCCCAATATACGGCAGCAGACCAGCTGCACGGGTCGACTTGGTCACCCTCTGTACGTAAAACTGCTCTTCAGCTTGCGCCGCCTCGGGAATGGGTCGTCCTTTCGTGACTTTGACGACCAGTCGCGGATGTCCTCCGAGTCTCAGCGACAGGCCTTTGAGGCATTCTTGCTGGCTGTGCGCACCCGCTTTGGGTCTCGGTACCTCAACCGGTAGCCTACTCCGACTGAGCTTCGGTCCATCGAGGAGGGCTACGCGGCACGCGGTTTTCCGGGCTGCGTGGGTTGCGTGGACTGAATGAAGCTCATATGGAAGAACTGTCCACGAGAGTGGAAAGCACAGTTCCACAACCCAAAGGTCTCGAAGATGGCGGTCCTGTCCTGCGAGGCAGTGTGCGACAGCGACTTGTACTGTTGGCATTGGTTTTCTGGGCGCCCAGGGACCAACAACGACAGGACGGTGTTGGACTACAGCCCTCTGTTCAATCACATCCTCTCTGGCAGCCGATGCATGCACTTGCCTGGTGGCTATGAGCTCAACGGGGTGCGGCGGCACTGGATGTTCTACTTCCTGGGGGACGGTGCCTACCCATGGTGGGCCAGTTTCTTTCGCCCTGACCATGCTCCTACGACGTGTAAAGACGCACATGCCTCCTACTGCCAGGAGAGCGTCCGAAAAGACGTGGAACGCCTTTTTGGGTGTCTCCAAGGTCTCTTCCACATTATCCGCCGGGAGCGGTTTGAGTGGTCAGACGAGAAGGTCCTTCTTATTGCCCAAGTTTGTATCATCCTGCACAATATGATCGTGGCGATGAGGAGGAGTGGAGAGTTGGATGAGGAGGCAGGGGGGGAGGACGGAGAGCTGAGCGTGAACCTGGTGGAGGAGTTTTGCGCCCCCCCTCCGGCGGCGGCCGTTGCAGCTGGTGCCCCAGCTGTAGAGGGACAGGCGCACATGGGTGGCCTGCAGGCCTTGCTTGGTCGCGTGGACGCTGTTACCAGCGAGGCGGCTCACATGTCGCTGAAGGACGCTGTGACCGACCGCTTGTGGAGTCGTCGTGGTGAGTCGTAATGCATCTACTTTGTCTAAGGAAAGACGGTACCATCCCGTTTTATTCCAGGGCGACAGGTGGAGCCCAACCAGTCACCCAAAGAGGAAACCCAATTCTGACGCCGACCGACAACGACATATTGAAGCGATAGCTGACAGGATGATGTGGAATCGCTCCGTTCTGCCACAACTATCATATTCCATCAACAACAGTCCGTTCCTCTGAGGCTACCCGCCCCCCCCCCCACGTCACAGCATAGCATGACAATGAAGTAATGGCAGTGAAAGTAGTGGTTACAGAGGATTCACCCCCCCAGAAGAATCAACACAAGAGCCAGGTGCGCTCGGCGGGGCCATGTCAGACGTGCCGCGAGGCACCACTGCAGGCGGCGACGGCATCCATCCTATAGCCCCATTCCCACCCACGCCCAGATCCCCCGTTTCAATGGCAGGCCATCCCAGTGACTCTGACCCCAGCAAGGGGCCGCTGCCCGCACCCGCCAACGTGCGCGTGCCCGTGAGCGGATCCCCCAGCGGCGCCCTTGTCTGATGAGAAACAAGTGTCGACACGGGCACTCCTCGGGCCCCCCCCTGTACCTGGGACATACCCCCGGGAGGGACATAGCTCGTTCTGGATCCAGGAGTTGCGTCCCGCGGCGACATCAGCTGGGCGCCGTTGGCAGCACCGTCAGTTGACCCAATATCCCAGTCAGCTGTCATGGTAGGTGCGACCGGTGGCATCGAGGCGAGGCGTTGCGCGCGAAAAGGCTCAGCTGCGATCCCGCCCATGGCCAGTTGAGGTAGGTCACCCGTCACAGAGACGTGCCGTCTCGGCTGCGAGGCCATGTCGCCTCGGCCACGTGCCGGCAAGTCACGCGCCGAATTAGGGGAACCGAGCCGCTCAGGGTCACCGGCCGGGGGACCATGTCCGCCAGACATTGGAAGCTGCCCGAGCTCAGCTGCGGGGGGTGCGTGGGATGAGCGGCTGTCGGCCCCATGAGCAAAACGGATGGGATCCCCATGCGCCCCCATGCGGACGCGCAGCTCTGCCCGGCGATCCCCGTCCGTGACCACCTCGTCGCTGTGTACCGACGTTAGCCGCTGCCCATTGTTCACGCTGCCAGAGTCAGGTGCATACTGCTGTCGGGTGTCGGCGCCGCCGACCGGCGACAGCGGCTCTCGGAGAGCCTTGGTGCGCTCCAGCAGCTCCCGCACATACTGCTGCTTCTCGGGTCCGTCCGCGGGCATCTCGAGCACCTTAGCCTCCACAGCTATTGCCGCCACGAAGGTCTTCTTCTCGTTCCTGGCGGCGAGCGCATCCCGTACACCGGAAACAGACCGAGACACGCCGTCCAAAGCCCGGTGCGCCTGCTCACTGACCGAATCAAGCAACGTTTGGCGCTTGATGCCCATTGGGCGGCTCTTGCTCGCCTTTTCCGCGGGTAAAGCAGCTGAGATGACGTCGCCCCCGTCGCAATCGGACCGCGACCCCGCCTCCAGGTTGACAGTCTCGTCGCCTTTCCTAGCTCCGTCAAATGCCGCGGCAGGTCCGGCCACGGTGGCCGGCCAAGGGCGCGGCTGGTGGCCCAGGCTTGTCTCTGATCGGCCGCCCGTCGATGCCTGCGACTTTGGGCACTTTGCCAGCACCTGAGCGGCCGAGATGCTCCGGAAGACAGGCGCTGGCCGCAGCTCGCCCTTCTCGTTCTTGATCTTGTTTTGGTTCTGGTAGAGCGTCATGATGTTGGCGAGGGAGTCGCTCTCTGTCTCCCCAGAAGACGGATTGTACAGCTGCTCCGCCGCCAAGTACTTGTAGGAAACACGGCGGAGCCACGTGAAACGGTTCCGGGGAGCGACTTTGGTCCGCGACGTAACGGCCTCGGGCTGCGTCAGGTAAGTCTTCGTCACGAGGTCCCAGAAGAGCTCTTTGTCCATTTCGTCGACCCTCTGCGATGCCTTGACGTGAGAGCGCGCCAGCGCCTCGTCCTCTTTGGAGTTGAAACTCAGTCCACGCGGGGGTCTGCGTGGCGTCGAGGGCGCTGCAGGCTCCATGTTGTCAGCGGCGTGGTTATCCACGTGTTTCGGAGTGTCGTCGTGGGGAACGGAATCCGCTGCGTATGACGTCAAAGCGTGTACCGGGAAAAGGTCGGTGGGAGGGGGGGGGTGCACTTTGGCGCGTCGGCGGGGAGACGGCCGCAGCACGTCGGTGGAAGGCCGGTGCCATTCACCTCCCACAGCAACTGGAGTTTTGCTCGCGAGAGTCAAACTACAGATCGTGGAGGACTCCGAGTCGTACCTCAGCACAATTTCCGGCATGCTGGCAGTTGCAGGTCATCTGGTCTGCTTCCACCCTGGATTTCCATTGGTCAACGTATTTGGCGAAGACGACATCTTTCGCTACCCTTCTCGCTATCCTGTGCAGATTTGGCGAAGGCGATAGCGCAATGGCTCAAACTATGGCGAAATGGCGCACCGATAGAGATGCCCTTCGCCATCCGCCGTGGCAGAATGGCGAAATGGCGCACCGATAGACTTGGTCTGAGTCGAAGTGCGCGCGTGGCGCGGCCCCGTCCCCTTCCCTGGCGCCGTTCCCCCGCCTCTCCCGCACCATCCGCGCCTCCCTCCCGGCCCCCCACGCCCATCTCTCCGTCACCCATCACCCCCCCCGCCCATCCCCCCCCCCCCTCCCCCCCCCCCCC
>Ga0209093_1000096_pt1 | contig 44473 bp, 60 predicted proteins | sample SidtaG_4_FD_187450 | JGI IMG/M metagenome (GOLD analysis project Ga0209093, IMG submission 187450) | Marine algal microbial communities from Sidmouth, United Kingdom - Sidmouth_Male1 metaG (SPAdes) (version 2) | ecosystem: Host-associated > Algae > Red algae > Unclassified | place: Sidmouth...
ACGGGCACCGTCGGTGACCCTCGGGGGAGGGTGGTGGACCACGGAAATAGAAAAAACTAAAGCGCCGCCGCCGTCCTGGGATGCGTGGGACACAAGACCGTGGCTTGGCCGCGTCGGCAGCGCGACGGCCAACACGAGAGACATAGGCTGTGGCAAAAGGTCTCTACGAGGTGCGGACCTCCACAACAGCAGTGGACGGCTGTGGGGTGTCGACCGACAGGGGCGGCCGCCTCGCAGAAAAAACTCCTCGGCAAGGCGCCGCCGTCGTGTCCCCGCTCTCAGGCAACGTCGGCGCCCGTCGAGTGGGGCAGCTGCCGCGCCAGCGCGGGCGTCGGGCTCGACCGCGGCCGGGAGCGCGACCGCGACGGGGTGCGGGAGCACGACGTGGAGCGGGGCGTCAGCTCGTGCTCGACCGCCACCGCGCGGCTCTCCGCGTGCGCCTCGACAATCGCGCGGGCGCACTTGGACGGGTGGGGCCCGACGTAGCGCCCCCGCGCCGCGTCGGCATTCGCACAGAGGAGGGCGGCGACCATGGCCGCGGCGGCCCCCCCCCCGTCGGTGGGGTCGGCCGCCCACAAGGCGAGCGCCGACGCTTGGAGCACCCGCCCAAACGCAAAGGAGAGGGGCCACGGCGCGGCGGGGGTGCCGGCCTCGTGGCTCGCCGCCTCGGCCGCCACGTTGATGGCGTGGAGGTTGGCGGTCGCTTCGACTTCGGATTGGCCGCCCGACAGGAAAACAATGCCCGGCACGGCGGGCGGCACGACCCGCCGCAGCGTGCGCAGCGTCGCGCGCGCAATCTGCTCCGACGTCGTCGTGCGAAAGTCGGGCGAGTCCATCCCCGGCAGCACCATTTGGACTTTGAGGAGGGCGCCCTCGAGCAACACCCCGTGGCGGGCGAGCGCCCGAAAGAGGACGCTGAGCACCTCCTCCGCCACCGCCGCAGCGTCGTCGAGGCCGTGCGTGCCCGCAATGTAAATTTCGGGCTCGAGGAGGGGCATCAGCCGGCGCTGCTGGCAGCAGGCGGCAAACTTGGCCATGGCGTTGGCATTCTCCTCCACCGCCAGCGCCGAGGGGGTGCCCTTGGCAAAGGAAATGACAAAGAGGGCGCGCCACTTGGCAAAGCGGATGCCCGCCGCGTGCGCCGCCGCCGCGCGGCCGTCGAGGCCGTCAATCCCCTCTGTGATCATCTCGCCATTGCCAAACGGGTGGAGCCCCCGGTCGAGCTTGACGCCGACGAGGATGCCCCGCGCGGCGAGCATCTCCACAAAGCTCACGCCCGACGCCGTCGCCTGGTGCACCGTCTCGGCATACATAATGACGCCCGACGCGTAGCGCTCAATGTCGGGCGCCGAGTAGAGCATCTCCCGGTAGGCGCGCCGCGTCTCCACCGTGTTGTCCAACCCAACCGCCGCGAGGCGCTTGCCCAGCACCGCCGCCGTCTCGTCGGCGGCGAGGATGCCCGAGCCGCGGCGCGCCAGCTCCTCCGCCGTCCGCATCAGCTCCTCCTCCAGGGGCAGCTCCTCGTACTCAGACACCTCCGTGGCCGCTTCCGAGGCGGGCGAAAGGCCCCGCGCTATCGACTTGCCACGCAGGGTGGAGCGGCCGCGGGCCCGGCCGCGGCCGCGGCCGCGACGGCCTCCGTCAGCCTCGTCATCGTCGCCGCCGCTAGCGCCGCGCGCCTCCGACGGTTCGGCAAACGACACGCTGGGGAAGCGCACGCGGGCGCCCCTGCCGCCGCCCCCGTCGCCGCCGCCGCGGCCGCGGTCCGCCCCCACGTGCGGCTGCTCCCCAAACGAAACCGACGCGCCCGAGGTTCGAGACGACCCGCTGGCAGAGGGCGTCGCGTCGCCACCCGTCCCCGCGGCGGCCACCTCCGAAGCCTGTGCGGGGGGCCCGACAAAGCGGGCGCCAACAGCGTCGAGCGTCAGCTCCTGCAGTTTCGTGATGCGGCTGGACTTGCGCCGCAAGGGGGAGCGGGACCGCTCCTGGCGGCGCGTCATGGCGTGTGGCCGGCGGGCGGGCGCGGTGGCCCCCTGTGTCGCGTCGGTGGGCCGGCGGGGCGCAGGCGCAAAGGCGGGCAGAGCGGGCGGCGGTCACGTGCACCCCGCCACCCAATGCCTCCACGCGGTGCGGAGACAGCGTTAAAGACGCGTCGCCCGAGTGTTGACCCATCAGAGGTAACAGCCCTACGCTTTATCCAAACAGCGCGCCGCCGCCGCGGTACGAGACACCATTGCCGGCGCACGTGCGGGTGGCCATCCCGCCGCCACCACATCCGCCGCCCCTCACCACGCGGCTCGACACGAAGCGGCACGCGGCACGCGGCAACGACGGCGCGTAACGAGAGTCGCCTCCGCCGCCGCGCTGACTCGCAGCCACGACACTGCCCCGCCATGGTGCAGGGGAGGGGCGAAATGCAGGCACCGGCCCGCGCCCCGGGCGGTCCCGTCGGTGCGACACGGACGACGCGCCGGCTCACGTGCCGCTCGACGGCGGCGCCCGGAAAGGAGCTGCCGTGGGACGGCTGACCAAATGCACGGTCGGCGGTGCGCCACGACAGCCGCGGTGGCGGCGGCCAACGGGCGGCGGGGAGGGCGGGTCGAGGCGAGGCTGTCCGTGTCGTTCCCGGTTGGCGCGCCGCACCGCAGACCCCCATGAGCCAGACGGGGCGCCGCGGCGCCCGCCGCAGAGCGCGCCGGGCGGCACCTCACGTGCGCGATGAGCGGGACGTGTTCCCGGTGGCCGTCCCAGCGCTTGGCAAAAAAATCGAAGCGGCACGGCAGAGCAGGCCCATGCTTGACAACCAGGAAGGCCGTTGACACGTGGAAGATAAACGTCATTTTTCACGGTCCAAAAATATTGTGTTTACATGGTCCGAATCATTTTTCTTGAACATTGGTGGCGGTTGACTTTAGAAATCCCATTTTTTGGCAATTGAGAAATTGGCCAAGTAGCCGCACGCGGAGCCGTGAAGTACGAGCACGGGCGGGCGGGCCTTCACACGGGGGGGGCTACCCCCCCCCGTCGCTGGCGCGCACTCTGTGCGCCGACAGCTGTCGGCCATCCCGCCGCCGGCGCCGCTACGGGCCCTTATCATCCGCCAGCCCGCTTCCGGCGCCGCCACGGGCCCTTATCATCCCGTGGCGGCGGCCAGGGGGAGCGAGGCGCCGGTCGGCAAGCACTTTCCAGCCTTTCCCAACGGTCCACGTCGTCCACACTTCCCCCTGTGCTCCTGCGCTGCTGTTGCTTGGTTTACTGTAGGCCTTTGGCCTGCCCTCTTTCCAATCTGTTCCCTTTGTTGTGTTGAAAAGTGGGGCACGTGGTCTTGATGCAGGTCGCGGTCGGCTCCTCCAAGGCCCTATCTGCGCCACGAACACGGGCCAAGTGAGCCGGGCGATCAGCCTGTCCTTGAATTGTTACTGAGATAGCATTCCAATTATTTTCTGACTGTTCTTGGGCTACAAGTTGGCCGACCTGCGAGGTACGAAGTGATACAGACTGCCAGGAACGCCTAGTTAAGACCGGACATGTAGAATTTCAGACAAGTTCAATGAGAAGCCGGATAGTGAGAGGACCCCATTGGTAAGCGATTCACTGTCGACCACCAAGACGTCATCACATTGACCAATGATTTCACTCCTTCAGTCTTCATGTCTTGAATGTAATTTTTTGATCGTTCAATGGGATGATACACGCTCAGAGCTGCACGTTGGGGATCTAGGCCCCGCGGGGGCCGTCAGGTTGCCGGTCTTCCTCTTCTTGTGGCGAGGATCTCCGTCGTCCATTGTTATTGTTTGCACGCGGTTGATGTCACACAGCCCACGGGCTCGGGTGGCGTGAGAAGGCTGACCAAAGTGCCAACCGTGCCTTAATGAGGGCAGGGGTTCTTGGGGGAGCGCCGCAACGCCGTCAAGATCCGAGCGCAAATCGTCAAGCAACCCCGCATTACAGGAAACCAAGCCCCGTCGCGCCGACAGCCACCATCCAGAGAAAGCTTCACACAGCAACGTGACGCCAAACTCCACGCCGCCCCCCCCCCCACTCCCCCGTCCCACCTGCTTTAACAGAAATTCAGACACAAACGCCGACCGGCTTTCGTAGTGCATCGACCGCAGAAATAAGCTGCGCGACCCAGACGGGTCCGCGACCGCTGACCTTCTTGTCCCGCGCGGTCCCCGAGCTCATGTGGGCTCGGATCTCCCGCCCTCTCCACCCAGGTCACCCAAGTCGTCTCCCACTCAGCCCGCGCCCGCAACCACCCCTCCAGTAGCGACTTGGTTTTTTCTCTTTGGCCGCAGGCGATGTACTCGTCCTAGGGCCGTCGGCTCAGAACCACCGGCGCCGACTGCCCCGGAGCCGGCGACAGCCCGACAGAGTTAATCAACGCGACGCCATAGACGTGGGCGTCCCGCATCCGCACGGCGTGCTCCTTTTTCAATTTCATCGGTCGCACCTCGTGCATCCACGCAGGGAACGAGCGGCCTTCGGACTTCGACATTGATCGGGGCATCCGCAAGGTCGTCACCTGCTTGACGCCATTTACCAAACTCGTCATCCTTTTCTTCCGCAAGTGTCACTACTCCGGCTACGCTATCGCCGGGGGCGACAAGCCCCTGACGGCGATCACCCTAAAGAACTACACGTCGGCTTCCAATGTTCGTTTCGCGGAGGCCAAGCTGGAAGGGCCGCTTGGGCTGGTGTGGCTGGTTAAGGACTGCGCGGAGCGGACGTAGCCCTGGCTTATGAAGGCTTCGGCTGAGGTTACCAAGCATGCAGATGAGAGGGAGGACCCGGGATCCTTAGTGGGCCAACCGATGACCACCGCCGACATCAAGAACTTCCGGGGCCCCGAGAGAAAACCAGCCCAGCAAGTCGGGGAGAAGTCCCTGAACGCAGCCGCGGTGACCCCCGAGATTACGGCGACCCTGCACGCGGAGCTGGTCAGGGAGTACCTCACACCCCCCTTGTCGGGAACCCGAACAATGGTCGCGACCCCTGTGGGCGCCTCCAGGATGGTGTCTCCCTGGGACGCCACGGGGGCGGCGCTGGGTGCTCTGCCGTCGGCCGTACCAGCACCCTCGCTCCGGGACGAGGTGGCACTGAAGATAGTGTAAAAGCCGACTTCCGTCCGAAATGCGGATGGGCTGACGTACATCTGCTATATCGTCTCAATCCTCACGCTGGCGCGCCAGGTAACCATCAACCATCTAAATTTCGACGATGTGACTTTCCCGGACATGAAGAAGGCGGAGAAGCTTGTGCTCGTCCTCAGGTGCGTCTTTTGGACCTCCTCTTTCAATGACCTTTTTGAAGAGAAAATGGGTTACTTGCTTCGGTGCTCCGTGCTGGGCTTGCTAGCATTTCTCCTCAACTAGGGCTCCGCTTCGTTCTACCTCTTCTTTGGCATGCATTGCAGGTGCCCGATTTCTTCACCTTCTACTGCCATTAATTTCAATGAGTTCCAGGCACAAGCACCACCGGCTCCTCAACCTCCGCTACGGGATGAAAAAGACGATAATCTTCACCAAGAACATGCTGACTGTCCGGCTGCTCAGCCTTTTCGAGATTCTCAGCGCCAATGATGAAACAGTCGTCGGACAACTCAGCTGGGTCCACTGCCGCATTGTGCATCTCGTTTTTTCCTACGTCTTCCACTCGCTACTGAGACAGTGGGCCGGTAGAAGACGCCAGGACGCCCCACAGCGGCCATCAGCTCGCCAGCGGGGCCCCGTCGGGCGAGACCACCGATGCTCCCCATCCTACGTGCGATCAGCGGTTGACAGGGGCCGCCTTTGCACATCGCGTCTAGCGTCACGGGCGGCAAGAAGTGTTGCTGTCACCGCCGACACAACGGCGAACGGTGCCCCAAGTGGCAGCAGCATGGCTGGTGATCGTGCGAGTTTCGCTGATTGTGGTTTGGAGTTGTGGCGCGTGTGACAGCGCTTTGGAGTGGCCGCGGTCTCCGCGGCGGGGTCGACCATCAGCAGTGCCCCGTATGGGTGGCCTCCGCTTCACTGACGTGTTCGTGGGTTGTCCTCACGTTCGCGGCCATTATTCTCGGCCGGTCGTGCTACCTTCGAGAGGGCGTGGGGCAGAACGCAAAGGCGATGGGAGGCGGAGCGAGAACATCGGGGGTTACCCCTGAAGTTTTGAACGAGTGACCGCGATGGAGCGAGTGCGTCCGGGGGCTGGGCGTAGGTGTCGTACGAGCAAAGCGATCACGAAGACAGCATACCCGGCAGCGTTCTGTTAAGACACCAGTCAGACAGCGCGTATGTTCGTCGGGTGGTTCCTCGTTTGCTCGGCTTGCGCGGCGGAACAAGAAAACGGCGCGTAGTGGTCGCGCCGCACCAGGGAAAATGGGACACAGGAGTATAATTCGTGGTTCACCACGGCGGCACACGCAATTGGGCACCCCGCCCCAAGCACCACCGGCCCCGGCTCACACGTGTTCCCTTCATCCCAGCAGCTCGAGGTGGCGAGGAAGCACTTGGGCGCGATCGTCTGGAGCTGAGAGCTGCGGGAGTGGGGGTGGCGGTCCAGAGATAGGCGCTTGCATCGCCACGGCTCCGGCGGGTGCTCTGAGGCGGCCCCGACTTGCGATCGGCCACCACAGGACCCGATTTGCTCCGGTGGGCGGGTCCGAGGGCGGACCTCTTGTGGTACAACTTGTTGGCCCAATTCGTTTCCAGATGACCCGAGTTTTGTGCGCCGGCGCTTCCAATCTGAAGAGATTAGAGCAAGTCGCGCCCGGGGGACTGGTCGAACGACCTTCCCGGCCCTAAACGGCTTGTGGCGGCTCCCAAATGCCAACGATAGGGCAGCAGTGGCCGGGATCGAAATCAGCGTTCCGGGGTCGCGGCGGGAAATGGGGTGCTACGAGACCGCGGCCCTCACCAGCCCTCCTCGGAGAGTCGCTCTCTTTCTGAAACTGACAAAAGTCTATCCCATTCTATTAGACACCTGGGAACAGCTATTTTTTTCTCGGCTGTAGCTCGGCCGCATCAACAGCATTTCGCAAGCGGATTTCAATTGCGCAATAGAGACTCAATCGGCATCCTTCTTACAGATTACGGGACACACTGGCATTCGGGAAGCGTCTCAACCCTGCTCCCGAACCCCAGAAAAGCCTGTCCTTGGGGGATTCTTGCCGTACCTACCCGAAAAGCAAAGACACCAACAAGGCATTTGGCCTCCAGCCGATGTCCCCATATCCTATGAGGTCGTACTGGCCTGTGACCGTGGGTTTCCAGCTGATATGAAGGACTGCAGGGGCCTGCCAAGACAGTCGTAGCAAAGAAGCGCAGAAAAGCTTGCAACGATTGAAATTCATTCATCCGAATAGTGGGGCTAGTTTGAAGATTTCTTGATGCGCCGTGTCCGCATTTTAGACCTTTTTTACAGCACGTTTCAGTTCCGGCACGCGGAGGCGGGTGCCGACCCGCCGGCGGTCGCCACGGCACTGGCTGTGGCGGTGACGGCGGCTGTAGCCGCGACCGCGGCGCCAGCGGCGGCGGCACTGACGGAAGCAACGATCGTGTACCGGCGGGTAGATGTGGTCTCCCGCCCGCCACCCGTCTGCGAATCCACGGGCCAGGGCCGGGCGCCGTTTCCGTCCCGGAAAACGAGTGCCGGCGCGCCAGAAGGCGGCGGTCCTTTCCGTCGGGCGGCCCCGTCGCGGTGGCCGACTGGCGCCTTGTCGGCAGCGACCGCCTCGGCCGACGCGCCTCAACGAACGTCGCCGCAGTGCCCACCGCGACGCGGCCCACCACCGCGAAACGCGGATTGAGGCCTCCGGTTGGCGACGACTGTGGCCGTAGCAGCGTCGGCGGATGGTCCGTGCGCGGCGGCGCTGTAGCGGACCAGAGCGACAACGGCGGAGTGCTGCCAGCGAGCTTAGGGAGGGACTGGGGGAGTGGGGCGGGGGGGGAGGAGATCGTGTGCCCACCGCCTCTGGCGCGCTGTGGGCACAGCCGACGGACAGCTGCGAGCGGCGGGAGGCAGCCGGCGCTCGCGCCTTTGGCGATTGTATTGGGCGGGTGGGTGGCGCCTCTTTGTCGGCAGCCAGAGCCGGAGGAGGCTCCCTTCACGCCTCCCGCTGTGCGGGCGCCGCCCCCGGCCCTAGCGGCGGCGATACGTCGTGGCCTCTCGCTGCTGCCGCCGGCGTCGCGTGCCACCGCCGCGGCGGAAGAAGGTGGTGGCAGCCCCCGCCCGGCGGTGGCACGCTGGGTGGAGCACCCCACGGTCGCGGGCGGCGGGAGCGCCGCCGGTGACAGATGACGCCCCCGCCATCGCGGCCGCGTCGGCTACATGGGTGGCTCGGAACAGCTGTCGGATAGGTGCGGTATTGGCCAGCCACTGCCATGGCCGTCGTGGTTTACTGTATTGTAGCCTTTCAGAGAGCATACTTGGCACCTGCTCTTCGGTTCTCACATCGCGGCGCTTCGGCATCGTAGAATAGTGAATGCTGTCTCCTGAGTTTTGTACGTGTCTCGAGTTGATCCCGAAAGGTAGCCCGTCCTCCTCGGATCAAGCCGGAATGGCACTCCAAGATATCTGAGATGATCGACAATCGTCAGCTAGGACAACAATCCCACCGAGACCCGCGGTTCGATGGCCACCAGATGCGCGTCGGAGCCCCCATCGAGAACGGTTGTCGACGGAGATGGATGTGGCCCCGATGATGCTGACAGCACCAGCCATCGACGGCGGGTCGATGGTCCCTTGATGAGCGCCTCCACTCATGAGAGGCTGGCGGCGTCTCGCGACACCGTTATCGACTCGCCCAATCAACAACGGGGAAAAAGGAGGATTGTTGGCAAACAGGGCGGCTGGCTGCGTGCGGACGGGCAGCCTGTGTTTTCCTGGCGCTGTTGTTTCTCTGTTTCGCGCGCCTGCAGCGAAGCACACAAGCGCTACAAAGCGCGTAGGTCAAGAGCGGGCACGTCGTGGACGCAAAGAAAAGAACCGAAAGAAGGGAGAAAAGCAGACTAAGCAGGTCGAGAGAGAACGGCCGGGGGATGCGGCCACTCCCGGTGGTGGTGTGCGCCGCCGTGGTTGCACCTCTGCGCGCATCGGGGCTGGTGGCTCAGCGGCACGCCACCTATTTGTCCAATGAGGCGGAGCCCGTCGTGGACCTCCCCATCGGTCGGGAGGTGCGCCTCGACGCGCGCCGTCTCGGCGACCCACTGGAGGTGGAGGGCGTCTCCGACGGCGTTTTCCGGCGTCATTTGGGCCGCCTGCTAGAGGAAGGTGCGGACCATGACCGACACGAGCGCGACATGGCGGGCCGTCGCCTCGATCACGACGCCCTCGCCCGTCCTGGTGGGCGACTTGATGCGGCCGGTCGCTCCAATGATAATAAAGAAGACATTGAGGCCGGCCACGATGCCCTTGAAGCCGCCCGTCGTCTGGAGGTCGGCGCTCTCCGTGCGCCACTCGCCCGCCCTGACGACAGAAAAGGTGCGGGCATTTTCCCCCACCGCGTTGCACCAGGCGGCGTTGACGCGCTTCTTGAGCGCCTGCGTGTAGTGGCCACGCACGCGCTGGAGCGGAATCAGCGGGCGGACAGCCACGGGGGAACCACCACTGCGTCGCGCCGGCGAAGAGATGACCCTTGTCAGCCACGCCTGGCTGCCCTCCTCGCCGAGTGAGAGCACCTTGTTGAACGCCTCGAGGATTGAGTCGCGGTAGCCGTCGGAGCTCGAGTAGACACGCTCCGACGACGTGGCGTTGGAGAGCTGGCGGATGATGATGTTTCGCAGCTCGACGCGCACTGACTTCATCTGCTCGGAGCCCTCCATGTCGCATTCCTCCTTGGTGTCGACCACGGGCTGGCTGCCTGTGCCGCCCGTTGTCGCGCGGCAGGTCATGTCGCTAATATTTGCGTCGAGCGTGTTGCTAAACGCCGCAGTCGTCTCGCGCACCTCGGCCACCACCAGCCCATGGGTGTCCATCGAGCCACGCATCGCCGAGAAATCGTCCTTCAGGTCGCTGGCCACCTGAGACAGCGCGCTGAGGTGGGCGAGGACGAAGTGTATGTCCGCCACCGTGGCGTTCGCTGTCGGCGAGCGCCCGCCCGCCACAGTCGCGGCAGGATTTGAGCTTCCAGGCTTGCTGGAGGTGGTGCGAGGCGGACGGGCCGGGGGCTTGAAGGCCGGCACCGCCGGGAGGGCGGGTCCCTTGCCCTTACGGCTGCTGCGGGTCGGCAGCGGGGCGGCGGCTGGCGGATCGACGCCCCGACGACAACCGAGGCGGGCGTGGGAGTGGCCGCAGCAGCGGCGCCGGCCGAGGGTGGGGCAGCGCTGACCGAGGCGACCGCCGATGAAAGACCCGCCCCGACATTGAGCGCGTACTCCGATGGCGAAAGCGCCTGATGTAAACCGCCGACGCCAGCCGTCAGGCTTACCGCCTCGGGCGGGCCCGACGATGTACGGGTCGAAGCGACGACCGGCGCGACGACGGGCGCGACGACGCCGCCCGAGAGTACCGCCTGTGCCGCGGCCTGGGCCGCTGCCGTGGCAGCTTCGACACGCATTTCATCCTTGGCTTGGCGGTCCTCCGTCGTGGGTGTCAGAGCGACGGGACCTGCGGTTGGGGGGGGGACGCGAGACGCGCCGCGGCCGCGGCCCGATGCGACGCCGGCCATGTCAAGGATGGCGAGGGGTGGGAGGGGGAATGGATGTGAGCGACCGTTTCTTCGGAGAGAAAACAGGGGAAGAAGGGGTCGAGGGTAACCGGCGAGCAGGAGGCCAATGGTTGTGGTGGCCAGCACAGTCAGGGTAACCCGCGAGGCTCCGCGAGACTTTGTAACCGCTTGGCGAGGACCACCCCGCCTCACCTGTGGGAAAACGTGTGATTTAAAGAGTAGAAACCGGACGTACGGGCAGCCCTTAATCCCCTGTGCGTCACCCACGAGCCCCGCAATCACTTTCCGTCGCGCTGTCTGCTGCTCCCCTGCGACCACGGCGCGTGCGCGGTCCTGACCCCGATCCCCAGCTCCTGGCGAAGCTAAATTACAACAGAGAAAAAGAGTGCAGGAATAGCACCCGCAAGGACGCCAGCCGAGCACAGAAAAGCGGCAATGCGGAAGTGTGTGAGTGTGTGTAGAACGCCCCTAGACAGACAACAGCGAGCGCTACACCACGCGACCGCGCGACGCACTTACTTTTCCATGTTCGAGTGAGGTGGTGGGAACGTGGGTCAGCCTTCGGCCCGACAGCTACCGCAGCTGCTACGGATCCTCTGCCCTCTGCCTGGGGTCAAAAGACGGGTCCGGGACAGGTTGCGGGGTAACGGCAGCTACCACGACCACCGCCCGCGTCGCCAGCACGGCCACAGCCAGCGTCGCGGAACGGTCACGGGCAACGGGGGGCAAGGGGTTGGCGTGCCGGTTGCGGCGTGGTAACGGTGGCGGTAGAGGAACGCCACACCAACCGGAGAAGCCAAGTAGGGTGGAGCAACGCTGACTTGTCGGAATTGGAGTCACCGCTCCCTCGCTGGCACTTGAATTTTGATGGCGGGAAATACGCCCTTGCTCATGTGAATACCCTCTACAGCCGCTTGGAGTGGGGGTAGAATTACACAGCACTCTCAGTACACTCTCTATGACGTCACTTGAACTAGGATATATTAGGCATCGACAGACTGTCGGTGCGATCGACAGCCCCGACTGCCGCTTCCGCCCCCACCGCCACAGCCACCCTCCGTAGACGTTGGTAGCGCTTGGCGCAACGGCTTTGGCCGCCGCACTGTGCTTTCGTGTGCGACGTGCGGGGTGAGCACCACCAATCCTTTCCGTGTGGCTCTTGTCGTGGTAGGTCTCCATGGGTGGCGGCACCGACTCGCGGGTGGCAGCCCCATTTGCACCACGGCACCCATACGTGTGGGTTGCCGCCACCATGATCGTGTCATTGCTTGAGGGGCTCGGCGGGCACCCACGACGCGCGCTCGGAAACAACCCCCCTCTGCTGGTGTCGTCTAATGCTGTCCCCCGTCCTTCGCGCCTCCTCCAATTTGTCCCAGGGAGGTATCGGTGTGCTGGCCTCGCGAACGTGCCTCTGCTGGGATGCGGGCGACGCGGTTCCTCGGCGGTGTGGATCGTTGTTTGGTGCTTTGAGCGGGTCGCTGTTGAGAGCTAGCTGCCCGCCGCCGGCCCATCATCGCTCCCACTCCCGCCTGCCCTTCTCTCACATCCCCATCCGTTCACCTGTCGGTCGGTCCGCCCGCCTACCAGTCCCGGAGAGGCCGAGCACTCGTGCTCGCTGGCAATCCCTCTCCCCGCCTCGGCCGTGGGCACGCGCGGGGGCCACTGCGCCCAGCCGTGCAAGTCGTCGCGGCCATGTCGGACGTGCCGTTTTCGAACAATGAGCTGGCATGCTTGATCTGCCCGTGGATGGGGCAGCACCTACGTGGCCTGCGGTGGCACCGCCAGGCCCAACACGGGGTCATCCTGAGCACGCTCTCGCTCCGCCTTCGTCTCAAGCGGCCGGTTTCTGGCGGCGGCACGTCGAGTTGCACGTCGGGTCGCGCGTCGGGTGAGACTCTGACGTCCGTGCCCAGTGGCGGCGACTCGCCACCGCCGCCCTCCCCACCACCACCGCCGCCGCCGCCTCTACCGCCCCCACCGCAGCCACCGCCGGCATGCGCCGATAATGAAGACCCCGAGGACGACGGCGTTGGAATAAAAATGGACGCGGCTATCGCTTCCGCTGTGGCCGCGAGCCGAGTCCCCGTCGAGGGGGTTCCCTCTGAGACGGCAGCGCCGGTGGCCAACCGCTCCCGCAAGCGAAAGTCTGCGGCTTCACCGGCCCCGTCAGGACCCATAGAGTACAAGTACGCGTCTGTGTCGGCGCACGCGCGGGGATTCTTCGAGGACCTGCGTGACAACAAAAGGTCAGAGCCGCTCGTGCGGCTGCGCAAAGCCGCACGCGTCGGCATGTTCAACTCGCCCAAGCTTCTTGATCTGCAACGCTTTGTGTTAGACGCGACCCTCGGGGGGCTCCAGGTGGCTGCGCAGGAGAAGCTCTACACTCTGATCAGCTCGATCGAGGCCGACGCGGCGACGGGCGTGTCCACGCCGGTCAACGAGACCTTCCCGACGTTCAAGTCGTTCAAGCAGGCGATTCTTGACGACCTGGACGCCGCCGTCCTGGCCGAGGGGTGGCGCAAGGCGACCGTCACGGAGGAAGGCGAGACCTACAACGCATACTTTCGGCCGGTCCTGGACGTGGTGATGGCGTTACTGGATGGGCGGAGGGTCGTCAAGCTTTGGTCAGGTGACGAGGGCCCCGCGCCGCCCTCTGACCGCCGCGAGACCCCGATGGATGGGGACGCGTTCAGGTCATGCGAGGCGTTGGTTTTCGATCGGCTGGGCAAAAGCTGTGTGCTTGGTCTGCACGTCTTTTCGGACAGCACCCATATCTCATGGTCAGGAGGTATGACTTCTGGGCTGCTAGGGAGGCCATCTGAGAAGGGGAGAGGCTGCTGCCTGGGAGGAGCGTGGGAGTCGGCGGGCTGGTGGTTCCGAAGCCGGGTGCCAGATGCTAACCTTGCTTTACCTTCCTCGCGTCGCGTGTTTGCGTTTCGGGCCCGCTTTTTGTTCCCCCCTGCTGGCAGCACACAAACTTTATCCCGTTCGAGTACGCCTCGTCAACATCGAGGCGGGAGATGTGGAGTGGTATACAGTCGCGTACATCCCGATCGTTCGAACTCTGAAGGAGGCGAGCGCGGCAAAGCGCGGCAAGCAGCGGCGGTGTGGCGTTTTGCAGCGGGTCCTATACATGGTTTTTCGCACGGCAATCCAAGCCAATCACGCAGGCGTGCAGATTGACGGCGGGGCCTGCGGGAAAGTGTTGGCGTTTTTGCGCATCCTGCTTTACGTTTGCAACCAGCCCGAGGAGCGGGCGGTACTATGCCTGAAGGCGGGCTCCTGCCACCGCCCTTGCTCTGGGTGCTACGTGGCTGTAGCATATCTCCTTGATATTTGGATATTGGGCCCAGTAGCCCCCGTGACTGGTCAGTACTCATGTGGAGGATCGAACTGACTTGTGGCTCGCCCTTTGGGAGGTTTCTTCCGTCTTGTATATCTTTCCTTTCTTTTTATCGTCTCTATTTTGGTGGTTATTCGATCTTTATGATCGCTCGGTCGATCGACCCCGCCCCTTTACCGTCTGATAATAAAAGCACCATGGGCGCGGGGTTCGCCGTCGTCGGCACCCCCGGCTTTCCATCGGATGTTGCACGAACGAAGGTTCTTCTTCCTCGCCTCTAAGGCGATAGCGTTCACTTTATCGTGCGTCTACGGTTTGTCGCTATTTACCGGTTATTCAACCAACGTCATTAATCCCACATTTGGTGGAGCAGAAGAGGATACTCTTGCCTGCCGCGTGCATCTGCACACGGTGCCCGAGAGCTGTCTCTTGTTGCCAAGTGGCACGGTGACGGGTATTGCACCCATTGGCTTGACGCGCGGGGCGCGTCTCCCACTTGTGTGCGCCACGACGCTGGGCGTCGTGGGTGGTGATCTCCAATTGGAGCGCGGGGCGCTTCTGATGGCACTTTGCCGGTTGAGCAATGACCCCTGGTGGTGCCGACGGGCAACGTGGCAATGGGAAGGGTAAGAGCAACGCCCTGCCTTCCGACTACGTCCCGCCGGGAGGCGTTCGTACGAACATGCGAGACGCCAGCACCCTAGGTGGTTCCCTCTCGGGATCACCTGCGTTGAACGCGGCGGCCTCTGGCCAACCTCTCGACGCGGAGAGCCTTAAGGCGGAGGTGGAGGCACTTCGTCTCCGTCTGACGGCCCAACAAGCGCCTAACCGCTCGTTAGCGGAAGCCAACGACGAACTGATCGCAAGCGTGGAGGCTATGCGCCGGGAGGATGTGAAGCGGGCAGTACAGTGGGTGGGTGCGTTAAGGTTCTATCATGGAGGTGGCGCGAGCCGTAAGGGGGGCAGCCTGATAAGACCCAGGCGCCCCCACGCTCTCAGCACCCGCAGACACCCCCACTCCCAGCATGCATACACACACCACGCACCTCCGCGGGCGGAGGGCGCACGGGCCACGAGCACACACGCTCACAGCCCCTCAAAATCCCGACCATGCACCTCGCTAATCTCCCGGAGCTCATCCCCTTAAGGGTGCCCCCAAAATCAAGTACATGCGATAACATCAAATACAATGTCAAAGTACAGAACAAATTTGCAATGTGACATCCCGCCACAGCATCGCGTGACATGGAATTGCTGAGCAATGCTCAACAAGGCCCGCACCCCTCCTCAAATCGGTCGTGTGGCAGCCTCACGTCATGCGTGGGGCGGCTGGTGCCTCTGCCGCTTCCACGAGGCGGGGATCTCGCCGACACTGGGGCACGCACGAGGCCCCGTGCCAGTGTCGGTGTGGCCCTCCTCGTGGGCGGCGCTGCGTGGGGCAGCGTTGCAGGGGAGGCCGTTCGGGGAGCTTCGAAAGCACCTCCCCGGGCGGTCGCGGGCACACGTCCCATTCGCAGCACCCTGCGCCCCCCGATCCACGCACGCGCACGAGGGGCCGCCGAGTGGGCTGCCATTCGCGGCTCGTTGGGGCGCCTCTCGGGCCGCCATCGGCTGCACGGGGGGGCGCCCCCTGGGCTGCGGTCACGCGCTCGTGCTCCGCTCTCGCGTGCTTCTCGTGACGCGTTTGGTCGACCGCCGGCGACGGCATGTGAACATGCCGTCCGCCGGCGGCCCGTACTCCCCGGCTCTTTCATCCCAACGAGCTCCTGCCCGCATCCCTCTGCCGTTGAGTCATTCCCGCCCTTGCCGCCGGCGTGACACGCCGGCGGCTGCACCCCCCCCCCCCCCCCCCCCCCTGCTACCGTTGAGTTCTTCCCGCCCTTGCCTCCGGCGTGGCACGCCGGCGGCCGTCCCCCCCACTCCCCCTGCTACCGTTGAGCTCTTCCCTCCCTTGCCGCCGGCGTGGCACGCTGGCTGCTGTTCCCCCCCGTCCCCCCCGCTTTTTTCCGCCGCCGCCGACCTCCCGCGTGTGGGTCTTTGCCCGCGTACGCCGCCGGTGCTGTGTGGTCGCCGGCGGGGTGCCGTGTGCGCAACTTTTCCTCGTCCCCTCCGCCCCTCCGCCCCTCCTTGACCCTCGGCCAATCTGGTCAAGAGCCGCAGCTCTCCCCCCTCTCCCACCTTGACCCGCAAGCCCGACCGGGAGCGCGACACGGAGCGGAGGAGGGAACAGCGTCGGCGACGCCAAGAGCATCTCGCCGTTCTCGCGCGTTGCACCTGTTCTTGCCACCTCGGGGGGCGCCCGCCGTGCTCCACATCGTCACCTTCGTGCGGTGTACGGGCGCCGTCGCCGCCGCGCAACAACTGGGCGCCGCCGGCTGGTCGGTACCTTCAACAATCCGGCGGCCGTTGGGTCGGGGGACAAGGGCAGGCGCCGTTACCACCGTGCAACAACTGGGCGCCGCCGGCTGGTCGGCACCCACACCAAGCCGGAGGAAACTGGGGCGGAGGACAAGGACGGCCGCCATCGCCACCGCGCAACAACTGGGCGCCGCCGGCTGGTCGGCACCCACACCAAGCCGGCGGAAACTGGGGCGGAGGACAAGGACGGCCGCCATCGCCACCGCGCAACAACTGGGCGCCGCCGGCTTATCCGCACCCACAGCAAGCCGGCGGCAACTGGCGTTTGGGGAAAGGACGGGCGCCGTCGCCGCCGCGCGAAAGCTGGTCGCCGCCGGCTGATCTGCACCCACAACAAGCCGGCGGCAACTGGGGCTGGGGAGAAGGACGGGCGCCGTCGCTGCATCGCAACGATTGGGCGCCACCGTCTCATCCATACGAACAACATGCCGGCGGCAGCACGGGGCCCCCACCTGGCGGTCGGTCTCCTCAAGGCGGCGGCCACTGGGGTGGCGGGCAAGGACGAGCGTCGTTGCCTCCGCGCAGCGACTGGGTGCCGCCGGCTGGTGTCATCCCCCCTCAAGCCGGCGGCGGCGACGGACGGCACCCGAAAGGCGGGCGAGGGGGACCGTCGCCTCTTGGCGGGAACGGCGGCGGGCCTACAGACCAGGGTCGCCCCCTGTCGCAGGACGTCAGAGCGCCGCCGGCTCGCGGCTGTCTGCCGCTTGCCGGCGGCAGCTCCACACCTTCGGGGGCCAGCCGCCGTGAAGGCGGTGGCTCGCAGGCGCCGCCGCCAGCCAACAGGCTGTCTGAAGCCGGCGGGGAGTCGGCACCGCCGGCTGCAGATCAACCTCAATCCGGCGGCGCGCAGCCGTCACCGGCCGGATGCCGGCCGCCGGCAGCCACCGTGCACCCCCCGCCCGTCTCGGCGCTGAGTCCAGGGGCACCGGCGGAGGCGTCTGCGGAAACGCTGGCGGCGGGCCACGACAAGCCGGCGGGCCACGACCAGCCGGCGGGCCAGGGCAGGCCGGCGGGCCACGGCAAGCCGGCGGGCCAGGGCAGGCCGGCGGGCCAGGACCCGCGGGCGGACCACGGCAAGCCGGTGGCGGACGACCTGTCGGCGGACCAGGACAAGCGGGCGGCAGCGCGGGGCGCGACGCCGCCGGTGGAGAAGTAGTCAACGTTGACGACGTCGGCTGTGGCGTTGCTGCGCTCAATTACGGGCCCCCCGCGATGGTGACCGGTCCGGGTTGGATAGATGAGGAGCGTGTTTTGCTGTGCAAAGCCTACCTGACCACGTCGCAGGACCCTGTTAATGGGGCGGACCAGAGTGGCCCGACTTTTTGGACTGCGGTAGTATCGGCATGGAAGGGGTTGCTGGAGGGACGCGCTGGAGTCCGCCAGCGCACTGAGCGGGGAGTTGGTGGGGTGCAGAAGCAGTGGGACAGGATCCGCAAGGGTGTAAACGAGTTTGGCTCCCACTACCTGGCGGTCAAGCGCATGCAGCTGACGGGGAACCCAAGTGAGGAGGGCAGGGTTAGCCCGGCCATGGCGCGCTTCTGAGGAGCCAATGTGTACGAGGCTATGCGCAAGGACCGCGCGGCGGACATGGCCAAGGGAAACACAACCGAGCGCAAGGCCAAGCAAGTGCACTGCCCGTAGGTCCCGTGCTGGCGGGTGCTGCGGCACGTCTAAAATTTCAGCGCGGCCGCCGGGGCCGCCGCAGCCGACGGCGGCGCCGCCGGTGCTGGATCATCCGGCGGATCTCCCAGCGGCCGCTCGAAAAGCGACTCTGAGGAGGACGCAGAGGACGCGGGTGCCGGCGGCTACCAGTGGCGCCCCCGTGGCTCAAAGGCCGCCAAGCGTGACGAGGCCGAGGACATCCAGGCGTCGCATATGCTGAAGGCGAGCACGGACGCGTTGTCTGCGTTGGCCCGAGAAACCTCTGAGCGTACTACCGTGGCATTTGTTAACAGTGCTGATATGCGGGACACTCCTGAAGCTGTATCTTTCCGTTGCGCGCATGCTCGCAAGCTGATGGCGGAGGCCGGGTTGGAAGTTTCGCCGACGGGTACTTTGTCTTCACTGGCGGCGACGGCCGCCGCTTCCACGCCCGCGACTGGCGCAGATGTTCCGGAGCAGGAGGGGGCGACGCCCTCGACACCCACCCTCACGTCAACCTCGACGCCGCGTATGCCGCCGGCTCAGTCGCCGGCGCAGGCGCCGGCGGCTGGCGCGTCACTTGTGCCGGCATCTCCACCGGCGGCGAGCAGCACAGGACCTGAGCCGCCGGAACGAGCGGTCATGCAGAGGGCGGCGAGTACATCTGCACCGCCCGCATCGGCCGACGGCTCCGGTGCAGCGAGCCGTGGCCGGCGGTCGCTGGTGACAACGCAGTCCAAGGCGGCGGCGGCTCTTTCCGCCGCGTCTAAGAAGCTCGACGAATACAACGACGGCATTTACGTGGTTCCTGTCTTTACCACACGCGACAATGGCGCGGGCCATACCGCGGACAAAGAAGAAGCTGAGGGAGATGAATCTATTGATGACGAGACCAACGCTGAGTACCAGTAGTGTGTGGGGTGTGTATCGGGCAGCGAGTTCAAAAGGTCTTTTTTCCCCGTTGGGCAGGGGTTCTTTTCCTACTTCTTTTGTCTTTGCGCGCAGCAGTAGCGTCACTTTGGCGTCTTCTATGCAGCTGCTACGGCGGCCCTTGGAGGGTCCCGCCTCTGTGGCGTTTGCGAGCAAGGCCTCCGTATCATTTGCGAGCAAGGCGTCAAGACAATTTCAAGAGGACAGACAAGTCGAAGGAAAAAAAAACCGCGGGGGGGAAAGAAACACCTGTTGTGCTTCCAGTTACAAGTATGGCTCAAGAAGCGTGGCTCTGTCCGCCCACAAATCCTCCGCCAGGTCATGTCTCAGCATAGTGTGCTCCTCCTCACTCCGTGTCTCCGCCCACGCGCCCACAGCATAATCAAGAGTGCCTGCGGGCAGCCAGGCGACAAGCGCAATGACGGGGGGGGGGGGGGGGGGGGGGGGGCCGCGCCCACGAAGCCGTCCCCAGCGTCGTGGCCATCGCCACCGACGGAACCATCGCCGTTATGACCAGATCCGCCGCCGCCGGCGGCTCCATTGCCACCGGCGGCGCCGACGCTCCCACGACCCCCTGCTGCCACCGCACCAGCGCGGTGTCCCAAACACCCCGAGCCGCCGCCGCCGCCGGCCGCATGACCGCCGGCGGCGGCGGCGGCGGATGATCCACCACCTCCCGCCCCCCCCCCACCTGGTGCCGGATATGCCAAGCCGCCGCCGCCGGCTGCCTGACCGGCGGCGGCGGCGGCAGCGGAAAGTGCACCAGCACAGCCGCCGCCGGCCGCCACGCCGCCAGCGGCGGCGGCAGCCAAAAATCCGCCACCGACCGCAACCCCACCAACCGTATCCGGTCCCGTCAGTCCACCTTCGCCGGCCGCCTGACCGCCGGCGGCGGCGGCAGCGGGAAGAGCACCGACACCGCCGCCCCCGGCAGCCATGCCGGCGTCGGTGGCAGCAGCAGATCCCCCCGCCCCAGCTCCCCAATGACCGAGACCCGGTCCCTCCAATCTGCCGCCGCCGGCTGCCTGACCGCCGGCGGCGGCGGCAGCCAAAACTCCGCCACCGGCGGCCCCCTCAACACCAAGTCCCGGTCCCACAAAGCCGCCGCCGCCGGCCGTTGGACCGCCGGCGGCGGCGGCAGCGGGAAGTGCACCGACACCGCCGTCGCCGCCGGCCATGCCGGCGGCGGCGGCAGCAGCAGATCCCCCCGCCCAAGCTCCTCAACCACCGAGACCCGGTCTCGCCGATCTGCCGCCGCCGGCTGCCTGACAGCCGGCGGCGGCGGCAGCCAGTAATCCGCCACCGACCGCCCCACCATGACCGAGTCCCGGTCCCGCAAAGCCGCCCCCGCCGGCCGTCGGACCGCCGGCGGCGGCGGCAGCAGAACGTTCACCGACATCGCCGCCGCCGGTCACCACGCCGCCGGCGGCTGCGACAGCCAGGAATCCGCCACTGGCCGCCCCCCCCCCACCTGGTGCCTGTGAAAACACGCCCAGCCAACCCCACCCAGTAGGGGGGAAGGCGAGCCATGCCGTGTCGCCAGGTAGTCCTGCCGTGGAATACCCGCCCCGGAAGGAAGCCCCGAAGAGCACACACGCACGGCGTCGACCGGGGGAAGACGCCCCGAGCGTCAAAAACGAGTTGTGTGACCGGAAGTTTACTTGCCCGCGTGGAGGGCCTCGAGGCGGCACTCACGCCTCGCCCTCTTATCCCGTCTGTTCCCCTCAGACACTCCGAAAACCCCCCTCAGACACCCTCAAGGGACCCGCAGAAGACACTCCGTTCAGGGCCCATGGGGCCAGTCTCAGCGGAGGACGGCCGAAGCTTCGGACACCGCCTTGAGTAGAGGCGGGGGAAGGGTGCTACGTGACACCCTTGCGGCGCCCCGGTGTCAGGGGTGCGGTGTAGTACTGGTCAATGGTCCAAGTCGGGTTTACACAAATTAGGCCCTTAACTGGGGGCCTGCCCTGGGATCTACTAGTCCCAGGGAGGTCTCGAGATCGCGGTTGTGGTTGGTGAGCCACGAGTTGATCACAAGTGGATCGCCACCGGAAAGATTCGATATATGTGTCAGTAGGACATGTTTCCCTCGCGAGAGCCAGCGGCCGTTTCGGACTGACCGGATCCGACCGCCCATGACGCGAATCCACGTGTCCCCTCTTAACTGGGAGGGACCTGGTTCCCCGAGTGTGGGGGCCAGGTGTCCGGCCGTCACAGTTCCCCCTTCTAAAGGGATCGCCGTCCCGGCGGCCCAGGGCCAGGGGGCGGGCCTGCCCGAGGGTTTAGGGCGGTCCAAGACGGCGAACCGGCATCCCCCGCAGTGTGGGGCCCGGGTGCTGCCCCGGTTGGCGTCGGCGATGGCCGTCCCGGATCGTGGGGGCGTGGCCCGCCGGGGCCAAGGGGGCATGCGCCGTCACCGTGCGGGGGACACGGGGGCGTGTCAGGGCGGCCTGTGTGGCCGAGGTGGGCCACACCAGGCGGGCTAGGAGTGGGGGGGGCTCGCCGAGTATGGCCCCCCCCCCGGCCCTCCTCCGGGGCGGCTGTTACGCGCGCCCCGCTGGAGGCGGCGGGGCGCCCCTGCCAGTGTACAGGCGGGCGGTGTGGCCGTGGCGGGCCAGACAGGCCGCGCCGCGGGGGCGCCGGGTGTGGCTCCTCCCTCCCGCTGGGGCGGCTGCCACGCGCGCCCTGCTAGGGGAGTCATCCAGGGGGGGCGCGGAGCAACGCCGCGGGAGGCGACGGGGCGCCCCTGCTAGTGTACAGAGGCCCATAAAAACGGGGTAGGCGGGGCCGACGGGGGTCGGACGGGGCGGCCGTAAACTTCCGGCCGTTACCGCACCCCCTCTACCCCCCCTCAAGTTGGGAGAGCCCTCCCCCTCACCTCAATCCCCTAGTCGGCCCCGCGTTCCTACTCGAACGCGGCGGCCATGGCATCCTCGCGGTCGACGGGTACCACGCCGACGGAGGAGATGACGTCCCCAAGTGCGGAGCGCGTCGGGCGCGAGGAGGCGACGGCGGCCTCGAGTGCGGGACGCGCCGTGCCGCCGTCGGGCGGCACGCCGGTTCGGACGGATCGCCGCCCCGCAGCGGCGGGGGTCCGAGTCGGCGGCGATGCGCCGGCGACGGGCGCGGCCAAGTCGGGCGGCGCGACGACGGCGGCCGCTCCGACCGGCGAGGCGCCCGCCAGTGAGGGCGCCGCCAAGGTCAAGGGCTCGACGGCGGCCACCCCCCGGGCCGGCGGGGCGGCCTCCCCGGCGCCTGGCACGCCGAAGGGCGCCACCAAGTCAAGTGTCCCGGCCTCGGCGACGCCTCGCGGGAAGGCTGCCCGGCGGTCGCGCCCGGCTAGCGGCGCGACCCCACGCCGGGAGTCTTCAGCGGCGGGGCAGCCCGCGATGCAACCGCCGCCGCCCCCCCGCCGGTCCAAGTCCACGGCGGGGTCGGCGACGGCCTCCCGTGCGTCAAGTGCGGCGGGGTGGTCGGCCGACGACCACGCGGCGGCCCCTACCACGGCAGCCGCGCGCGTGCCGCTGCCGCCTAGCCGGCCGGGGACTCCACCGGCGGCAACGGCGGCGACCGCGGCGGCGCCTGCCGTTGGGGGGGAGGACCCCATGGAGCAAGACGCCCCCCCGCCGGTGCCGCGCCGGGTGCGCCCCCTGGCAGTGGAGGAGGCGGAGCCCGCGGGGGGGGAGACGGGGGCGCTAGTCCAGTGGATGCCCCCCCACGCCCCTGGCCAGTTTGGGGAGTGCCGCCTGCGGGCCCTATACGAGGCCATCCCGGTGCCCAAGCAGGGCCCGGCTTGGCAGCCGTGGCTGACGTGTCACCCCGTGCAGTACGAGCTTCCTGCCGGGGTGACCGCGGACCTCCCCGCCCTACTGGAGGCGGCGGACGCGCCGTGGGTGGAGCGCGTGGCGGTGCGCCTGTCCAACGTGATGGACGAGGCGACGGCGGGTGACGTTACCCCCGTCGTCGCGTGGGAGTGGGCGTGTTGCTCTCCCCCGTACTTGGGGGAGAGGGACCCCCACTTCCACCAGCAGGACGCCTGCACAGAGCGCCGTGTGCGGGACGCGTCTGGTATTCTGGTGAGTTCTACTCACGTCGAGAGCACCCAGATCCACGTCTTTGCGCGGCGGGACTACTATGTCCCGACGCCGACGTGGTGGTCGGCGTTGGTGGTGCCCCATGGGTTCCCCGCGCGGATGCCCCGCATCGTGGCCTACTTTGGCACGGTGCGCCGTCGGGGGGAGTCTACCCCGGCGGCGGCCATCCTGGCGACCCAATTGGTACTCGAGGTGGCGGGGGTGTGCCATGCCTCCGCCCGGACCAAAGGGTTCCTATGGCACCTGCCCACCGGGGTGGTGGACAGCCTTGTGGAGCTGCACCTCGCCAACTTGGCGGAGGGGGCGGACCCGGAGGCGCAGGCGTATCTCAGCGTGTTGCTGGACCTCCATCAGTCGCTGGACTGGGCGGCCGCTGGTCCGTACCTGGCCCGCCGAGTTGGCGGGGAGGACGACGGGACGGCGCGGGCGTTTGTCCACTGTGACAAACGCCTCGTGGAGGGTCGGATTGGCCTCCATGAGGGCCTGGGGGATCCGTCCTACCCCTATGCTGCGGGGGTGACGGCGACGTCGGCCCCGCCCGAGTCGGGTTGGGGCGCCCTGGGGGCAGTATCCCCGTACCAGCGCAAGCGCACCCGGGGAGCGGCCGAGCGCCCATCTGCTCGTGGGGGCGCCGTCCGACGGACTGCCCGCGCGGGGCCGTCCCCCGTGGGACCGGCGGCCCGCCCGACGTTCGCCCCACCCGGGGTTCCGTACTACCCGGCCCTGGGGGCGGGGAAAAACCTCAGCTGGGGGTACGTTACCCTCCAGTGTGCGCGCTCCCTGGCGACCACCTACCCAACTGCGGCTGGGACGCTTCGGGTGGCTCACGGGGAGCCGATAGTCGCTTCCCTGGTGGACACCCTGGCTTGGGTCACCCGGGGTGCGGGGGCCGTCCTGAGGGGATCCCCGTCACCCCTCTCGGCGGCGGCCCAGCAGTTCCTGGTGGTTACCACTCCGGAGGCCATCGGGTACCAGATGGCCTCCGGTTGGAGGGACACGGTCAGCGGGTAGCGCCGGGGTCCGCGGTGACCGCGGCGGGCGGGAGCTCCACTCGAGCCCCGTACGCCGCGGAGCCCGCCGCAGCCGCGGTACCCTAATATGGGGGCGGCTACTCCTACTCCGCTGGGGGAGCCTCGGCGGCGGGGCTCACTGCCCATGCCGGGGGGTACACCGCCGCGGCGGCGGTGCCGAGTTCGGCGCCGCGCTCGACGTGGGGGCCGGTTCCCACGGGTCGGGGGCCGGCCCATGAGTACCTCTTCGACCCGCCCGTACGTGACCACTACGGGGGGTACGCCCGTGACGTCCTCCAGCGGTCGCCGGACCGGGGGTAGCAGCCAGTGCCCTAGCGTGCGGGGGCGGGGGAACGCCGAGCTTGGTTGGTCCCGCCCCCCGTCCGGTCGGTCCCTAGTTGGGTCGGTCGCTCCCCCCTGAGTGGCGAGGGGGCGACCCGTTGTTTGCTCTTTCTTGGAAGGCCCCTAAGCAGGGGGGGGGTTGTTTCCTTTTGTCGGGGGTGTGCGCGGGGTACCCCGTACTAGGGGTTAGTTGTTTGATACCCTTCTTCGCACCGTGAGTCGGTGTTGCATACAGTGTTTTCGAACCTTCTCAGCCGGGAGGTCCTCCACATAGTGCCAGGAGTCCTCCCGGGGTCCATACCCGAACCACCGGACCTTGAGCATGAGTCGCTCATGTTCGTCATACCCCTGTCCGACAAAGTGGTCGCAGACAGCCTCAATCGGTTTACTACCCGACGAGGGAAGGGGGGGGACCTGCCACGCGGCCAGTGCCCGTGCGCAGGCCGGGTCACCCTCGTGTGGTTCCGGGGCCCGGGTGGCGTGGTTCCCGTTGATATGGCGTATACCATCGTCACTTTCGATGGTCAGCTGACGCCCGTCTGTCTTCAAGATCTGGTAGGGTCCCAGCGTCTTGAAGACGGGTTTCCCCCCTTGCTTCTCGTGCGACTTCACGAATAACCAGTCTCCAACTCGGAGGGCTTCGCGTCGAGCCTGTACGCGCTTGTCGAAGGCCCGTGTATACCGCGCCTGAGCCTTCTCCATGGTATCCCGCACTAGGGGTATCAGGGCGTCGAGGCGCTGGAAGAAGGTCTCCTTGGCTCGCCCGGGGGTTACTATTTCCCCGGTGTCGGCACCCACTGTAAGTCGTTCAATCTTTACGGGAGTAAGCCGTCGTGGACTCACGAACGCGAATGGGACTTGCCCAGTGCTACTATGCACTTGCGAGTTATAAGCTGTTACTACCAGACTTAAGTACTGGGACCACGTAACCACGTGATCACTTACGAAGTGTCGTAATTAGGGCTGTTAACGAAAGCTCTTACGTTATCTAAGATAAGAGCTCTTATCCGCCTGACATAAGATCGCACCTTGGAAGGCTCTGATATCCTTATCCTTATAGGCCCCAGACATTGAAGTTCAATTACATGTTACAAGTGTGAAACATGTGCAAGGTCTTGTGTGATTAAGTTTTCTCGCCATGTGCTGCACTTGTGTCGTCACTTCGTGCTTTCTCAGAGACGACTGCTTCTCGTCGGTTGTCACGCGCGGCAGCGTGTTGTCACTGCGCGTTCATCGGTGTCTTCTCCGTTCCTGCCCATCCCCGACTCCTCCTTCCTGCTCTGTGCGACAACACCATGGCGACCAAGCAGCAGCCTACCGTGCGTATCCGCCTCACCAACAAGGAGCGGATGGCCGTTTACGCCGTTTTGGTCAAGAACGAGGAGGAGTCCGAGGAGGCAGCTCCCTGGCAGCTGCGCGGGGACGCACAGTCGAAGACCTACAGCGAGCTGTGCATTATGGTCCGCCCGCATTTACGCCTAGTCATCCGCGACCAGTACACGGGCGAAAATCTTGAGGCGCTCGTGGAAAGCAACAAGAAGGAGGCCGCCAAGGTGTGTCGATCCGACGGCGGTGAGTACGACGCCGCGGACGAGGAGCAGGTGGCGCACTGGAAGAATGTGGATGCGACTACACGCTCGCTGCAGGCAGACGTGCGCACCGCAAGTGAGTCGACGCGCGAGAAACTACGCGCCAACACCCTGAAGGCCACGAAAAAACGCAACACGGAGCAAGGCAAGAAGCAGGACTTGTACAACAACCGCAAGAAGAAGGCCAAGAAGGAGGCGCGACGCGCTCGCAGCTGGACACTTCGGCACCAGTAGTGGGCGGACCAGCAGATGTACCAAGCCCAGCATACCGCAACCGCTTCGGCTCAGCACGGGAGGGTGCTGACGAGCCTGTTCGCCAAGTCTATCGGCACGCCGCAGGTGGATATTGATGCCATGATGGCGTCAATCCCGGTGGTGCAAGATGCAGCCCCGCCCCCCACGCTTCTTGTGTTTTTGCAGGTATCGGAAGACAGCAGCGACGAAGGCTGAACCTCATCGGCAAGCTCAAGCGTTGGCAACCGCGGGGCGGGAGCAGGAGTGGGGCTGGGTGCAGTTGGTGGGGCGGGGGCGGGAGCGGGAGCTGGAGCAGGGGCGGGAGCGGGAGCAGGGGCGGGAGCGGGAGCAGGGACGGGAGCTGAAGCTGGGGCGGAGGCAGGGGCGAGCTCGGGTTCGAGCTAGCGATCCGATGTGATCATCTGATAGGAACGGAATGCCTCAAAGTGAGCCTGAGAATGATGCTCGAGGCAACAATGTGCACAACCAAAAGCAAAAGAACATGTAGCTGCTGTGCCATCCAACACAACAAACACTAAGTGGTCACTGGAAAAACCTGCAACTCACCCTGTGCGCTGATATCGAGCATGTCCTCGACGTTTTACGCAAGCAGACACGCATCGCAGAGTCAAACCAGTTGAGCAAAACAATTGCGCAGAAAGAAGATAGGTTGCGGTCAACGCCTCTTTTATGTCCGACATGCATGCGGCTGTAAAAGGGGGGACCAGCTCACAATCGTTTTCTGATAACAGAATCATGCTCTGCGGCCCTTTTTCACCCAGAAACATTGCGGGGGAGCTCCCAGCTTGGTGGCTTGTCGCCGACTGACCCCCCCTCCCACGTTTCGTGTTTGTTCGACTGTCATAAAACGAGATAAAAGACCATAACTCTGGCTGTGCTTGTCCGTTTGAGACGTTCATGGGCGCAATCTGTAGTGCTAGCTGATGTGCATCACAGCAGGTACACAGGTCAGCAAAAAAAGCGCGCAGAATGGAGAAAGGTCGTGCTCAACGCCTGTTCTATTTCGGGTATGCACGCGGCGCGTGGACAAACAAACACTGTGGATGTTTGAGTCTTTTGGCGGCTTCATTGCCGCCCGCGCGCTGGGGGATAGAATATAGCGGGACAGGACCTGATGTGGTATGATTGTTCTTGCGACCGTCGTGTTTTGGATTGCGACTAGCACGGTAGTGACAAAGAAGGATGCTTTAACATTACGAGAAAAGAAGGCGGGCGGTACTGTAGTCGTCAAGGTTTGCGAGCTGGTGGTGTAACGGCACGATTCTTTCACCGCTTTGCTTCCACGGCCAGTTACAGAGCATGCAGCACAACTCAAAAGTGGGTGCAAGGAGCTCAGGCTCGTACGACCACCGACCTAAAAACAAACGAAAACGGTTCTTAACGTCACCAATGCCCCACTCGTTGCGGATGCGACTTCGGCGGATGTCAGTGTTCCACGCATCCCGATCCACACCCGTCTCATCAGCGTTCCTACGAAAAGGGCAGACCAGCACCCGACTGGGGCCCATAAAGCCCGTGTCACCAATGGCGTGCTGCTCGCCGTTGAAGTAAGTCGCTGGAGACAGCTGCGGACCTGTTTGGGAGAACAGCCGCCGGTCGTGGAAAAAGCCCAGAGCGCAGACGTCCACCCGCACAATCAAGCCAAACACATCCACCCATACCAAAACCGAAAAGCAATGGAAGTGGTGGTGCCCGTCGTAAGCTCGGAGTTGCTCCTGAGCGTCCGAAGGGCGCCGTCGATGCACTTTAGTGCCGTCCACAAAAAGGATGCCTGAAGGGAACCCATTCACCAGGCCCTCCATTTCCTTCCGCTCCGCCGAAGACGGCCACACGATGGGACAAGCAACCATAAGTGTGTCATGCAGGGAAAACGCGCAGTGGGAAAAATAATTACTCACTGTGGCCACCGACACACCAAAGTCAAAGGCAACAAGACGGAGAGAGAGCGCCCCCTCGTCGCCCCCCCGCAAGAGCACCAATGTCAAAAAATGATTTCAACAGTGGAGCACACCCGGCGACGAGGGCGGCGCGCCTGGTTGTTCTCCTCCGACTAGCACAACCGCGGATCCGTAGGCATCTCGACGCGCTCCCGAGCAAGCTCCACGATAGTGTCAAACTTCTCGCGCGTAAAGCCACATAACGTCTTAAACAGCATGGGGTCGTGGTGACCACGCACGGCGGCGTACTGTTGACGACCCCCAACGCGAGTTTGGGGTCGCCGCATGCCGACAAGGGCAACACCACGGCCGGGGCCACCGTCATCATTGGCCGTGGGTGCGGCATCAGCATCGGGGAGGGGGTGGGTGAGCGAAGAAAAGTGTTGGATGGTGGCGAGGGCAGAGCGCGACGTGCGCTGCGTCTCCAAAACGGAATTCAACAGCATGAATCTCCGCGTGGAGTCGCTCACGGGGGGGCGTGGCGCGCCAGCAAAGCCACGGTTGTCGCCCATGTGGAAAGACAACGTCACGCACGGGAGAGCGGCGGGGGCTTCGCAATGGACGACGCCGCGCTGCCCTCGCAGCTGTGCCGCGGTGGAAAAACTACGGAGCACAACGACCGTTGAAGACCGTATCAAAGTACACAAGGATTTTGTTAATTCCGTCGAAACAGCTCGGCATGCACCCGAGATCTAGTTGAGCTCGAAGAGTTTCAGTCCGGCGCCATGACAACAAATCTAGAAGTACCAAGAACTTGTTTTATTGCGTTCACGTCTTAAGTTAACAGCGCGGCGATGCATTTCGCTTATGAGGCATTTTAACGGATAAGGAGGCGTAACAGCCTTATGTTAACAGCCCTCTTGCTTAACTAAAGTCTTATTAAACCGTTCGACTTGCTCATTAGTTTGGGGGTGGTACGGCGTGGCATAGTTGGTGTCAATACCCAGCGCCTTGAGCGCCCCTTGCCAGAGTACGGCGGCGAATTGGGGTCCGTTGTCCGATAAAACTGAATCGGGGATCCCATGACTAGCGACCCAGGTGTCCAAGACGGCACTGAGGACATCCAGAGCCGAGATGTCCGTCAGCGGGACGGCCCGCGTGACCTTAGTGTGAAACGGTCACAAATGACAAGGATGTACTCATATCCTTCGGGGGTCCGTGGCAATGGACCAAGTAGGTCAATCGCCAGAGCCGCGAAAGATTCCGTAGCGGGGAACAATCGCATGGGCGCGGTACTCTGCGTACCCTCGAGGCGATTCTTCGCACAGGTCGGACACGCCGCGACCCAACCGAAGACGTCGGCAGCCAATGATGGCCAATAGTAATGGTTTCTTATTGTCTGGTACATCCAGGAACCACCGGGATGTGCCGCCAAGGGGGACGAGTGTTCCGCCCGCAGCACGTCCTCAACTAGTGACCCGGGGATCAACAGCTGTTGGGAGCCGGCCCGGTGCCCTTCGCGGCAGAGCAGCCATCCGCATTCTGGTAGAAGCTGGTTGGCTCGGAGGTATCAAGTAACTGCTTGACCTCCTGGCAGAATTCATCGTCCGCCTGCTTCTGGGCTAGTTCGCCCAGGGGTATGCGGGCGGTCTCCCTATTCTCTGGGAGCCGGGGGTCGAGCACCGCTCCCGACAGGGTGGTCACCCCGACTGTGGGGATCTCCTGGGAGATTGGTCTCGTATCTAGCCCCTCAGTCGGGAGGCGGGACAACGCGGCGGCCACCGCGTGTTGGGGCCGGGCTTGTATTCCACATCGTAGTCGAACTCCGAGAGGAGGATGCGCCAACGATTGAGTCGATTGTTGGTGCAGGCCGTCGTGGTTTGTATCCACTGCAGTGCATTATGGTCACACCGGATGAGGAACTTGGTGCCCTCGATGTACAGTCGCAGTAAATCGACAGCCCACACCACACCCAGTCCCTCAATCTCGGTGACGGTGTAGTTCTTCTCTGACGGCAGTAGGCCCTTACTGAAGTAACCTACTGGCAGGTACTTGTCATCGGGTTGCTTCTGTAGTAGGCAGCACCCCAGCTGATCGTAGCTAGCGTCTACATTGATGATGTACTTCCCCTTCTTGCGCGGTATCGCAAGGATGGGCGGGTGGCATAGCTGTTCGCGCAGTTTGTCGAACGCGGCCTGTTCCTCCGAAGTAGGGGGACTCAACCGCTTCGGAAGCTTTACGATGTTCAAGTCGTTCAGCGGCTTCGCTGTCTTAGCGAAGGCTACCGGGAACCTGCGGTAGACATTGCACATGCCCAAGAAACTCCTCAATTGGGTTTGGGTCTTGGGGAAGACGGCCTTCTTGATGGCTTTGAGGTTTTTATCATTCATACTCAAGCGTCCTGGCCGTACTACGTGGCCAAGGTACTCCACCTCGTTACTAAAGAGGTGGCACTTCTGTGCCTTGAGGGTGACCCCATGTTTCCCGAGTAGGGTGAGGACCGTGTCCAAGTGGGACAGATGGGACTCTGCATCGGCGGAGAAGATGATGAGGTCGTCTAAGTGGCCGAGCACATTCTGCCACTTGACTCCGGATAGGATCATGTCAATAGCCCGCTGGAAAGTAGCAGGGGCATTGCACAGGCCAAAGGGAAGACGGGTACACTGGTACGTCCCACAGTGGCAGGTGAACGCCGTCTTGGGCTTATCCTCCTCGGCTATGGGGATCTGCCCGTACCCTGCGTTGCAGTCCAACGTGGAGAAGAACTGGGCATCCCCTAAGGAGTCGAGGAAGTCTCTCATCCGGGGTAGCGGATACGAGCCGCGTACTGTGCGCTCGTTCAACTGCCAATAGTCGATGCAGAAACGGGGACTCTCGTCGGGTTTCGGGATGAGTACCACCGGGCTAGCCCATTCACTTTGGCTGGGCTCTATCACTTCTAGCTTGAGTATTCGGTCTACTTGGGCCTTGATAAGTTCCCTAGTTCTGGGACTCATCCGGTAGGGGTTGAGCCGGACGGGCTTGGAGCCCGGCTTCAACTCGATCCGGTGCTCCGTGGCCTTGATGGAGCCCAAGTGCCCACTCCATAGGGCCCGGTGCTTCTCAAGTAGGGAGAGCACTTGGGGCCTCAACCCCTCGGGCACGTTCGAAGTACGAACATGGGGCTCCTCCACGGGGTCCGTCACGTCCGGCGCGGTGGCCGGACTGGGACTGAGTGACGCCCATTCCTCTCGGGATATGGCGGCCACCGTGCCGGAGTAGGCAGACATATGCTCCAGGACCATACCTTTGGGGAGCCGCTTACTCGTACTCCCCGTATGGGATACTTCCAACCACCACGTCTGGTGGGCGGTGCAGTCCATGGTGCCAGTTGCCACATGCACGCAATGCCGCTCATACACTTGATGGCGCTGGGTGATGACCCCGTTCCCTTGGAAGGACGTCTGTACTGGGACGTACCCCCTGGACCGCGGGGGCAGAACCACCTCGCGGGCCAGACGCACCTTGGCGTCTGCCTCACTAGCGGCACCAGCCTTGCTGGGTTGGTTCGCTTTGGCATACGTCACCGTCTTACCCCGACGAAGGATGGGGACCTTACATCCATCTAGTACCTGGATATACCCCTTAGGCCCACAGATGTTGGGGACATGAACGTCGGTGTAGTCGGTTCCCAGGAGTAGAGGGACCGACATGCCGCGCACTACTCCACACGTGACTTGTGTGGAGTAGGTGCCGATTCGCACCGTAAAAGTCACGGTGCCCGTGATGGGAACGAGTCCCCTATTCACGTCTAACAACTGGGCGGTCGCCGCGTCTAAGGGCGCCACCTTCATCTCCGGGGGCAGTAGCGCCTCTCTTACTAGAGAGACGCCGGACCCTGTGTCGACAGTGCCGCGGAGGGCTAACTCACGCCCCGCGTCCAACCAAATGCGGCTGACCACCTGATAGTTGGACCCCGTCAGGATGGCCACCACATTCCGGCCGTCCAGCCCCTTCGGGAGGGGTGCATCCCGAGGGCAGATCCCCTTGGGTCGGGAGTGGATGAGTACTGGCGTCACATCCGCGCCCCGAGCTGGGTCCACCGGTCGCCGCGGGGAGGGCCCAACACCGGTGGTTACTCGTTTCTCTCCTCGGACGCAGAGGAGGTTGCCGGTCCGCACTCGGACTCGGACCGAGGTTCCCCCTTCTCAAGCGACGTCGACTCATCGCCGCTTGAGCTTGAGTCCTCGTTGGGGGTGGCAACTGCCACCCGTCGGCCAATCCGCTGGGTGTCGCGGGTGCCCGAGGGCGCCCCGAGAGGGGACCAGCGCAGGGCCGCCGCCAATCGGTCGCGTAGGCGTGCGTCCAGGGCTGGGCACACCTCGGCCCAATGACCCACCTTGCCACACTGCCAGCAAGGGTACTCTCCCGTCCTAGGTTTGGGACGGGGAGGCTCATCTCGCTGCCGGAACCGGCGGCGTGAGTTGTCGCCGCCTCCGGGAGTCGAGCCGTCTGGGGCCGTGGGTCGGGCCGCCTCGCGCCGCGCCCCACCACCTGGAAAGGGGGCGTCCACAGCCCCGACGACCCGAACGGGAGCATCTCGCGGTGGGTAACCCCGAGCCCCCCCCGAGATCCTGGGGAGTGCGGCCGTACGAGCTTGCCGCCGGAGCCGGGCCTCCTCCGAGAGCACTTCTCGCTCCTGGGTCCGCTCCTTAAGCTGCTCAAGTCGCTGCCAGCGGTGTTCGTCGCTTTTGGTCTGGGCGACGCGGGCTAACTCCGCCATGGTCATGCCAGGGGTATTCCGCTCCCGAACAGTGGCGCGCGCGGCGCGGTGGACACCTTCCACAAAGCGCCCCTTGAGCGCGCCCTCCCCGTACATGAACCCGCACTCGGTGTTGAGGCGGCGGAGCCGTTCGGCGAAGGACAACTCGTCCTCGTCGTCCCGTTGGACCGCGATGTTCACGGTCTCGGCGAGGGTTGCCACTGAGGCCTCGTAGACGTGCCGTCGGAGCATCCAGTTGATGAGCTCCAGGTAGGAAGTGACCTCGCCGGGGTTACCCGCCCGGCCAGTCGGCCTAACCATCATTACCTCCGACTTGAGAGGTTCCTCCGTAAAGTCCTGAAGGATGTAGAAGGCTTCGCTTTCGGAGATGTCGTTGTCGTCGCAGGCCTTGGCAAACTTGCGCAAGAACTGGAAGACCTTGGCGGGGGGAGAACCGTCCCACTCGTCGTGCACCCCGAAGGACTGAGCCACATCCTTCTCACGCCGACCCAGAGTACGGGCCTGGCGCCGCGTGTAGACAGCCGACTTGTTGTCCAGCGCGTAAGTCTCGCAATTAAACATGATCCGGTAGTACGGGTGGCTCACCACGATCTTTGGCGGCACCACCCGAGTAGGTGGCTTCGGGGTTGCTTGAGTCGGCCACCCCTCCGCCTCCGTACCTGTCACGACGGAGAGTTTCGTTGGGAACCCCGGGTCAATACCAGGGGTTGTCAGAATATGTATTTCGGGGCGAAATAGGATACGGATACACGCGGATGCTGTGTATCTGATTACGGATACCTCCCTTGACTCAGATACGGATACGGATATCTGCCTCCGAAACCGGATTATTACGTAGAATATATCCGTACCTGGATACCATTCTCGTATCCGATTATATCCATACAAGTCCGATAGACAGCACAATTAGAGCCAGAGAAAGATACCATTCAGACACTTATCGAGTGTTCAATGGACGTAAAGTACGAAATGACATTCACATTTGATGTGTGCACCCCAACGGGCGCGGTCCCGGCGGTTCCCCGCCGTTTATGTCAACGGTCGTCCGAAGGACCATTCTGAATCTCGTGTCACACTTTGCTGATAACGCAAGCGGGCTGAGTCGCGTGACTGAACGGTTTCTTTCGGGTCGGGCAGGATCGCCGCTTGTCGCTTCAACATGTTTGCACATGAATCGCCCCATTGTCGGAACGTGCAAAGAGAGGTCGACTGCTTTTATTGGAATTCTGCCGGCGCGAGAAGTCTATTCATCTTGTATGTCCCTGTATCCTGACTCTCATATCTGGGATACGGATCTGATATAATCTCACAATTCTTGTCGGACAGGATAGATATATCCTCTCCTCTCTTTCTCATAATGCATTTAGGATATGCGTCCTCGGCGCGTATCCGAAGTGGATACGGATATAATGCATGGATATATCCCTCCGGGATATACCCATGACAACCCCTGGTCAATACCCCGGGGTAACTCTCGCGCCGCCCCCCTGCCTTGCTCACCCCCCACCGAGTCAGGAGTCGGTAGGGTCCTCGGGTCAATACCCCGAGTACGCTCCCGTCCCGTCGACGGCGTGGGGGTAGCGCGGACTTCACCTAGTAAGGCCGCAACGGCTGACTCGTCCCCGGGGCGGGAGACGTCCGCGATTGACGACGACGACGAGTCGTCGCGTCGGTGCCGACGGGAAGAGCGCCGGGCTCTGCCCCGGCGTTCAGCGGGTCTGGGCGTAGAGCCCCGAAACATAGTAACTAGCGATCGCGTGACTTCAGACCGAACGACCTCGGCCACGGCGTCTCTCCAGTGTCCATGGGGGAATGCATCTCTGCGTGGGGCATCTTGAGCGGAGCCTGCTGGGCTCACCGCGATGACCCGAAAAACGTCGGCCAACAACGACTCGCGGAACGTCGACAACGCCGTATCCAGATCCGCCATCGCCAGGGGCGTCACCGGATCGTGCTCTTGATCTGCCAATCCCGTCCGATCATCGTGACGTCGAGGAGGAAAGGTATCGGCCCCCGGTGGGACCCGTCGTGCTGTTTCGCCCACGAGATCCGCCAATGGTCGAGGCGGAGTGAAGGGAATCCCTGATCCACGCACGGATTCCCCCGGTGCGGCGACCGCTGGGGTCACAGCGGATGTACCCGCCGGCATGCCGCCAGCGTTCGCGTCCAACTTGGAGGGGTCAGGAGGCGACGCCATCGTAGTGGCCGTGCGGTAATCGACGACATACCGACGCGGAGATCCACGTCGTCTTGAACTCAACAAACCAACCAACGATCGGGGAACCGGCTACACGATACGGGCGTGGCAACGGCCGGAATCCCCTGCTGCTCCACCAGAAATTGTAGCGGTTCTAGGCACCAACATTTTCGTTCGTCGTCAGGACGAAGTGACTCTCTGATCAGCTCGGTCCGTCGAAGGAACTGCCCAGGAAATCGACCCACAGCCCAGCCTTCTCCCAACGGGAGAAGAGGATCACGGCAAAGATCAGGGGGGGAATCGTAGTCTAAAGCACAGTTGGTCGTATCACACGGCGACGGGGACGGCCTCCCCACTGTCAAAAACCCCTCCCCAACACGAGCGCCAGCGGCCAAAGTAGCCACCCCAAATGCGCCAAACAGATAAATTCCTCAAAAGCGAAAAGTTCAAACAAGTAGTAGTGGGGTTGGGACCATCACAGGGGAAAAACCCCGCCCCTGACCAGATCCAATATCCCTGAGATTCGGACAGGTCATTCCCTTGCTAGCCCGGATCGGGATGTTTTGGGGAGGCCCCCGGGGGTGTGCTGCCCGCAACTGAGGGGCCACGCCCCTTCCAGCCGCGGAACCCCCGACCGCCACAAGCACCTCCTTGCGACACCGTTGCTTGCAAGCGAGCGCCATCTAGAGCGTCACGGCCTCGCTTGCGTCAAAAACGACATCTGCGTCACGAATGCTGTGCACCCGCGGCCGCGTCTCGGGCGCCCGGGCGTCACGCTGCTCCATAGCGTGTTTCGCGTCGCGTAGGTGCCGGCATTCAACCAGAACTTCAGAGCGGGGCCCGCCCTGCTGGGCCTCGTACCAAATCATACCCAGCGTGGTAGGACCGGGCGTCCGGTGAAGCAGCACGACCTACGAATGCACCAGCATCTTGTCGACGTTCATGTAAGCGGGCGTCTTGTGAGACATCACCAGTATGGGCCGGGTAGGCTGTGTGGCGGAGACAGTAGCCGTCCCGTCTCTTTTGGTGCCTCTCGCGTTCATAGTCACAACCAGCGTGCCACGAGGCCGAGCACCTTCCCGAAAACGCCCAAGTCCTTCATTTCGGCCACCTCCACGTCTCTCCACTTCTGTTTCAGCCGCTTCACGTCCGCTCTGATGCGGCAGCAGACGTTGAGCACCATCGCATTGGAGAGGAGGGTCTCCAGCTTGTGCGGCATGCCTGCACACGCCACATGGATGAAGAGTGTCCGCGTCTTCGTCGACAGCTGGAACACCTCAACGTTGGCCTGCTGCCCCCGCCTACCGCGACACACAGTCCACTCCATGTCGAGGCCCAAAACAGGCGTCTTGCCCGCCTCCTTGATGGCCGCTGGCTCCTTCTTCAAGACCCGCACGCAGATGTTGACGCTTTCAGTGTCTTTTCCGAGGTCGATGACACGGTTCTCCTGTAGAACGCGGGGAGCGCCGCATCCGCACCAGAGTTGAGCACCAGGCCGTCAAAAACACTGCACAGGAAGGGTTTGTGAGCGACAGGATTCTCTGTGTAGAGCGGGGTGATATTGTCCTTCAGGTGCCCAAGGGCGACAATCCGCTTTTCCACATCAATCAGCACACAATCTATCTCCACTAACGTCTTGGACTTCTCGATCCGCACCGATATGATCTCCGAGTGCTCGTTTACCAGAGAGTACGCGGCCTCAAGTGAGCGGCTGCCGCGGAAGGTGAAGGTACTGTTCAGAATTTTGAAGAAGTTGTCGCCCGTCAGCACCCGAGCCGCCACCATGGCGCACTTCCGCTTCATGTCCTGCTCCACCTCTACGATGCAGCTGATGTACACCTTGAGGAGGTATGTGCTGAAGACACACATGCCCTCGTACAGCCGTTCTCCCAAAAATCCCGCACTGCAACAATTCCAAAAGTGTTCCAAATCGGCCTCTGCGGGGTCGTGGAGGCCGATTTGGAACTCTTTTGGGAGAGTTGGAGTGTGGGATTTTTGGGAGAACGGCTGTAGCCTTCTGGGTTGTCAAACGACAAAATTTTGGGCGGCTCGCCTTCCAGGTGCTCAGCGTCCAGCGACACTCGACCCGTCTGTGGCTTTCGCAACGCGTTCACGCGAGAAAGGTACGCCACATGACAGCGCTCGTACCGCCGTCGATGGTGCACGTCTAGAATCTAGGCAAACGGTGCCTGGCGCGTGTCCGCCTCGAGGCACGAGCGCATCAGTTCAAAAACCGCTTGTGTCACCCTCAAGCCGTGACTGATGAAGATGGGGAACGTCGAGAGAATGTGACGAGGTGTGCGCTCCACGATGCGGTCGTCCCAAGCAAGGAACTCGCTCCCGAACAGCTCTTTAATGCGCTTTTATCAGCGGGTCACCGCATAAGTGACCTTTTCCAAGTCCATGGTACGACGAAAGCCAGACCAACCTCCGTGGAGTACGTCGGAGCCGCTGCACTCCGCGAAAAACGTCTGAAAGGAGGATTCAATGTCAAAGGGGATCCACATGTAGTGGGATGGCCAGTAGAAGCTCTTGGCGCATGTCGCGTTGCGCACGGCGATGGTGGCCTGCGGCGTGACGAGGAAACGCATCAGGTGCTTAACGTGCATCGAACTTTCGCCGACCAGTTGCTCCTTCTGCGCGCCACCCAAGTAATCCAGCTGATCACCACAACGTCCACCTTCTCGCCGAGCAGGATCCCCACGCCTTTGTCCTCGATCTCCTGCGTCTTAATCTTCCTAGTCGTCACCATCTTCATCATACTAGTCTATCGCACCATCCCCAATATCCCCCAGTATATCGTGACCCTCCCCTGGAACTCCAGCACCGCCCGCAGCGTTTCCACCACCACCGCGCCTCGGCCCGTCGCCACCGCCAGCACGCCTCGACGCGGTGCCACTACCACCTCGTCTGCAAACTTGTGCATCTGCTCCAGATCCTCCGCGTCGCCCAAAAGCGGCTGACTTGCCGCTTTGCGTTCCAGCGTCCTACCCGCCGCGTTGCCGTCTAGTGGCTGACGCACCGCGTCGCCCACTAGCAGCCGATGCGCCGCGTCGCTTTCAAAATGGCGGCTAGCCACCATGCACACCAGCAGACAATCCTCCATAGCGTCCGCGACCGGCCTCATGTCCAGGTGTCCTTGCAGCGATGCCGTAGGCAGACTGAATACTTCCAATACGGCTCGGCTCCTTCACTGGCGGCGTCCTTTCAGTTGCCATGGTGCCGCACAGATTCTGGGCGCCAAGGATAGAATTTTGACGTGGAGACGGCGACATGTCTGCAGCGGACGTAGAAGGTCCGCCGGTACCTCCAACGATGGACGCATTCGCCCGCCCGGTGTCCACGAAGGCCGTGCCAGCGACTTGCACGACTTGACCAGGGAGTACTGGGCCACCGCGTCGTTCTCCGGCTGGAACGGACCCGACGTAAACGCCATCTACAAGCAGCCGCCGGCTAGCTCTGAAAACGCCTGGCCCATGTCCAATGTCGACGTCACCGTCCTGCTGCGTAGCTTCATCGCCGCCGCCTCGATTACGTCGAGCAAAGCGCCCCCGCTGTACGGGTATGCCGCGCATTCAACCAGTTGCACTCGATCGCGTCGCTACCGCTGACGACGCGGGTGCCCCTGACGACGCAGATAGAGACACTGATTGACAACCCCGGTTGGCTGGGGTCGCACAATCAATAAAGAATCGAGTCTGCTGCGAGTCCGCTGCCGTTGATGACGCGGAGCGGGTGCTGCTGCTTTGGCGGCCCGCACCAGCTCGAATCCCACCTCGACCCATCCATGGGCCCTTCATGCTGGCAACGCAATCGTCGTGGGGAAAAGAAAGACCCCGTGAAAAAGGTACGCGGATCTTGACGCAGACGTCCACCGCCGCCCACAAGCCACCGAGAGAAGACAGGCTCACGGTCGGCGCCGCCGTCACACAGGTCGTAGGGCAACCCGCGCTATCGTCCCAGCGACGATCCAGCATTAGCGCGCACCGCAAAAACCGTGGCCGTCAATCATTAGCAGTCGCCGGGCGAACGCACCTGACGGTGAGCTGCCGTCGAAGACACGCGGCCAGAAACGTGCCGCGCGGGGAAGGGCGCCCCAGAGAAGCGGCGTTGGGTCACGAGGGCAGCCATCGGACGTCGGATGGCGGAAACGCAGACGCAACAATAGCAATCTTCTGTCAGGCGCAACCAGGGGCCTGCCCATCATCCATCGTGGTCTCATCAGGCATCGCGCCCCCAACCACCCTCTGTGTCGCGTATCCTCCAGCACCAACCCACACTTGCTGTAACACATCACAAAACCGGGCGACAAAAGTATCAACTCGAAAATAAAATCAGTCAAATGGCGCCCTAGTAAACAATGACAAAACTACAACTGTCAAAAAACAAATACGAAAACATGTTGCCATGCTTTGTATGCCTCTTCTCCTGTACACACAACAGAATGGCTGATGTTCACAGTGCTGCTTCAAAGCTGTCACTGTCGTCTGGGGCAAGGAAGGTGTCTTTCGCACAAGCTCAATGTATGAACGACGTGAGCAGAAGTGCAAGAGAAGAGCTCGCTTCCTTTCCTGAAAGCAGCTCCAGAGCCGCGATGCCCACTGTCGGAATATATCACTGGTTTTGTTAGTAGCGCCCATTTCCTCGTTGACCCCGGATTCAAAGATGAAGCCGCGTGTGTGCATTGTGTATGCACCCTTAGAGAGAACAGACGGGTGGACTGCCGAGTCAAAACTTTGTGCTAGAAGGCATGATTAATCGAAAAAGAACTTTTCACTCAATTAATCGATGTAGAGTTCGATCCTCTCAGCAATTTCTTTTCATTAATTCCATCCACTACATGTAAAGATCGCGAGAAGGTGACAGCTGCGGTTGGCCATTTGTGGACGTTTGCGTTGCATCAAACCAAGAACGCTCGCGCCGTCTCGAAATGGGTTTACTTCAGGACTTTTGTTGATGGTCCCGCACTTCGACAGTCCAAAAAGTGTTCCAGATCGGCCCTTTCGGGCTCGTGGAGAGGGTGTATTTGACATCGCCGAGTTCGTCGTCGGCCAGAGGCTGGCCAGCATTCGATTTCGGTCTGTAACGTTTCTCACTCGGAACGTAGGGTAGCAATTTATTTCAAATGCTTGTTGCAGGCGCTTCAAACCGCTGATAGATTGCGTTCGACACTGTTACGTGTGTGTCGCCCGGAAACATGGCGACTGAGCTATCGTCCTCTTCCGCACCCTGTCCTTTTTCTTTGTGCTCTTTCCCGCCCCAGTCCCTTATTTTTCTCTGGTCGTAGCCACAGACACTCCGGTCCTCGAAGTCTATTCGAACCCCGCCGTCCCGCCCCATAGTCCGCGAGGGACAGCCCCGTCGATCCGCTGCAGCGGTTTTCTCCACAAATACTTCTATCGCCGCCGCCGGCATCGCCTCCCCCATCTCTGCAGCGACTGTCCCACGCCCTCGCGTCTAGTTGTGACGTGCGCTCCCCCCCGCCCCCCTCACTCGCTTCGCCAAGCCCGACCCCCAAAAGATGCACCGCCCCATATCTTCCGCCAGTGCCTCTCCGAGCCCGGTGAGAGGTAACGAAGAGGGGCGGGCGTGCCTACCGCAAGAGGGGGGAAGGTCAACGGGAATTGAGTGGACTAAAGTGAGACTAAGAGGGAAGTTGTGGGGGCTCCGAGATCGCAACGGGTGGGCAGCAGTGGCCTTCCACATGCGGCACCTCTCGCCGAGCACCACAAAGGCGACCGCAAGGTGCCGACACCCGCGCGACTACACCTTGCAATCGTGCGCACTTTGCGACACTGTAATGGAATAGACTCGGATAAATGTCTATCAGAGTCCTCTGATTGTCTGAATATGTCCACAGGTCGGATTGGCCCTTGTTTGTCGCCTGTCAATTTCTTGGCCGCTGATCGTGGTCCGCCCTGCGGCCCCCCACTCGTGGCTCGCCGAATCTAGGGCCACGTCAGCATCCATTGAAGAGCCCGTCACCACGAACCTTTTCACCTTCCAACCGCGCGTCGTCCTCCCTTCTTCCATCCATCTGCTCGTCGCCTCCGGGTCCTTCTTACCCCTCCTCCTTTCCTTGTTCTCCTCTTCTCCTCCTTCCATCTACCCCGCCCCTTCCCCCTTCCTCATTCTTCCGCTTTGTCCTCCCGGCACTCTCGCAGTCTGACATTGGCCCCACCGGGCTTTCTACCACCGCGACAGTGGGATGTGCACTGAGCCTACTCTGATTCAGGTATCACCATAGGGAGGTAAGGAGGGGGAATTGTCAGACAGGGGCTAGAGTGGTTGTCCGTGTGGGATGAATGACGTTGGTTAAATAACCAGCAAATGGCGACCGACCGTAGACGCGCGATAAAGCGAACACTATCGCCTTAGAGGCAAGGAAGAAGACCCTTCGTTCGTGCAACATCCGATGGGGAGCCGGGGGTGCCGACGACGGCGAACCCCGGTCCCATGGTGTTTTTATTATCAGACGGTAAAGGGGCGGGGTCGATCGACCGAGCGATCATAAAGATCGAATAACCACCAAAATAGAGACGATAAAAGAAAGGACAGATATACAAGACGGAAGTAACCTCCCAAAGGGCGAGCCACAAGTCAGTTCAATCCTCCAAGTGAATACTGACCAGTCAGGGGGGCTACCGGGCTCAATATCCGAATATTAAGGAGATATGCTACAGTCCGACGATAACGGGGGTGATTATAGTGACGGAGCTGTGTCAGGCGACGGTGGCCGCTTGCACGAGAGGTTTGCGGCTTCAGAGAGTTGTCGTGCTGATGGGTAGAACAGATTTTCTTCTTTGACCAAGAACAGTAGGAGTGGTGGGAGGGTGCACAAAACATGCAAAGGGGGACGGGAACGGAGCGCAGGTGACGGTAGATGCGGGTGAGGACAGTACCGATTCATTCTATGTTCTTGTACCATGTAAGCAGTGCAGAAAGACAGGCGTCCTATCTACTTGCGATGAAGAAATGCGGTCAGCTGTTACCATGTACGCATATGTCCGCCGAAAGGCACGCCATTGGCCGAGCTGAGCTCTGCGATTGCTGAGTCGGCGTTGTCAGTTACTCCATGGGCGTAGGGCCCGATTTGAATGTCTTCCGCGACAGTTGGAGGAATGAAAAAAGATTGAATAATCATAAGCGGCGGTGTGGACCATTATTTCAGCCTCACGCTCCACGCGACTGGAGGGGGGCCCTGGCGTTGAGCACTGATGTGTGGTGATGGCGGGCTGGGGCCACTCGCGGGATCTGATGGGCTGGTTGGGCGCTGCCAGTTCTGGGCTGGGCGGCTCCACATGGGTATTGTGTCTTGTTCTTACGGGAGGACCGTCATTGTTAGGAACCACCTTTGTCTTGATGCCGAAGCTGTTGCCTAAGTTTTGGTGTCGGAGTGCCCTGCCGCCAGTAGTGTCTTTCATACCGCCGGCATCATTTGATGCCGACAGCAGCATTTGATGCCCATTTTTAGGTCCTCTTTTCGCCTCATTTTCTTCATCTGCAACTACTTTGACATCTGAAACGAATTCAGAGAAAGCTGCGTGCCGTTTGCGCATCCTCTGGGCTTTTGCGGTAGTGTGGTTTTCTCAAAACTGTTTTGTTTGTGCCATCTGGGCATCATTTGATACCCAAAGCTTGGTAGACCAGACACGAGTGCGGCGGGTCTTTTTTTTGTTGTTGGCCCACGGGCGCAAGATGATTAATCGCAAGTTTGATGTCCGGACGGCTGCCGTCACGAATAGACATGATTGTGGCTTCCATCGCCGATGTGAGCAAGTTGGCGGTGCCTTGAAGGGTGCTTTTTGTCAGCTTCGCTCGGAGGGGTTGGGATGTTCACGGTTGTTTTGTGTCCGAGCCAACCATCAGGTTTGTGCGCCCAGGGCCTCGCGCACCGAGTGCTGTCGCAGCTGGGTGTGCTCGGGGAGCGGGCTTCCCGAAGACCCGTTGCGGGGCCGCGTTGGGTACATCAGGTGGTCGGAGAGTGCCCAGGACCTCTGCAAAAGTGAAGTAACGCACGCACTCTACAACACCGACCTTGCACCCAAGGCCATGGGGGCTTCGCAAAAAGCCACAGTGGCGGTGGGGAGCTTCGCGGCGTTGTCGTCCCGTTCGAGGCCGATGTCACGGACAAGGTCGAACCGCCAGACAAGACAGAAGGGGCTGCCAGAGCGCCTGGACGTAACGCGGGTGTCAAGAGTTCCTTTTGCTTTCTGAAACGTCACGTCCCCCTCCCCACTCAAAACCCTACCACGGATAAAACAATGAGGACGTCTACTTCATGAGCGATCAAAACAACCAGGTGGCGCCGCCGCCGCAGATGGAGATTCACAAGCGAGAATTGGACGCCTCTTCCATCGACTGGCAAGCGCCTTGCATTTCCATTGAGGCAGCGGCCGAGGAGACGGCCGCCATGATTGCGGCAGCAGAGGACCGTAAAGACTCGAACGTCAGATGTGGGGAGCTGGCTGTTGCAGAGACATCTTGTTAGCGGGTCACACCGGCCCCTGTACGAACCGGAAACGGGTCACAAGCAGCTTTTTCATCCCCTTGAGAAGGGTAGCGTGTGACTTCGCCCCTCGCGACGGGGTCCGAGGGGTAGAAGAGCTACACGCGGAACGAAAACTCGGGGAGGCGCTGGGAGATGAGCACGCCATCGGACCCCAATACAGGGCGTGACACAGCCGAGAGAGACACCCTTTCTTTCGATCTGGGCCCGCTGGGGGAACCGGCAAGCGTGTCGAAGCTTCCGCAGGTCCAGCGGAAGCAGGACCGAGATAGTGTTTCAGCCAGGAATAGTATCCCACCGGTCTTCTATCCGATAGAGTTGAAAAAGCATTGGATAAATCTACAGATACCTTTCTTGGGTAAGTCTTGAGATCCAGGCAGTTTGAGTGACTCTCCTCATTCCGCCCTGAGACTGGTGGGGGTCCCCTTCCAGGGGAAAAGTGGTCAAGGGGGCTGGGAAGGGGCGACTAGAGGCTCGTGCCTGAGTCCAAGGCCCGTTGAGAACCGGACCCCTAGTGTCTATTCTACCGTTTAGCTCAATTGAGTCGCAACGACTCAATTGAGTCGCATTTTCGATACCCTTTCCTAGGTAAAATGGGTGCTCTGACGCCGGTTTTGACAACAGAAATGGACTCAGAGCCGGCTGTTTAGTCTTGGGGTTCATCATCAAGTTTTAACTCCAGGCCGTTCCCTGGCCAAAGTGGTTTCGGTGCCAACTTTTCCCCGCGTCGGAGGTCCACAGCTGCGGGGGTACGCCCCGTTTTTTCTTTGTCTGGATGCCCTCAGGCGCTGTTAATGAGCTGCTATGGCATGTATGAAGTTGTCTGATGGCTGGCGGGACCGTCACGCACATGCATCC